>WNGL01007419.1_pt1 | contig 12873 bp, 12 predicted proteins | sample 5400591 | NCBI WGS metagenome assembly WNGL01 (sample SAMN13153377, study PRJNA577476) | soil metagenome | isolation source: 80 cm soil or saprolite under Garry oak tree replicate 1 | place: USA:California | collected 2016-06-15
CGGTGCTGGAAAACTTACGATGGCGCGCAGCACGAGGCCATCTGGAGTTGACCGCCACCGACCTGGACAACCGTCTACACATCTCCATCCCCTTTGTCGGAGAGGCCATTGACAGCGATGCCGATGTGCTTGTTCCGGCGAAGGAGCTTTGCCAACTCGTCAAAACCGAATCGGCTTCGAACCTGAAGATTCGAATCCGCAATGGCAAGTGTGAGGTCAGTGCCAGCAAGCGCACCGTCGTTCTTTCGTGTGCCGACGCGAATAGTTTCCCCGAAGCTCCAGATGGGGAAGCGAAGCCGCAAGGCCAAATCCTCGGTTCGGCATTCGATGGGGCACTGCGCCGCGCTCTGTTCTGCGTCTCGACCGAATCGGGGCGCTACAGCACCGATGTCCTCAAACTTGAACTGCGCGGCTCGATCTTCCGGGTCGTCGGAACCGATGGTCACCGGCTATCGGTTGTCGAAGGCACGGCCAGAACGACGGGAGACCCCACGTTTTGGGTGCTCCTGCTCCGTTCAACCGTAGCCATTCTGAGCCGGTTGGGCTTGGCAGATGAGCCTCGATGGGTCGAGTTTTCCACCTGCGGCTCTGAACAGGAATTCAATCTGTTCGCGCTGCCGGATGGCTCTCGACTCATCACCCGCCGCGGGCAAGGCCAGTTCCCGAACTACGAGAACGTCCTGCCCAAGGCACCGCTCGAAGCCAGAGTTGTCTTCCGGCGCGAAGAACTGCTGGAAGGCCTCGCGAAACTCTCGCCCACCGCTCGCAAGGCAGAAGTTCCGGCGGTGAAGCTGGAGCTTGCGCATTCACCCGTTTCAATCAAAACCGAAAACGACGGCACCGCAAGCAGTATCGCGCTGGAGCACACCCGCGTTTCGGGAAAGGCGCGAGACATCGGCTTCAATCTTCACTACTTGACCCAATATGTGAAGAGCGTTGAAACCGATACGATCTCGATGAAGCTGTTTCCCGAAGCGATCTGCGAGGTAGCTCTCTTTGACACATTCCGCTATCAGCATCTGCTGATGCCGTTGCGTTTCTAACGTTGATCGAGTTTTACCCACAAATCCCTTAACCCACAAAAACCCAACCTATAAAAAGTTCGGCGGCACTCCCACGCCGATCCACACCGGCTGGATTGCGGGAGAGCCGATCTCATACAGCGGGATCGGCCATTCCAGCCACCAATCCACAAAAGGAGAAAAACCATATGTCAGTAGCAGCACAAGTCGTAGATCCACAATCGGCGTCCCTGGCGCTTACCCTGCTGCAGTCGAAAGCAGGTAATCGCTGGGCCCGGGCAGTAGAAGAAATGAAAACGAATCGCCTGCGCGTAGCGGGCGATTTTCCGGAGTTCATCGTGACCAACAAGAGCGGAACCGCCTACAAGGTGAAGCTCGATCCGCACGGCAATGGGTCTTGCACCTGTCCCGATTTCCAAGTGCGCATTGCGCAGGACGGGCGGATTTGCAAACACATTGCTGCGGCGGCGATCACCGCGTTGGCACCGCAGGTCAAAGTCTCATCGCCCGCGAACGGAAACGGGGCCGTCAGGACGGCCGAGACCGCGACTGCGGAAGTCTCTCCGCTCATCTTCCGCATCCGGCGCACTGTCCAGACCGACGGGAAAGGCAGCGTGCAAGTCGAGGTTCAGGCGCGCGTGATCAACGACGAGGTACAAGACCAGGAAACTGCGTCTTATGCCTACGAGTTGCTCGAACGCCTGGCCGCTCTTGCCGGCAAGAACACCGCACCCTCAGAACACAACTACACTCGGGAGACCGTATCACCGAGTGCGGCAAAGCCAACGCTGGTCAAGTCTCGTCCCACATCCGCCGCGGAAGGGAGTCCTGTTCATGCGGTCATCACCAAGATTGATCGCATGAAGACCCGTCAGGGCGAATCCCTTTTTCTCAAGGTGGATGTCGGTGGCGAGACGGTGCGGGTGTTCGGCCGTCCCGAAGAGCTGGCAGAGCGTCTGGAAGCGAGTGGTTACGACATTCCGGCGAGCGAGGTCGAAGCTGGAATGGAACTCCATCTTCCCTGCCTGGTGAAAGTCGGCCAGGGCAACAACGGATACAAGACCATCGAAGAGTTCTTGCCCGAAGCTGCCCAATGACCGGCTGTCAGATCCACAACTCCGAGTCAGAGAGACGAAAGCCTCTCTGACTCGGATTCTTTTACTCCCACCTCGGTCTTCTCACGAAATCCACAACTTAGGAGTAATCCATGCGAACGAACACGCAGGAGGCAGTTTTGTCTGCCTATATCGCGTCCATTGGAAAGCGCACGCCGCGCGATTCCGCTCAAGATGCCGCCGAACTTTGCAGATTCGCGAACTCGCTCAATCGCTTAAACGAGATTGCCTGCAACTGCGGCCTCACGGAGCGGCAAGAGCGGCGGAAGCAAAACCTACAAACCCGGATCAAGGCCGTGCTGGAACGCGCGGGCTTGGTCCTCAACCACTTTGAAAGTGATCCGCGAGGCTACGCCGTGTACCTCGATCTGCCCGATGGCTCCTACAACAGCTTCGGCGGACGGGACTGCGGCTACGGCATCGGGAGGTGAACCATGTATGACCGCGTAGTGACCATCAACAACACCCACTGGCCGGCGTATGGGAAACCGGGAGCGACTTTGGTTGACCTGCGGATGTTTGATCCACACGACCGCAGGGCCAATCCGCGACTGGTTTTCCGGCCAGAGAAGTTGTGCGAACTGGGAATACCAGACGCGCTCATCGAGGCCGCTGCAAAGTCTGATCCGCAGGGATTCCTTCGGTTCGACGACTTGCCGGATCTCGCTTGCGTTTATCAAGCTCGGTATCGGCAGGCCCGATGCAGTCAGCGACCACGCGTTCGTTGAGAACCGCGCCCTCGTCCCCAAGACCTCAAACTGACCCCAGAACCCCCACCCACAAACAGCAAAACCCACCAAACATCCTTCCACCTCTGCACCTTGGGCGGCGTGTACTCGTGCCGCCCAAGGTGCAGCCCACCAAAACTCAACATCCTCAAAGTCCTAGTTGAGATTTTTGATTTTCTTGAGGTTTGATCCCCATGCTGCCTGAGCCGAGTTTCCCGGCCAATCCTGCGGACTTCATTGGTCGGGCACACGAAATCGAATCGTTCAAAGCGGCCCTTCGTCAGAGCGTCTTTACGAAGAGGATGCCATCGTTCGCCGTCCTCGGAAACTGGGGTATCGGTAAGAGCAGTCTCCTTTTCAAATTGGCCCACTGCTGCCGTCAGATTGATCCTGCAATGCTGCCGGTCCACCTCTCGATTTCCCAGGACATCGAAGACTATCTCAGATTCGCTGAATCCCTTTGCGACAAGTTAGCCGATGCCCTCGCGTCATCCGATTCGCTAACAGCACGGCTCCGCGTCGAAGCGCACAATTGGAAATTCAAGCAGTTCAAGGCAGGCCCGATCACGGCAGAGCGACAAGTTTCTCGGCGCTTCCTCACATCAGGCAGCGCACTGCTGCGCCACAGCTTGGCGGAAGCCTGGTATCACTTCATTCGCCCTGCGCAATTAGCTGGCGCAGTATTCTTCTTGGACGATCTTCAAAACCTCTCCCTCACATCCGGCGATACGGGTTTGATAATTCGCGACCAGTTTCAGGCGTTTGCGGTCGAGGGAATGAATTTCAGTGTTTGTTTCTCAGCGAAGCCTGATTACTTCTCTGGGGTTCGAAGTTTCGCGGAACCTGCCGCCCGCTTCTACAACAAACTCATTCTGCCGCCGTTCACGTTTAACGAAACATCCGAATACACGAAAGCGGTATTCGAAGGCCAAGGGAATATCCAATCTCTCGCACCTTGGCTTTATGAAAAAACGTTCGGTCACCCGTACTTCCTCGCCTTCATTTGCCGCGAATTGCTCGCCCGTGGTGACGGCTCTCCCTCGCAGCTTTGGCCCGAAATATCGGCTCAGCTAGAACGGGAGAAATTTCAGTCCGATCTGGCGCAACTCTCCGATAAAGATGTCGCTCTGTTGCGGACGCTCGCCGCTACCGAACAGGATGAGTTCACTCCCACGCCATTCGCGAAACAGTTCCAACACGAATATTTCGGTCGGTTAACGGATCGCGGACTACTCATTCGTTCAGGACGCGGCCGCTACAAGCTCTACCACCCACTCTTCCGCGAGTTCCTCCGACAAACACAATGAAACAGGGCAACTGCCGAAGCGAAAACGTTCGAGCCGAGACGCGGCGCCCAGCAGGGCAGCCGCGTCTCGGCTCCCTTGCATTACCCACAAGGCGGACTCCATTCCCTTGCCCGTTCCCATTCCCTTATTCCATTCCCATTACCCATCTTCCCTTTCCCTTTCCGTTGTCAAATTCGATTAGGAGACTCTTTTCCGTGAGCAAAGAACAAGCGCCAATCGCCAGCCCTGCAGTCAGCGGAGGAGCGCCGATTGAGATACTCACGCCTCAACAACTCGCGGAGCGCCTACAAGTCAAACCCTCATGGGTGTATGAGCAAACGCGCAACCGCTCAGACGTCCGCAATGCCGACCCGCTACCTCATATAAAAATGGGACTGTATTTGCGGTTTGACTGGCGAGATGTGCTCGGTTGGCTTGAGCGGCAAAAGCAGCACTCGCAGCGCCATAGAACTACGGGGTCGTGAAGCAACTGCGGGAGCACATTGACACAGTATCAGATTTATTGATATACGCTAATTATGCGGATGGGAAGGCCGCCGAAACCTCGCTCAGAAGTGCGTTCCCTTGTGATTCCTGTCCGGCTCACAAAAAGGCAATGGCGGGAATTACAGAAGCGTGCCAAAGAGCAAGGGTTTCCGGTATCTGAGTACATCCGCAGAAAACTAGATTTGCCAAGGGAGGACTGATTGAAAACACAATCCGGGGAGATTATAAAAATAGAAAAAAGCTGGTACGGACGCTGGTACGAGAACGTTATCGAGAGCGGCCAGACCGTCCGCAAACGGCGCTTTGTAAAACTCTGCGACGTGGACGACCGCTACCGCACTAGGGCGGATGTTCGCCCACTCCTCGCGGAGAAACTCCGGGCGTTGAACGAAGGCAGGACGGACGCCCGTAGCTCACTCACCCTCGCGACGTTTGTCAGCGAGCACTACGATCCATACGCACGCGAAAATTTCAAACCCTCAACCGTTCACGGTTATTCGAAACTCTGGCGAGACGCCTTGTGTCCTAGAGTGGGCGACATTCGCCTGAGGGACTTCAAAACCGTGGACGCCGCGAACACGCTCGCATACTTCGCGGGAAAAGGTTGGGGACGCAGCTCGCTCAAGCACGCGAAGTCGCTTCTGAGCGGCATCTTCACGTACGCCAAAAACCTTGGAGTGCTCGACGGCGTTAACCCCGTACAAGGAACGATCATTCCAAGGAAAGCAGCTGCACCCGCTGAAACGCACGCCAGTTCGGCGGACGAAGTCGTAGCAATGCTTGACGTGCTCAAGCGAGCCAAAAACCTAGAGGAACGTCAGAAGCTCCAAGCTCAAACGGCGATTGCTTTGATGTTCTTCGCTGGGCTGCGGCCCGGTGAAGCACGCGGGGCACGTTGGGAAGATTATGACGGCAAAACCCTCAGCGTGAAGCGCAGCGTGTGGCGCAAGCACACAACTGATCCGAAAACAGCGAGCGCAGCAAAACCCGTTCTCGTAATAGAGCCGTAGCGCGAACTCCTCGCGGAGTTACGCGAAGCGGAAGCCAATCCCACAAACGGCCCGATCCTACGCGGCGTAAAAGGCGGGCCCCTTGACCTAAACATGCTGGCAAAGGGAGTCATCCGGCCAGCACTCCGCAACGGAAAGAACTACCGCGACGGCGGGTCGAAAAATTGGAAGCCGCTTGAGTGGCAAGGCTTCTATTCGCTCCGTCGAGGCATCGCAACGCAGCTAACCGCGATAACTCACGATCCGATGGCAGCCAAGGGGCTGTTACGGCATTCCAGCGTCAACACAACTCTCGCGCACTACATTAAGGACGTGTCGGAAGTCACAGCGAACGGAATGGCGCAAGTCGAGGAACTATTTAGCGAGCTTAACGCCGCGAATCAGGTAGTGCAGTAAAGCTACTGGGATAAGATTGGGATAAATGACCCGCGCAATCACCCGCCTCAATCGAAAGGGCAATCCTTCTAACTCCAAAGCTACGTTGTGTTTAGTGGCGGAGGAGGAGGGATTCGAACCCCCGGGACCCTTGCGGGCCCAACGGTTTTCAAGACCGCCCGTTTCGGCCGCTCACGCACTCCTCCGTTTTTGATTCTATCAGCATGAGCGACTTAGCGGGCCATTTGTGACACTCGGCGACGCCGGCTGCTGCGTTTTGGTGCACACAGCCGCCAAATTGTCGCTACGAGTTTCGAGTTTCGCCACCGCCGCGCCTTTGGAGTCGAGATTTGTGTGCGTATAGGCTGATGGAACGGTGGAAACGAGCGACGGAGTGGAACTCGGTCGGCCTCTGATCATTTTGGGGAGCCTAGCGGGATGAAAGTGACTTTGGCGACCCCAATCAACTCGACTTCTTCATCCCAGTCCCAGACTTTTATTCGCTTTGCCAGGGCATCCCTAGCCGATTCGAAGGCGGTTTCTACCCGGACCCGTTCCAACTGCTTAAGGCCTGCCTGATCTGTATTTTCATCGAAACTGTACGATTTCGCTGCAAGTTCGGCCAACTTCCGGTCCACGGTACCGTCAGATCGCACGATGACTGTGTGGAAATCAAACAGGTACTCGTCTCCGTCTTCGCGCGAGACTCGGCTCCGAACTGTGAAGTTGAACTGATAGCCCGCTGTGATCTCGCGCACTTCCGACGCCATGATTACTCGCGCCGCGGTATGTCCGCCGAAGTCATAATCGCCTATATGCCCAAGCATCACATCCACGAAGGGATGCCCAAGGGCAAAAAACTCCGCTTGCGTGTTGCGGATTGCGGTGGAACGATCAAAAGTCACATCCCTAAACCGTTCCGGCAGGCCCTTTGCGCGCAGACTTTCTGGCGTCAGGAATTCAAGGAATCCATTTTTGCGCTGTATCTGCTTTCTCTCTTTCCCGAGAAACTTCAGCGTAAATTCCTCCAGGTCCCGAAACCCCACAGGGCTAGCTAAATCCCTTTGATAACTCTCGAAGCTGTAGCTTGAAATATCCCGAAAAAGACTCGTCGTGGCAATCTTGTATGCCTCTTGCGCGCGCTCTACAGCTTGCCGAATCTCTTCTTTTGACTGTTTATTCAACGTGCCCTCGACGAGCGCGCGCGTGTAAATCTCCTCGGGATCAATTTCTGCTTCGAGTTGCCCGTTCAAGCTCGCAATCAATTCCTCCGCGTCCTCGCCCGTAACCCTACCCAAAGCCTCCGCCGCGTAGCGCAACCTCTGGTCGAAATAGGACCGCACCGTATCCTCAATGGTGTCCCTGTTCTTCAGGTTGTAAATGTGAACCACTTTGTCCTGCCCGTAGCGATAGACTCGGCCAATGCGTTGCTCGTAGCGCATCGGATTCCAGGGAAGATCGTAGTTCACTACGATATGGCAGAACTGGAGGTTGATGCCCTCGCCGCCTGCTTCGGTGGAAACAAGGAAGCGCACGCTTGGCTCGTCCCTGAAAAGCCGTTGGCTTCGGCGCTTGCTCTCCGCCTCCGGCGTCTTACCTTCCAGCTTCATATCACCGTTAATCAATACCACGGTCTTCGGGCCGTACCACTCTTCGAGTTTCTCTCTCAAAAACTCCTGTGTCCGCCGGTACTCAGTGAAGATTAGAACTCTTGTGCCGGGATTCTCCCGGTCAATTTGTTTCAAAAGCTCGCGCAACCGGTCGATCTTCTTTTCATGACTGACCCGCATGGACAGTAGCCTCTTCAAGACCGCGATTTCATCTTTTAACAGTTCGCGGTCGCTTTTGAGCGCGGCCCGCTCTTCCTGCTCGCCGAGATAGCGCTGGTCGGCCTCTTGCTCCTCTTCTTCTTCGGGCGGAAGGTGCGCGAGCCTCTTTTCGAGTCTCTCCAGGCGAACTCCTAGCGCAGCGCGGATAGCCCTGAGCGAACTGGCATTCAATTTTTGGAAACTCGTCAGGATAAAGCCGATGGCACGTCTGTGGGTAGGATCTTCGATGTTTTCGAGCGAATTGTAGCCGGTACGGATGGAGTCTTCAACAGCATCATAGAATTCCTTCTCGTCGGGATACATGCGAAAATCCAATTGAATAGTCCGTCGCCCTTTGAAAACCGCCTGTCCCTGAGCGTCCGTAACTTTCAGCTTGGGTGTCCGCAGAATCAGCTTCGAGTAGGGCACCGCGTCCTTCGAGCGAAAAAGCCCTTCGTCCACTAACGGCGAAAAGTCCACGTTGGATTCAAGCAACCTCACCAGATTAATGAATCGCCCGTGGTTCGGATCGCCCGCGTGCGGCGTCGCGGTCAATAGGAGAAGGGCGTCCGTGTATCCCCTCAGGGTCTCAGCAAGCTGATAATTCTGGGTCTTGTCAACCTTCTTTGGATATTGGCGGGCGCTGAGGTGCTGGGCTTCATCAAAGATGATCAGGTCCCACTTTCGGTTCTCCAGCAGGGTTCGTCTATGTTCTTTGCGCTTCAGCCTTTGCAGCGAGGCAATCGCCGTCGCCTTCAAATCCCAAATGCGCGGATTGATTGCGTCAAAATCCCGGCCGAAAATCTCGAACGTCTCCCCGAATTTGTCCTCGAATTCTTCCTGCCATTGCAGGGTCAAACCTGCCGGGCAAACAACCAGCGTCCGCGCCGCGTTACCGCGCTGGGCGAGCGCTTGCCAAACCATGCCCGCCTCAACGGTTTTTCCCAGCCCGACTTCATCCGCCAGCATGAATCTGCGCTTGGAATTTGAGACAACCGTGTGAGCGGTGAAAATTTGGTGTGGCAGAATTTCCGTCCGAGCATTGGAAAGTTGACCGCCCTTATTAAGACAAAGGAACCGCGCTGCCATCTGCCGCAAATCAAATTTCCACGCCTCGCCCCATTGATCTGCTTGAGCAAGCTCAAGGGGCGTGGGACAAACTTCGATCTCTTCGAGATGAAGGATCTTATTTTCCGAACGATAGGGCGGGCGCGAAAAAATCGTTGGATTGAACTCCACCTTGCACTGTTGGTCCCGGACCTTCTGAACGCTCCCGAGACCGAGATTCCGGTAGATGCCATTAACGCTGCGGACGTGCGCGCCGGGCCCGATGGTCGCATTTTTTGCCGAGGGAGTTGCCACAGGTCGGATTATACAAGCGTTGGCGGCGACTTTGCGTTTCTACCTGCGCTGCGGGACATCCCGCCGCTACGAATCCTCGTCTTCGTCTGCCACCGGTCGCTTGGATCTACGAGTTTCCGCCATTGCGTCCCGAATTGTCTTCAGTTCGTCGTCCGTGATATTCCATAGTTTCGCGGCCGCTTTGTCGACTTCGGCCTCTAGACCATTGAGTTGGTTGGTGTCGTCGTTGGCGGTGGCAAGGTGAGAGGCTTGGGAGAGTTCACAGAGCCGACGGTGCGTCGTCTCTTTCGGATTGAATCTTGGGATAGCGATGTGCTCCATAATGTGCGGAGAGGGATGGAGGACAATGTAGCCGGATGCGGCGCTTTGCGCGGGGGATGAATTGAGCAGGGCGCAAACATAGTGAGCTTCGTCACCTGAGTCGCAGGAGATAGCGATAATAGTGTGGTCTGGAAGTGCGGGTTTTTCAGAGTTAACCTTCTGCGGCCCGCAAACCCCCGCTCGTACCGTGTTACCGACCTCAGGCCACATGACTTTCCACTTTTCCATCGTATACGGCCCAACGTTATAGATCGAGTAAAAGGGGTCCGACGGATCGAAGTACTGCCGGTAACCAGACCGTTTGCGGAGCCGGTCTTCAAACCGCTTGAGATAACGGTACGTCTTCTCATACTTTTGCTTCATATCCTTTTCACGAATTCCGGTCCTGCTATCGGGATCCTGCGTCAGGATAATGTGGGCGGAGGGCGCAGCCCCCCAAGCGTAATACGTCGCGTCCCCGAAGTAGGGGATATACCAAGTCTGATTCAATCACGGCCTCAACGCCGTCGAGCTTGATCTTGCCGATTTCGTTTAGGTTTCGAATCAACAAGCTCCCATCCGGTAGCTTGTTGAGTATCTGAACCCAGAATACGCCGTTGAGCCACGTGCAACAGCCGGCGTATGCCTTGTAATCGCTTTCGCCTGTGGCCTTCTGAACCCCTTTCAACGCTTTCACAGGCAAAGTGAGCCACGGTGAACTCGGTTTTGTTGGGTCTACCGGCACAGCTCCCATCTCTTTCAGGTCACAGCTCAGGAGCACTTTTGGCAGCGCTTCATCCTGTCCGATCCGGGAGGGACCTGACCACAAAACATATGGAACGGGAAATGAAAACTCCTTCTTTTGTTTCTCGCAAACAAATACTGCAGTGCGATTGGTGGCCCCCTCGAATATTTGTATCTGACTCAGGTCGTGGACAACTAATGGCTTCATGAACAGCGTCTTCTTATCGTGTTCGAAGGAGAGCTTCCGGAAGCCGTCGCCAGCCCCCTTTGTCTTGAATACGGTTTGAGTTATGACGAAGCCCAACCGGCCTGGCGCACGGAGGTAGTGATCGACGGCCGTGTAAACGAAAAGCATCGAGAGGTCTTTTTTCCCTCCGCCAAGCCGCCCTGCGGAACCCGAAAGCGTGAATAATCCATACCTCTGCCACAGCGCCTTCATTGCATCGCGGTAATCTTCCGGCAAGCTTTCCCAATTCACCCATGGCGGATTTCCGGCGACATAATCCACCTCGCCCACAAACAGTGGCGCAAAATTATTCTTGATAATCCGTGCCCAGATTCCGTTCTTGTTGTCTTTGTCCAGACGAACGAGATCGGCGTACAAGGTCGAATGTGTGTCCGCAGCCTTGATCGCAAGCCCTTCTTCGTGGCACTGCATAAGGAACTCGTTTTTTGAGTACCCGCCTTTGATGCACTTCTCTAATACCTCGGCGTACTTGGCGATTTGTTCACGGCTCGTGGCGATCTCCGGTGGAACCAGGAAGATTCCGACGGCAGTCTTGACGGCGATCGGCGGATTACTTGGATCATACTGGACGCCGGTCTCTGCTAGAAAGGAGCGCTGGGCCTTTTGCGACCCAACCTGAGTCGGCGTCATAATTGAGTCGCAGAGATACACCGGTATTTCCACACTTTCGACATGGCGTACAAGGTCTTTAATAGCCACCAAGTAATTGGTTCGGGCGGCCATTACCGCGAGCGGATTCAAATCAAACCCGACCACGTTAGCCAAAATCTTCTTAAGCAATCCGCCCTCGTCGTATGCACATTTTTCGCGGTTGGAGTCGTACCAGCGGCGAATCCGGTTGATTGCCATTACAAGAAACGTGCCGGAGCCACATGCCGGGTCCAAGAGCCGCTTATCCGGGTCGCCCTCGTAACCAAGCTCGTTTAGAACATGCTCAGCAAGCCAGTCTGGGGTGTAGTATTCGCCTAAATCGTGCCGGACAGATTTGGGAAACAATTGCTGATATAGCTTTTTCAGCAGGTCGCGAGATTGGGCGGGATCTTCGGAAAATGTTCCTGGATTGTATTCATCGAGTTTGCCAATCATCTTTCGAGCGAGCTGCTCGATTGGCTCACTCCAGGCGGCCAAATACCAGGAGAACAAGTCCCCTTCCAGGAAGTTCGTAATTCCCATATCGTGGAAGATGCCTCCACGCTCCAATTGTTCAAGTTCACGCTTCAGTTTGGCGGATGTCGTCGCGTTCTGAAGCTTCTCCACTTGGCGCGGCATCCAAGGGTTGAAAAAGCTCACGATTTCAGCCGCTAACAATTTAATCAAAACGGCATAATAGGTATGCAGCGCGAAAAGAAGCTGGGCCGGGTGAGGTTTGCCTTTCACGCCGTAGAACTCCGCGAGCTTTTTCAGCTTATCCGTGAGGTTCTCCACGTCGTAGCCGCAGACCTCGCCGAAGAGAATCTTCCATTGGCTGAAGAAAACCTCCGCGCGGGGGTTATCGGTCTTCAGGATTTCATCGTAGAGCGTGCCTATGCCCGCTTGTGCAATCGGGCTCTCCGAGCCGAAGTCACCGTGGAGATACTCGGGCTGATACGGCTTTCCTTTTTGACCAAGGTTATATAGCGCCCATAGGAATCGTTCGGTGGAGTACCGATTGACCTCAAGAGGCTCCTGATCTGTCCACTTTTCATCGCGAAACCGGAGGAAGATGAAATACTTCCCGTCTGTCCCGACGCCAAACATGCTAGGCCAGTGACGGTTTTCTTCCCGCCGCATGTCGTAGAATCGCTTCTTGAGTTGTTCAATCAGTTTTTGATTTGGCGCGGCGTCCTTTTGTAGGGGAAAGGGTGTTCGGGTCTTTGTATTCGACGATAACGCTGCCGTAAACAGAATCCGGCCGGCCTGTAGCTATGGTGACGTTGTGATGCCCTTCGAGCGTGATCTGCGCCCTTCTCGCAAACTCCTTTAATGCTCCAGCCACCTCAACCTGCAGGTCCATCTCCGACTTCGCCCACGCCGCTGCTTTTTGAATCTGATCGGCAAGAACAATTGCACTGTGGCTTACGATCTCGTCTAATGACGCGGGTTTATCCATAGGCAGGGAATCGCAGAATCGCGGGGAATCGTATCAGCCTGAAGTTAAATTTCCAAAAACTACACACCCACTCCTCCGAAATTAAGCCTCTCGGCAATTCTAACTTACAAGCCCGGTTAGTGACAGTTTGGCCTACGCTGGGCGTTTTGGTGCACACAGCCGCCAAATTGTCACCGTGAGGTTTGCGTCTTGCGGTCGCTGAGACCGCCGATGGCGCGCAGATAGCGCTCAGCCGAACGCCTTAAAGCGGTTTTCGGATCGCCCGATACAACAAACTTGG
>WNGL01009855.1_pt1 | contig 12873 bp, 6 predicted proteins | sample 5400591 | NCBI WGS metagenome assembly WNGL01 (sample SAMN13153377, study PRJNA577476) | soil metagenome | isolation source: 80 cm soil or saprolite under Garry oak tree replicate 1 | place: USA:California | collected 2016-06-15
TGTCGCCGCACAGGAGCAACCGCCGCGCCCGAGTCCGGAAGACCTTGTTGAGCAGCGCGCACGCGGTCGATTCCTGCGAGCTCAACGCGTCCTCGAACCATCCGCTTGAGGTGCCGCTGTGCCAGCCGCGCCAGTGATCGGCGTGCCGGGGGTCATCGATGCGCGCGACAAGGTGGGGCTGCCTTTCTGGATCGGGCCGGTAGCGGCACAGGATCGCGTGAGCAGCGGCCAGGACCGCTTCATTCTCCGGCACGTCACGCTGCAGCGCATAGAGATAGCTCAGCGCACATCCCCGCCAGCCGGCCAGCACTGGACGGAGCACCCGGGGCGATGCCGGGTTACCGATCATTACGCGAGCCCCGGTGGCCCGTGCCTCCTCCAGCAGGGGATGGGCGCCGTCCGGCTCGATAACCACGATCCGGCCCGGGCGCCCGGCTTCCGCCAGCCGCCGCAGCAGCGGCATGGTCATCGCGTCGAGCCCGGTGAACACGGTCGCGTCGCGGGCGACCCGTGCGCGCAAGCGGCCCACGGGCTGCTGCCACAGCACTGCCGCCGCAGTGAGCGCGCCCACCAGGGTTGCTCCCAGGCAGACGGCCTGCCCAAGCTGCAGCGCAAGCGGTGGCTGACCCCGGCACACAGGCGTCTGGTAGGCCGGCGGCGGCTGGCCCACGTACAGGTCGAGCACCCAGTCGGCTACGCCGGTCCCGCTCTGCCCGCCCCGGCAGGGGGCGAGCGCCGCAACGCTGAGCACCGCCCCGATCACCACCATCGCCACGATGGTGGTCAGCCCCACCAGCTGCATCTGCAGCCTGCGCGGCCGCCAGTAACACAGCCAGGCCACGAACCACACCGCCGCCGCGACCAGCAGCGTCCGGTTGCTGCCCGGCCGGAGGCCGATCCTCCACCATTCCTGATGGAGGTAAAGCCAGTGCTGGTCATGAGCGGAGACCCACGCCCCCCAGGCCAGGTACGCGGTGACCGCCGCGCCCAGAGCCGCGGGCAGCACCCACGCGGCCCGCTGAGTCACGCGGGCCGCTGAGAGCCGAGCCGTTATCACGCTGTTCCCATCCCGCACCCGTGACGCCAGGCAGTAAATATGCCTCTACGGGGCAAAACAGCCAAGCGGGTCCTTCATCGTCCACAGTGCCACAGAGCGCCACGGCCAGCTAGCCACACAGGGAGGGCTTCGGAATGTCAGCAACGACGGCGACACAGGTGTCTGAGCGTCAGATCAGATAGGTCCGCCGCTAGATGCAGCGGTGCAGCCGAACTGCAACAAATATTTGGGACCTTGGTCGGCCAGATCAGACAGGCATGTCGTAATGTTTCTCCGTGGCACCCAGGCCATGGGAGGCACGGACCCCAGCGCTTGGGGCGCTGATCCGTAGTAACGCCCCGGCACACGCTCCGATCGCTCGAGTGCTAACGTACGGTTACTTGAGATCACTGACCGTGTCTTCCGGGAAGATTCTCAAAGCAGTACAGATCGCCCACCCACTGGTCTGCCGCCATGGCTAGATTGATTGGTAGAGCCGCTATGAGATCCACTGATGAGGCTTCGACGGTTTCCTCTGCACTGCTAGATCTCCGCGAAGTACCGCTGGAGGAGATGCCAGCCTTGAGGCTGACGACCCTCGACAATGTGCTGCAGCGCGTGCTTCCCGCATCTCCTACGGCTCCAGTGCCCGTCGCGGCATTCAGCTCCTCTATCTAAGCTGAGAGCTCGGCATGAGCAGGCCGCCTGTTCCGCTGAGCCAGTTCGTCCTGAAGGTACACAGCCGGTGCGATCTGGCGTGCGATCATTGTTATGTCTACGAAAGCGCTGACCAGAGCTGGCGTGGCCGTCCCATGGTCATCTCTGACAATGTGATCTCGCGTACGGCGCAGCGCATTGCGCCGGGTGGCGACGGAACTCAGGTCGGCCTTGGACGGCAAATGCCGTCTCGACCTGAGAATTCACACCAACGGCGTTTTACTGGACGAAGAATTTTGCGAGTTTTTTGCTGAGCATGATATAAAGATCGGTATCTCCATCGACGGTGACCGGGCCGCTAATGACCGGCATCGCAAGTATGCAGATGGGCGCAGCAGCTATGACAAGGTAATCCGTGCCATCGGGTTGCTGCGCACCGGCCGTTTCCGTGATCTGTACGCGGGATTGCTCTGCACGATCGACCTCGCCAACGATCCGCTGGTGGTCTACGAGTCATTAATGGAGCTGGATCCTCCCCGGATCGACTTCCTGCTGCCGCACGCCACCTGGGATAACCCGCCGGCCCGCACGGAGGGCACTGACGCCCAGTACGGTGACTGGCTGATCGCCATCTTCCGCCGCTGGCTCGCTTCAGGGCGCCCAGTTCAGGTACGGATGTTCGATTCGATCTCTTCCACGCTTAACGGCGGGGAAAGTCTCACCGAGGCTCTCGGACTCACACCCGCCGGTCTCGTGGTCATCGAGACCGATGGCGCCTACGAACAGGTTGATTCCCTGAAGGCCGCATTCCACGGCGCACCTGCCACCGGATTCGATGTCTTCCATCACTCCCTGGACATCGTCGGACAGCATCCCGGCATCGTCGCCCGCCAGAAAGGACTGGATGGACTATGCCGGACGTGCCGGGAATGCCCGGTAGTCGCCAGCTGCGGCGGCGGCCTGTACACCCACAGATACCGGACGGGAACCGGCTTCGCCAATCCATCGGTCTACTGCCCCGACCTGCTCAAGCTGATTACCTACATCAGCGGCCACCTGCCGAAGGAGGCCGCAGGATGGCCAGAAGTCCCGGCCCATGTCATGAGCGATGGCGACTTCCGGGCGGTGGCGGCCGGTTTCGGTAATGCCGCGGCCGTCGCGCAGCTCATCGACGCTCAGCGCACGCTGCGCCGCGCCCTTCTGGGTGCCGTTTACCGGGAAGGGATCAAGACGTCCGCAGTATCCGATCCGGTCAAGGCTGGGTTGCAGACCGCCTGGGCGGTGCTGACCACGATCGACCGCAAGCTGCCAGAAGCCCTGGACGCCGTGCTCAGCCATCCCTACGTCCGGGTCTGGGCGGTGCGGTGTCTCGAGCAGCTGAGGACGCCCCCGCCTGCGCGCCAGGCGTCGCTAGGTGGCTCGCTCCCCGACCGAGGACTAGCCGCTGACCTCGGCCATCTCGGCGCGATCGCCGCCGTGGCCGCCGCCAGGGCCGGGGTAGAGACGGCTGTCATCGTCCCGGTCGTGGATGCTGCTGTGCATTTGCCGACACTCGGCAGACTCGTCATCAGCGCGGCGGCTCAGGACGAGCCCGAGATGGCGGTCGTTGACGTGACCGACAGCGCCGTCATCGTCCGGGCCCGCGAAAACTGCTGGACGCTGTCCATTACCGACCTTCTCGCGCACGAGCCCGGCGCTGCTGCGATGAACGGGTTCGGCGGGCCCGGCGAATGGCAGCCGGTGCGCTTGCTGCGCGCGCCCGGTCTCTGCGTTGCGCTCGAAGATACCGATCCCTACCGCGACTGCCATCACTGGCGAGCCGCGTCACGGCTGACGGAGGCCGAGTTTGGCCGGTGGCAGCGGTCTTTCCTGGCCGCGTGGCAGGAAATCGATCGCGAGCACGGAGCCTATGCCCCCGCGCTTGCTGCAGGCCTGACCACGGTCATGCCGTTGGCGGGCATAGCGGAACGCCGCGAGGTCAGCGCGACCGCCCGGCACGCCTTCGGTGCCGTCGCCGCAGCGCTGCCGGGCGATCCGGTGACCCTTGCCCTGCTGCTCATTCATGAGTTCCAGCACGTCAAGCTCGGCGCTGTGCTCGACCTTTACGATCTTTACGACCCGACCGACGGTCGGCTCTTCCATGCGCCATGGCGGGAAGACCCGCGCCCACTCGAGGGGCTCTTGCAGGGCACCTATGCGCACCTTGCGGTCACTGATTTCTGGCGTGTCCGTCAAGAGGTGACGTCAGGTGCGGCCGCCGACGTGGCTGGCCAACGGTTCGCGTACTGGCGTGCGCACACCTGTGACGCGATCGAGACCCTGGTGAGCTCCGGGTCGCTGACCCCGCTCGGGGAGCAGTTCGTCGACGAGATGCAACACTCGGTCACCTCATAGCGCCAGGACCCACCTGCCCTTGTGGCCTGGCGGCTCAGGACGAGGCCGGGCCCACTGCAGCCAGCGAGCGCTATGCGACGGCCCAAAGTAGGGCATCCCCCCTGGTCACCTGCTCTAAGGTCCTTTATTATACCTAATCAGGGGCGCTTCCAGGGTCGAATGGCGCCCGGTCGGCTGCGGGAAGGGCTGGGCTTAGGTGCCGCTTGATAGGGGAAAGCGCCAATGAGTTTGGGGCGCGATGTCAGGCCGTACTTCTTTCTGAGCTATGCGCGGACTCCCAAACGCGATCAGGCGGACAAGGAAGATCCGGATCGTTGGATTAATAAACTGTACAAGGATTTGTGCGACGCTATTTTACAAATGACAGATGCCCTGCCTGATGAGGCAGGCTTCATGGATCGTGAAAACAGGCTCGGCGCCGAGTGGTCGCCTGAGCTGACGGCCGCGCTTGCTACATGCCGTGTTTTCGTACCGCTTTACTCTCGGCGTTATTTTGAAAGTGATAACTGCGGCAAGGAATGGTTTGCCTTCGCGCGCCGTGAGGTAAATTACAGAGCGCGGGGACGCAAGCTAGCTAGTGCGATTGTTCCCGCTCTCTGGACCAGGGTCGAGCGGGACAGGATACCGGAGGTCGCCCAGTCCCTTCAGTACGACCACTCCGATCTTGGTGAGCGTTACTGCACCGAGGGCTTCTACGGAATCATGAAGCTGCAGAATTATCGCGCGGACTATCACCGGGCGGTGCATAGACTCGCCGAACGCATCGTCGCGGTCGGTGACGCGAGCGTGGCCCACCCCGATGACCAGTTCACCCAGGAGATGCAGCAGAAGGATTTTGAATCGCTCCAAAGCGCGTTCGGCCCGGCCAGCGTGCGGCGTACGACCAACAGCCAGCTTCACATCGCGGTGCTGGCCCATGACGTGACCACGCTGCCACCCGGCCGGGCCAGGGACTACTACGGCGCGACACCCCATACCTGGAGCCCGTACCGGCCGGACTATCCGCAGCCAGTCGCTGACTATGCGCAGGAGTTAGCCAAGAAATGCCTCGACTGCAAGCCCCTGATCGGGGCGGTTGAGGATGACCCAATGGCCTGGGCCAGCGACCGACAGCCGATACCACCGAGCCTGTGTCTGGTTGATGCGTGGGTGAGCCTGTCCGAAGCGCATCACGAACGGCTGGAACGCCTGAACGACGTCCGAGAGTCCTGGGTCAGCGTTCTTGTGCCCTGGAATGCCAGGGACCCGGAGATGCGCGCAGCCGAGCATGATCTTCGCGAGCAGCTGCACCACCGTCTGGGCCGCAAGCTCGCTGGCGTGCCGAGACGTTGCCAGATGGCAGCGAATGGAATCCCTACCCTCCAGGATTTTGGCCAGATTCTGCCCGAGATGACGATGATCATGCTGAAGAGATTCCGCAGAGACGCGCCTGCGCATCCGCCCGCAGGACCGGTACTAGAGCGGCCGCGGCTGAGAAGAGCCGACCCTGATGATTCCGGAGACTGACGATGAGCGAGCCCAGCCAAGGCCAGATCATTACCTTCTACTCGTACAAGGGTGGCACCGGCCGCACGATGGCGCTCGCCAATGTTGCCTGGATCCTCGCCAGCAACGGAAAACGGGTCCTAGCCGTGGACTGGGATCTGGAATCACCCGGATTGCATAAGTTCTTCCATCCCTTCCTGGACGAGTCGACGGTCAGTGCCACGCCAGGCGTGATTGAGATAATCAACGACTACGCGATGGCCGCACTCAACCCGAGGCCACGTGACGATGCCTGGCATTTAGAATACGCACGTGTGGAGCGGCATGCTGTTTCCCTGGAATGGAAATTCCCCGATGCGGGCAGGCTGGACTTTCTTTCTGCCGGGCGCCAGAACCGCGATTATTCTGCCGCAGTCTGCTCGATCGACTGGGATAACTTTTACGAGCGGCTCGGCGGCGGCCGGTTTTTCCGCGCGATGCGGGAGGATATGAAGCAGCAGTACGATTATGTCCTGATCGACAGCCGCACCGGCCTATCCGATGTCGCGGATATCTGCACGATCGAACTGCCCGATGTCCTGGTAGTGTGTTTTACGCTCAGCGATCAGAGCATAGAGGGAGCCGCTAACGTCGCTCGCCAGATTAGCGGCCGGTATCGCGACCGCAATATCACGGTTCTGCCGGTGCCGATGCGCATTGAGGATGGCGAGAAGGAGAAGCTTGACATCGGGCGTGCCTTGGCTCGGACGCGGTTCGAGGGCTTCCCGGCGGGATTGACCCAGGAGGGCTCAGCGCTGTACTGGGCCTCGGTCGAGGTACCCTACAAGCCGTTTTACGCCTTTGAGGAGACTTTAGCGACGTTCGGCGACGATCCGGCATCGCCAGCCTCGCTACTGGCTTCGTTTGAACGGATCACCGACTCGGCCACGGGCGGACAGGTTACGGCCATGCGCCCGATACCGGACGACCTCCGACTTCAGTACAAGGAGGCCTACGCCCGCCGCCAGCCGGCCGCCCTCACGCAGGTTTACCTGAGCTACGCACCAGAGGACCGTATGTGGGCCGACTGGATTGAGGCCGTGCTTACCCGCGCGGGATTCCGGGTCACACCGCGTTGCACGGTGACCAGAGCCGGCGCGGAAGGTAGTGACCTTCGCAGCGATCTCCTGACCGAACGCGACCTCCAGGGCGCTCCCCGGGCGATCGCGGTACTCTCGTCCGCCTATATGCATTCGGCCGATGCCAGATCCATCTGGAAGGCGCTGTCGGCCGTTGAGGCGGCCGGCACCCACGGGCAGCTAGTGCCGATCCGGGTTAGCGACGTCAGGCTCACAGAGCCGTTCACCGCGTACCCAGTCGTGGACCTGGCGCGGATGGACGCCAGCCAGGCGACCGCCAGACTGCTGTGGGCACTTGACCGGCCTGCGCAGCCGGCCGGAAGTATGGCGGCGCAGGCCGAGGAGCCCCGATTCCCTGGCACTATCCCCCCGATCTGGAATGTACCGGCCAGGAACGCTGACTTCACGGGCCGGGGCGCGACGCTGGAACTGCTGCGCGACAAGCTAGCCGGCGGAGGCGTGGCGGTGGTGGTCGCGCAGGCGCTATACGGGCTTGGCGGCGTGGGCAAGACCCAGCTCGCGCTGGAGTACGCCCACCGGTTCATGGCCGACTACGACCTGGTCTGGTGGGTGCCGTCTGAGCGGGCTGAGGAGATCAGCCTCGCGCTGGCGGATCTGGCCAGGAAGATGGGGCTCCAGGTCGGCGACAACGTGGCCGAGGCATCAGAGGCCGCCCTGGAAGAACTGCGCCGCGACACTACCCCGCACTGGCTGCTCATCTTCGACAACGCCGACGACCCTAAGCAGCTTGAGCCCTACCTGCCTGGCGGGACCGGCCACGTCCTGATTACCTCGCGGAATCAGGCATGGGGCCACGCTGCCGAGCCTCTGGAGGTGGACGTCTTCACGAAGGAAGAAAGCGTCGCGCATCTCCTGCGGCATGTGCCCAAGCTGGATATAGATGAGGCGCACCGGGTCGCCGAAGCCCTGGGTCATCTGCCGCTGGCGGTCGAGCAGGCCAGCGCCTGGCTGGAGCAGACCGGGATGCCTGCGCGCGCCTATATCGACCAGCTGGCGACGGAGTCCACCAGGATCCTGGCGCTGAATCAGCCGCCGGACTACCCGATGCCGGTGGTGGCAACGTGGAACCTTTCTTTCGACCAGCTACGTTCACCGGCATCCGTGCGCCTGCTGCAGATACTGGCATTCTGCTCTCCAGGGCCGATCTCCATGGATCTGCTTTACAGCGATGAGATGAACGCGTCCCTGCTGCCCTTCGACGAGACACTGGCTGAGAAGCTCATGCTCGGCCGAGTCATCCGGGATATCAGCCGGTTCGCTCTCATCAAGGTCGACCAGGGCACCAACTCGCTGACGATTCACCGTCTCGTCCAAGCCGTGATCCGTTCCCAGATGACAGACGAAGAACAGGTCGAGGCCAGGCACGAGGTGCACAAGATCCTCGTCGGCGCCCGGCCGCGCCAGGGAGAGACGGACGACCCGGCAAACTGGTCAACCTACGACATCATCTGGCCTCATCTCGGCCCCTCCCAGGCTGAGGAATGCGACGACCCGCGGACCCGCCAACTGCTCATCGACTGGGTTCGGTACCAGTGGAAGCTCTGTGAGTTCGAGTCCTGCCTGAACCTGGGCAGGCGTCTGGAGAATCTGTGGACCCGTGAGCTTGGGCCTGACCATCAGCAGACCCTGCACCTGCAGTTCCACATCGCCAATGTGCTGAGATCCGAGGGCCGGTTCGGTGAGGCCCGCGAGCTTGACACGTACGTCCTCGAGCGGCAGCGGGCCGTGCTTGGACCTGAACATCCGCACGCTCTGATGACAGCGGGCGGCTTGGGTGCCGATCACCGTGCACTCGGCGACTACCAAGAGGCTCTGGCCTCAGACCGACAGACCCACGAGAGCTTTAAGGAGCAGTTCGGCGAGGATTACCTGCGGACATTGCAGGCGGCTCACAACCTGGCGAGCTCACTGCGGCTGGTCGGTGACTGCTTCGCGGCGCGCGCACTCGATGAGGAGACGCTGGCACGTCAGCGGAGTGCGCTAGGAGCCGAGCATCCCTTCACCCTCTTGTCTGAGGCCAGCCTGGCCCACGATATGCGTGCCGCGGGCGCGTTCCGGGACTCAGTGAACCAGCTGCGTGTCACCCTGGAGACGTACCGGGCAGTGCTCGGCGACGAGATGCTGGAGACGATGCGCACCGCCACGAGCCTGGCTGTCTCACTGCGCAAGGCCGGGGAGCAGTCCGAGGCCATGAACCTGGCGTATGACACCTACGAGCGTTACAAGCGCCGCTATGGCAGCGACACGCCCGATGCGCAGTCGTGCGCACTGAACCTTGCCTGCGACTACGCAGCGGTCGACGACATGCCCAGGGCGCAGGAGCTGGTCACCGAGGTTAAGGCCGTGCACCAGGCCAGCCTGGGTCAGGACCATCCGAACACCATGGTTGCCGCCAACAACCTGGCGTGCTACCTCCGTTGCATTGGCCGGCTCCCGGAGGCGCTTGCGCTAGCCGAGGACACGCTGCGCCACATGCGTCGAAGGCTTGGCGACAAGCATCCCCTGACCCTCTCCTGCTCGGTCAACCTGGCAAACTGCCTGGGCGACTCCGAGGAGTTGGCGGGAGCCATGGCCCTTGAGCGTGAAACCATTTCACGACTGCAGGAAACGCTCGGCGCGGACCATCCGGACACTCTTATCTGCGAGGCAAACCTCGCAGTTACGCTGCGCGCAGCGGGCGAGGAGAAGGGGGCCGAGGAACTGAGAGACAGGCTTCTCGATGACTTCAGCCGGATCCTCGGGGCAGGTCATCCGGATATCTCTCAGCTGCGGAAGTGGCAGCGAATCAATCGGGATCTCGAGCCGCAGGTCATCTGACCAGGCGGCCGGCCATTGGTCCCTGGGTGATACCGCGATCACCGGGCTGACAGCCACCGGAGGATGTCCGGAAGCACGTCAAGCGCGCCGAAATGGGCTGCGCCAGCCTGGACGACCACGGCCGCACTGGGAATCTTGTCCGCAAGCCATCTGGCGTGGCTGGCTGGGGAGAAGACATCACTGGCGCCGTGCCAGAGCAGGACGGGGGTCGTAACGGCGGCCGGCTCGAAGCCCCACGGTGAGCAAAACGCCAGCACGTCATCGGTCCAGCCGTAGTCTGACGTCCGCAGAGCCTCGGTATAGCTCTCCATCAGCTTCGACCGGATACCCCGGTCTGCGACCACCCGCCGGTCCGGGTCGGGCAGCTCCGCCTGCAGGGTTGCGATCAGGCTCGCCGGGTTGGCCCGGATGGCGTCCGCGGTCGCTCTCGTGTGGGCGGCGATGCCCTCGTAACCGTTCGCTGCCGCCGTGAACTCCAGGACATTCGACTGCGCCATCCCGTCGAACCAGTCGAGCCCGTCAGCCCCGTGCGGGGCCAGCCCGACCAGGACGGCAGCCCTTGTCGTGTGCTCGGGCAGCAGTGCGGCACAGGCCAGGGCATGGGGGCCGCCGCCCGACCGGCCGACCACCGCGAACTTCTCCAGGCCATAGGCATCCGCGATCGCCAGCACGTCGGCCGCCACGTCCGCGACCCTCCGGCCTGCCATGCGGTCCGATCCCCCGTAACCTGGCCGGTCGAAGGAGATCAGCCGGACGCCCAGCCGGTGCAGAACGGCGGATCGCGGGTGGGGGCCCAGCCGGCTTCCCGGAGTTCCGTGCAGGAGAAAGACTGGTCTTCCGTCGGGGTCGCCGTATACCTGGGTGGAAAGTCGCCTGTCGTCGGCCGCTCGCACCGTGCGCTTCAAGATCGTCCCTAGCCACGCCCGCGCCGCTGCCTCCGCTGCCTCCGCTGCGGCGACGCAACCTCCAGCATGCCGCCGCCGAGCCGACAACGGAAGAGATGCCACCGTAAGCGGTTTGGCCTGTCGCGTACCATCTGCACCGCTAGCCTGCTCTGCAAGCCTCTGGCCCAGCTTTCACCTATTTGGGAAGCCCTTGACAAGCCAAATCAGCCTCGGCGACTGTTCTCGTATAGCCATAATTCGGGTTATCGCCACAGATAGCGAGCGCTCATGATGATCGGCGGGTGTCGCCGGACGCCGTCCGGCGAGCTCATGGCCGCCGAGCGGGTGCTGCAGTACGGGCCAGGCACTGACAGGAGGAACAGACTGTGAAGATTGACGCCTTCTGCCACATCATGCCGCGTGCGTACTACGACCGGTTCTTCGAGCTGGATGAAACTGTCCACTCCGCGAACCTGCGGCGGCGGGTGTCGAACATCCCGTGCCTGGTCGACATGGATGTGCGCTTCGCTCAGATGGACGAGTTCGGCGACTACCGCCAGATCATCAACATCTGCGCGCCCCCCGTGGAGGATCTCGGCTCTCCCGAGATCTCCAGGGAGATGGCGCGGATCGGCAATGAGGCCATGGCCGACCTCGTCCGGTCCCACCCGGATCGCTTCGCCGGCTTCTGTGCCTGCGTGCCCATGGACGATCCCGACGCCGCCGTGACCGAGTTCGAGTACGCGACGGGCCAGCTTGGCGCGGTCGGCGCGCAGATCTACACGCATGTGCACGGCGAGGCCATGGATGACGCCCGGTTCGATCCGTTCTACGCCGCGGTGGCCGGGTTCCGCGGCCTGCTGCAGGTCCACCCGTGCCGCAATTCGGCGTGGGCCGACTACCCCACCGAGAAGCGGTCGCGCTACGAGATCTGGTGGACCTTCGGCTGGGAGTACGACCTGTCGGCCTTCATGGCCCGGATCGTGTTCTCCGGGGTTCTGGAGCGCTACCCGGATCTCAAGCTCCTGATCCACCACGGCGGCAGCATGGTGCCTCATTTCTCCGGCCGGGTCGGGCCGGGCTGGGACCAGCTCGGCGCGCGCACCCCGCCCGGGCAGCAGGAAGATATCCAGGGCTACCCGCTGACCAAAAGGCCCATCGAGTACTTCAGGCAGATGTACGGCGACACCGCGATGTTCGGGGCCGCGCACGCGCTGCGCTGCTCGATCGACTTCTACGGTGCCGACCACATTCTGTTCGGCTCCGACAGCCCATTCGATCCGGAGCGAGGGCCGGGCTACATACGCGCCTCGATCAAGAACCTCGAGGAGATCGGGCTCAGCGAGGCGGATAAGGAAGCCATCTTCCGCGGTAACGTCACGCGCCTGACCGGGCTCACCATTAAGGCGTGATCCGCCGTGCCAGGAGGAGCCGGCCAGGCGGACGGCGGAGCCGGGCCCGGCGCAGGTACCCGCAGCCGGGCGAATCCCGCGGTGGCTGCCGCGGCTGGCGAGGGCGGAGCGTTAGGCAGCAGCGGGGTGGCGGCTGAGACCCGCGCGGGCCGGGTGCTGCTGCGGCGGTCCCGGCCAGCCGCTGGCATCGCGGCAGCCCTTGGCCTGTGGGCGCTGCTCACGCAGACGGGGCTGCTCAGCAGCAACGAGTTCCCCACGATCCAGGCCGTCGTGGCCGCGCTGGGCAGCTCCGCAGGGCCGCTGCTGTCCAGCCTGGGGACGACCCTGGAGAGCCTGCTGCTCGGCCTGGCCATCGCGTCGGCCGCTGGCGCCGTGCTCGGCGTCGCGGTCGGGACTTCGGTGTGGGCCGATGCCGCGACAGACGTCATCGTGAGGATGGCGCGCCCGCTCCCGTCGCTGGCGCTCATCCCGATCGCGATATTGCTGGCCGGGCTCGGCACGACGATGACATCCGGCCTGGTCGCGTTCGCGGCGTTCTGGCCGGTCTTCATCAACGCGCGCTATGCGGCCCGGCAGGTCGAGCCGTTACAGCTGGACACCGGGCGCGCGCTGGGTTTCGGGCGATGGGAGCTGATCTGGCGGGTCGTCGTGCCGAGCGTGGCCCCGGCCATCGCCACGGGCGTCCGGGTCGCAGCGGGCATCGCCACGGTCGTCACCATCTCCGTTGAGCTGGTGGCCGGCACGGGCGGGCTTGGGGGGTACGTCATGCACGCACAGGAGGGCGGCGCGACCGCCATGATGTACGCCGGGATCGTGGTCGGCGGCCTTCTGGGGTGGCTGCTCAGCGTCGGCATCGGCGCGCTCGCGCGGAAGGCGCTTCGCTGGGACGCCGCGGCCGCCGGCCGGGCGGTGCCGTCATGACCCCCGTGACCGTCGGGCCAGCCGCGCGCCGCCGGCGCGCGGCCCGGCGGCGGCTCGGCCTGCGCTCGGCGGGCTGGCTCGGGGTGCTGGCCGTGGCGGCGGCCTGGCAGCTGACCTCCGTGGCCCTG
>WNGL01022733.1_pt1 | contig 12872 bp, 11 predicted proteins | sample 5400591 | NCBI WGS metagenome assembly WNGL01 (sample SAMN13153377, study PRJNA577476) | soil metagenome | isolation source: 80 cm soil or saprolite under Garry oak tree replicate 1 | place: USA:California | collected 2016-06-15
GGCCGCCTTGCCGCGCAGCGCGGCGGCCTCCGGCGTGCCGATCTTGTCCAGCCTGCTGTCCACCTCGGTGTCCACCCGGCTGACGAAGAACGACGCCACCGACGCCATCGAGGACAGGTCATGGCCTGCCTCGGCGGCCCGCTCCAGCCCGGCGAAGAACGCGTCGATCACCTCGCCGTAGCGCTCCAGCGAGAAGATCAGCGTCACGTTGATGCTGATCCCCTCGGCCAGGCACTGCGCGATCGCGGGCAGCCCGGCGCGGGTGGCGGGGATCTTGATGAACAGGTTCGGCCGGTCCACCAGCCACCACAGGGCGCGGGCCTCGGCGATGGTCTTGTCCGTGTCGCCCGCCAGCCGCGGGTCCACCTCAAGCGAGACCCGGCCGTCCACCCCGCCCGAGGCGTCGTAGGCGGGCCGGAGAACGTCGCAGGCCCACCGGACGTCGTAGGTGGTGATGGCACGGGACGCCTCCGCCACCGACACGCCGCGCAGCGCCAGCTGGGCGAGCTGGTCGTTGTAGGCATCGCCGTGGCTGAGGGCATGGTCGAAGATCGTCGGGTTGGAGGTGACCCCGACCACGTGCCGGTCACGGGCCAGGGCTGCCAGGTTGCCGCTGGTCAGCCGGACCCGGTTGATGTCGTCGAGCCAGATGGCCACCCCGGCGGCGGACAGTTCGGCGAGTGCGTCGGAATGTGTGGTCATGACTGTTGCTCCCTTGCTAACCGGCGTGCGTACCTGCCGTACCGGTATCCCTTCCCGCCTTGGCCAGGCTAGACATCGCCGCGGCCACCACGTTCTCCGCGGTCAGCCCGAAGTGCTGGTAGAGGTCCTGGTAACTCGCGGAGGCGCCGAAGTGCTCCAGGCTCACGCACTCGCCCGCGTCACCGGTGAACGCCCGCCAGCCGAGCGCGATGCCCGCCTCGACGCTCACGCGTGCCCGCACCCGGGGCGGCAGCACCTCCCGCTGGTAGGAAGCGTCCTGCGCGGTGAACCATTCCACGCACGGCATGGAGACCACCCGCGCGGCGATGCCCTCGGCCGCCAGCTGCTCCCGTGCGGCGAGGGCGATCTGCACCTCGCTGCCGGTGGCGATGAGGATCACCGCCGGATCCCCGCCCGCCGCCTCGGCCAGCACGTACCCGCCCCGGGCGGTGCCTTCCGCGCTGGCGAACCCGGCACCGGCGCGGACGTCCGCCGCGCTGGCGCCGCGGTCGAGCACGGGCAGGTTCTGCCGGCTCAGGCACAGCCCGGCCGGCCGGCCGGTGTGCTCCAGGATGGTGCGCCAGGCCACCACCGTCTCGTTGGCGTCCGCGGGCCGGACCACGTCCAGGCCGGGAATGGCCCGCAGCGCCCACAGCTGCTCGACCGGCTGGTGGGTCGGCCCGTCCTCGCCGAGGCCGATCGAGTCGTGGGTCCACACGTACGTCACGGGCAGCCCCATCAGGGCCGCGAGCCGCACCGCGGGCCGCATGTAGTCGCTGAACACCAGGAACGTGCCGCCGTAGGGCCGGGTGAGCCCGTGCAGGGCTATCCCGTTGCAGATGGCCCCCATGGCGTGCTCGCGGATGCCGAAGTGCAGGGTCCGGCCGTAGGGGTTGCCGGGGAACATCCGGGTCTGGTGCTCGGCCGGGATGAACGACGGCTCGCCCTTCATCGTGGTGTTGTTGCTGCCCGCGAGGTCGGCCGAGCCGCCCCAGAGCTCGGGGAGCATTCCGGCGAGCGCGTTCAGGATCGCGCCCGAGGCGCGCCTGGTGGCGGTGCCCTTGGCGTCCGGCGGGAACTCGGGCAGCACCGCCGTCCAGCCCTGCGGCAGGCGCCGGGCGGACAGCCGGTCGAGCAGCGCCGCGCGGTCCGGGTTCTTCTCCCGCCAGGCCGCGAACGACTCCTCCCACTCGGCGTGCAGCTTCTTGCCGCGGTCGGCCACCTTGCGCGCATGGCCGACGGCCTCGTCCTCCGTGGGGAAGTTCACCTCCGGGTCGAAGCGCAGGATGCGCTTGGTCTTGGCCACCTCGTCCGCGCCGAGCGCCGCCCCGTGGGCCTCGCCGGTGTCCTGCGCGTCCGGCGCCGGCCAGGCGATGATCGTGCGCAGCGCGATGAACGACGGCTGCCCGGTGTGCGCCCTGGCCGCGGCGAACGCGCGGGCCAGGGCGGCCACGTCCTCGTGGTAGCCGCCGGCGGTGCGCCAGGAGACCCGCTGCACATGCCAGCCGTATGCCGCGTACCTGGCGCAGACGTCCTCCGACTTGGCGATGTTCGTGTCGTCCTCGATCGAGATCGTGTTGTCGTCGTACAGCACGATGAGGTTGCCGAGCTGCTGGTGCGCGGCGAGCGAGGAGGCCTCGTGGCTGATGCCCTCTTCGATGTCACCGTCCGAGACGAACGAGTAGACGTGATGGTCGAAGGGGCTGGTGCCGGGCGCCGCGTCCGGGTCGAGCAGGCCGCGCTCGCGGCGGGCGGCCATCGCCATGCCCACCGCGTTCGCGATGCCCTGGCCCAGCGGCCCGGTGGTGGTCTCCACCCCCGCGGTGAGCCCGCGCTCGGGATGACCGGGGGTGAGGCTGTCCCAGGTCCGGTAGCGGCTAATGTCCTCCAGGGTCAGCCCGTACCCGGACAGGTAGAGCTGCAGGTACAGGGTGAGGCTGGAGTGCCCGCAGGACAGCACGAACCGGTCCCGGCCCAGCCACTGCGGGTCGGCGGGATCGTGGCGGAGGATCCGCTGGAACAACAGGTACGCCGCGGGCGCCAGGCTCATGGCCGTGCCGGGGTGACCAGAGCCGGCCTGCTCGACCGCGTCCATCGCGAGCACCCGGATGAGATCGACCGCTCGCTGGTCCGTGGCTGACCAGGTCAGGTCGGCGCCAGATGCGTTGCTCACCGTGAGATCAGCGCTCCTCTCCAAGCGCGGGCGGGCGCAGGCCAGCAGGCGCGGCCGCCGGGATTCATCACGCTTGTAGACCCTATCTGCCTGCCTGGCAGGGCATCCCACCCGCATCTGGGGTCAGTACGCTTCCAGGCATGCTGACCCGGGACCCGCTCGCGGTGATCGAAGGGCGCCCGTACAGCCGCGGGCTCATCATCGGGGTGGCCGCCGGCCTGGGCTGCGCGCTGGTGCTGCTGGGCATCGACATGGTGGAAAGCGTGGACAGCGCGCGGCACAGCGTGGTCCCGTTCCTGGTCGCGCTGCCGCTCGCGCTGCTGCCGGTGCCGCTGCTGATCGCCCTGGTGCTGCTGCTTGACCGGCTGGAGCCCGAGCCGCCGGGCAACCTGGCGTTCTGCTTCGCCTGGGGCGCGGGCATAGCCGCGCTGCTGGCGGGCATCCTCAACACCGCGGGGCTGCTGTACGTCACCCAGCCGGCCCTCGGCAAGAGCGAGGGCCAGTTCGTCTCGGCCGCGATCGGCGCGCCGGTGGTGGAGGAGTCCCTCAAGGGCGCGGTGCTGGTCTGGCTGCTATGGCGGCGCAGGCAGGAACTGGACGGCCCCACCGACGGGATCATCTACGCGGCCATGGTCGGCCTCGGCTTCGCGATGATGGAGAACATCGGCTACTACATCTCCGCCCTGGCCCGGCCCACGGTCGGCGGCGTGCCGATGCTCGGCGTCACGTTCGTGTTCCGCGGCATCCTCGCGCCGTTCGCGCACCCGATGTTCACCGCCATGACCGGGATCGGCGCGGCTTACGCGGCCACGCACCGGCGCGGCGGCTGGGCCCTGGCCGCCGGGCTGTTCGGCGCGATGGTCCTGCACGGCCTGTGGAACGGGCTGACCACCCTCGGCCTGGCCGGCATCATCCTCGCCTACGGGCTGCTCGGCTGCGTCCTGGTGGCGCTGATCACCGTGGTGGTCGCCGACCGGCGCCGGATGGTCGGCCTGATCCGCCGGGTCCTGCCCGGCTATCAGGCCACCGGGCTGGTCGGCGAGGCCGACCTGCGGATGCTGTGCACGCTGTCGGAACGCCGCCAGGCGCGGCGCTGGGCCCGGGATACCGGCGGCCGGCCGCTGGCCAGGGCGATGGTCGCCTACCAGCTCGCCGCGACCGAGCTGGCCCTGGCCCACCAGCGGCTGCGGCGCGGCGGCGTCACGCCGGGGGAGTTCGAGGAGCGCCGGCAGGTACTGGCCGGGGTGATGACGTCGGCACGCCAGGCGTTCCGGCGGTTACCGGCGCCTCGGGCTGGCCGGGCCCGGCCACCACGGCGCCGCGGTCCCGCAGTGCGAACATCAGCCGCAGCGCCACGATCCAGATGAGGGTCGAGCCGCACACGTGCACCCAGACCAGGCCGGCCGGCAGCCCGTTGAAGTACTGGACGTACCCGATCACGCCCTGCAGGCCGATCAGCCCGAGCAGCGCCCAGCCCAGCCGGACGGCGGGAGCCGGGGCGCGGGTCAGCCGCAGTCCCGCCGCGAGCGGGACGGCGAGCCCGCCGAGCAGCCAGCCGATGTCCGCGTGGAACTGGGCCGCCCCGGACAGCGGGAGATCGAACCGGGGCACCGCGCCCGCACCGGCCAGCGGCCCGGTGCCGGTCACCACGGTCCCGGCGGCGAGCATCAGCGCCACCGCGGCCACCACGCCGTAGCCGAGCAGCCGCAGGTCGGCCCGGACCAGCGACCGGGCCGGTGCCAGGCCCTCGGCGCAGCGGACGTGCAGCGCGACCGCGGCGGCGAGAACCGCGACCGACGCCAGGAAGTGCAGCGCCACCATGCCCGGGTTGAGCTTGGTCAGCACCACGATGCCGCCGAGCACGGCCTGGGCGAGGATCCCGGCGGGCTGGGCGGCGGCGAGCCAGACCAGGTCCCGCCGCCTGCGGCCGCCGGGCCGGAACCGCCACGCGGCGACGAACACCACCACGGCGATCAGCGTGATGGCGATGGTGACCAGGCGGTTGCCGAACTCGATCCAGGTGTGGAACATCGGGTCGCCCGCCGAATGCGCGGCGACCAGGCTGCCGCGGGTGCACTGGGGCCAGTCCGGGCAGCCCAGGCCGGACTCGCTGAGCCGGACCGCCGCGCCGGTCGCGATGATGCCGGCGGTGCAGATCACCCCGGCGAGCGCGAAGGCCCGCATGGCGGCCGGCGAGGGATCCAGCACGGCCGCGGCCGCGCGCCCCGCGAGCGCCCGGGCTCCCGGGCCTGGGCGCTGGCGGTCAGGGATCTCCTCGGGCACGGACCTATGGTATTGGGCGGGGTGGCGGGGCCGGCTAGCAGAGTGCGGGGTGGGCGGGGCCGGCTAGCAGAGTGCGGGGCGGCGGGGTGCGGAGTAAAGGGTGGGCTGCCCGGTTCGCACCTCAGGGCCCGGTTTCGCCGCTCAGGCCTCCGGCGCCCCGGGCTCCCGGGTGCCACGCGCGGCGCCCGCGCAGGCGGCCATGACACAGCCGATGGCGAGCCATTCCCTGGCGGCCAGCGCCTGGCCCAGCAGCACCAGGCCGACCAGGGCCGCGACCGCGGGCTCCAGGCTCATCCAGATGCCGAAGACCCGCGCCGGGATCCGGCGCAGCGCCTCCAGTTCCAGGGAGTACGGGATGATCGAGGAGAGCAGCCCGATGCCCAGGCCGGTCAGCAGGATGCCCGGCCGTAGCAGCGCCGCGCCGCCCGCCGTGACGCCCACCGGGATGATCATGACCGCGGCGACCAGCATCGCGATCGTGAGCCCGGTCGAGCCGGGGAACCGCTGGCCGGTGGCCCGGCTCAGCAGGATGTAGGCGGCCCAGGACAGGCCCGCCAGCAGCCCGAACGCGAGCCCGAGCAGGACCGTGCCGCGCCCGGCGGAGGCGGGCAGGGCGCCATGGGCGAGCAGCGCCACCCCGGCTCCGGCCAGGACCACCCACAGCACATCGAGCAGCCGCCGCGAGGACGCCACCGCCACCCCGAGCGGCCCCAGGAACTCCACGGTGACCGAGATGCCCAGCGGGATCCGGGCGAACGACTGATAGATCGAGTAGTTCATCACGGCCAGCGTCAGGCCGAACCCGGCGACCACCGCCGCGTCCCGCCAGGCACGGCGCCGCGCCAGGCCGGTCAGGGCGCCGCGCAGCGGCCGGGCTCCCACGACGGCCATCACCGCGGCGGACGTCCACAGCCGCAGGCCGGTGACGGCGGCGGGCGGGATCTGGGCGAACAGCCTGGCCGCGAGCCCGGCGCCGAACTGGACAGAGAAGATGCCGGTCAGCACGAGCGCCGAGGGCGGCACCGCGGTCCACGGCGCGCGGCGGGGCGCGGGGCGGGGCGACTCGTCACCGGAACCGCCAGCCAGTCCGTGGTCCTGGGCCCTTGGCTGCGGGAACCGCCACTTCCCCGTAAGCACGAGTGGCTTACTCCCACCGGAACAGGCGTGCGGCCAGCGCGATGCCGACCGCGGCCCAGACGACCAGCACGGCGAGGTCGCGCGCGGGCAGCCCGGCCCCGTGCTGCAGGACGCCGTGCAGCCCGTGGGACAGCGCCCCGGAGGGCAGCAGGGTCAGCACCGGCCGGGCGGCCGCGGGGAACTTCGCCAGCGGGAAGATGATGCCGCCGATCCCCAGCAGGATCAGGTAGACCAGGTTCGCCAGGGCAAGGGTGGCCTCGGCGCGCATGGTGCCGGCCAGCAGCAGGGCCAGCCCGCTGAACGCGGCCGTGCCGGCCAGCACCAGCAGGATCACCCAGATCGGCGCGGCGGGGCCGGCGTGCGGCCGCCAGCCCAGGGCCAGGCCGACACCGAGGAGGATGAGCACCTGCGCCACCTCGACCGCGATCACCGTGGCGGTCTTCGCCCCGATCAGCCCGGTGCGGGACAGCGGAGTGGAGCCGAGCCGCTTGAGCACCCCGTACCGGCGCTCGAAGCCGGTGGCGATGGCCTGGCTGGTGAAGGCGGTGGACAGCACCGCGAGCGCGATCACCCCGGGATGATCAGGGTGAGCAGCAGTTGCTCGCCGTTACGCAGCAGCGTCCTGGCTTCCAGGCCCGCCTGTGCCATGATCATCTTCGCCATCGGGGCCGCCCCGGGCGCGGGCGCAGGCCAGTCCGCCACCTCTGCCGCCGGCGCCTGGCTCATGACCGGAGTTCCCGGCCGGTCAGCTCAAGGAACACGTCTTCCAGCGTGCGGCTCTCGATCCGCAGTTCCTGGGCCAGCACGCCGTGCTCGGCGCACCAGGCGGTCACCGCGGCGACCAGCCGCGGGTCCACCCGGTTGTGCACTTCCACCAGGTAGTGCCCGGCCGGCGACTCCTTCGCCGCGGTGCCCGCCGGCAGCGCGGCGAGCAGGCCCTCGATGTCCAGCCCCGGCTCGGCCCGGAACCGCACCTGGCCGGCGGTGCCGGTGAGCTCGGCCGGGGTTCCCTCGGCCACCAGGCGGCCATGGTCCACGATCGCCACGTAGTCGGCGAGCCGCTCTGCCTCGTCCATGTGATGGGTGGTGAGGATCACGCTGGCGCCGGCCGCGCGCAGCCCGGTGATCAGGTCCCACGTCGCATGACGCGCCTGCGGGTCAAGGCCGGACGTGGGCTCGTCGAGGAACACCAGTTCCGGCCGGCCGATCACGGCGGCGGCGAGCGAGACCCGCTGCTGCTGCCCGCCGGACAGCCGCTTGACCGGGGTGCGCGCCGAGCCGGACAGGCCCAGCCGGTCCAGCAGCCAGGCCGGGTCCAGCGGGCAGACGTGGAACCGGGCGAGCACGCCCAGGTACTCGCCGGGCCGGACGGCCGGCGGGATGCCGCCGGACTGCAACATCACCCCGACCCGCGGCCGCAGCGCCCGGGCGTCGGCGACCGGGTCGAGCCCGAGGACCGCGACCGTGCCCGCGTCGGGCCGCCGGTACCCCTCGCAGATCTCGATCGTGGTGGTCTTGCCCGCCCCGTTCGGCCCGAGCACCGCGGTCACCGCGCCGCGGGCGGCCCGCAGGCTGAGCCCGTCCACCGCGGCCTTGTGCCCGTACCGCTTGACGAGATCGCAGATCTCGACCGCGGCGGAATCCCTCACGCTCGCGAGTGTAGAGGCTGCGGCCGCGCGCCCGGCGCGGCTCCGGCCAGGCCCGCTGTGCGGCGGGTCAGGCACGGGCAGTATTGGCCCGGGGGACGACCCCCGAACCCCCGGTGGCCAAGTCCCCGTTCCTCCGTCACGGGGACTTGGCCGTGCTGGCCCGGGGGACGACCCCCGAACCCCCGAGTGGCCAAGTCCCCGTTCCTCCGTCACGGGGACTTGGCCGACGCGGCGGCGACCAGGGCCTCGATCAGGCGCGGGTCCGTGCCCACCTCGGGGTGCCACTGCACGGCCAGCAGGAACGGGCCGGCGGCGGCGGGCTCGACCGCCTCGATGACCCCGTCGGCCGCCCACGCGGTGGCCACCAGGCCGTCGCCAAGCCGGTCGATGGCCTGGTGATGGGCGGTCGGCACGTCGACCCCGGATCCGTTAGCGCCCAGGATCCCGGCCAGCCGGGTGCCCGCCGCCACCCGCACCGGGTGCGAGCCGAACATCCCGGGGTCCGGGGTGTGCCCGGCCTCCCCGGGCAGGTGCTGGCACAGGGTCCCGCCGCGGGCCACGTTGAGCAGTTGCATGCCCCGGCAGATGCCGAGCACCGGCTTGCCCGCCGCCACGGCGGCGTCGAGCAGTTCCAGTTCTGCCGCGTCCCGCGGCCCGCTGACCCGGGAGGTGGCCGGGTGCGGGTCGGCCCCGTACCGGCCGGGGTCCACGTCGCCGCCGCCGGTGAGGAGCAGCCCGTCGAGCCGGCTCACCGCGCCGGCCACGCCGGGCAGCGGCGGCAGCAGCACCGGGATGCCGCCGGCCGCGGCCACCCGCTCGGCGTAGATGGCGGGCAGCAGCACGGCGGGCTTGCGCCAGTAGGCCCAGCGGGCCTCCTCGCGGTAGGCGGACAGGCCGATCACGGGCGCGGTGCGCACTTGACTCTCCTCCAGGCCGGAAGGGAAACGGGCTACCTGCGCGAATCTAGCCGACTACAGGGGTGTCACGTAGGCGCCGGAGATGCCGCCGTCCACCAGGAACGTCGACGCGGTGACGAACGAGGCGTCGTCGCTGGCCAGGAAGGCCACCGCGGCGGCGATCTCCTCGGGCTCACCGAACCGGCCCATCGGGACGTGGACCAGCCGCCGCTGCGCCCGCCCCGGGTCGGCCGCGAAAAGCTCCTGCAGCAGGGGAGTGTTGATCGGGCCGGGGCACAGCGCGTTCACCCGGATCTTCTCCCTGGCGAACTGCACCCCCAGTTCCCGGCTCATGGCCAGCACGCCGCCCTTGGAGGCGGTGTAGGAGATCTGGGAGGTGGCCGCGCCCAGGATCGCGACGAACGAGGCCGTGTTGATGATCGAGCCGCCGCCGGCCCGCTGCATGTGCGGGATGACGTGCTTGCAGCACAGGTACACCGAGGTGAGGTTCACCTCCTGCACGCGCCGCCACGCGTCGAGCCCGGTGACCAGGATCGAGTCGTCCTCGGGCGGGGAGATCCCGGCGTTGTTGAACGCGATGTCCACGCGCCCGAACTCGCGGGCCGCCGTCTCGTACACGGCGCGCACGTCGTCCTCGCTGGTCACGTCCGCCTGGACGAAGATCCCCCCGGCCTCGGTGGCGGCGGCCTTCCCGGTGTCACCGTCGATGTCCACGGCGACGATCTTGGCTCCCTCGGCGGCGAGCCGCCGCACGCTGGCCAGCCCGATGCCGCTTCCGGCCCCGGTGATCACGGCGACCCGGTCCAGCAGGCGTTGCATGAGCCCTGATCACGCTCCCTGTGTCGGGCGAGCCCCGCGGCCCGCCGGGCGTCCGGGGCCCGGCGGCCACGGACAGTCGTAATGCAGCGTCATTCGTCCGTCGCGATGAAGACGTTCTTTGTCTCGGTGAACGCGTCGAGGGCATCGGGCCCCAGCTCCCGGCCGAGCCCGGACTGCTTGAAGCCGCCGAACGGCGTCCAGTAGCGCACCGAGGAGTGCGAGTTGACCGACAGATTGCCGGTCTCCACCGCGCGCGCCACCCGGATGGCGCGGCCCACGTCCCCGGTCCAGACCGAGCCGGACAGGCCGTAGGGCGTGTCGTTGGCCATCGCCACCGCCTGCGCCTCGTCCTCGAACGGGACCACCGCGACCACCGGGCCGAACACCTCCTCGGTGTAGGCGGGGTCGTCGAGGCGCACCGGCGCGAGCACGGTGGGCGGGAACCAGTAGCCCGGGCCCTCCGGGGCGCTGCCGCGGAACGCCACGGGGGCGCCCGCGGGCACGTAGGAGGCCACCTTGGCGCGGTGCTCGGCGGAGATCAGCGGCCCCATCTCGGTGCCCTCGCGGGCCGGGTCGCCGACCGTGACCGCCTTGACCGCGGGCTCAAGGAGCTCGAGGAACCGCTGGTACACCTCGCGCTGGACCAGGATCCGGGACCGGGCGCAGCAGTCCTGGCCGGCGTTGTCGAACGCGGCGACCGGCGCGGTGGCCGCCGCCTTCGCCAGGTCGGCGTCGGCGAACACGATGTTGGCGCTCTTGCCGCCGAGTTCCATGGTGACCCGCTTCACCTGCCGGGCGCAGCCGGCCATGATCTCCCGGCCCACCTCGGAGGACCCGGTGAAGACGATCTTGCGCACGTCCGGGTGGCCGATGAGCCGCTGGCCCACCACCGAGCCCTTGCCGGGCAGCACCTGGAACACGCCCTCGGGCAGCCCGGCCTCCAGGGCCAGCTCGCCGATCCGGACCGCGGTCAGCGGCGTCCGCTCGGCCGGCTTGGCGATCACCGGGTTGCCGGCGGCCAGCGCCGGCGCGACCCCCCAGCCGAGGATCGGCATCGGGAAGTTCCACGGCACGATGACGCCGACCACGCCGACCGGCTCGTGGAAGGTGACGTCGAGCCCGCCCGGCACCGGGATCTGCTTGCCGCACAGCCGTTCCGGCGCGGCGGAGTAGTAGCGCAGCACGTCCCGGACGTTGCCGGCCTCCCAGCGGGCCTGCCCGGCCGGGTGGCCCGAGCCGACGGTCTCCAGTTCGGCCAGCTCGCCGATGTGCGCGCCGACCACGTCCGCGAACGCGCGCAGCAGCGCCGCGCGCTCGCCGGGCGCCACCTTCCGCCAGGCCGCCTGGGCGGCCACGGCCCGCGCGATCGCCGCGTCCGCGTCCGCCGCGGAGGTCTGCTCGACCTCGGCCACCGGTTCCTCGGTGGCCGGGTTCAGCACGGTGAAAACAGGCATCGTCCCTCGCCGGTTTGCAGTCCGTCAGGTCCGCTCGAAGCCGCGGTGCAGCTCCCAGTCGGTGACCGCGGCGTCGAACGCGGCCAGTTCCACTCTGGCACCGTTGGCGTAGTGCTCCACCACGTCGTTGCCGAACGCCTTGCGGGCGAGCCGACTGTGTTCCCAGGCGTCCAGCGCGTCCCGGAGCGTGGACGGCACCCGGGGCCCCGGCCCGGCGTAGGCGTTGCCCGCCATGGGCGGCTCGAGCGGCATCTCGTGCTCGATCCCCTCCAGGCCGGCCGCGAGCATGGCGGCGACGGCCAGGTAGGGGTTGACGTCGCCGCCGGGCACCCGGTTCTCCGGGCGCAGCGAGTGCCCGTGCCCGACCAGGCGGTAGGAGCAGGTCCGGTTGTCCACGCCCCAGCGCACCGCGGTGGGGGCGAAGCTGCCGGGCACGTAGCGCTTGTAGGAGTTGACGTTCGGCGCGTGGAACAAGATCAGCTCGCTCAGCCCGGCGAGCTGCCCGGCTAGGAAGTGCTCGCCCGCCGGGGACAGGCCGAACGGCCCGTCCCCGGCGAGCACCGGGCTCCCCGCCGAGTCCCGAAGCGAGAGGTGGATGTGGCAGGAGTTGCCCTCCCGGGCGTTCGGCTTGGCCATGAACGTGAGGCTCATGCCCGCCTGCGCGGCGATCTCCTTGGCCCCGGTCTTGTAGATCGAATGGTTGTCGCAGGTGGTCAGCGCGTCGGCGTAGCGGAACGCGATCTCGTGCTGGCCGAGGTTGCACTCGCCCTTGGACGACTCGACGTACATGCCCGCGCCGGACATGCCCAGCCGGATGCGGCGCATCAGCGGCTCCACCCGGCCGGTGCCGAGGATGGAGTAGTCCACGTTGTACAGGTTCACCGGGGTGAGGTTGCGGTAGGCCATGGCCTGCGCGTCCTCGTAGGAGTCGCGGTACACGCAGAACTCCAGCTCGGTGCCGGCGAGCGCGGTCCAGCCACGGGCCGCCAGCCGGTCGGTCTGCGCCTTGAGGACCTGCCGGGGGGAGGCGACCACCGGGCTGCCGTCGGTCCAGGCCAGATCGGCCAGGATCAGCGCGCTCGCCTCGTGCCAGGGCAGGTGGCGCAGCGTCCCGAGGTCGGGCACGAGGACGAAGTCCCCGTACCCGCGCTCCCAGGACGACATCTCATACCCGTCCACCGTGTTCATGTCGATGTCCACGGCGAGCAGGTAGTTGCACCCCTCCGCGTGGTGGCTGACCACATCGTCGAGGAAGAACTCCGCCGATACCCGCTTGCCCTGCAGGCGCCCCTGCATGTCGGTGAACGCGAGCACGACCGTGTCGATCGTGCCCGCGCCCACCGCCCCCCTCAGCTCGTCCATGGAGAGCATCCCCGGACGGGCAGCCGTGCTGCCGGTTTCGGGCACTGTCAGGTGATCCCTTCGTCGCAGGCGCGCTCGCGGTTAACTGGCCAGTTCCTGCTCGATGGCGGCCAGTTCCGCGGGTGTGCCCTGCACCTTCGGCCCCTTGAACCAGTTCTTCGCGGAGACCAGCCAGTAGATCCCGGCGAAGCCGATGACCACCACCACTGCCAGGATCGTGTAGTTGAAGTTCGACCTGGTGATCGGGCTGTAGACGGGCAGGATGAACAGGATGCTGATGATCGCCACCCAGGTCACCGCGATCCAGCCGACCACGTAGCTCCACCGGCCCAGGTGCCAGGGCCCCCGCTGGAAGCTCTCGCCCTGGCGCAGCCGC
>WNGL01007428.1_pt1 | contig 12867 bp, 17 predicted proteins | sample 5400591 | NCBI WGS metagenome assembly WNGL01 (sample SAMN13153377, study PRJNA577476) | soil metagenome | isolation source: 80 cm soil or saprolite under Garry oak tree replicate 1 | place: USA:California | collected 2016-06-15
TGGCTCCGGTGCGGGCTTGGTCGGCGGCGGTGCGTAAAGCTCCGCGGTCACCGGCTCGGGTTTGCGATTCTGCCAATTGACGCTGAAGACGAGGAACAGGACGAATGCGAGGTGTATCGCGATGGCCAGGAAGGCCGCGATCCACTTGGTCGCGGACCAGCGCGCTCGCTCGCGCGACGGAGGCATCTATGGAGCCTCCTCAGTCAGCCCGGCTTGGGGTTGAGCAACAAACCAACCTTGCGCACGCCTTTCTGCTGCAGAAGCTCGAGCACGTGCACGACATCCTCGTAGCGCACGCCGCGATCGGCGGCGATCACGACCGCCTGGTCCGGGTTCTTCGCCTGCCGGTCGCGGATTCGAGCGATCAGCTCGTCGCGCGAGACGCGTATCGGGGCAGGTGCGCCCTCTTGGAGCAGGAGCGACTGATCGGTACGCACAAAAATCTTGAGTGGCTCGACGGGCGTGGTCAGCTGCATGCCGACCTTGGGCAGGTCGACCACGCCGGGATTGATCAGCGGCGCGGTGATCATGAAGATCACCAGCAGCACCAGCATGACGTCGATGTACGGCACGACGTTGATCTGGTTGATCGATTTGCGGGGGCGCATGATTGGAATGCGTAGATCTTCAGACCTGCCGTTGCAGGATGTTGGTGAACTCCTCGATGAAGGTCTCGAAGCGCGTTGCCAGCCGGTCGACGTCGTGGGTGTAGCGGTTGTACGCGACCACCGCGGGGATGGCCGCGAAGAGCCCGATCGCGGTGGCGATCAGCGCCTCGGCGATGCCCGGCGCGACCTGTGCCAGCGTCGCCTGGCTGACGTTCTGCAGACCACGGAACGCGTTCATGATCCCCCATACGGTGCCGAACAGGCCGACGTAGGGAGACACCGAGCCGACCGTCGCCAACCCCGAGAGGTTGGCCTCGAGCGCGTCGATTTCGCGCTGGTACGACGCGCGCATGGCACGCCGCGCGCTGTCCATCGTCGCCGCCGAGGATGTGCCCTGCCGGCGATGCTTGGCGTATTCGCGGAAACCCGACGAGAAGACACGCTCCAGCGCGCCGCCGCGATTTTGGCTCGCGCGCTGGAACAGCTCGTTGAGGTCACCGCCTTTCCAGAATTCGTCTTCGAAGCGATCGGTATCGCGCGCGGCGCGCTTCAAGACGAAGAGCTTCAGGAAGATCTGCCACCACGACCACAGCGAGGCCAGGAACAACAGCGCCATCACGGCCTGCACGACGATGCTGGCCTGGACCATCATCGCGACGAACGATAGATCGGGATGAAGGTTCAACCGTGTGCCTCCATTCTTTGGGAAACGGCCGCCGGAATCCGTGCCGGTCGCCAGCGGTGAGGATCGAGGCAGGCCAGCGTCACACGCGCGCTCACCAGGCAGTGGTCGGCTCGCAGGACGTCCTGCGCGGTGACGAGGCGGCTTTTTCCGATCGCGGTCGGCGCGAGCGTGACGTCGAGTGCGTCGTACAGCCGCGCCGGGCGCCGATATTCGATGTCGAGACGATGGACCACGAAAACGACGCCGTGTTCAGCCTCGAGAGCGGTTAGCGTGAACCCCAGCGATGCCAGCCATTCGGTGCGAGCGCGTTCCAGAAAACGAAGGTAATTGGCGTAGTACACAACCCCTGCGGCATCGGTATCCTCGTAGTAAACGCGGACGGGCCAGCGAAATGCGGCAGCCCTCATCCCTGGAACAACTCTCCAACCGCCGCAGGCGGGACGATACCGAAGTGCCGATAGGACAGCGCGGTCGCGATCCGGCCACGGTTCGTGCGTTGCAGGAAACCCTGCTGGATCAGGAACGGCTCGAGCACGTCCTCGATCGTATCGCGTTCCTCGCCGATCGCCGCCGAGAGGTTGTCGATGCCGACCGGTCCGCCCGCGAACTTGTCGAGCACGCAGCGCAGGAGCTTGCGGTCCATCACGTCGAGTCCCAGCGCGTCCACGTCGAGCATGGACAGCGCAGCGTCGGCGACCTCATGCGTGATCCGGCCGGCGGCGCGCACTTCGGCGTAATCGCGCACGCGCCGCAACAACCGGTTCACGATACGCGGCGTGCCGCGCGAGCGTCGAGCGATCTCCAGGGCGCCCGCAGGGTCGAGCGCGATATCGAGCAGCTTCGCCGAGCGGGTGACGATGCGCGTGAGCTCCTCCGCGGTATAGAACTCGAGCCTGGCGACGATTCCGAAGCGGTCGCGCAGCGGATTGGTGAGCATCCCGGCGCGTGTGGTCGCGCCGACCAGCGTGAAAGGCTGCAGGTCGAGCTTGACCGATCGCGCCGCCGGTCCCTCGCCGATCATGATGTCGATCTTGAAATCCTCGAGCGCGGGATAGAGAATTTCCTCAACGACCGGCGACAGGCGGTGGATCTCGTCGATGAACAGCACGTCGTGCGGTTCGAGGTTGGTCAGCAGCGCGGCAAGGTCGCCGGCGCGCTCGAGCACGGGACCCGAAGTCTGGCGCAGGTTCACGCCGAGCTCGTGCGCGATGATGTGCGACAGCGTCGTCTTGCCGAGTCCCGGCGGTCCGAAGAGCAGCACGTGGTCGAGCGATTCCTTGCGCTTGCGCGCGGCCTCGATGAAGATCGACAGTTGGCCGCGTATCTTCTCCTGCCCGATGTACTCGTCGAGCGCGCGCGGCCGCAGCGTACGCTCGAGCACTTCCTCCTGCGGGCTCGTCGGAGCCGCGGCGATCAGGCGGTCGGTTTCGATCATTGCCGATTATGCCTTGGCGAGGACCTTCAGCGCCTGCTTGATGCCGTCGGCGACGGCGACACCTTCGGACAACTGCTTCACCGCGCGGACCGCCTCCTTGTCGCTGTAGCCCAGCGCGAGGAGCGCGTTGAGCACGTCGGCAGCGACCGGCGGCGGGCGATGCACGCCGACCACGGAAGTGAGCTCGCCGCCCAGCTTGTCTTTGAGCTCGAGCAGCAGCCGTTCCGCGGTCTTCTTGCCGATGCCGGGAATCCTGGTGAGCCGGCCCGTGTCCTGCATCGTCACCGCCTGCGCGAGCTCCGCGACCGAGAGGCCGGAGAGCACCGAGAGGGCGGTGCGCGCGCCGATGCCGCTGATCTTGATGAGCTGGCGAAAGGCACGACGCTCCGACTCGGAGCCGAAACCGAACAGCAGGTGCGCGTCCTCGCGTACGACGAGGTGCGTGAACAGGGTGATCGCGTCGCCGAGACCCGGGAGATTGTAGAAGGTGCTCATCGGAACGTCGACCTCGTAAGCCACTCCGTGCACGTCGAGCAGGATCTGCGGCGGGTTTTTTTCGACGAGCGTTCCGGAAAGGCGGCCGATCATGGGTGGCAGCGGGCGAGCGGGCGCATTATCGCATGGGTGAAAGCGCGCTCACAGAATTCTCCCGCGGCGCACGCGGTAGCCCTTGCGCCGCAGGCCGTGCAGGCCTTCGCCGCCGTGGGCATGGCAGATGGCGCAAGCCAGCGCGTCGGCCGCGTCGGCCGACGGCGTCGCCGGCAACGCGAGGAGCCTCTTCACCATCTCCTGCACCTGGCTCTTGGCCGCCTTGCCGTGGCCGACGACCGCCTGCTTGATCTGCAGCGCGGTGTATTCGGCGACCGGAAGATTGGCGAGCACCGCCGCGCAGATCGCCGCGCCGCGCGCCTGACCCAGAAGCAGCGTCGAGCTTGGATTGGCGTTGACGAACACCTTCTCGACCGCGACCTCCGTCGGACAGTGCTCGATGATCACGCTCCCGAGATCACGGATGATGACCTTCAGCCGTTCGGGCAGCTCGCCGACGGTGTTGCGCACGCAGCCGCTGGCGACGTACTGGAGCTTCCCGCCGGTCGCCACGATCAGGCCAAAACCGGTCGCCCGCAACCCGGGATCGATTCCAAGTATCCTGCGCGGGCGACTGGTTTGAGAGGAGGCTAACATGAGCGAAGCGAATGTTAAGCGAGCGGTCGCGAGCGGCCGGAGCTAAAACCAAGTCCGCAATCCGGGATCGATACCGAGAATGCGTCGAGCGCTGCCTCTCGCAGTCAACGGAGCTACGCCTCTTCGATGACCGCGTTCGTGTATACGTTCTGGACGTCGTCGAGCGCTTCGAACTCGTCGAGCAGCTTCTGCATCTGCGCCGCGCTATCGCCTGTGAGCACGACCTCGGTCGTCGGCTTCATCGTCACTTCGGCGAGCTCGGGCTTGAGACCGGCCTTCGCGAGCGCGTCCCTGACCGCGACGAACTCCTGCAGACCGGTGATCACTTCGATCGAGCCGTCGTCGTTGTTGACGATGTCCTCCGCGCTCGCATCCAGCGCGACTTCGATCAGCCTGTTTTCGTCGGTGCCGGGCGCGAATACGATCTGACCGCAGTGCTTGAACAGGAACGCGACCGATCCGTCGGTGCCGAGGTTCCCGCCGTTCTTGGCGAACGCGTGGCGGATCTCCGCGACGGTGCGCGTGCGGTTGTCGGAAAGGCAGTCGACGATCACTGCGGCGCCGTTGATGCCGTAGCCCTCGTAGCGCATCTCCTCGTAGTTCACGCCCTCTTGCGCGCCGGCGCCGCGCTTTGCCGCGCGCTCGATCGTGTCCTTGGGCATGTTGTTGTCCATCGCCTTGTCCATCGCGAGGCGCAGTCGAGGGTTGCTCGCGGCGTCGCTCCCGCCGAGCTTCGCTGCGACCGTGATCTCACGGATCAGGCGGGAAAAGATCTTGCCGCGCTTGGCGTCTGTGGCTGCCTTGCGATGCTTGATGTTCGCCCACTTGCTGTGGCCGGCCATGGATCAATCGATCGTCGTGAGAACGCGGAAATTATACGCGCCCGATAGAGAGATCGCGGCTCGCACAACGCTCGGTTCTTCCTAGTTCGTTGTCGCGAACGGCGCCGGGCCGTCCCAAGCCGTTCGCGCAGATCTAATCTAATTCGGGCCAAAGTATCGTGGGAGGCGTGTAGCGCCGACCGAAACTTTGGCCCGCTATATCAGCCCCTGCTGCTTGAGGAACCGCGCGAGCACGGTCAGTCGCACCTCAGCATCGTTGATCTCGAGCATGCTCTGTTTGATCGGGAGCGGCAGCGGAAGGAGTTCGGCCAGCCGGTACCCGACCCACGAAGCATCCGTCAATGCAAGATCGGCTGGAAAGCTTTCCTTGCCAACGCGATTGATCAGAAGCTCGAGCAGGCTCGCCAGCGGCTTGAACGCCTCGAGCAGCGGGAGCGAGGGCTCAGGCGCGAGGTCGGTCACCAGCCCGACCACGAGGCCGTCTCTGGCGATCGCGTGGGACTGCACCTGGAACCGACCCAGGCCTTCGGTGCGAATATGCAGGATGCCGAGCTGCGGCATGTCCCACGAGGTGATCCGCGCGCGAGTGCCGATTGGCGCCAAAGCGATTTCGGCGCTCGCGGCGGACGAGCCGGGGACTTCTTCGCCACGTGTCAGCAGGCACACGCCGAACGGCGTGTCGTCCTTGACGCAGCCCTTGGTCATCGTGACGTAGCGTTGCTCGAAGACCTTGAGCGGCAGTACGCCGCCCGGGAAGAGCACGGTCTTGAGTGGAAACAGCGGCAACGGGGCCGGCTCTCGCGACGGCGCGCCGTGGATGAACGAAAACATCCGGGCGGAAATCGGCTACGCGCGCTCGACGCTGGGCGGCGCGACGCGTGCTTCGCCCCAGCGAGGTAAGAGCGAGTGCGCGACGCCCAGTTGATCGAGCACGCGCGCGACGACGAAATCGACCAGGTCGCCGACCGTCGCCGGATGAGCATAGAACCCGGGGGCGGGGGGCAGGATCACGGCGCCCGCGCGCGCGAGCTTGAGCAGGTTCTCGAGGTGAATCGCCGACAGCGGCGTCTCACGCGGCACAAGCACCAGCGTCCGCCGCTCCTTGAGCATCACGTCGGCCGCGCGCTCGATCAGATTATCGGCGAGCCCGGCTGCGAGCGCGCCTGCGGTCCCCATGCTGCACGGACAGATGGCCATCGCGTCGGCCGGGTTCGACCCCGACGCGATCGGGGAGAGCCAGTCTTCGCGTCCGAAGACCGTAAGCTGCCCGGGCTTCGCACGATAGCGCTCCGCGAAAAACGCGGCGGCAGCGTGGGGCTGCGTCGGAAGCGTCAGATCGAGCTCCTGCCGCGCGACGATCTGCGCGGCCGGCGAATAGAGCAGGTACACGCGCGCGTCCGCCGCGAGAAGGCATTCGAGCAGGCGCAAACCGTAGGGCAGGCCCGACGCACCGGTGAAGGCAAGCGTAATCGTGCGCGGGGAGGTCATGTCGCCGATTCTAGCAGGCCCGCGCATCAGGCAAGCTGCCGATGACGGGCGAGCACCTGATAGCGACCCGCGAATGCCTGCGCCAGCCTTTCGGCAAGATAGACCGACCGGTGCTGTCCGCCCGTGCAGCCGATCGCAACGGTCAGGTAATTGCGGTTGTCGCGCGCGTAATCGGGGAGCCAGCTTGCCACGAAATGGTAGATGTCGGTGTACATCCGCTCGACCTCGGGGTATCGCTCGAGGTACGCGACCACGGCAGGGTCGCGACCGGACAGCGCCGCGAGCGCGGGCTCGTAGTGCGGGTTCGGCAGGCAGCGCACGTCGAATACGAGATCGGCATCGAGCGGCACGCCGTGCTTGTAGCCGAACGACTGGAAGAGCAGCGTCAGCCTGGACGGATCGACGCTGACGAAATCCTTCACCCACGAGCGCAACGCTGCCGCCGACTGGTCGCTTGTGTCGAAGCTGTAGCCGAGCGCGCGCAGATCGGCGAAGAGGGCGCGCTCGAACTCGATGGCTTCGGTCAGCGTGCGCTCGTCGCCGGAGAACGGATGCCGGCGCCGCGTCTCCGAGAAGCGCTTGACCAGCGTCTCGGTCGTGGCGTCGAGATACAGAAAGCGTACCGTCCAGCCCTCGGCGCGCGCGCTGTCGATCGCGACCGGCAGATCGGCAAGCCCGCCGCCCGTCTTGACGTCGAGCACGACCGCGACGCGATCCGTGCCGGCCGATTTGAGGTGCGCGAGCAGCCCAGCGAGCTGCGGCGGCGGCAGGTTGGAAACGGCGTAGTGGCCGCTATCCTCCAGCGCCGTGAGCGCGACGCTCTTGCCGGAGCCGGAGACGCCGCCGATCAGCAGGAGGTCCATCGCTGTCGAACTATGTGAAACCTCGGTTAGCGAGCGGAAAGCGTCGCGAGCGAAGCTGGGGCGAGGCGCCTCAGTTGGCTAATGAGCCCGAGGAACCGGAGTGTGCGAACGAGGTACATGAGGATTCCGAGGGCGCGGGGAACAAAGCTATGGCAAGCGCAGCAGCACTACGCGCTTATTCCCCGTCTTCCATCAGCTTCTGTTGCCTTTCGATGAATTCCTTGGTGCTGTCGATGCCGCGCTGGTTGAGCACGAAATTGCGTACCGCCGCCTCGACCAGCACGGCGAGATTCCGGCCGGCCGCGACGGGAATGGTCACCTTGCGGATGGGGACGCCGAGAATTTCCTGATAAGTTGCGTCGACCTGGAGCCGGTCGAGCTCGGAGAACTGCTCGTGGCTGTGATCCTCGAGGTTGACCATGAGCTTCAGCAGCTTGCGCGGGCGCACCGCGGTCTCGCCGAAGATGGTGCGGATATTGAGGACACCGATTCCTCGCACCTCGAGAAAGTCCTTGAGCACCGTGGGACAACGTCCTTCGAGCGTATCCGGGGAGATCCGGTAGAACTCGACGATGTCGTCCGCGACCAGGCCGTTGCCGCGCGAGATCAGTTCCAGCGCGAGCTCGCTCTTGCCGATCGCGGACGCGCCGGTGATCAGCACGCCCATCTCCAGCACATCGAGGAACACACCGTGCAGCGTGGTCGATTCCGCGAGGACTCGCGACAGATACAGCCGGATGACATCGACGATATGCGGCGAAGGCTGGGGCGACGTCACCAGCGCCATGTGATGCCGGTTGCATTCCTCGAGCAAATGATCCGGCACTTCTTCGCCGTTGGCGACGATGATCGCAGCCAGCTCGCGGGTGAACAGCCTGCCGATCGAATCGCGCAGCGCGTCCTCGGGCAAAGCGCGGAGGAACGCCGCTTCGGCCGCGCCGATGATCTGAACGCGGAAAGGGTGGATGAAATTCATGTGGCCGACCTGGCCGATGGTGGGCTTGAGCTCGGTCTCACCGGTCAGCACGCGGTTCCCGCCCTGACGACCGGCGAGCCAGCTGAGCCCCAGTCGCGCCTGATTTTCCGCGAAGACCTTTTCGATGCTGACCTGCCGCATCGGGATCCCGTCGTTCACGATGGCGGCCCCTGCCAACTCGAGAACAGGCGGTGCAGGCTGGAGGAATCGGTGGCGGAGGCGAGCTCGTCCCTGAATGAGCGTTCGCTGAACATGCCCGCGAGCTCGGACAGGAGCTGCAGGTGTTCCTCCGTCGCGTGCTCGGGGACCAGCAGCACGAATACCTGCGCGACCGGCTTGCCGTCGGGCGCATCGAACGGGATGGGTTGGCGTGGCCTGACGAACGCCGCGAGCGCGTGATCGAGGCCCTTGATGCGACCGTGCGGGATCGCGATGCCCTGCCCGAGCCCGGTCGAGCCGAGCTTCTCTCTCGCGAACAGACTGTCGAACACGGTCGAACGCGCGATCTGCGCGCGATCCTCGAAGAGTGCTCCGACCTGCTCGAACAGGCGCTTCTTGCTCGTCGCCTCTATATCGAGCAGGATATTCGATTCGGGTAGGAGTTGCGCGATCTGGTTCACGCGGGCCCGTGCGCGGGGTCCGACTTGGCCCGCAGGTGGCGCAGAATTATACGCCAGCCGCGGGTTTTCTCCGCCGCGCGACCGTGGCCGTCGTCGTGGACGCGGCGGTGCGCTTGACGGCAACGGGAGCATGGCGGTTCCCGTTGCGCTTCTCCTTGTACTTGACCACCTGCCGGTCGAGCTTGTCGGCGAGTGCGTCGATGGCCGCGTACATATCCGGCTCCACGCATTCGGCGTGGAACTCCTTGCCGCGGATATGCAGGTTGGCCGTGACCTGCTGTCGGAGCTTGTCGACTGCAAGCACCACGTTGACGTCGATGACGTGATCGAAATGGCGTGTCACGCGTTCCAGCTTGTTGACGACGTACGCCCGGATCGCCGGGGTGATGTCCAGATGATGGCCGCTAAGACTGAGATTCATCCTGCGCTCCTTTCCCTTTGGCTGCTCTGGCGCGCGCCGCAGTGGTTACACCGCTTTGCGCACGTTGACGGGTGGAATCTGCAACGCTTCCCGGTACTTCGCGATCGTCCGCCGCGCGACGAGGATACCCTGATCGCCGAGGAGGTCGGCAATCCGGCTGTCGGTCAGCGGCGCCTTGGGATCCTCGGCGCCAATGAGCTGCTTGATCAGCGCCCGGATCGCCGTAGCGGACGCCGCGCCGCCGGTATCGGTCGCCACGTGACTGCCGAAGAAGTACTTGAGCTCGTAGGTCCCGCGCTGCGTGAGCATGTACTTCTGCGTCGTGACGCGCGAAATCGTGGACTCGTGCAGGCCGAGGATCTCCGCAATCTCGCGCAGCACCATCGGTCGCATCGCCACTTCGCCATGCTCGAAGAAATGACGCTGGCGATCGACGATGGCTTGCGACACGCGCAGAATCGTCTCGAAGCGTTGCTGCACGTTGCGGATCAGCCATTTCGCCTCCTGCAATTGCGCGGCGAGCTGCTGATTCGACGCTTCGCGATTGCGAGTGAGAATGTCGGCGTAGATGCGATTGAGCCGCAGCTTGGGCATGGCCGCCTCGTTGAGTGCAGCTATCCAGCGCCCCCGCACCTTACGTACGACCACGTCCGGGATAACGTAGTTCGCTTCGGTCTTGGAGAAACCTGCACCTGGGCGCGGGTTGAGGCTCGTGATCAGCGTGCGTACGCCGCGAAGGCAGGCGTCGTCCGCATGCAGCAGCCGCTTGAGCTTGCCGAAATCACGCGCGGCGAGCAGCGGCAGGTGGTTCTGCACCAGCTTCAGCGCATCCCCGCGGAACGGCGTCGAGTCCGGCAGCGCCTTCAATTGCAGCGACAGGCACTCGGCGGCGTCGCGCGCGCCGACGCCGGGGGGCTCCATGCACTGCAGGTGCTTGAGCGCGATGGAGAGCTCGTCGGCGTCGATCTCGAGCTCTTCGGGAAAAAGCTCGAGCAGCTCTTCGAGCGTGGTCGTCAAGTAGCCGTCTTCGTCGAGCGCGTCGATCAGCGCCGCGACGATCTGCCGGTCGCGCAGCGGCAGGTTGAGCAGAGCGAGCTGTGCGTTCAGATGATCGCGCAGCGAGCTGGTGGCAACCTGCTGCGGCAGGAACGTCTCATCGTCGTCCTCGCTCGTGCTCGTCGAGGAGCCCCAGTCGCCGTCGCCGCCGATCAGCAGATCGGACGGCTCCACGGCGCGCTCGTCCGTCGCGTCGGAGGTCTTGTCGGTAGACGTGGTGGCCACCGGAACAAGCAAGTCGCGCGGCGGGCCGGGCGACTCTTCGTCGTCGGCCTTCTCGAGCAGCGGATTCTCCTGCAGAAGCCGTTCGACCTCGGCGTTCAACTCCAGCGTCGAGAGCTGCAACAGCCGGATCGACTGCTGCAGTTGCGGCGTCAGCGTGAGGTGCTGGCTTAATTTTAGCTGTAACGTCGGCTTCATGGCCGCGGCAGGTTAGAGGCGGAAGTGCTCCCCGAGATAGACCTTCCGGACGCTTTCATTATAAACAATTTCATCGGGTGTCCCCGAAGCCAGCACCCGGCCCTCGCTGATGATGTAGGCGCGGTCGCAGATGCCCAGCGTTTCGCGGACGTTGTGATCGGTGATCATCACGCCGATGCCGCGCTCCTTCAGGAAGCCGATGATCTTCTGGATATCGAGCACGGCGATCGGATCGATACCGGCGAACGGCTCGTCGAGGAGGATGAAGCGCGGCCGCGTTGCCAGCGCCCGGGCGATCTCCACCCGGCGCCGCTCGCCCCCGGAGAGGGAGAGCGCTGGTGCATCGCGCAGGTGCGAGATCGACAGGTCCTCGAGCAGGGCGTCGAGGCGATTGGCGATCTCGTCACCTTCGATCCCCTGCAGCTCGAGGATCGCCAGCACATTCTGCGCGACCGTCAACTTGCGAAAGATGGAAGCTTCCTGCGGCAGGTATGATAACCCGAGCCTTGCCCGCACATGGATCGGCATGCGGGTGAGATCGTCGCCGTCGAGCTCGATCGTGCCACCATCGGCGGCCACCAGGCCGACGATCATGTAGAAGCAGGTCGTCTTGCCCGCGCCGTTGGGTCCGAGCAGGCCGACGACCTCACCACTGCCGACGGCGAGCGAGACGTCGTGAACGACGGTCCGGGACTTGTAGCGCTTGTTGAGCGCGGCGACCGACAGCGTGCTCATCGCGGCGCGAGCGCTATCGAGGATCACTTGGCCGGTTCGGGGGACAGCGCGCCCTCGGGCTTGAGCGGTGCGGGCGGATTGGACTTCGGTGGCGGGGCCGGCACCTTGCCGTTCTTGCCCGTCTTGTCGTCCTTGTTCGCATCCTTTTGCTGCGGCTGGAACACCCCGCGCACCCGCGCGCCCAATGGCGACTCGCCGGCGGCAGCGGGGCGTGTGTCGGGACGACCCTCGGCCTTGAAGAATTCGGTATCGGCGTTATACGAAATGTAATTGCTGCGGATCTCGTCGGCTCCCTTGCGCAGCAGCGCCCGGTCGAAGAGCTCCAGGAAGCGCTTCTGTCCGTCGTATTCGGCGCGCTGGGCGACGCCATCGTAATACTCGTCGACCTGGTCGCGTTTCTCGCGGAAGGTGAGCGGGTTGCCCCACGCGGTCGCCGACACCGAGTTGTCGGCGTTCTGGCGAAACACGATCTTGTCGGCGCGGATGGTGAGCGTTCCCTGGGTGAGAATCACGTTGCCCAGCAGCGTGCCGACCTTGGTCTGCACGTTGACATCGCCGGTGTCCGCTTGATAGTGGATCGGCTTGTCGCGGTCGGCCTGCTCCGCGCAAGCGGACGGCGCGTGAATCGCGGCGGCGACCAGGACTACGGCGGAGACGAGGCGTAGGAGTCGATCGATCATGGCGACTTGCTCTGCGGTTGCAACTGGCCGCTGACGCGCGACTTGAGCTTGAGGGTCTTGGCCTTGTTGTCGTATTCCAATCCGGTCGAGTTGATTGTCCCACGCGGATCGGTGATCGTCACCGGGCGATCGGTGACGATCCGGTCCTCCTTCGGGATCACGTGCAGGAACTCGCTCACGAAGGTGACCGGCCCTTCGGTCTTGCCCGCCGCGTCGGTCGTGGCTTCGCGCACCGCCTTGACGTGACCTTCGAAGTAGGCGTGCTCGCGGTCGCCGGTGATCTTCGCATGATCTGCCGTGACGTCGAGCCTCGGCCTCTCCGGGTCGGTGAACCCGATCTCCGGCGCATCGAGCGTAGTGGTGTCGTCATCCGGGTAATGCTGCGCGCGCTTGGCGACCAGCGCCTGACGGATGCGTCCATCCTTGTCGAGGTTGAACGCCTTGAAGTTGTCGACGAAGATGTCGGCATCGTGGCGACCGGAGCCGTCGAAGCTCGGGCCTGCCACCTGGACCTGGGCGTTGAGCCAGTACGTCAGCGCCGCGAGCGAGCCCAGCAGCAGCACCGGGGACCAGGCGATCAACCGATCGAGCCAGGTTTGGCCGCGCGAGGTCACAGCCGCTTGACCTTCGCCTCGATGTCGGGGGTGGACGCCTCGCCGTAGCTCGCAAGGAGAGCCTCGAGCTTGCCCTGCGCGGCCAGAATCAGCTCGGCAAGCTCGCGCACGGCGCCCTTGCCCCCCTCGTTGCGCGTGACGTAGTGTGCACGGCGCTGCAGCGGTTCCGGCGCGCGCGGCACCGTTGCGCCCAGACCGCAACGTGCGATCACCGCCAAGTCGGGGAAATCGTCGCCGAT
>WNGL01007429.1_pt1 | contig 12867 bp, 16 predicted proteins | sample 5400591 | NCBI WGS metagenome assembly WNGL01 (sample SAMN13153377, study PRJNA577476) | soil metagenome | isolation source: 80 cm soil or saprolite under Garry oak tree replicate 1 | place: USA:California | collected 2016-06-15
AGGGCGGGAAATGTCGCGGAAGGTCGGCTTTCCCGCCTGGCAGGTGCGGGTCGACGTGCGGTCACACCGCGATGTGGTAGCGCTGGCCGGGTATCTTGCCGCCCAGGGATGGCGGGTACGCCGGCGCCGCAGGCACCTGCTCGTCGGGGCGGACTGCGAAGACGACGCTAAGGGCCTGGTCCGGGAGCTCTCCGGTGACGGCGGCGCTGATGCGGAGACTGCCTTCCGGGTCGGGCGGGTCAGCTATAGCTACATGCTGTTTGACGCCTCCAGCACCCAGGTCTTCGGCGGTGGGAACGGCTAGCGCCCGACTTGGTCTTCACCGTCGTGACATACGGCACCAGCCCACCCTACGGGCTGCCGTTAGTGCGCAGTTTCAGCTCTCCCGGCCAGCAGACTCGCAGGTCATCGCGCCGCACCATCGGTTACACCCGAATCTTGTCCCAAGTCAGGGGAGAACGCCGGGCTGTGCCTCACGCCGACGAACGCGTCCTGGGCCAACCCGATCGAGGCCCAGTTCGGGCCCTTGCGCACCTCTGTCATGAGCAACTCGGACTACCGGAATCACCCCGCGCTGGCCCGCAAGCTGCAGGCCTACCTGCGCTGGCGCAACGCCCAAGGCTCGCTACCCCGACATGCTGGCCGCCCAGCGCCGCGAGCGCGCCCGCATCCGCAGCGAACGCCAGCAACGCTGGGGCCGCCCCAAACCCAAGGCTGCCTAACCAATCCGGTGAACGTTCGTGGTCAACGCACTAGCGGCTGCTCGACCGGTAGAACGAGGTGTCGTCTTCGTCCTCGCGGCGTGCCCATTTCCTGACCAACGGGTCGTTTGCTATATGGGTCAGGCCCGCGCGAGCACCGGCCTGGTCGACCGCGTTGACCACCCGCGCGGCGAGCTGGCCCCGGCTGCGCAGCGCGTCGGCTACAGCATCGCGCGCCCTTGCCGCCTCTATCCGGGCTTTGGTCTCCTTGGCTATGGACTCAGTCAACGCCGTCCGCAGCATCGTCTCGTGGGCTTCCGCCCGGCGCAGCCGGGCCGGACCCTGATCGCCCTGGTGGTTAGTGCAGCGCGCGCATACCGGGGCCGTGGTCCCGGTCACCTTGTTGATAGCCGGCGGCTGATCGAGCTGACAGCATCGGCATCTCCGAAGAGGCTCACTCACGATATTACGTTACCGCCAGCCGCTGCTGCCTTTGCCCTAACTGATCGCGTTGTGCCGTCTGAGCTGCCCCTGATAGGTCCGCTATAGCTGATAGCCCTGCTAGGAAGCCGGACCGGTCAGCAGGTACGCCCGGGCGAACCACGTGCCGACCTGCGCCCGTACAGGTGCCCGGATATGGCCCGTCGCCCTCGACGATCTCGCCGGTGGCGGTCATCTCAGCCGGCAAGTCGTAGGCGGTCAGGATGTCCTTCGTGGCGTCGGCCGCGGGCATGGTGGACAGGGTAAAGCTATCGACGGCGCCGATCAGGGTCACGATCGCCGCGTCTGTGATGCCCTGTTCCTTCACGGGCTGCTCGATCTCCCCGAGGAGCTCGCCGTCGCGGACCTCGATTATGAGCATGCTGGGTCCTCTCCGTTGAGTAGCAGGCCGAAGGTCCGGACGTTCTCGGTTACCGGCTCGTTCCTCAGCGCCGCGGCGAGCGCTTTCCTCGAGCTGGCGCTGCCGTCCCGGGCGAGGAGCCAGCCGGCGCACCAGCGGGCTCCCGAGTCGGCCGGGTTGAGTGCCTCGGCCGCGAGCTTGTCCGTGTCCTGGCCGACCCGGGCCACCACACCCAATCGGCCGTTACCTGGCCGTGATCCTAATCGTTGTTTTTGCGCCGGATGATCCAGAGGTCCGTCTCGACGTGTCCCCAGCTGTCGCGTAGGCGTCAGGGTGTCCGGTGGGGGATCGTCCACCGGACACCCTGCCGGGCGCCGCGGGAAAGACCGTCGGTGCACCTCGCGGCGTCTCGTTTAGGGTGTACGGTGAATGTGTAACGGATAGGTGCCTTAAACGGACGGCGGGGCGACCGGATGGCGAACATCGGCTACGCAAGGTGCTCCACCCTGGCCCAGGACCTCACCGCCCAGCGCCAGGCACTGGCCGCCCTCGGCGTCCCGGCAGACCGGGTCTACCTCGACAAGGGACTCACCGGCGCCAGCCGCGCCCGGCCCGGCCTGGACCAGGCCCTGGCCGCCGTCCGGGAGGGCGACACTCTGACCGTCACCAAGCTCGACCGGCTCGCCCGGTCGGTGCCCGACGCGCTGGACATCCTCGGCCAGCTGTCGGCCCGCGGCGTCCGGTTCGCGCTCGGCGGGTCGGTGTACGACTGGAACGACCCGTTCGCCCGGATGTTCCTGCAGATCCTTGCCGTCATCGCCGAGTTCGAGGCCAACCTGATCCGCCAGCGCACCCGTGAGGGCATGGACATCGCCCGCCAGAATGGGAAGCTCCGCGGCAAGCAGCCCGTCCTCAAGCCCGCCCAGGACCGCGAGATCCGCCGCATGCACGACAGCGGCGACTACAACGTCGCCGAGATCGCCGCCCTGTTCAGCGTCAGCAGGCCCACCGTGTACCGGTCCCTGGAGCGCACCACCAACCTGCCCCCGCTCCCCGCCGACACCCGGCCCGTGCCCGACATCGCCAAGTACGACCAGCTGCTCACCCGTCGGCCTGACTGAGGGAGGCCGACCCCCGCGTGCGCGGCGCGATCATGCGAGACATCAGGTTGCGGTATCCCCCAGACTGAAATCCTGACCATCCGGCAGGAGGTTGGCAGTTGCTCGCAGCACCTACGCTGGCTGATGTTCTCCAGCGTGCCGAGGTCTACGGCAGCCCGCACCCGCTGCGCGACCGCCTAGTCTCCATCGTGTTCGCCGAACCGGCGAGCCTGGTCATCAGCGACCTGGAGACCAACCGGGCGTTCTGGGATGAGATGACCGGTGAAAGCTGGGACCTGTTCTTCGCCGGCTACTACCAGTACGGAAGCCACGGCGACGCGCGGCCGGTTCAGGTAGGCCGCCGGCCACGGCGGGAGGGGGACTGGCAATTCAGCCCGCGCCGGTTCCGCCAGTTCCTCGGCGAGGTCGAGCACTCGATCGCTGGTGCTCAGCCCCGGCCTTCGTGGCGCTTCAGCGGTACCGCCGACCTGGTGAGCTTCATGGTGTACGGCGGTGACCCGGACTGGGCGAGCCTGCACGCGGTCGACCTGTGCGGCACGACAGCTCCACAGGCGGGACGGCACCCGCTGGGCCAGGTCGTGGAAGGTCTGCGACGGTGGCAGGACGAAGACCCAGATCCCTCATACGCCCCCGGTGAGGCCCCGGAACTGGGCACCTTCATCCCGCGAGCGGCACTTCGCCAGGCACTCCTATGGTCTGCCCTCGCCGCAGCCGCCGGCATCATCGGCAACAGGGCAGACGACATTCTCAGCCACCTGCTCCATTAAGCCAGGACCTGCGGTCCATCAGGCGGCGCTCCGGTGGCCGGCATCGGCTTGGCCTCGTGCTCCAAAGGTCCAGCGCCCGTCCCTGCCGATATCAGGAAACGAGCGCAGCTGCTCCAGCTGCTCCTCGGAGAACATCCGCGCCGCCACCGCGACCACCCCCACCACGCACGGGCAAAACCGTTTGAACCGTAGTGGCCGCGATCAGCACCCGTCCGCCGAACGCACATAACAGCTGCTCAGCGATATCCGACCAAAATTTCCCGCTCACTACTCGGACCCCGGCTTAGCGGGAGGCCATAGAACAGCCCGTATGGGCCTGCCGGGTGCGCTGGCAGCAGCGCACCCGGCGGGCTATTCCGCCCGCAGTACCGCGCTGGCCCGTGCCCGCGCCGCCGTCAGCGCCGGGACGACGGCGATCACCAGGGCCGCGACGAGGAAGCCGCCGCCGAGCGCCCCGATGAGCCAGCCAGGGAGCACCGTCACCGGCACCACGCCGACCTCGCGGGCGAAGACCCGCCAGATCGCCCGTCCGGTCGCCAGGCCCAGCGGCACGCCGGCCGCGATGCCGACCGTCGCCGCAGTCGCGGCCTGCCAGAACACGATCGCGGCGAGCTGGCCCCTGACGAACCCCAGGGCCTTGAGCAGCCCGCTTTCCCGCCGCCTGCGCGCCACGCTCACCACCATCAGGTGCGCGAGCGCGGCCATGCCGCACGCGGCCACCACGATGCCGGTGAGCAGCGGGAAGTTCGCGGACTCGCCGAAGCTCACCAGCGCCGTCGGAACGGTGGGCGTGGCAAGGCTGTCCGGGTTCTGCCGGGCGTACCTGGCAAGCGCAGCCTCGCCTGCGGGGCCGGGCTGGACGTGCATAAGAACCGCGTCGGCCGGCCGGGCCGCGGCGGCGGCGTGGCATCGCCGCAGGGCAGACGGCCCCAGAGACGGCGGGCACTGTGCGGCCAGGTACCCCGCGGACGTCAGCACCGCCCCGGTGCCCAGGCCCCCTGTCCCGGCCTCGCCGGGCAGCGGGACCGTCCCGACCACGCGAAACGACGCCGCGCGGGGAGCGCCGTCCGGGGATGTCACGGTCACCCGCACCGTGCCGCCGATGCGCGTGCCGGTGTCGCGCATGGTGGTCACGCCGAGCGCGATCTCCTGGTCACCGGCGGGAAGTCGCCCGTCCGCCGTCGACAGCAGCACCGGCCCCCGCACGGCCGCGGTGGCGAGCGCCCGCACGTTGACCGTGCCCACGGTGATCGCGGGCACCGTCACGGCGGTGATCCGGTCGACCGCGGGGTCGCGGATGAGTTCGCTGACCAGGCTCGCCGGCGGACTCGCGCCCGGCGCCGAGGAGGAAATAACGGCCTGGAACGGATCGCCGTACAGTTCGGGCGACGCGACCAGGTGCGCCAGGCTGGCACCGAACACGGCGGTCGCGCACAGCGCCGTCATCGCGGCGACCGCCCCCGCCAGGGCAGTAAGGACCGGGGCCGCCCGAGCGCCCCGGCCCACGGCGTGCCCGATGCCGAGGACCGCGGCCACGGGCAGGCCGGTCGCGGCGGCCGCCGCAGCGATCTGAGACGGCCGGGCCACGCGGGCCGGGTCAGCCGCGGGGCTTCGGCGATGAACGGCGCGGAAACCGTACATCCCCGCGCTGCGCAGCGCGGGCGGCAGCCCAAGCGCCACGACAAGCACCACGGCAGCGGCGCCCCCGGCCGCCGCAACCGGCCAGTCGAACGCCAGCCCGGGAGCGGGGTCGGCGAGCCGGGCCTCACCCGCCGGAGCGAGCGGGGAGAGCAGCGTGGCGGCAGCTACGCCGCCAACGGCACCGCCCGCGGCGACCGCCAGGGTCCGCAGCAGGTCAAGCGCCAGGAACTGCCGTGACCGCAGTCCCAGTGCCGCCAGCGCCGGGGAGTCGGCGCTCTCGGCGGCAGCCTGCCGGGCCAGCGCCTGTCCCGTCACGAAGATCGCGGCGATCGCGGCAATCGCCGCGAGCACCCACCAGCCCAGCGCCTGCGGATGGATCGCGGCAGTGACGGCCGCCGCCGCCTGGTCGAGATCCTCTACCGTGGCATCGCCTTGCCCGGTCACCGCCGCCTCGAACCGGGCCAGGTCCGCCCGGCCGTGCCGGAGTTGCACGTAGTAGATCGGCAGCGTCGGAGTGCCCCGCGTGGCGACGGCGAACGCCTGGGTGGGGTACAGATCGTAGGCAACCCCCTGCCCGGCCGGGAACTCGTTCTCGGCCGCCACGATGCCCGTCACCCGCAATGCCTCCACCGGACCGGCGGGCACGGGGAACGCCCCGCCGTTCAGCGCCGCCTGGATCGCCGCCGACTGGCTAGGGGCGGCGAGCCGGAGCCGGATCACCGTCCCGGGCCCGATTCCGTAGTCGCGCTGCAAGGTGAACGATGCCAGCACCTCACCGGCGTCCGACTGGTCGGGCATCCGTCCGGCCACCAGCTTGACGACCCGGGCCAGGTCAGCGGGCGCAACGTCCCTGACCGCGATGCCCGCGGAGCTGATCCCCCGCCCGCACGAGCAGGAGGGCTGCCCGGTGAACAGCGCGCGAGTCTCGACCGCCGACGCCACCGATGGCAAGCGCGTCAATGGAAGCGGCTGCCCGCCGTAGACGATGGCGTCGTAGCCGTGGCTCGCCACGAACCTCGGGAAGGCGGAATCGGCACGTCGCCCCGCCGTGACGGCCGCGAGGACGAGCCCGGTCCCGATCGCGACCAGCAGGGTCAGCACCAGCCACCCCCGCAGGTGTCGGCGGGACCTGGCCGCCAGGATCACCACGACCGCCCGCACCGCGCCTCCCTCGGCCTATCTCCTCGCAGTCAGTGTCCCGTGCGCCGGACGGACCGGGAAGCATGGCAGCCGACCAACTAGCACACCTGCTAGCACGACCACGGCCGCACCGGGCTTACGGTGGGACCATACGACGCGAGATCATCGCCAGGGGCGAGATCAGCGGCACGTTCGTGTGCGCCGGGACCGCCACATCGGAACGACAGCGGGCGGTAACGCACCCGGACTTAGCCCGCTATCGCCCGCGGCCGTTCCATTGGGGCGCACCCCCTCGTCCGCGTACTGCTGAATCTGCTCGTCGGTCATGTCGATCACGAGCGTGACTGCGATGCGCATCAGTCAGCCCTCCCGGCCGAACTGGCGCGGGCGATGTCCGCGAGCGCTGCCTCGGGGTCGCGGATGCAGTAGACCGCATCCTTCCCGCCGCACGTGTCACGCCGCTTCAGCGGCCAGCCCATCGTCGGGCGCTTGCAGCGGGGGCAGATGACCTCGCCGCCGTTGGCGGCCAGGATCGCGGCGATGCGGTCGTCGTGCGCCTTGATCCTGTCGTAGGCGGTGCGGTCTTCGGGGGACAGTTGGCCGGGGGTCAGGCCGAGGGCGGCGAGGGTCTGGCTGGTGTGGGGGTATCCGGTGCTCATGCCTTGCCTAACTACTGATACCTGTCAGTATCAGTAGCCAGCGTATGCCGCTACTTCTGATATCGCAAGCGGCGACTATGATCAGGGGCGGGAAACCACTACTGATATCAAGGGACGGAACTTGGCCGGGACGCTCGTGCAGGTGCCAGCGCGGTACGTGGAGGTCTTCGACACCTACGCGGCGGCGCTCGAGCGCGCCCCGCTGGACTCCGACACCCGCCGCGCCTACGCCTCCCGGGTCCGGAGCTACCTCGCCTGGCTCGACTCCGCCGGCATCACCGGACCCGATCCCTTCACCGACGCGCACGGCCGCGACTTCGCCGGCCGCGACTACCGGACCCACCTGAAGACCGTCGCGAAGCGGGCGGCCAGCACCGTCAACGCGCACCTGACGGCGCTCGATCACTTCTACGAGCATCTCGGCCTGGGCGCGGTGCGCGTCCAGCGCGACCGGCTTCCCCGCCGCGCGCCCCAGGCGCTGGACGCGCGGCAGCAGAAGCGCTACCTGCGGGCGGTCGAGGCCCGGCCGCTGGCCCGGGACCGGGCGATCGGCCGGCTGCTGTTCTACTCCGGCGTGCGGGTCGACGAGCTGGTTTCTCTCGACGAGGACGACGTGCCGCTGTCGGCCCGCAAGGGCAAGGTCATCGTCCGGGAGGGGAAGGGCGGCGACTCCCGCGAGATCCCGATCGTCGACCCGACGGCGCGGGCCTCGGTCGCCGAGTGGAAGAAAGAGCGCGCAACCTGGCCGCGTGCGGCAGAGAACCCGGCGCTGTTCCTGAACCGGCGCGGCGGGCGGCTGTCGGCCCGCGCCGTCGACCAGCTGCTCGACGCCCTGGCCGCCGACGCCGACCTGGTCGACGACGACGGGAACCCGGCCGCCTCCGCGCACGTCATCCGGCACACCTTCGGCACGAACCTGCTCCGCAACGGGGTCGACATCGTCACCGTCGCCGAGCTCATGGGACATCGCCGGCTCGACACCACGCGCCTGTACACCTTGCCCACCGAACGGGACCTCGAAAACGCCGTCGCCAAGCTCCCCGCAGACCAGTAGACGGCCGAACTGACCAGCCTGCAGACCCGGCCGATCACAGCCTTAGCGGAGGATCCTGCGCCGCTCTTCCTCGCGCCCCAACACCGCCAGCACGCCCCGGGGGATCAGCCCGGATCGCCCGGCCCACCACCACCTCGGCCGCCACCCCGATCCCGGAGAGCAGCTCGAGCACCGCCATGGTGATCAGCTCACGCCGCCCCGCCCGCCAGGTGATGGTCAGCCCGGCCGCCACCAGCCGCGGTATCTCCCGCGGCGAGCGGCCCTCCCCGCGGGCGTTGAGTTCGTAGATCGTCGGACCAGCGCGCTTGCCGCTGCTTGGACGCGACCCGCCAAGCACGTACATGCCTGCCATACTCCCACGCCGCCCGGCGCAACCCGTCCGGTTAAATCCGGCCGGTTAAGTCCGCACCGCCCAGCGACTCGCGACCCAGCCGGTGACGAGCTCCAGGTATTCCGGGCTCACCGGCTGGCGCACGGCCCGGCGGTAGTCCCGCGGGCCGGCCGACTCCGGGTCGGGCCGGAGCAGGTGGCTGAGGTCGCCGACCACGTGACCCTCGAACGGCCCCCGAACGAGCTGGCTTATCGCCGCCACGTCTGCGGGCGGTACCTGGACGTCCTGGCCGCCGGTGATCGCGAGCACGGGCACCGTGATGCGGGCCAGCACCGGGCGCGGGTCGTAGGCCAGGAAGTCGCGGATCCAGCGCGCGTTGATCCGGATGCCCTGGATCCGGACGACGTCGGCCCGGGACGCCGTGATCCGGGCCAGCCGCTTGCGCTGGGTCCGAACGACGTCGGTGCGCGTGACCCGCAGGATCGCCCGGGCCAGCGGCGGCAGCCTGGCCGCGATCATCTCCGTCTGCCAGGACAGGATCTCGGCGCCGGGCCGGGCTCCCATGGCGACCAGCGCGGCGCCGGCCACGGCCTGGTCGGCGGCCAGTTCGGCCGCGTAGAACGCTCCCTCGCTGTGCCCCACGGCCAGCAGCGGCAGGCCCTCGGCCCGGGCGGCCAGCCAGCCGAGCGCGGCGCGGGCGTCGGCGCGCCGCTCGGCCATCCCGGTCCCCAGATAATCGCCATTACTAGAACCGACCCCGCGCTTGTCGTACCGCAGCGTGGACACCCGGACCCCGGCGAGGGCCCCGGCGGCCGCCCGGTCCACCCCGATCCGCAGCGTGCGCCCGCCCGGGAGCCGGGCGTCTGAGTCCCGGTTCGTCCGCCCGCTGCCTGTGATGAGCAGCGCGGCGGCGATCGGCTCCGCTGCCTGGGTGAAGGTCCCGGCCAGCGTGCACCCGCCGCTGTAGAAGGTCACGTCCATTCGCGCCCCAGGCACAGGTAGATGATGCCGCCGAACGGGAACGAGATCAGGCAGATGACCGCCCACACCCACTTGGGCAGGACGCGCACCTCGCGCGCCCGGGCCAGGTCGTACAGGCAGGAGCCGTCCCAGGCGGCCACGAGCACGGCGGCCACGATGATGACGAGCACGTGATCCGGAGGCACCAGGCTTACCCCTTTCAGGTGGTGCGCCGGTGCAGCAGCCACATGGCCGCGCCCAGCGCGATCGCGACCACCGCCAGGTAAAGGCCGCCCTGGATGAGCTGCTCGGTCCAGAACCGGCTGGCGGGCAGGTAGCTGACGACGAGCTGGCCGCCGCTGCGCGTGACGCCGAGCACGAAGTCCCCCAGGTGGCCGGTGACCGGCGGCACGGTGCCGGTGCCCGCGCCGGGGCACCCGGCCGGGCATCCGATCCGCATGACGGCCGGCGCCGGGATGCGGATCGGGCCGCTCATCAGGGCCACCACGGTGGTGGGTATCTCCCAGCCGATGTACGCGATCACGATGGCCGCAATGGTGTTCCGCAACAGCAGCCCGGCCAGCACGGCCAGGCCGAACGCGCACAGCAGGGACGCGGTGAACGTCAGCCCGTCGCCGTTGAACGGGACCGGCTGGAGCCGGGAGGTGACCCGGTACAGCGGCGCGTGGGACCAGGCCATGACCGCGGTGACCGCCGCGCCGAAGACGACCAGGCCGCCGGTGACCAGCCCCAGCTTGGCCACCAGCCACCTGGTCCGCGGCACCGTCTGGCTCCAGGCCAGCCGCCAGGTGCCCCGCTCGAGCTCCCGGCCGAGCAGCGGGGCGCCCACGATGACCCCGAGCAGCCCGGGGATGGCGGTGAGCGGCACGTTCATGATCGAGCTGACGCCGTGGCCGAACCGGTCCACGAACGACGTGATCACCGCCGGGCAGCCGGCTCCGCCGCTGCGCGCCAGGCAGGCGGGCAGGCCGTCGCCGCCGAACGCCGCGCGCATCTGGATGCCGATCGTGACGGCGAGAACCGCCAGCACGCCGAACAGGGCCAGGCAGGTGATGGCCTGCGCGCGGTGCTGCCGCCAGGTGACCCAGATCATGACGTCACCGCCGTCCGGGCCGCCCTGGGCCAGTCGCACGTGCCGCCCGCCGCCGGGCGTCCCAGGTAGGCCAGCAGCAGCTGCTCGAAGCTGACCGGCTCGGCTCGCCAGCCCGGCCGCTGCGCCTGGGCCAGCTGCCCGAGGTCGGCGGTGAGCAGCACGGTCGAGTGCCGGTCGCTATCGTCGCGGCTGATGACCGTCCCGGGCAGGTCGCCGTCCGGGGTCTGCCGCGGCACCGTCAGCACCTGGTGCGCGGCGAGCAGGCCGTCCACCGGGCCGGCCAGCTGCAGCCACCCGCCGGTGAGCACGAGCAGCCAGTCGCAGAGCCGCTCCAGCTCGGAGATCACGTGCGAGGCGATGATCACGGTGAGGCCGGTGCCGGCGGCTTCGGCCATCACGTCCCGCATGAACTCGAGCCGGGCGATCGGGTCCAGGCTGGCGACCGGCTCGTCCAGGGCGAGCAGCGGGGCGCGCTTGGCCAGCGCCATGGTCAGCGCGACCTGCGCCTGCTGCCCGCCGGACAGGGTCTTGATCTTCTGCGGCAGCGGGATGCCGAGCGCGTCCATTCGCGCCTGGGCCAGCTCCTGGTCCCAGCGCGGGTTCATGGACCGGCCGAGGCGGAACATGTCCGCGACGCTGAAGCCGCGGTACAGCGGGCGGTCCTGGGCCAGGTAGCTGACCCGGGCCAGGGTGTCCGCGGTGTGGGCGCGCGATGTCTCGCCGAAGACCGCGATCTGGCCCTCGGTCGGCGCCAGCAGGCCGACGGTGAGCGAAAGGAGCGTGGTCTTGCCCGCCCCGTTCGGCCCGACCAGGCCCACCACCGACCCGGGCGGCACCGAGAACGTGCAGTCGCGCAGGCCCCAGGACCGGCCGTAGCGCTTGCCGAGCCGGTCCGCCCGCAGGGCTGCCACCTGCTGGGCCGCGGCGCCCTCGTCGCGGGTCATCCGACCTGCTCCATTCGCGTGTCGTAGCGGACCACGGCGATCAGCGCGGTCACCGCGTCGTCGCTGAGCCCGGCGTTGGCGGCCTCGCGGAGCCAGTTCGCCAGCGACGCGCGCAGTGCCTCGCTGGCGCCAGCCGGGGGAGAGGTCAGGGTGGCGGTGATGAACGTGCCCTGCCCCGGCCGCCCGCCCGCCAGGCCCTCGTGTTCCAGCTGGCGGTAGGCCTTCACCACGGTGTTGGGGTTGATCGCCAGGTCGCCCGCGACCTCCTTGACCGTCGGCAGCCGGTCCCCCTCGCGCAGGTACCCAAGCAGCAGCGACTGCCGCACCTGGTGCACGAGCTGCAGGTAGGGCGGCACCCCCGAGGACCCGTCCAGCCGGAACCTGAACATCACCCTTCTCCCATTATTCTATGATGTTAGTAAAACGGTAGAGCAACGCCGCCCCGCCGTCAACCCCGCTCCAGGGGGCAGACCAAGTAAGCCCGAAAGGGCAGTGGGCATGGGAAGGGGGCCGGGTCGTTCCTTCGCGGTGAAGTCGAAGCCGACGGCCGCCTTACCGAACACCCGCCTGGACCTGGAGCCGCGGGTGCTGTTCGCGCCGACGCCCGCCTGACCGGCGGGCGGGTGGCGATGAGCTACCTGCCCCGATCGACGATAAGGAGCATCGGCGTGGGCCGAGGTACGGGTAGCGACCAGATACGTGTAATCCCGCCATCGTTGCAGGTCAGGGGGTCGTACAACGAGCGAGGACGCTGCTTGCGGTACGGCAACATGATCGGGGCCGCCTCTTCTCGGAAGTGCCCCGACGGGTCTGTGACCTGCAAATACACGGATTCTCGGCAGTAGGGTCGGGTCGCAGGTGCCGAGAACGAGTCTTCTCTGAAGCTCTGGACCACCCACGTGGGAGTTCCCCGCTCGATTCGCAGGCACCCCCGCTGACCAGGGGAAACGCTTCCTACTGCGGGTTTCAGGCTTATCTTGGCTGTACCCCTAAAAGGTGAGGCCAGTGATCGAGTGGAGGTTCACCCCGGACGACGTGGCCCGGATCCGGTTCGCCTTCTCCCCGCTGTTCGAGCTGGTGATGAGCCTGATCGTGCTGCGCGCCCCGGCGTCGCATTCGCTGCACCTGCCGTGGGTGCGCGCCACCCGGCCGCTGGTGGCCACCCTGGATCTGTCCGAGCTGTTCGCCCTGGTTCCGGTGCGCGGCCCGACAGCCGACTTCCTCGCCCCGCCGCCGGCCTCGCCGCTGCCGGACTTCGCCGAAGAACTCCAGGCGGTGCGGGCCACGACCCCGGACCGGGTAGCCGCAGAGCTCTCCGAGGTGCCCGGGCTGCCCGAGGCGGCCGCCGAGCGCGTCCGCCGTGACCCGGAAGCGGCGATCGGCCGCCTCGCCGGCACCCTGCAGGCCTACTGGGACATCGCGCTGGCCGGGCACTGGCCGCGGATCCAGGCGCTACTGGAAGCGGACGTGCTGTGGCGGTCCCGTCGCCTGGCGGCGGGCGGGGCGGCGGCCCTGTTCGAGGACCTGCACGCGACCATCACATGGCACGGCGACCGCCTGACTGCCGCTGATCCGTGGCAGTACTCCGGATCAC
>WNGL01013200.1_pt1 | contig 12867 bp, 7 predicted proteins | sample 5400591 | NCBI WGS metagenome assembly WNGL01 (sample SAMN13153377, study PRJNA577476) | soil metagenome | isolation source: 80 cm soil or saprolite under Garry oak tree replicate 1 | place: USA:California | collected 2016-06-15
ACCTCCTCAGTGTGACCTTCAAGGATATTTGTTTGTCGCCTCTGATTGATGTCCCAAATGCGTATTGTCTTGTCTTCAGAACAAGATGCGAGCTTATTCCCGTCAGGTGACCAAGCGATATCGTAGATACGCGAGCCATCAAGATTCAGCGCAATTTGCCATGTTTCTACATTCCAGAGGCGAATGGAATCATTGGAGCAGGAAGCCAGTACTTTCCCATCTGGGGACCATACTAGTCTGAAAATCCTACTAAAATGCCCTTTCAGGACGTCTAAAAGCTGTCCAGTGTTTGGATTCCAGAGGCTAATTGTACCATCTGTACTACCAGAGGCAATCATTTCCCCACTCAATGACCACGCTATACTAGAAACATTTTTAGTGACATGCTCTAGAAGAGCACGCAACTGTTGGCCAGTTTTTGCATTCCAAATGCGAATTGTCTTATCATCCGAGCAAGAAGCAATTCTAAATCCATCTGGTGACCACGCTACTCCTCTAACCACCTGTGCGTGTCCTTGCAAAGTATGCAGATGCTGCCCGGTCTCTACATTCCAGAGGCATACGGTCTTATCAAGAGATGGAGAAGCCAGCATTTTCCCATCTGGCGACCATGCCATCTGAGTGATCTCACGCTCGTGCCCTCGCAGCAAATGCCACAATCTGAAACCGGGCGGAATATCGCTTTGTTCGCCTATAGTCATCCTCTTTGATTCCTATTCCTAAACACTTTTGCCTTATAGCTGAACCTCTACGTACTATCTTGCAAACTCCAATTTTCCCGTGATCCCCCAAAGCATCCGTCCCATACGATCAGGCTCTTGCCTACGAGAATCGACCCATGCCATATTGCCAAGAAAAAAATCTATCATGAAAAAGGTATGATGCATGCCGATATAATAATCAAAAGTATAACATGCATGAAAAGGGTTAGAGAATGCTTTTCTATGCACTGGGTGGGCTCTTTTTTTGCGAGAAGGGATGCTTTGAAGCAATGATTTTCAGGGCCCTGGCAGAGCTTGGCCCGTACCCTATACGAAGCACGACTACCCCTGCGTAGGCACCTGGGGACAAAGGGCTTCCACTCGCCAAGTAAGTTCACCGGCGATTTCCGGTGAAAGGTTGTTCAACGCTTGCCAGGACGTTTATCGAGGCCGCGGCCGAGCGCTCTTGTGAGTTGCTGACATATGGTTTCCTAGTCTGGCTTAGCAGAGGTCATTGCTGAATTACTCTCCTTTAGTCGTTGTTCTTCCACGAGGAAGGTGGAATTGTGGAAGAGGAGTGAGGAATCCCTTCTTTGGATAACTCAATCGAACAAGGTTTCCTGACAACTCACTTGTGGGAATTCGTCCCATGTACGACCATCGAGTAAACGGCCACCGGCCTTCGGAGTGTGCCCACCCCACTGTTTGTGAAAAAACGCCACACCCTGAGCATTGCAACGGTCTCGAAGATTGCGTACCCAATCGGGATCACATGGGCGATGGCCATGACCACTTTCACCACCAGTGATTAACCAGTGGATTCCATCAAGGTTTAAGCGGTCTAGCGGCCCTAACAGGGGTTCGGCACTGATAAAGCGAATATATGCAGGGACCGTGCGTAGTTGGTCAGCACGCCAGATATAGCTGTTTGACTCAATTGATACGCCTGCCCATATATGTGGCCGCCAAGGAAGTGTTGGACCAAGACGTGATAGCCGCGAACTTCGCTTCGTAAGAACTTGGAATATATGCCAGTCGGCCTTGACCATCACATCAAAGATGCGACGAATATACTCATTTGGCACATGTTTATGAAACAAGTCCGACATCGAATTGACGAAAATCCGACGCGGTTTTTTCCATTGTAGAGGCAGCTGCAAACGTTCTGGCCACAACTTTAGATCAAATCCTTGTTCATAAGGGTGGCCAGTTACTCCTCGAAACCGTTCGGCAAATACTCGTGCATAGCATCGATCACAGCCAGGGCTCACCTCCTGACACCCCGTTACGGGGTTCCAAGTGGCATCCGTCCATTCAATAGTCGATTTATCACTCATCTCTGAACCTCCGTGATAGTAGGTCTAGGAAAGGATGCAAGGATATGAGAACGGATTTCCTCAGGCAAAAAGTTTAAAGTTTTTTCACAGCTTATAAAATCGATTCCTGGAAGTTTCATCGATGCAAGTTCGATTTGACCATTTACGCTTCGAAGGAGTGGCAATGCTAAAAGTTCACGATCGTCCTGTGGGCTAAATTCACGTAATCGGATACCTCGACTATTTGATTCAGCGGTTTCCAGCTCGAAGGCGAAATGTATCATGTGAGCTCGCGCATGACCTATATAGGCGATAGGCGGTCTCGAAGTACACCGAAACAGGCGTGTTTCTGCTACACTATGGATGAAAGAAGGAACGATCGCTTTCAATTTAAATTCTCGCTCACCTTTCGTTCGATGGAGATACCAATCAAGCATATCGTGCCAACCCTCTCCACGGTCACGGCTCTGTAGACCTTGCAAGTAATTTTCAACTTCATCACCTAGCGTATCACGCACATTAATGGTCAAAAAGAGAATAAAGCTGTGACCCTCTTGACGTTTAAAAAGTTCTTTGATCGCATCCACTCGCTTTGCTGCGCCATGCATTTGCTTTGCCGAGGCCCGTTCGGCTCGATATCCGAGCCCACCATCGAAGTCCAAATTGACAATGTCGTAGGTAAAATGTGCCAGGTGAGCTGGGCGTCCGTCATTCAATTGAGGTGGATGACCATCTTTATCAACAGAGTTAAGAATCACATCTTCCACATCTGCTCTCAAGAGCTGAAAACCTGATGATAAACCATTTAACATAATATTCGCGTACAAGCGTCCAATCGTCTCGCTAGCTTGCTCTCGCTGCTTCTTTGTGTGTCCCGGGCTTTCAATGCCTGTACGGACTCCAAGTAAGTGCTGCCAATCAAGTAAGTCATGAATTTCTGGTCCTGGTAATCCAAAATAGGAGAGTAGCTTGCCATTCTTTGTATACCAACGTTCAAGCATCGGTAAATCCCAACATTGACGAATCACCGCTTTGTTGGGTGTATTTGCATATGCACACACTGCTGCCGTCTCCCTAACTACTCGTCTACATTAATCGCAGTTACCTTGGCCTCGATATCATTGAGCAAGTTACGATAGGTCGGGCTTCCTAACGTCAGCACATCTTCCATGCCTTCTTGAATCAGTTTCACAAGAAGTGCGATCTCCCCTTCAAGTTCCCAGCTAGCATCCTTTAGTATGCCTGGCAAGGTTTTTGCAGGAAGAGGGGGAGGAGGTTCGATCACTGGCACTGGCGCTCGATCTAGTAACTTCGTATTTCGTACAGCGCGCTTCCTGCGAGTAGCCTCGGGAGTTGGAGTATCAACTTCCTTGCGAAGTTGTTTTTGAATTCGTTGGGCACGGCTAATGATGTCCTCAGCTGAGGACCGCTTATTTTGGCTAGCTTTGGTTTTCTGACGTTGAAGATCGGTTACAACAGCATCCAGGCGAGAGTATGTATCATATTCGTTGGCTTGGGTATTAGCAGCCACCTGGTTTTCAATTTTGGCAACTTCTTCCTTGTACTTTTCAATGCGCTCATCTGCTACCCCCCTGGCTTGAAAGTTTTCTGCCTCGTCCTCTAGATGCTTGAGAGTATCTCGAACCGCCAACTCTAGCGCACGCTTGGCTTGGTTTGTCTCGAAGTCATTTCGCTCAGTATTTGGAATTACATTTGCGTCTATAACATAAACTTCACCTGTATACCAAGGATACAATTGCGGTTTGCGTTGGAATGTTGTCTGGAGCTTATGGCGATCACCGATAGTAAAACCTTTAACTTTATAAACAAAGCCTGCATGGCTAGGGTATTCATTGAGTGTAATGTACTTGCTTGGAGGCTGAATACGCCCTCGGTCTTTGTTAAGGCATGCCCAGTAGTAAGCAACGGGTTGACCGGAACTTGTTCGAATATAATCAATTGAAGGGATTTGGAGGTTTGGAATGGCGTCCTTTGCGACTACTTCGTCTTCCAACCCATCCGACTGTAAGGTAATCTTAATTGCACTATACCCAGGGACATGTGCATATAACTTTTCATTGATAACGTTTCTATATTCAAAGTCATCTGCGAAATCAATTGGTAAGTTTTGGAGTAAGTAGAGTCGCAACTCAGTACGATTAGATAGCTGCTTAATATGAGTGTCACTGATATCCTGGAGCTCAACTTGAGTAAAGTGGCGATTTAATGGGGACTCTGACGACTCTCTCTTTATATATGTATGTTCAGACAGGAGCTTGATCAACGAGGTTTTTCCTTTACCTTGTTTGTCACGCTTGTCGTCCTCAAGTTCAGCTTTCATTGCAGCAAAATCAAACACGAGTACATGTAGATAGGGATCATCCTCCTTCGAAGTGGTGATACGTAATCTTCGGCATAAGTCAAATCCTGAGTAAATACCTATACCACGGAAGCCTACGTGTTCAGTAAGCGATTTATATGATAATCCAAATTGACGGGCTTGGAGTATTTCTTCTAGGTTCATTCCGGTGCCGTCATCGAAGATTATTACAGAATTTCCAGTGATCTTGATCGTCACATCTGTTGCCTTTGCGTCAACAGCATTTTGCACATATTCTCGAATACAGTCTAAGGGATTTGTGTACAGCCCCTTTGAAAGAATTGCGAGCAGCTCTCCACCGACATCATTAGGATCGATGGGCAGTTTCATCAGCGTACCGGTTTGTTCGTCAAGCTGCTCATTTAAAATTTCGTAAAAAGATAATTGTCTTGCATCCACTGCACGCGTTTTAGCATGTGTTTTTGCCATCTATTTCCTCCATCTGGTATTCACCAATTACTCATGTGGTGTGTTTGGGGATGATTCCCCATTGAATAATGAGTCCAACTGCTGGCGTAGCCAAACATTTATCGCTTGTTCCCGACTAGGAATGAGACCTAATTCAACTGCCTCCCCTAACTGATCCCAAACATCTATATCAAGTCGAAAACTTACCATTTTCTTACGCGGAGCAGGCAACTGTGGCCGACCAGACCGTTTTGGCATAACCTGCCAGGCACGTCTTGCTGCAAGGCTATAGTTAGTCACGTCCTTAATAGGCACGTTTATACTGTTACTCTCATCTAGTTGTATTTCTAAAAGTCCGTCTAACTCAGCCTGAATAATACCTCTTGCACCCGTATGAGGTCCCACGCGAACGCGAATCTTATCTCCTGGTTGAAAACCATCTAGCTCCTGGAATTGCTCTCCCATCATCACTGCCTTTAACGTCATGCACTAATGCACCACTATAGTATCAGGATATACTTTTTCCTAATAAATGTCAATACAAGAAATAGGAAAGGGGGGGGAAATTCGTTCTTGAAAAACTTACGAACCTCAATCCAAGAGTATTGTAAAATGCATGATTTCCCCATCTGCTGCTTATTGCTTTTATACCGATATCTATTTACTGAGCTAAATGACGGATCGTACTGGGTCGCAAATTATAGCCGAAGTGTCTCAAATTCCATACTCTCATCCAAGGGAGGTATCACAGGCTGTTTTTCTTTGTCATGTAGTGTTTCTCGGAAGGCTTGTCCAACCACGCTATCGTCGCATAAATCCATTGCTCGTGAGAGTACCTTTCCTTCATTCAAAATAGACATCAACCCCTCTAGCTCTAAATAGTCTGAAGCGTGAAGGTCAGGATTACTGCGCTGATTGTATTCAAGGAAAGGCAAAAACTTACCATTGAGATCCTGAAGATCCCAGCCCATCTTGTTAAGCAAATAATCACTATGCTGACGAAAAACGTGAGTGCTGGGGACCGGACTGAAGAGCATAGGAATCACCGATCCAACCATATGGTGAGCATACAATGTGCTATCGATAACATCCTCTAGCCGTTCATCAGGCAGACCAAAGAGGACAAAGGCATTAATTTCTTGTGTTCTTGTTCGGAAGCCCGCACGAATTGCTGACGCTAAAGCATGTTCAAAAGAGTCGGTATTTGCATGACGCCGATTCCATTGCCGGTTGATGTCTGAGCGGACTGTTTCCAATGGTAAATGGACCTTCTTGAAGCCAGCCATTTTCATCAGTCGTAGTAAATTCTCATCCAATAAGCGGGTTTCGAACCCCTCTGGGGCATAGAGATCCAATGGTAGTTTGCTTTCAATGATAGCCTGCATGACTTCGATGAAGTGTTCGCGGTTGATCAATGCATTATCTTCATAGAAACCAAATCGTCGAATACCTAGATGCTTGAATTTGTAGTGAATTTCTTCAAGAATATCTTCTGGGGTACGCGTGCGCACCTTCGGGCCCCCATTGAGCGTCCTGGCCGCACAGTAGACACAGTCCCATGGACATCCCCGGCTCGTCGCAAGTATCGCATAGCTAGGAGGAGGAGTGTAGAGGGTAAGATCGGTGGGAAGCTGGCTCGCCTCGCGTATCTCCCCCTTGAAAATGAGGTCAGCCCCCAAATGCTCTAATGCATGCTGTGGTGCTAGTGTCGGGTAGATCCCACCGACCAGCACGGTTGCATGTGGGAAGAGCTGCTTTACGAGAGCTACGACATCACGCGTACTCTCCCACCAGTAGGTCATGATCGACGTGATCCAGACCTCATCGGGAGTCTCGAATCTCCGTAGACGCTTTTCCAGTTCGCTCAGTGAGAGACCAAAGTGGTACAGGCGCTTCACGATATCGTCGCGCTTGATGATCAGGGGCTTTCCTTGCACGTCATGTCGGATAGCCTTCTTGACAAGGCCGCGTGCATCTGTTTCCATGCAATCGACGAAATCGATGGCATAGCCTCGTTGCTTGAGGAGCGTGGCAATGCGCAGGAGTCCTGCGGGCTGGCTCCAACGTGCCCAATACTGGGCATCGTAGACTGGCGGATTGATGAGCAGCGCACGGCGCGCCCCCGGCTGGTAGTTCCCAATTGTGAAGGTCTCATCCGTTATGATTTCACCCATTTCCCCTCCTTGTTGAACCAGCCAACCGTCACTGGACGGTTGTGCTCCGGCGAATTGCGCGGATTCCAGCTCTCCGTTACGAGGCTCTCGCGCACCAGGCGGGAGATGAGACCATCTCCTAAGAAATCAAAAGTACACGAACGGTACTTCGCATTGAGCATTGCCGCTAGGCCAAGGATGTCTTGGTACCCACGGAAATTCAGATGGTTGTCATGAGCGAAAGGAAACAGCTTCCCATTGTGTAGCTCAAGTGGAAGCGTTGGAGCGCATTCAGAAGGCGCAGGTTGATACGGGATGACCATGAGCGATCCCGCGACGTGGGCCAGTTTCGTCATAAACGCGACGACCTCTGCCGGATCCTCACCAGGGCGGCCAAGGCAAATCGAAGCGACCAGGGCTTCAGTTCGCTGGGGGTAGCCAGCAGCAACACAGTGCTCAATGGCACACTGGTAATCATCGAGCAATACCTCCCGTGCCTCTTCTGAGCTAGGCAAATGGCGGTCATCCGCAAAGACGAGCTGCTTGAAGCCTGCACGCAAGAGCAGAGACGTCAGCTCCAGGTCTTCCACCAAATCGCGTGGATGAAGGTTTCCCAGGGCGTAAAAGCTGACCTTACAGTTGTGATCGATGCACTTCTCTAGCACTGCCCGAAACTGTGCGGGGAATCGCCTGACTATATCGTGGTCGGCGAAGGCCATCTGCCAGACCCGCTCAGGCTTTTGTGAAGGCGTCACCCGGGTGAGAAACTCCTCGATGAGATCTTGGGTAGGACGCAGTTCCGTGCCGATAGAGAGATAGGTGAAGGTAGGAAGCGAGGCATAGAGGGAGAGGTCCAGGGGGAGGCCTGCCAGCCCTTCGATCTGCCCGACGATCAATACGTCTGCTCCACTCTGTTGTACTGCGTGATCAGGAGCGAGGGTAGGATAGGCTCCACAGAGAAGCACCCGCGCGTGAGGGAATTGCTTTCGTACCAATTCGACAGTTTCTGCCACGCCTTCCCACCAGAAGGTGGTGAACCCCGCGATATAGACCTCATCGGGTTGCCACTCCTCTCGCTTGAAGGCAATCAGCTGTGCCGCGAGTTCGGAGGGCAGTTGCCCAAATCGCCACCAGTTGAGGGGGATGTCGTCCCGTGTTAACACGCGCATACGGCGGCGGCGCAGGGTGGTGTTGGGCTCCGTGTGGAGTGCATCGAGGATGCGCACGTCGCACCCAAGGCGCTTTAGCAGCGTCGATAGCTGGAGCAGGGTCACGGGTTGCTGGAAGCGCGCCCAGGGAAACCGTGTATCGTAGATGGGAGGGTTGCAGAGCAACACCCGCCTGGGATATGTCTCTGGTACATAGTCATAGACCCTGAGAGGTACGTTTGAACCCATCCTACACCTTTTTACCATTGTTTATTAGGCAGTATAGTTGAATACATGAGATGCGTCAAGACACTGACACCTGGATACCCGGATCTCCATCCTTTAAGGGGAAAGCAGGATTGCACCAGTTTTTACACCCAAATCCCTCTAAAGGACGCAGAGCCAGCGGAACACGCTTCTTTTCATTTCATGTACCATCCGCTATAATGGGAAAACCATATCGCAGCGGCGCACGTACTTAAGGAATGGACGGAGAACATGGACGAGCAAGGCACATTTCCATCATCCTGGACATCAGATGCAATGGTCATTACCATGGAACTGGTGGCCGACGAGGAAGAGGGGGACCCAGCGCTGATCACCGCCATTGGGCGTGAAACTGCAACTACCTTGCAACGTGATGGTTTTACACTGCGCCCGATCTATACAGGACAACGGGGAGGGCCTTTTATAGTTGAAGTGGTGCAAGCGGTTGAGCAGGTCTGGTCAAACCGTGCTGCCATTGAAGAAGGACTCAACGACCTCTCTGCTCTCGTGACAATCTTCAGCGCAGCGCTTCCCATCATCAAACGTCTTTGCCATGCCCATAAACAACAGGTCGGCAAGGATGAGAGCCTGGCTCATCCCGTGAAAATTTCCATTGAGATCGACGGAGCGCTTCTCGTAGTAGAAGCGGCGGATGTGGCCCAGGCCGCTGCTGCTCTGATCCTGGCACAACAGTTTCACTCAGCTCATTCAAAGGAAGCGACAAAGGTCAACCCTAAGAGTCAGGTGAAGGTGCAGGGGCGTGTTCCTCGCAGGCCACCCCGCCGTCGTAAGTAATAACAGCATAGAGGTCAATACGTGGCAACGACGAAAGTATGAAACGACATGATAGGGATGCTTGGAAAAAGTGGTTGTTTGAAGAAGGAAATTGCTCGCAATCCACAGTATGAAGAGAGAAGTGTACAGTAACGATGTCGCTAGCAGCACACAACTTGCCCACCCCTCTCAGACTAGAGACATCCCCTGGACGTCGCATTGCGCTCGATTTCAGCGGACACGGCGAGCCAATGACTGGACAGGGGAATGTGCATGATATCTACCTTGTGACCCAGAACTTCAACCCTGCACATATCAGACGTGATCCTCACGCTCATCTTTCCATGCGCTGGCTCCGTAGCGTTCTTTATGAACTCGAAAAAGACGTCGATATGCTGCTCATCCTTGAATGTTGCTATGCTGGCGATGTGGGGCAAGCAGCTCCCGATCTCTATCGCGATGAGCTACTACATCGCCTGGCCTACTACTTTGATAGTCCTTCGGGAACAAGCGAAGCCTCAAAAAGAGGGCTGCGTATCACCCTTTCGGCAACGGCTCCAGGAGCTGTCGCACATGAGCGCGACGGTCATGGGGTGATGACGAAGTTTATGCTCCCCGCGTTACGGGGTGACTATGAACAGGCATTTGATGCTAATAAGCACGATTGTATCACGTTCACAAGCCTCTACAGTTTCCTGGAAGGCCAGATGCCTGGGGAACAGCAACCGCGTTTCTTTGGCGCTGGTGGCCCGCTTGTGCTGGCAACCTATCCTGGGAGAGTAGAATACCTCCAACACCAGCGGCAGCGAAAAGAACGCACCCAAACCGTGCAGGCAATAATTGTTGATCACAGCGCGTTTCTGCGAGACCGCCTTGCAAGTTTCCAGGGCCGCGCGAAGGAACTGGCTGAGATACGCCAACGGATTGCAGAGCGACAGCAGACCGGAGGCTATGTGACCATCACCGGACGAGCAGGTCAGGGGAAGAGCAGCGTGATCGCAAAGTTGGTTGAGGAGCGTGCGGCTGAGCAAGAACAAGGGCTGGACGGAGTCGCTTTCCATTTCATTCCGCTCAATCCTGGACGTGACCACCAGTTCGGGTTGCTGCGAAACTTGATGGCTCGCCTCATCCTGAAATATGATCTTCCCGACCTTTATGTTGATGGACAGAGTACCGCTGCTCTGCGCGACTACTTTCCTGGAGTTCTCAAGGAGATAGCAAAAAAACGTGGACAAGAGATCATCTTCATCGATGGCTTGGATCAATTGGAGGATGAATTCGGCAATGGTTTGCAGGGGAAGCGTGACTTGAGTTTCCTCCCAAATGATGTTTCGCCTGGCGTCGTCTTTGTGCTGGGGACGCGACCCAACGATACGCTCCGCCCGCTGCAGTTGCTCAAGCCTCGAGACGAATATGAACTACCCAACCTGAGCCGTGATGACTTTGACTTAATTTTGCAGCATCATGGTGCAGTCCTGGAGCCGCAAATCGCTGACCAATTCTACCGGGTGCTAGATGAAAACGCACTGTTCCTTGAACTTGCGGCAACAGAACTGACAGAGCATGGCCCGATCACTCCTGCTGAAGTTGAGGCGATCATCAAACTGGTCACCGAGAACCCGGAGAACCTATTTGGGCTCGCCATCGAACGCTTTTCGCAACGGGGCATATCCTGGGAACAGGTGATAAAGCCTATCCTTGGCGTGTTGCTGGTGGCCCGAGAGCCACTTGACCGGTATCACCTCAAGCAAATCATCAATCTGAACCACGCACAGCCTGTTGACGGAGGGCAGATCAGCGAAGGATTAGAGCGACTTGGCGGGCTTGTGATCAGAGACGGACAGCAGCGCTACACGCTTTCTCACCTCAAATTGGGGGAGTATCTCCGTGAAGATGCGTCGAGGCCCTACAAACGCTTCGTCTTTGACGCTGAAGACGTGCAGCACTTGCATCAGTGGTTGGTACGATGGTGTGAACACGGGGGTATCACTGAAATCTGGGACGATGTGCAGGAGAATGTAGTCGAACAAGAACGGCGCAACTATGCTCGTCAACACTACATTGACCATCTCTATCATGCGCAGGCATGGACGAGTCTTTTTGACGTGCTGGATGAGGGAAGCTACGGAAAAGCAAAGGTGCAGTACGACCTCAGCACGCGTGTTTATGCGCTAGACCTCGATTGGGGACGGCAGGCGGCTGCTTCCGCCCGTTGGGGGCTGGAAGAGGGGATCAGGCATCTGGCATATCTTTGGCGTTATACCCTGTTGCGGTGTAGTCTGGCAAGTCGAGCCGATCAGTACCCCGAAGAAGCATTTCAGTTGATGTTGCTTTTAGGAGAAGAAGCCAAAGCGATAGGATTCGCTGAACTAATCACCATGCCGGAGCAGAAAGCAGTGATGCTATTGGTAATTGCGCGCTATCTTGCCAGGCAAGCTCGGCGAGAAGCGGATGGAACACGGATGTTCCTGAGAGTTCAAGAAGTCATTAGCTTCATCTCCGATGAGAGGCAAAGAGCCAGGATATTGACAGCGTTAGCCACGGCCCTGGCCCAGGCAGGGCAACAGGAGCAAACACAACGGGTATGGGCAGAGGCCGGGCAGGTGAGCACCTCCATTGCCGATGCGCAGCAGAGAGCGGAGACATTGATAGTGTTAGCCACGGCCTTGGCCCAGACAGGGCGACGGGAGCAGGCACAACGGATATGGGCAGAGGCCGAGCGGGTGACTGCCTCCATCCTTGATGAGTGGCACAGAGCGAGAACATTGACAGCATTAGCCACGGCCCTGGCTCAAGCACAGCAATGGGCAGAAGCTGAACGGATGAGTACCTCCATTTCCGATGAAGGTGAGAAAGCGAAGGCAGTGGCTGCGTTAGCCACTGCTTTAGCCCAGGCGGGGCAACAGGAGCAAGCACAACAGGTATTAGCACAGGTCGAGCGGATGAGTACCTCCATCTCTGATGAGTGGCAGAGACCAAGGGTCTTAACAGCATTAGCCACTGCCCTCGCCCAGGTAGGGCGACAAGAGGAAGCACAGCAGGTATTAGCAGAGGTCGAGCGCCTGGCTGCCTCCATCTCTCATGTGGGGCTGAAAGAAATGGCATTGGAGGCATTAGTTACTGCTTTAATCCAGCAGCAGCAATGGGCAGAGGCCGAACGCGTGGCTGCCTCCATCGCTCAAGAGTGGCAGAGAGCAAGCGGATTGAGCGAGTTAGCTATTGCCTTGGCACAGGCGGGGCGACAGGAGGAAACGCAACGGGTGTGGGCAGAGTACGAGCGGGTGACTACCTCCTTCCCTTCGCGCATGTATGAGATGCTAGGAGCCAGGATATTGATAGCACAAGCTACGGCCTTGGCCCAGGCAGGGCGACAGGAGGAAGCGCAACGGGTGTGGGCAGAGGCCGAGCGGGTAGTTGTCTCCTTCCCAGATAAATGGGAAGGAGCAAGGAATTTGAGAGCGTTAGCCACGGCCTTAGCCCAGGCAGGGCGACAGGAGGAAGCGCAACGGGTGTGGGCAGAAGCCGAGCGGGTGACTGCTTCCATATCTGAATGGTCGCGGAAAGCACTTGAACTGAAGCAGTTGGCCTTTTACTTAGCCTGGCAGCAGCAATGGGCAGAGGCCGAGCGCGTGGGTACCTCCCTCCTCAATAAGAGAGACAAAGCGGAGTCATTGACAGCTTTAGCCATTGACTTAGCCCGGCACCAACAGTGGACAGAGG
>WNGL01036250.1_pt1 | contig 12867 bp, 8 predicted proteins | sample 5400591 | NCBI WGS metagenome assembly WNGL01 (sample SAMN13153377, study PRJNA577476) | soil metagenome | isolation source: 80 cm soil or saprolite under Garry oak tree replicate 1 | place: USA:California | collected 2016-06-15
GCGGCGATCCGCAACCTGGTCCGCGAAGACAAGATCCACCAGATCTATTCCGCGATGCAGACGGGTACCGGACAAACGGGTATGCAGACTTTCAACCAGGGGCTGGCCAACGCTTATTTTTCAAAGTTGGTCACCCTGGACCTCGCGCTTTCTCGTTCATCGAACCCCGACGAACTGCAGGACATGATTAACCGCGGGGTGGCAACTACAGGCAATGGGGCAAAAGCACCGGTGCCAGCGAGGCGTTAAGGATTGGCTGAGGAACAACAAGCCAGGAAGATCGAAGAGATTTAGGAGGCAATTTCCATGCCGGATTACAAATACCAAGGAACCAGCCGCAGCGGCTCCAGCGTTAGCGGCGTGATGACCGCGTCGAACAAGACGGAGCTGGCAAGCATCTTGAAGCGTCAGCAGATTACCGCCACAAAAATGACTGAAAAGGGGAAGGAATTCAACATCCCCACCTTTGGCGGCGGCGTCAACTCCAAGGAGCTGGCCATCTTCACACGCCAGTTCTCGGTCATGATTGATGCCGGTCTTCCGCTAGTTCAGTGTCTCGAGATTCTTGCGAGCCAGCAGGAGAACAAGATCTTTCAAAAGGTGCTGACTGGCACGCGGGCACAGGTAGAAGGAGGCGCCACACTTTCGACCGCCATGCGCAGCTCCCCCAAGGTTTTTGATGCTCTGTACGTGAACATGGTGGAAGCCGGTGAGACGGGCGGTATTCTCGACACCATTCTTCAGCGTCTTTCCTCGTACATCGAAAAGAACGTTAAACTGCAGCGCGCTGTGAAATCGGCCCTGGTCTACCCAGTAGGGGTTATATCTGTCGCGGGCGCCGTCATCACGCTGCTCCTCTGGAAAGTCGTTCCGATTTTTGCAACGTTGTTTGCCGGCCTCGGTGTGGACCTTCCACTTCCCACGCGAATCGTCATCGCGCTCAGTCACTTTGTTGGAAGCATCTTTGGGTTCCTGATTCTCGTGGGCTTTATCGGGAGCATCGTCGGGCTGAAAGTCTGGTATGGCACCCCGCAAGGCCGTATGGTCATGGACACCATCGTTCTTAAACTGCCGGTTATGGGTATGCTGATGAGGAAGATCGGCGTCGCCCGCTTTACTCGAACGCTGGGAACGCTGATCTCCAGCGGCGTGCCCATCCTAGAAGGCCTGGACATCACCGCCAGAACCGCCGGCAACGCTGTCATCGAGAAGGCTTTGATGAAAGTCAGAAAGTCGCTCGAAGAAGGCAAGTCTCTCACCGAGCCCTTGAAGGAATCCGAAGTGTTCCCAGGCATGGTTACGCAAATGATCGCAGTCGGTGAACAGACGGGCGCTATGGACGCCATGTTGCAGAAAATCGCCGATTTCTACGAGGAAGAAGTGGACGCGGCGGTGAAAGACTTGCTAACCGCTCTCGAACCCATCATGATTGTCTTTCTAGGCTTGGTGGTCGGCGGCGTGGTTATTTCCATGTACTTGCCGCTGTTCTCGCTCATCGGAAAGCTGGCCAATCACTAAGCCGGCTGCGTCCGCACTGTCAAAAGCCTCTGCAGAGGGCGGCGAGCAACTCTCCGCCTTCTGTTTCCTGCCTGGACTCGGGAATGCCCTGAACGCGTGTGTGGGCGCGGGGAGACCATGGACCAGAGTTTTGCGACGAGAGCATGGCTGGAATGGCTGGCGCGTGTCCGCCTTCTCACCATCACGCTCATTCTGACTGTCGGCGTTGTGTGGCCCCAGTATGTGCCGGGGCTGAGCACCAACCGTTTTTTTCTCTTTTTTCTCACCCTGATCGTTTCCTGGATAACCCTCGGAATCCTTTACTTGATTCTCCTTCGTTGGGTGCCCCAGGCATCCTGGCATGGAGGCGTGCAGGTTGCCGGCGACGTCGTGATGGTGACCCTCCTGGTTTACTTGACCGGCTTGCAGGAGAGCTACTTCATTTCTCTTTATTTGCTCGTCATCATCGTCGGCAGCATCGTCTTTTCCCGCCTTGTGGCCTTCATCAACGCCGCCATTTGTTTTTCACTGCTTGCCGCTATGGCCCTGTTGGCCTTTGCCGGGAAGTTGCCGCGTAGTACGTCCACGGCCCTTCCGCCGGTCGAGAACTTGCGTACTTGGTTGGTCATGAACCTCCTCGGATTCCTGGCCGTTGCCTACCTCACCAGCTTGCTTGTCCATTCACTCCGCAGCAAAGGCCGTGAACTCGAGGAAAAGCGCGAAGAACTTCTCAGCCTTCAGGATTTCACGCAAGACATCATTCACTCCATGCGCGGCGGCTTGATCACCACGGATCTCGATGGAGTAATCCTCCTGCTCAACCGCACAGGTGAGGACATTCTTGGATACCGGTTTGCCGACGTGCGCGGTAAAAAACTGCAGGAGCTGAACCAGGATTTCTGGCTGCCCGGGCAGTATCCCAACGTGGAGCGGCTTTCTCTCCGGAAAGAGATCGACTTTCGGACTCCCCACGGTGAGGCCCGCTACCTCGGTATCAGCGTGTCCCCCTTGCGCTTGGGGACGGAGGAGCGCAGTGGGTTTGTCTTCAATTTTCAGGACCTCACGGATTTGCGCCGGCTGGAGCAGGAAGTGGCCACGAAAGAACGCATGGCCGCGCTCGGACGGCTGTCGGCGGCGATCGCTCACGAAATCCGCCAACCCTTGACGGCAATGGCCGGGGCGGTAAAGGAGCTGGCTCGCCTCGTGCCATTGGAAGACGATGAAAAACAGCTGGTGAACATTGTCAGCCGGGAATCCGAACGCCTCAACAATATCATCACGGACTTTCTGAATTATTCTCGCGAGAAGACCTACGAGTTTCAGGAAGCGGACGTTCGTACGCTTCTCGACGAGACGCTGACCTTGATGGAGAAGAAGCCCGAAGTCGGTTCCAAATTCCAGATTGTGCGAGCTTTCAACGGCCAGGAGTTGCGCGCGCGTGTGGACGCGAACAAGATTAAGCAGGTTTTTTGGAATCTTTGCGACAACGCTCTACGGGCCATGCCGGCAGGTGGGACGCTCACTGTTAAGCTGGAACCTTACCCCTTCTGGCTGCGCATTGCCTTTCGCGATACAGGGATTGGCCTGGATCCCAAACAAAGGGCTAAGATTTTTGAGCCGCTGCAATCTGGATTCGAAGGGGGCACCGGACTGGGGCTTTCGATCGTCTATCAAATTGTGCAGGCTCATAGCGGAAAGATCAGCGTGATTTCCGAGAAAGACCGCGGCGCAGAATTCATCGTCGAATTGCCGCGCGTTGCGTGAGGCGCCATGCAGGGTACGAAAACCGCCACGAAAGAGACTGGAAGGGAACTCCCGCACATTCTCGTCGTGGATGACGAAAAGTCGATCTGCGAGCTCTTGGAGATTACTTTCCGCAAGGAAGGCCACCGCGTGGAAGTCGCGAACAGCGTGGAGGCTGCCAAACGCAAACTGGAATCGCAGATTTTCGACATCATTATTTCCGACATTCGCATGCCCGGGGAAGATGGCGTCGACCTGCTCAAATTCGCAAAGGAAATTGCTCCCGATTCCTTTTTCGTGCTGATGACCGCGCTCCCGGCGCTGGACACCGCCATCGCGGCTCTGAACTCTGGAGCCGACCGCTATGTCATCAAAGACCATAATCATATCGACCAGTTGCGACGCGCGGTCCAGGAAGTGTCCGAAAATCTCAGGTGGAAGAAAGAAGCGGGCTACTTGCGGAGGGAACTGCGCCGCCTGACCGGGCTGGACAATATCATTGGGCAAAGTCCCAAAATGCGCGCGATCTTCGATTTGATTCAAACGGTCGCGCCGCAGACGAGTCGCGTGCTGATCACCGGCGAAAGCGGCACCGGAAAAGAGCTCGTGGCCCGCGCCATTCATGAAAACAGTCTTCGTGCGCAGGCTCCTTTCATCACTATCAATTGCGGCGCCTTTCCGGAAACGCTGCTGGAATCCGAGCTCTTCGGTTACATGAAAGGCTCGTTTACCGGAGCCAATGAAAACCGGCAAGGGTTGTTCCAGGCTGCACACGGCGGAACGCTGTTCATGGACGAAATCGGCAACATGAGCCTGACAATGCAGGTGAAGTTGTACCGGGTTCTGCAAGAAGGCAAGGTCCGGCCCATCGGAAGCACGGAAGAATCGGATGTGGACGTGCGCATTATCGCCGCCACGAACAAAAACTTTGAAAAGGAAATCGCGGAGGGGCATTTCCGCGAAGATCTTTATTACCGCCTCAGCGTAATTCCCATCCACGTTCCGGCTCTGCGCGAGCGGCGCGAGGACATCCCGCTATTGGCCCGCCACTTCCTGGAACGCTTCCGGAAAACCATGGAGAAACCCATTGACGGGATCTCTCCGGAGGCGATGAGCAAGCTCGAAGCCTACGACTGGCCGGGAAACGTAAGAGAACTGGAAAACACCATGGAGCGCGCCGTGGCCCTGGAAGCCGGCAAGGAGATTTCCGTCCGCGTGTTGCCGGATCGCATTCTGGGTTATGGAGGCGCCTCCTCCGGCGCGGGAGTGAGCCAGGGAATCGAAATACCTGACGACGGTGTGGATTTTGAAAAAGTGGTAGCCACCACCGAGCGCATGTATTTGCAGGCCGCGCTGGAAAAAGCCGGCGGCGTCCGCACACGAGCTTCGGAGTTCCTGAAAATCACTTACCGTTCCTTCCGGCATTACGCCAAGAAACACAGCCTCTAGATCTCGACCCACCCACATTTTCGGTTACTCCTGCGGGACTACTCTTGTTCGCAGTTAGTCCCATCCATGGGCTGACGCAATGTGATGCTGGGGGGTGACAAAAAGTGTCGACGAAAAAGGTTCGTTTCCATTTTGGTGGTCACTTGGGCCCTGGGTTTTTAGCTGGCGTTTAAGTAAGTCATGTATATTCAACACGATACGGAAATAAGGCACGTGCCCTGGGCGCTGGGTTCGGGTTGGCTACCTACATGCTTTATCTAAGGCCAGTGCTTCTGGCACCTCAAATTCCTAAGGAGATAGCATGAAGAGACAAAAGGGTTTCTCTCTTATTGAGCTTTTGATCGTCGTGGCGATCATTCTGATCATCGCGGCCATCGCCATACCGAACTTGCTGCGCTCGAAGATCGCGGCTAACGAATCATCGGCCGTGGGCTCCGTCCGCACGATCGGCACCGCAGAAGTAACGTATTCGTCCAGCTGGGGCAGCGGTTTCTCCGCTAACTTGGCGTCTTTGGGTGGAGTATGTGTTCAACGCCGCTGGTACGCTGCTGGTCAACGGTGTTATGAACGGGTTCGAAGTGAACGCTACTCCGACCACGTTCCAGACAACTGGCGTGCGCGCGTTCTGCGATGACCAGACGGGCGTGCTCAAGTTCAACGTGAACGGCGCGGCGATTGGCGTGGCAGCTGGTTCTTGCCAGGCCGTTGCGACTGCGGCTGGCGTTTCCGGTCCAGTCGGCAACTAAGTTTAACTTTCCCAGCTAAGTCTCCAGAAGAGGGAGGAAGCTCAGCTTCCTCCCTTTTTCTTTGTGTGCCGAGCAGGAAAGCATGGCCACGCTAAATGAGGAACCAGCACGCAGGGACCAGAGACACTAATAGCACCGCGAAGGAAGAACAGCTGGGTCGCGTCCCTACACGAGGCGTCAACGAATGCGGTGAATCAACTGAATTGATTCAAGAGTGTGAAGGAACAGAAAACTGAAAGCAGAAAGCAGAAGACAGGAGAAGCGCTTTGATGTGCCGGGGCGAGCGTGGATTAAGACGTGGACAAAGAGGACACGGCTGTTTGTTCCTGCTCGAGGCGTCGAATTGTAGCTTTGAGCCAGGTCGCGAGAGCTTCTTCGGTTTCTGTTTGTGAGCCCGATTCGTATAAACGCGTAAGGGTCTTTCCGGCTGCATCCAGGGGAATATGACGGCAAGGAATCTGCTCCGCGGCTCGGCTAGGCGGAACGAACTTCATGAGCATGCAGGCGTCGCAGGGCTCGCGGTCCTGGCTGTTGAAGTTCATGCAGGAGAGAGAGTCCTCAAAAACGAGCGACTGCCGCCGTGGTTCATGCGGAGAGCGGCCGTAACCGCCTGCCTCGAGAAAGCGAAGCTCGAACTTGAGAACGTCCAGCAGCGCACGATTGTCTGGTGCCATAGTGCCCTCCAACAAACACATTCTGGTGCGAAGTGAGCACGAATACGGTGACCGCTAGCACGCGGCCCAGTGACGGGCGTCACACTTCAGGAAATGCCTTAGTAAGAGTGGGCTACGGCGTACTAGGCCTGTTCAGGCGTTTCCCGCCTGAAACGGTTTGAGGCCGGGGTTACGTCTAATGGTTACGCGTCATGCCTATTGGTGCGCGTGAAGCTAGGGCGAGAATCCCATGCCGTCGCCCGAGTCATCCTGAAAAAATTCAGGAGGTGTGGACTTTCCGATGGAGATTTGTAATTTGAAGAACGGAAGATCGCTTCTGCCAGCGATGGCAGGTGTGGTCTTAGGCGCAATGGTGACGGTCGCTCTGCCAGCGGCAGCGTTTGACGCGCAGGCAGCCGGCGCGGCTGCTTCGAACGCGGCGCGGCCCATGGGAACCATCAAGTCAATTTCCGGGAACAACATTGTATTGACGACTGACAGCGGTGACGTGACCGTGGTCGTGCAAGACGCGGCGAAGCTGGTTCGAGTCGAGCCCGGGCAGAAGGATTTGAAGGAGGCTGTGCCCATCGCGTTGAAGGAATTGCTGCCGGGAGACCGCATCCTGGTGCGCGGACAGCTTGGTGAAGACGGGAAGACCGTGCTGGCGACGGCTGTGATCGCGATGAAGAAGGCCAGCATTGCCGAGAAGCAGACTCACGAACGCGAAGAGTGGCGGCAAGGGGCCTCGGGGTTAGTAAGCAGCGTGGATCCGGGGGCAAACTCCATCCTTATTACGCAGCCGGGGCTGGGCGACAAAAAGAAGGTGACCATTCATCTTTCCAAGGATACCGTGGTGCGGCGATACGCTCCGGACTCGATCAAGTTTGATGATACGAAGCCTGCCAAACTCGAGCAGATCAAGGCGGGCGACCAGCTTCGCGCGCGCGGCACACGCAGCCCCGACGGAAGCGAAGTGACGGCAGCGGAAATTGTGGCCGGCACGTTCCGGAATATTGCGGGGACGATTTCCTCGATCGATGCTACGGCCAATACGATGACGCTTCAGGATTTGGCGACAAAAAAATCCGTCACGGTGCGGATTACGACGGATTCGCAAGTGCGAAAATTGCCGGTACCGATGGCGCAGCACATTGCGGCGCGTTTGAGAGGGGCTGGAGCGGATGCGCAAGCGCCCAACGGCGCAGGTGGCGCAAATGCGAGCGCGCCACAGGGGCAAAGACCCACAAGCACTCAAGCTGGAGGCGCGGGAGAAGCCGGTTCCGGAGGACCCGGAAGGGGCGCGGGCGGAGGTGGAGACTTCCAACAGGCGTTCAATCGCATGCCTGCCGCAACTCTTGCCGACTTTCAGAAGGGCGACGCGGTGATGATTGTCGCGACGGAGGGTGGTGCGAACGGCGTGCCGTCGGTCATCACATTGCTTGGCGGAGTCGAACCCATCCTGCAAGCTTCGCCGAACAGCAATGCTTCATCGATCCTGTCGCCGTGGACCTTGGGCGACGCTTCGGGCGGGGAAGCAGGGAACCCGTAATGGCGGGCCATTGCAACACAATCCAGCAGAATCAGGAGATTTGATGAGCTTCCGGCGGTTGCGAACTACAAGCACATTCTTCTTATGTCTTTTCATGACGCTATTCTTTGCGGGACGCTTGGCAGCGCAGGAGCCCGCAGCCGGACCTGCAGCAAACCCCACGGGCGCATTGACGGGAATCGTGAAGGATCCTTCGGGCGCTGTGGTTGCAAATGCCGCGGTCCATTTGACAGATGCCAGCGGCGTTTCCTCTGACGCAACGACCGACGGCCAGGGGGTCTATGAATTCAAAGCGCTTGCGCCCGGAGCTTATACGCTGAAAGCCGAAGCGACAGGATTCGCGCCGTTCGCGCAGGAGAATGTGCAGATCACGGCGAATCAGGCGCAGCAGCTGAACATCAGTCTGAAGATTCACATCGAACCTGCACAAGTCGAGGTAACCGGGCAGGCAGTAAACCAAGCAACGCAAGCAGTTCCAGTGAAAGGCCCGACGGGAGGATTGACGGGAATCGTGAGCGATCCTTCCGGCGCAGGAATTCCCAGAGCCTCCGTGCGTTTGACCAACGCGGCTGGCGCTTCTTACGACGCAACGACCAACGGGGAAGGAATTTACCAGTTAAAGGCGCTGCCGGCGGGAGTCTACACGCTAAAGGCGGTAGCGCAGGGATTCTCTCTCTTCACTCAAGAAAATGTTCAGGTCGTTGCCAACCAGGTTCAGCAGGTGAACGTCAACTTGACGATTCACATTGAGGAAGAAAAAGTCGAGGTGACCGACCAGACGACGAAAGTGGACGTGGATCCGTCGAACAACGCCGGCACGGTGGTGATGAAAGGAAAGGATCTGGAGGCGCTTTCCGACGATCCCGACGAACTGGCGTCGGAGCTGCAGGCGCTGGCGGGGCCGTCGGCAGGTCCGAACGGCGGGCAAATATATATTGACGGATTTACCGCGGGCCAGCTTCCGCCGAAGGCTTCCATTCGGGAGATTCGCATCAATCAGAATCCGTTTTCTTCCGAGTACGACTTCCGAGTACGACAAGCTCGGCTATGGGCGAATTGAAATTCTCACCAAGCCTGGGACCGATCAATTGCACGGGCAGTTCTGGGTGATGGGCAACGCGGCCGCCTTCAACTCAAGAAACCCCTTTGAAGGCGCCGGAGCAGCGCCAGACTACTATTCGACGCAGTATGAAGGGCATCTGGGCGGCTCGCTGAGCAAGAAAGTGTCGTTCTTCTCCAACATCGAGCGCCGCAATTTGAACGAACTCGCCGTCGTGAACACTCCCTACGTGGATCCGACGACGGTGCAGATCACAACGTTCACCGGTGCGTTTCCGAACCCGAGGACGCGCACGAACGTTAACCAGCGTTTCGATTTTCAACTTACGCCGAGCAACACGCTGACCACTCGGTATCAGTATTGGCGGAACAATGAACAAGGCGACGGCGTCGGTGGATTCTCACTGCCTGCGCTGGGTTACAACGCGCTCAACACCGAACACACTTTTCAGTTAACCGACACGCAGGTGCTCAGCGCCCGCACCATCAATGAAACACGGTTTCAATACAATCACCAGGACACCAATCAAAATCCGCTGAATACCACGGCCACCGTTTCGATTGATGGCGCTTTTGCGACGGGTGGAAACAGCACCGGCCTGTACAACGACCTTGTGAACCGCTACGAACTTCAAAACATCACCTACGTCACCGCCGGCAAGCACGCCATCAAGTATGGAGGCCGTTTGCGTGCTTCGAGAGAGGACAATTCGTCCGACGCAAAGTTCAATGGGACTTACGTTTTCGGACCACGGCCGCAACCAAACTGCACGCCGACCTCAACCAACAACTGCCAGCTTACCGGGCTCCAAGCCTACCAAGTAATGCTGCAAGCCATCGCGACTGGAGATACCCCGGCCAATGTTGCAACCGGCATCGCCAATGGCGGCGGCGCGAGCTTTTACAATGTCAATTCCAATGCCGTAGGTAGGGCCATCGACAACGTTACATGGTTTGACGGCGCATTATTCCTGCAAGATGACTGGCGCGTGCGGTCAAACGTAACGCTAAGCACCGGCCTACGCTATGAAACGCAAAACAGTCTCGGCGACCACACCGATTTTGCGCCGCGCGTGGGCATTGCGTGGGGTCTCGGTGGAAATGGGAAAAAATCGCCAACCACGGTGCTCCGTGGCGGCTGGGGCATCTTCTATGACCGCTTCACATCCGGCCTCGTTTTGCAGCAGCAACTGCAGAACGGCATCATTCAGCAACAAATCCAGGTTCCGAACCCGCAGTTCTTTAATCCCAGCCAAGCAATGCCGGTGCCGCCGACGAACACCCAGCCCGTTGTGGTCTACCAACCGAATACCGCTCTTCGCTCTCCGTACATCATGCAGGCTGGAGCAACCATTGAGCGCCAGCTCAGCAAGTATGCGAATTTGTCTGTCACATATCTTAATTCCCGAGGCGTCCACACGTTCTATACGAACTATGTGCCCAATCCCGCGGCTCCTGTCAGCGCTCAGCAAATTACTTACGAGTACCAATCTGGCGGAATCTTCAAGCAAAACCAGCTCATCGTGAACAGCAGAGTACAGATGGGTGCCCGCCTGTCATTGTGGGGCTATTACACGCTGAACTATGCAAATAGCAACACTTCGGGCGCCGGCTATATTCCGTCCATTCCTTGTGGAGCGCTAGGCGCCGGAGCAGCTTGCGGCATCGAAGAAGATTATGGCCGGGCGTCATTTGACATGCGGCATCGCGTGTTCCTGGGCGGCTTCATCACCATGCCTTGGGGGCTTCGAGCGAGCCCGTTCTTGGTGGCGCAATCCGGCACGCCATTCAACATCACCACAGGCCAAGACGTGTATGGAATCAATATATTCAACGCGCGTCCAACCTTGGGTACCTGCGGCAGTCCGGGAGTGGTATCCACCCCGTACGGCTGTTTGAATGAACAGATAAGTCCTGGGCAAATCGGCATTCCCATCAACGAGGGGACGGGGCCCTCGCGGTTTACACTGAACATGCGGCTCAGCAAGACCTTTGGCTTTGGCGAGAAGAAAGAAGCCGCCGCCAGAGGGGGGCCAGGCGGGGGCACATTTGGCCGCGGGTCGGGCGGACCGCATGGTGGAGGAGGCGGCGACCACGGTGGCGGTGGGATGTTTGGCGGCAATCCTTCGGACAACCGCTACAACTTGACCTTGAGCGTCAACGCGCGAAATGTCTTTAACAAAGTGAATGTTTCCAACCCCACGGGCGATCTCAGCTCCAAGTACTTTGGCCAGTCTAATGGCCTGGTGGGCGGACCCTTCTCCTCTTCGACTGCGAACCGTTTGATTTATTTGCAGTGCCAATTCAATTTTTAGCCGATTCCACTGCGCAAAAAAAGCTTTTGGATAAGCTGACGCCGCACAGGTGTGTCGGTGCGGAGATGCTTTTCTTCACAGCGCTATTGCGTTAGCCTTGCGATGCCATGAAGCGGCGGAAGAAAAAGACCATCGACGTGGGTAAAGAAGCACGCCGAGTGGCGCGAAAGTCGGGCATCGCGCCCGCGGTCACCCGCGTGATTCCCGATAAACGCAAACGTCCCCAGAAGCACAAGAAGCAGTGGCTGGATGCAGAGATAGAATGATCGATCATCCATCGAAGGCAGGGAATAGGGATTAAGGATTTGCGAATGGGTCCAGACCGGACCTAGTTTTTAGAGCTTCACCCAGGTTTGTTGGCGGGAACAACTTCGTCGGGACGAAACAGCGGCGTGAGACCGATCTTCTGCCGTTCAGCGAGCTGAGTGGCGACGGTCTCCAAATCCTTTTTGTCAAAGCCCATAGAACTGACCTTAACCTTGCGGTCTGTTTCAATCAAAAAGATCGTTGGAACATTGGTCAGTCCATAGGCGTTCGAGACAGGATAGCCGTCCTCATCGAGAACCACCGGGAAAGTCACGCCGTACTCAGAAGCAAAGCTTTTCGTGGCGCGCGCGTCGTCCTGAGAAATCCCAAGGAAGGTTGCGCCGCCGGAACCGTACTGTTGATGTAGCCGTTCGAGGAAAGGGAAGGTGAATTGGCAGACGGGGCAGGAGATTTTAAAGAAGGCCGCTACAACAGGGCCGCGCTCGAGCAAGGAGCGGAGCGCATACTGCCTTTGATCCAACGATTTCAGGGAAAACTCGGGAGCCGTATTTCCTGCAACGATATGAGTCATGTCGTCTTTAGATCCCATCCAGCGTGAAAGCCGCCGCAAAATACTCATCGCCAGATTGTATCGCAAAAAGGCAAAGCCAACATTTGCTGGATGCGCGTGCGAATCATCTCGGCGCATAGTATGGTCCCCGCTTGCAGGTGCAATTCTGCGTAGTCGCTCAGCGCAAGCGTTTTTCAAACAAAGAAAGGGCCAAGCGCGTTGCAACTGTACGGTGCAAGACGTTCTTGGGTATAATGACGAAGTACCGAATCGAGCGGGCGTCGTACAATGGCAGTATAGAAGCTTCCCAAGCTTCGGACGTGGGTTCGATTCCCATCGCCCGCTCCATAAATCACGATGATTCTATTGTCCTTACGCCGCTTAACCCACTGAATACGGCCGTAAAATGGGGCGTTTTGGTCCCAAGATGGTCCCAACGAAATAAATTGGTCCCAACGGCCCAGTCCGAAGTTGGACGCAGATGGACGCCGCCGCCATCAATTGGACGCCTGCCTTGTCATCGATAATCTGAATCCGTCTTTTTTAAACTTCGACCGGAGGATTTAGGTAAAGAAACATCCGTCATGTGGATTTCAAGTTTCCCATCGCGCTAATATTCTGGTGGAGTTCGGTTTCACACCTTTTTTCGTAGTTCTTTGGCAGCCACAACTATAAAGGCTGCAACCTGCTGGGGAAAGTTTTTCAGCCTTTCGAACTGTTGGGGGATGGTAGTCAAGAGTTTCTGCTGGCGCCAAGTGTTCATCAAGCGCACGGGCACTTGTGGATCCACTCCGCTGAAGACGGCGGCAATCTTCTCCGGTTCTATTCCTCCGTAAACCGTCTGGCAATAACTGGAATTCGTGAGGTTCAGGACGAGTGGCGTACCCGGCAGCATCGCCGTGATATCGCGCGAGAGATGGCCTCGGCCGTGCAATCGGCGACACTGCCGTTTCACAATCCGAAAGAGGCCTTCCTCAATGTTGTTCGTCCTGGGGACCACAATCTTGCGGCCGTTTGGGTTGAGGGCATGCCCAAATAA
>WNGL01016844.1_pt1 | contig 12866 bp, 9 predicted proteins | sample 5400591 | NCBI WGS metagenome assembly WNGL01 (sample SAMN13153377, study PRJNA577476) | soil metagenome | isolation source: 80 cm soil or saprolite under Garry oak tree replicate 1 | place: USA:California | collected 2016-06-15
AGGTCGTCTGCGATGCGGTCGCCTGATGGTGCGTGGGCGGCGTCCACGCCGCCGGCGAGGCTGGCACCGGCCCCGGCCTTGGTGTACTCACACGCCGCCGAGCGGATAGCCACGGGTCGGTGCGCAGCGCGCTGCCCAGCTCGTTTGCCAGCACCGCAGTCCTGCGCTGCCCCCACGCCGCGTGCACAAGCAGCTGTACGCCGTCCACCCGGCAGGCGCAGGCCCTCCATCATCAGACCCTTTCCGCGTCATCCGCGTGCCGTGTCATCCGAGTGAACGCGAGTCCCGCGATCAGGCAAATCGGCACCGCCGGTCACGACGGTAAGGCATGACGCGCTGGCGGGAGCGGCGTGTTGGCACCTTCGAGTCACATCTCCCCGGCGTGAAGTCACACGCAAGTCACACCCAGCCCGCGACCCTGCGCGAATGTGCCACGCCACCAAGTCTGGGCTCGCCCCGGCCAGGGCGTGCGCGGCCGCCGTTTCATGCCTTTCTGGACGGTCCCATCAGGTTCCCCGTTCTCGTATCGAAAGGAACGCGCTGATGATCGGGTCTGCGTTGGCTGTCACGTTGCTCATCGGGGTTGCTGTCGTTTGTGCCGCGTTGTATCTGCTTCCTGTCCTGGTCGGGTGGGCGCGCCAGGTTCCGGACATCGGCGCGATCGCGGTCATTGACATCCTGCTGGGCTGGACATTCCTGGGGTGGGTGCTGGCTCTGGCGATGGCGCTTCGGTCGGTGCCCTCTGCGAGCCCAGTCGTCCAGGTTGTGCAGAACATGCCGCCTCCCTACCTGCCGCCAGCCCGGCCCTTCGCTGGGTGGGCGGGACCGCCTGGGCCTCCGCCGCTGCGTGCCGCCTCCCCGCCGCCGCTGGAGTTCCCGCCCCGCCACTGAGGTGCCGATGATCAGGCCGAGGGTAAGTGCGGGCGTAAGGCTGCTGCGGCTCTCCGGTGCCGGCGCCGCCCCCACCGCGAGAGGACTGCCCCGGTCCTCGCTACGTGGCTGGCCGGGTCGCCCTGACTTTCGCGGCCGGTGGTTCCCAGTGGGCGTGGATTTCCCCGCCGCCGACGGGCTTGGGCACGCTGCCTCAGGCCGGTGCCCATTTACACGGTGGCGGCGCGCGGGCGGGCTGTCGCGGTGAGCCGCCGCCGCTCCCGGGAACCGGTGGGAGAACCCCTGTTCGGGGAGGATTGGTGGCGTCAGGACCAGCAGTTGTTCCAGGACACCCTGACCCGCAGAGCGAGCGCCCGCCCTAAACGCCGCAGTCGCCGGCCGGCACAGCCCGATACGCTGCCAAGTGACTACGTTCAGGAAGCGCTGTTCCCTGTCGGCGACCTAGATCCTGCGCAAGGAGCCGAGGATGAACCGCTACGGCGTGATGGCACACAAGCACTGGCAGAGGTGGCTGCCCGCCCAGTACGCGGCGATCGAGGACCCCGGCAGCTTCTTCTCGGATCTGGGGAGCCGGGCGGAGGCGAGGATCGACGTGCTGGCGGACCAGATCGCCGGGGACGACCGCCCCGGCGAGGGCTACCTGCAGAAGGCGGGCCGGCTTGGCCAGGCGCGCCGGACGGCGGGAGAGATGGTGCTCACCGACATGATCCTGCTGGATCCCGAACCCGGGACGGACGAGGACGAGGAACCGCAGGAGCCCGTCGGGGCCCTGGAGCGGCCGGTGATCGTGACCCGCGACCATCCGTTGTGGGAGCAGATCAACGACGAACAGCAGCAGCGGATACACGGCAGCTAGGGTTCCGCCCGCAGGGCCAGGCCGATCTCGCCCCATCCGGTGCCGCGAAGCGGGTCAGGGCGAATCTGGCCGCCCTGCGCGCGCTGCGGGACGTTCAGCGTGAGCAGCGGCCAGCAGCCGTATCTGAGCAGCAGATCCTGGCCCGGTGGTCGGGCTGGGGAGCGGTCCCTGAGGTATTCGACGAGCAGCGCGGGGAGTATCAATGGGCCCGGGCGGAGCTGCGCGTCCACCTGACCGACCAGGAGTACGCCGCCGCCGCGCGGTCCACGATCAACGCGCATTACACAGACGCCGCCTTGGCGCGGTCCATGTGGGAGGGCGTCCGCCAGCTTGGATTCACCGGCGGCCAGGTCCTGGAGCCTGGCGTGGGCTCGGGAAATTTCATCGGGTTCGCCCCAGCCACTGCGCGGCTGACCGGCGTCGAGGTGGAGCCGGTGACCGCCGCGATTGCCGCCGCTCTTTACCCGGACGCTCAGATACGCTGCGAGTCGTTCGCCGAGACACGCGCCCCCGCCGGGTTCTTCGATCTCGCGATCGGCAACGTCCCGTTTGGCAACCTCGCCCTGTACGACCCCCGCTATAACCCCGGGCGACAGGCCATACACAACCACTTCATCATCAAGTCTCTCCACCTGACCCGGCCTGGGGGCCTGGTCGCGGTGCTGACATCGCGGTACACCATGGACGCGCGCAACCCGGCTGCCCGGCGCGAGATCGCGGCCCTCGCGGACCTCGTGGGCGCGATCCGCCTTCCAAGCGGCGCCCATCAGCGCGCCGCTGGCACCGCGGTCGTCACCGATCTGCTGATCCTGCGGCGCCGCGAGCACGGGCGAGACCCAAGCCCGGCAGCCTGGGAGAAAGCCCGCCTTACCGAGGTCGACGGCACCCAGGTGCCGGTGAACGAGTACTTCCTCGACCATCCGGAGAACGTGCTGGGCGAGTTCGAGGCCGTGCACGGCGCTTACCGGGCCGGTGACCTGACGGTCCGCCCGGCCGGTGACACCATCGCCTCACTCCAGGAAGCCCTGGAACGAATGGCGGCCAGAGCCAGCGCCCAAGGGCTGGGCTGGGCGCCGCCCGGGCCGCAGCCAAGCCCTGACGCGCTTCAGCCAACACAGGGCCCTCTGGAGCCAGACGGCTACCTGCGCGCCCGCGGCGACGGGACCTTCACCAAGGTCGTCGACGGGGTGGAGCAGCCACACCGCGTCCCAGGCACGCAAGCCGGCGAGTTGCACTCGCTACTCGGCTTGCGTGATACCGCCTGGGCGCTGCTGGACATCGAGGCGGCCAGCCTTGAGGTCACCCCGGAAATGGACCGGCTGCGCCGCGAACTCGGTCAGTGCTACCGCACCTACGCGAACCGTTATGGCCCACTGAACCGGTACTCGCTGCGGCCGACCGGGCGAAGCGACCCGAGAACCGGCCAGCCGCGGATGGCGCGCGTCCGCCCGCCTATGGGCGGATTCCGCGACGACCCGTACTCGGCGCTGATATTCGCGCTGGAGGAATTCGAGCCGGTGGGTCAGCGCGCCGCGAAAGCGGCCATCTTCTCCCGCCGGGTGGTCGCGCCACGCGCTCCCACGCTCGGCGCCGACACCCCGGCCGACGCGCTTGCGATCTGCCTTGACACTTACGGCGAGGCCCGGCTCGTGGAGATCGCCCGCCTGCTCGGCGTCAGCGACGCTGAGGCCCGCGAGCAGCTCGGCAGCCTGGTCTTCGACGACCCCGGCACCCACAGGCTCGTTCCTGCCGCCGAGTACCTGTCGGGCAGCGTCCGCGAGAGGCTCGCCTCGGCCGAACGCGCCGCAGCCGACGAGCCCCGTTACGAGGCCAACGCGGCCGCGCTGCGGGAGGTGCTGCCCGCAGACCTGACCCCCGGCGAGATCGAGGCCCGCCTCGGAGCCGCGTGGATCAGGGCGTCATACGTGGAGCAGTTCCTGCGGGAGGTCCTCGAGGATCCAGACGTCAAGGTCGAGCACCCGGGCGGGCAGGTCTGGGCGGTCCAGGGCGCGCGCCACAGCGTGCTGGCCACCTCCACGTGGGGCACCGACCGCTACCCGGCAACGCATCTCGCACAAGCGGTCCTGGAGCAGCGCAAGATCGAGGTCCGGGACCAGGCCCCCGACGACAAGTGGGTCCTCAACGTCGACGCGACTTTGGCAGCTCAGGAGAAGGCCGCCGAACTTGCGGGGCGGTTCTCAGAGTGGGCGTGGGAGGACCCGGCCCGCGCCGCCGGCCTCGCCCGCACCTATAACGAAAAGTTCAACAGTTTCGTGCTGCGCAGCTACGACGGCGCGGACCTGTCACTGCCGGGGCTGGCGCTCAGCTTCACGCCCCGCGCGCACCAAGTCGCCGCCGTCAACCGGATGATCCATGAGCCCGCCGTGCTCCTCGCGCACGAGGTCGGCGCGGGGAAGACCGCCGAAATGATTATGGGCGTAACGGAATTGCGGCGTCTTGGCCTGATCCGCAAGCCAGCCATCGTCGTGCCAAACCACATGCTGGAGCAATTCGCCCGCGAGTGGCTCCAGACTTACCCCCAAGCCAAGGTGCTGATCGCTGGGCGGCAGGACCTGGAGCGGCAGCGGCGCCGCCAGTTCGTCGCCCGCTGCGCGACCGGGGACTGGGACGGAATCGTGATCTCCCGGTCGGCGTTCGAGCGCGTCCCCCTCAGCGCCGAGAATCAGCGCGCCTACATGGACCGGGAACTCGGCCAAATGCGGGACTGGATCAGCGCCGCCAAAAAGGAGAACGGGCTGACCGTCAAGCGGCTGGAGAAAGCGCTGTTGCGGGCCGAAGAGCGGTTACGCGCCAAGCTCGGCTCCACCAAGGATCCCGGCATCACCTTCGAGGCCACCGGAATCGACTATCTATGCATAGACGAGGCACATGGGTACAAAAACCTGCAAACCGCCTCAAACATCCCGGACGCGGCCATCGACGGATCGATGCGGGCGTCCGACCTCGACATGAAAATCGACTATCTGCGGCGGCGCAACGGCCGCCGGGTCGTCACCTTCGCCACCGCCACCCCGATCGCCAACTCGGTCGCCGAAGCCTACGTCATGCAGCGCTTCCTGCGTCCCGACCTGCTCGAGACCACGGGGATCTCCGTCTTCGACTCCTGGGCCGCCACCTTCGGCCAAGTCGTCACCCAGGTCGAACTCGCCCCCGAAGGCGGCAGCAGCTTCCGGATGAAAGCCCGCTTCGCCAAATTCGCCAACGTGCCCGAGATGGTCCGCATGTGGAACGTTTTCGCCGACGTCAAGACCGCCGACGACCTCAACTTGCCGGTGCCCGCGCTGGCCCCCCGCCCCGGCGACGGCGAGCGGGCCGCGGAGACCGTCGTGGTCGAGCCATCCGGCACGCTGACCGGATACGTCGCCGAACTGGGCAACCGCGCCGACAAGGTCCGTAGCCGGGCGGTGTCACCCGACAAGGACAACATGCTCAAGATCTCCGGCGACGGGCGGCGCGCCGCGCTCGACCTGCGCCTCGTCGGCCTCCGGCAGGACGTTCCCGGCAAAATCGAAGCCGCCGCCGACCGCATCGCCGCGATCTGGCGGTCCCACCGCCACGACGAATACCGCGCGCCCGGCGGGACACCCTACCCAGTCAGGGGGTCGCTGCAGATCGTGTTCTGCGACCTCGGCACCCCCAGCGACCAGTGGAACGCCTACGACGAACTCCGCAGCCAGCTCACCGCCCGCGGCTTGCCCCGGGAGACGGTCCGGTTCGTGCACGATGCGAAAAACGACGCCGAACTCGCCCGCCTGTTCGCCGCCTGCCGGTCCGGGGGCGTCGCCGTTCTCGTCGGCTCCACCGAAAAGGCCGGCGTAGGCACCAACGTGCAGGACCGGGCCATCGCGCTGCACCACCTCGACGCCCCATGGCGGCCCGCCGACGTCGCCCAGCGCGACGGCCGCATCATCCGCCAGGGGAACCTCAACGCCGAAGTGAAGGTCATCCGCTATGTCGTCCGGCAGAGCTTCGACGGGTTCTCATGGCAGACGCTCCAGCGCAAGTCCGCCTTCATCAGCCAGGTGATGCGCGGCCGCCTCGACGTCCGCGAGATCGGCGACATCGGCGACGTGGCGCTGTCCTATGCGGAGGTCAAGGCCCTCGCCACCGGCAACCCGCTGCTCATGGAACAAGCCGAAGCCGACGCCGAACTCTCCCGCCTCCAGCGAGCCGAGCGGGCACACCACCGCAACCAGGACGCGCTCCAGTACGCCATCACGCGCCACGAGCACAACATCAAGAGCTTGACCCGCCTCGCCGGCGACATCGACGTCGCGATTTCCCGTCGACAGGACACCCGCGGCGAGGCCTTCACCATGACGGTCGACGGCCGCCGCCACGTCAAACGCGCCGACGCGGGCCAGCACCTGAAGGAGGTACTCGGTCAAGAGGCGGCCGCACTTGACAACGTGCGCACACGCGCCCTCCACCCGGGGCACCTCGGCGGCTTCCCACTCATCGCTGCCATCGATCGCTCCCGCCAGACGACGATCACCCTCATCCTCGACGGAGCACCCGGCGCCGCCATCGAGATGCCCGACCATGACCTGCGCGCCGCCGACCCCATCGGACTAGTCACCCGGCTGGAAAACCGCCTCACCCGCCTTGAGGAACGCAAGGCAGACACAATCGCCAACATCGAACGCGCTCGCCGCGAGATTACCCACGCCCAAGAGGGGATTGGCAAGCACTTCACCCAAGCCGCCCAACTCGCGGCCGCCCGGGACCGATCTGCGCGCATAAGCAAGCAGCTCACCGCCAAAGCTTCAGAAGCAGCCCCAGCCAGCGGTGAGGCCGCACGCGAAACGAGCTTCGAAGCAGGCCAGTGATCAGCGCGCGATCCGGCCGACAGCCCCCGCGCACGCACTGGGTATCGGCCAGCGCCCCCCAGCCACAGCGATCCGCCCAGCATCCTTCCGGGGATAACCAGCCCTCGGGCAACAGGTACCGCACGTCCTGCGCAGCGCCGGAGTCGAAGCGACGCGTGGAGCAGTCGTGTCATGGAGTTGACAGTACAGAACCGGATGATCGGCGCGCTCCCATGACCGCGGCGACGGATCTCTGCCAGCACCGAGTCGTCGATATGCGCGTACCCCACGCGGCGGTACGCCCGGCGACTGCTCGCCGTTCGTAACGGTCACGTGTCCCGAGTTGTACAGCAGCCAGGCGGCCTTGAGCCAGCGCTCACGGCGATCCACGGCCAGGCATGCCGGGGTGCGGCCAGGCACCTGATCAGGGGGGGCGCATGTGCTCGCGGTCGAAGAACCGCCAGTCGACCTGCCCATCGTGCCACCTGACACGCACGAACCACCCGCGAGCTGGGTCGTGCAACCATCCCAGAACCTGTGCGCCGTGCCAGGTGCCATCGCTGTGCTGAACGAGGACTGCCCGCTGCTTCGGCGGCCGCGCCCATCCTGCCGGGTTGGCCGCGAGCGGCAACAACGGCTCAGGCTTCGAGCTCATGAACCCAGTATTGCGAATATGCGTTCGACACGTCTACGCTGGCGAGGGCTCGTGGTACCACGATCCTCGCCTATTGAGGCCATCTCGAAGCTGATCAAGCGGTCGTCGGCCGTGCCAAGCAAGAGCCACATTCGCTGCCTTGGCAATCGGCAACTCCCCGCGCCCCTGGATCTATCGCTCCAGTCGGCCCGCCCCACGTTGCCGCATCTGTCTGGCTTTGGATACTGTTCTAGAACAGGTGACTCATACTGATCTAGAACGGCTTGACGGCTTGAAACGGCTTGGACCCTTGCATTCAAAAGATCATGGTCGGTTCTGTGGCGAAAACGATCATGGTCTGGCCGGTCGCAGGGAGGTGGCCCGCGGTGACGATGGTAACCCCACACTCCGGGTTTGATCTTGAGTATTACCTGGGCCGCGCCGGGGAGAAGACGGCGGGCGGGTATTACCTGAATGCCGCCCAGCAGGGCGAACCACCGGGCCGGTGGTTCGGCAAGGGCGCCGAGGCGCTCGGGTTCACCGACGGGCAGGAGGTTGAGCGGGACCCGTACCTGGCGGTGTACCAGCAGACCGACCCGCAGACCGGCGAGCAGCTGGGGCGGGCACCGAACGGCTACAAGCGCTACACCAAGATCCTCGCGGACAAGCTGGCGGCCGAGCCGCACGCCACCTTCGAGCGCAAGCTGGAGCTGGAGCGGGAGGCCCGGCAGGAGACCCGCCGGTCACCGCCGTACACCGACCTGACCGTCGCCCACAACAAGAGCATTTCGGTGCTGCACGCCTCGTTCCGCGAACAGGCCCGCCGAGCCCGGCTCGTCGGAGATCACGAACGCGAGGCGCTCTGGCGGGCGCGGGAAGAGCGGGTGCAGGCGATCTTGCAGGAGGCCAACCACGCCGCGCTCGTCCACCTTCAGGAGCATGCCGGGTTCACCCGCACCGGGTATCACGGCAAGACACCATGGCGCTGCGCGCCCAGCTTGGCGCCATGGCCGCCATCGTCGACGCCCGCGTCCAGTCCGCGCTGACGCGCGAGTTCGGGGTCAGGTGGGTGGCGCGCGCGGATGGGATGGGGCATGAGATCGAGGGCATTGCGCAAGAAACCTTAGACGCGTTTTCGACGCGGGCGCACACGGTGACGCAGGCGCAACTGCGCCTGGCGCGGCAATGGGAGCAACGCCACGGGCGGGCGCCGAACGCGCGAGAGATGGTGTACCTGGGCCTGGCGGCGAACAAGATCTCCCGCAAGGGCAAAGAAGGGCAGATCGACTGGGACCTGCGACCTTGACGCCCAGCCGGACGGGGCCGCGCCGTCGCAGGAGGTGCAGGAGCAGGCCATCGAGCAGGCTTTGGCCAGTGTGCAGGTCAAGCACAGCACTTGGACCCGCGGCGACTTGATGAAGAACTTGGCCTGGGCGATGGGCCAGGAGTTCGCGCACATGCCACCCGGCGCTCGGCAGGAGCTGCTGGAGCGGATGGCCGAACAGGCGCTCGGCGTCGCCGTCGGTGTCGTGTGCCTGGAGGCGCCGGAGTGGCCGCCCGTGCCGCGGTCGCTGGTTAGGGAGCTGGATGGGCGCAGCGTCTACACCCGCCCCGGCATCACCCGATACGCAACGCGCGGGCAACTGGCGATGGAAGAGCGCATGTGCCAGCAGGCGCAACGCCACGGCGCACCCGCACTGACGCGCGAGTTCTGCGCGGCGCAACTGGGCGCAGACGCAGACACCCTCGATGCGCAACTCGGCGCAAAGGCGCAAGACGCAACCCAGTTGACGCAAACCGGGTTGCGCCTGGACCAGGCCGCCATGATCTACGAAGGACTGACTTCCACCCGCCGCGTCTCCGTTGGCGTCGGCCCGGCGGGGTCCGGTAAGACGCAAACCGTTGCGGCTGGCGCGATGGCGTGGGAGGCCAACGGCGGTGAGGTGATCGGCCTGACCTGCGCCCAGTCCGCCAGGGACGTGCTGCATGCGGTTGGCATTAAGGAGTGCTTCAACACCAGCAAGTTCATGCTGCATGTCGAGGAGGGCTTGCCGATCGCGTCGGGAACCCTGTTCGTGGTCGATGAGGGCTCGATGGTGTCGATGAACCACCTAGCCCGGATCATCGACCTGGCCGAGAAGCACGACTGCACGGTGTTCGTGACCGGAGATCACCAGCAGCTCGCGGCTGTCGAGTCCGGCGGTGGCATGACACTACTGGCCAGCCACCTCGGGTACACCCAGCTCGCGGTGCCGGTGCGGTTCACCCAGGAGTGGGAAGGCGACGCCAGCCTGCGCCTACGGGTTGGCGACAAGACCGCGCTGGACGCCTACGCCGAGCACGGCCGGATCATCGGCGGCAGCCGCGAAGAAGCACTCGACCTGGCGCGGCAGGGGTATGCGGCCGGGCGGCTCGCGGGGGAGGATGTCCTGTTGATGGCTCATGACCGGCGGGACTGCCGGGAACTGTCCCGCCTGATCCGCGACGACCTGATCCACCTCGGGCTGGTCGATGATGGGCCGTCGGTGCAGCTCAGCGAGGGGGCGCGGGCGTCGGCGGGGGATGTGATCGTGTGTCGGGACAACGACAGCCGCGTGGAGACCGACCCCGGGCACAAGCTCACCAACGGCGACATCTTCAAGGTAGAAAGCGTCGGGAAGAATGGGGCCTGGGTGCGGCGGGTGCTGGACGCCGACCCGGAAACTGGCCAGGTTCGGCTTGCTGACTGTGCTTTTTTCTACGGCGATTCCAAGTTCCGGACAGTCACCGACCTGGCCTACGCGGTCACCGGGCACAAGGGCATGGGCGGCACCGTCGCCACCGGGACCGCCTACGTCACCGGCAAAGAGCCGCTGGAGTGGCTGTATGTCGCCATGACCCGGGGCCGCCGCCGCAACACCGCCATCGCCGTCACCCACGACGGCGTCAAGAACAACCACGGTGTGAAGACGGCCATCCAGCCGCGGGAAGCCGACCCACGGCCCGGCACCCGCCCCGACCCCGAACTGGCCCGCCGCGAGCGCATGGAACGGGAGCGGGCGGGCCTGCCACCCGAACCTGCCGACGCGCCCGAGGAAGTGCGAGAGCCGATCGCGGTGCTGGCCGACTGCATGGACCGCGACGACGCCGAACTCAGCGCCACCGAGTACCGGGACCGCGGCCTGGCCAACGCCGACCACCTGGGCATCCTGCACGCGCGGTGGGCCGACCTGGCAGGCCAAGCCGACCGCGACCGCTACCACCAGCTCATCGTGGACGCGCTGCCCGCCGAGTACCGGCACGACGACCTCGGGCCGCAGGCCACCTGGCTGTACCGGACGCTGCGGGCTGCCGAGATGGCCGGGCTCGACGCAGGCGAGGTGGTCCGGGCAACGGTCAACAGCCGGACCTTGGCTGATGCCCGCAGCGTGGCCGCCGTGCTGGATGCCCGCATGCGGCGCATCGTGGACCCGCTGGTCCCGCTGCCGCAACAACCCTGGACCGACCGGCGCCGCCAGTTCACTGACCTCGAGATAGCGCAGTACGAGGTCAGGCTTCGCCAAGGGATGGACGCCAGAGCCGAACGCCTCGGCGAACACGCGGTCCAAACCTCGCCAGCGTGGGCGCTCCAGGCCCTGGGGCCAGTGCCCGAGGACCCGGTGGACCGGCTGGACTGGCAGAACCGCGCACGCAAGATAGGCACCTACCGGGAGCTGTACGGCCTCGAAGACGGCGGTGAGGTGATCGGGCCCGAACCGACCGGCAACGCCCCCGAGATGCGCGCCGCCTGGCATGATGCCTTCGCGGCCATCACCAAGACCGACACCGTCGACGTGCGCACCCTGCCCGACCGGTCGCTGCTGCACATGCGGGACAGCTACCGCACCGAAACGGGCTGGGCACCACCGCACGTCGGCAAGCAACTCCGCGACGTGCGGCTGGGCGCGGAAACCATGCGGCTCAAGGCCATCCGCGCCGAAGCCGAGGCCCGCACCGCCAAGGACCAGGCCATCGCGGCACGCCATGCCGATCTTGCTGCCCAGGCCCGTGCCCTGGAAGCACAGCACCGAGAGCACGAGATCACCTTGGGCGAGGCGATGGAGGACCGCAGGCTATGGGACCACCTCACCGAAGGCGGCCGGAGGCTCGCCGTCCAGGCCGACAGCGAACTGCGCCGCCGCCACCCAGACCGCAAGATCCAGCCACTGGAGTCCGCCGAGCCGAGCGTGCCGGACGAGCCCACAGTGGAGCCCGGCTGGCTCGCCAACCTGAACGAGCAACGGCGCGTGTTCCGCGAGGAGCTGGAGGCCCGCGAGAACGTCATGGTCCCGAACGAGGACCCCGACTGGGAAGACCAGGGCCCAGCCTGGTCAGTGTGGCAAGGCCAGCGGGATGCGATCCTGCAACCGCCGAAGGCGGAGATCCGGCCCGCTGAGGGCGTGCTGGAAGCAGCAGCCCACGAGCGCGACACCGAGCCCGAGGGAGTGTAAGACCACGCAAGGCGGGTGCATGCTGGACAGCGTGGAGGTGATGACTCGTGAACGAGCTGGAAAGGCTTATCGCGCGAGTCCGCGCGAGCGGCCCTGTGCCGTTGCCACTCGAGGGGTGGGACCGCGCCAGCATCTGGGGTTGGGACGAAGCGGCTGACAGCTTGTTTGCTGATCTTTCGTGCAACACCGAGGACCCGGCTAAGCCACCGACAATACGGATAGGGCCGGGTGACCTGACGCCCGCCATCACGCTCATTTCAACCCTAGCCCAGCACATCGCCATGGCCGTTGACCGCAGCGCATGGGAAGTCGCCGCGGCCCTGGACGAGGCCGATGAGCAAGACGAAGAACACTGGGATGACACCGAGGAAGGCGGCGCTCAGGCCGGTGAAGCTGGCACTGTTGTGACCATGACCGAGGGCTACGGCATCTGGTGGCCGCCAGATGCGCAGCAACATCACGGAGCCAGTGCGCCCAGGCGCTAGGCAGTTTGCGGAACCGGGCTGTCCCTACTGATCACGTAGCGCACACTTGCCGAATCTAGCCGTTCCTTGAATCAAGGCGGCGCCTGCGGCGCCGCTGGCCCGGCGCTTCCCGCGCTTCGCTCCGGCCTTGGGGAGGCCCGCTCGGGCGGGCGCGCCGGACCGCGAACCCACAATGCCACTGATCAGTCGGGCTCATCGGGCACGCCACAGTGCCGGGGTGCTGCCGTTGTCCTCGGCTCCCATGGTCTCCAGCTCGCGGGCGGCGCGTCAACTCCCAGGCTCACCCACTAGGAGATTAGGTGTAGTTGAGGGTCTGGCTCGGCGTGACGCCGTAGGCTCGCGATAGCGGGCGGCAAACCGGCTAGGGCTGGGGACCCCCACCGGTTATGCCACCACGGTGACGGTCTGGCTGCCGGGGTCGGCGGCCACGAGTTCCTGGTGTGCGCGGGCGAGCCGGACTTGGCGCAGGTAGGCCATCGGGGTGATGTCCATGTCCCGGCGGAACGCCAGCACGGCGCGGACGGTGACGAAGGCCGCGGCTGCGATGTCAGACACGGTGATGTCCTGGCCGGTCCGGCGGCTCCAAACCGAATCGAATCTTGCGCCCTGGCATCGGCCCCCCCAACACCTTGGCGACCATCGCTGCTCGCTCCCGGTTGCCAGTCGCATCGAGCAGGACCTGGATGGTCGGCAATGGCAGCA
>WNGL01007437.1_pt1 | contig 12862 bp, 11 predicted proteins | sample 5400591 | NCBI WGS metagenome assembly WNGL01 (sample SAMN13153377, study PRJNA577476) | soil metagenome | isolation source: 80 cm soil or saprolite under Garry oak tree replicate 1 | place: USA:California | collected 2016-06-15
AACCGCAGGACCTCCTCAAGTCGGGCGACGGCGTGAAGGTGCAGGTGCTGCGCATCGACCAGGATGCGAAGAAGGGCGAGCGCATCAGCCTCTCCGTCCGCGCGCTCACGCCACGCCCGGAGCCGAAGGCGGCGCCGGAGGGCGAGCAGCGGACCGTCACCGCCCCGCCGCCGCCGGCCAGGGTGGGCGACGTGGTGAAGGCGACCGTCGACAAGATCGAGCCGTTCGGGCTCTTCGTCCGCTTCCCGGGCGGGCGCGGGCTCGTGCCGGCCAGCGAGACCGGCACGCAGCGCGGCACCGATCTCCGCCGCGCCTTCAAGGTCGGCGACGAGATCGAGTGCGCCATCTCGGCCAGGGACGAGCAGGGGCGGCTGCGCCTCTCCAAGATCGAGGCCGAGGCGGCCGCGGAGCGGAAGGAGGCGCAGGAGTACATGAAGCAGGCGGCGCCTCAGGGCCGCGGCGGGAAGGGGTTCGGCACGCTCGGCGATCTCCTGCGGGAGAAGCTGAAGGGGTGACGCTCGGCCCATGGGGGCGTGGGTCAGCCCTCGCTGACGCGCCAGCCCCAGCCCGGCAGCCCCCCTGACGCGGCCGCGCCGAGGTTCACCGCCGCCTTCAGCCCGGGGCGGCGCAGGGTCACGGTCGTCCCGTCGACCGCCACCTCGGGCCAGCGCGCGCCGATCTCGTGAGCGTGGCGCCGGCGCAGCCGGAGCATGGCCTGGTGATGGTTCCACAGCTCGCCATGCCACCCATCGCGGCGGTGGGTCAGGAGCGAGCGGTGAAAGGTCTCCTCCGCTTGCGGATCCGGCACGCCCTCCGGTCCGGCGTCGGCGATGTGCTCGGCCTTGCGTCCCTCGGTCACCGCCCTCGCCAGCTGCGGGTTGCCGTGGCTCGTGAAGTAGAGGAACGGCCGATCCTCGCCATATTCCTCGCCCATGAAGATGAGCGGCAGCGCCGGGCCGAGCAGGAGCAGCGTGGCCACCGGGAAGAGCGCCTCCGGCGCGACGAGCTTCGAGAGCCGATCGCCCAGCGGGCGATTGCCGACCTGGTCGTGGTTCTGCGCGCAGAAGAGGAAGCGCGCCGGTGCGAGCCCCTTCGTGTCGGTACCCCAGGCCTTCTTGCGGAACTTCGAGGGCGTGCCCTGGAAGACGAAGCCCTCGCGCAGCGCGCGCGCGAGCGGCTCGATGCCTCCGAAGTCCTCGTAGAACGAGCGCCGCTCGCCGGTGAGGAGCGCGTGGAGCGCGTGGTGGAAGTCGTCCGACCACATCGACGCGCAGCCCCAGCCTCGGGGCGGCGGATCGACCACCTTGCGGTCCTCGAGGTCGCTCTCCGCCACCACGTGGATGCGCCGGCCACTCTCCCTCGCGAACGCCGCCACCCCGTCGCACAGGGCACCGACGACGTGGCGCGGGCTGTCGTCCGGGATGGCGTGCACCGCGTCGAGCCGGAGCACGTCCACCCGAAAGTCCCTCACCCACTGCAGCGCGGCCTGGAGCGCGAAGGAGCGCACCGGGCCGGCGCCGGGGCCGTCGTAGTTGATGCCGTCTCCCCACGGCGACCTGTGCCGGTCGGTGAAGTACGGCCCCCACACCGGCAGGTAGTTCCCCTCAGGGCCGAGGTGGTTGTAGACGACGTCCAGGCACACGGCGAGGCCGAGCCCGTGCGCCTGGTCGACGAAGCGCTGCAGCGCCTCGGGCCCGCCGTACCCTTCGTGCACGGCGTGCAGCGCCGCGCTGTCATACCCCCAGTTGCGCTTCCCCGGGAACGGCTGGACGGGCATGAGCTCGAGACAGGTGACGCCCAGGTCGGCGAGCCCCTTCAGGCGGGCGGCGGCGGCATCGAGCGTCCCCTCCGGCGTGAAGGTGCCGACGTGCAGCTCGTAGAAGGAGAGCTCCTCGAGCGGCCAGCCCGGAAAGGCGTTCCGCCAGGGGTAGCGGCGGGCGTCCCACACCTCCGACGGCCCATGGACGCCCTCGGGCTGGCGCCGGGAGGCGGGATCGGGGAGCGCCCGCCCGCCCGGCAGCACGAACTGGTAGCGCTCGCCGATGCGCGCCTCGGGGACGAGCGCTTTCCACCAACCGCCCTCCGCTCGATCGAGCGGGTGGTCCCTCCCGCCCACGCGCACCGCCAGCGCCTCTCGAGAGGGGGCCCAGAGGGAGAAGCGGACCCCCCGGTCCAGCACCTGGGGACCGTGAAAGAGCTCCGTCATGGCGAGAACATAGGGTTCGCGAGAACGCTTGCGAGGGCGCGGTGAAAATGGGGCGTGGCACATCGGGCGCTTCACCGGTGGCGCATCCTTTTCTTCTCGGCTACCTTTTCAGTCCCTCTCCTGCCTCCACCCTTTGCCCCCGAAGGAACTTTTCGCATGCGCGCATCTGTCGAGAGTGGTGAGAAGCGCCCGACTTCGAACCCGCACCTCCTCGCCTGGGTCGACGAGATGGCGAAGATGTGCAAGCCCGACCGCGTGTCCTGGTGCGACGGCTCGGCGGAGGAGAAGCAGCGGCTCACCGAGGAGGCGCTCAAGGCCGGCGTGCTCATCCCGCTCGATCAGAAGAAGCTGCCGGGCTGCTACTTCCACCACTCGAACCCGAACGACGTAGCGCGCGTCGAGCACCTCACCTTCATCTGCACCCCGACCAAGGACGAGGCGGGGCCAACCAACAACTGGATGGCGCCGCAGGAGGCCTACCAGAAGCTCTCCGGGCTCTACGACGGCTCGATGAAGGGCCGCACCATGTACGTCGTGCCCTACGTCATGGGCCCGGCGCGCTCGCCCTTCGCCAAGGTCGGCATCGAGCTCACCGACTCCGTGTACGTGGCGCTCAACATGGGGATCATGACGCGCATGGGGAAGGTGGCGCTCGACCGCCTCGGCGCGGAGTCGAAGGAGTTCAACAAGGGCCTGCACTCGGTGGCCGACTCCAACCCGGACCGGCGCTTCATCTGCCACTTCCCGCAGGACAACGCCATCTGGTCGGTCGGCTCCGGGTACGGCGGCAACGCGCTCCTCGGCAAGAAGTGTCTCGCGCTCCGGATCGCCTCCTACCTCGCGAAGAGCGAGGGGTGGCTGGCCGAGCACATGCTCATCCTGGAGGCGGAGAGCCCGTCGGGCGAGAAGCACTACGTCGCCGGCGCGTTCCCGTCGGCGTGCGGCAAGACCAACTTCGCCATGATGATTCCCCCGGCCCAGTTCCAGGGCTGGAAGGTCCGCACCGTCGGCGACGACATCGCCTGGATGCGCGTCGGCGACGACGGGCGGCTGTGGGCCGTGAACCCGGAGTACGGGTACTTCGGCGTCGCGCCGGGGACGAACCGCAAGACGAACCCGAACGCGATGGACACCATCAAGAAGGACACGCTCTACACCAACGTGGCGCGCAGCAAGGACGGCGACGTGTGGTGGGAGGGCATGGACGGCGAGACGCCGGCCGAGCTCATCGATTGGAAGGGACAGCCCTGGAAGAAGGGCTCCTCCGAGAAGGCGGCGCACCCGAACAGCCGCTTCACGGCGCCGGTCCAGAACAACCCAGCCCTCTCGCCGTCCTACGACGATCCGAAGGGCGTGCCCATCAGCGCCATCATCTTCGGCGGCCGCCGCTCCACCACCGTGCCGCTGGTGCTCCAGTCGCTCGGGTGGAAGCACGGCGTCTACCTCGGCGCGACGATGGGCTCCGAGACCACCGCCGCCGCCACCGGGGCAGTGGGCGTGGTGCGCCGCGACCCGATGGCCATGCTGCCGTTCTGCGGCTACGACATGGGCACCTACCTCGGGCACTGGCTCTCGATGGAGAAGCGCATCCCGAAGCCGCCGCAGGTCTTCCTCGTCAACTGGTTCCGGAAGAGCGCCGACGGCAAGTGGCTCTGGCCCGGCTACGGCGACAACATGCGGGTGCTGAAGTGGATGCTCGATCGGTGCGAGGGCAAGGTCGGCGCCACCGAGACGCCGCTCGGCTTCACGCCCAAGCAGGGTGATCTCGACGTGCGCGGCCTCGAGGGCGCCGACGTGGCCGCCGCGACCCGCATCGACCTGAAGGAATGGGTGGGCGAGCTCGACAGCCAGGCCGAGTGGTTCCAGAAGATCGGCAAGACCCTCCCCCCCGTCCTCGAGCAGCAGCGGCAGGACTTGCTGAAAAAGGTGAAGGCCGCCACCACGTAACCCACCCTCTTCCCGAATCCCCCTCTCCCCAGCGGAGGAGAGGGCCGGGGAGAGAGGCGGGTGTCACGCGGAGAGGAGGCGGCGTCCCCATGTGCACCCTCGCCGTCGCCTTCCAGACCGATCGCCGCTGGCCGCTCCTCGTGGCGGCCAACCGCGATGAGCGGCTGGGCCGGGCGGCAGAGGGGTGGGCCGTGCGCGAGCCCGCCCGCGGGCCGCGCTTCGCAGCGCCGCGCGATCTCGTCGGCGGCGGCACGTGGATCGGGGTCTCCGCCCACGGTCTCTTCGCCGCCCTCACGAACCACCACGCGACCGGTCCCGGGTTCCCGGACCTGTCGCGCCGCTCACGCGGCGAGCTGGTGGTGCGCGCACTGGCGCAGCGCGACGCCGCCGCGGCGCGGGAGGACCTCGCCCGCGAGGACGCCGCCCGCTACAACCCGTTCCACCTGGTGGTGGCGGATGCGGCGCGCGCCATCCTGTGGCGGTACGATGGCGAGCGGTCCGAGCTCTCCGCGCTCGGACCGGGCCTGCACATCGTCACCGAGTCCGACGCCGAAGGGCGCGGCCCGCGTGCGGAGCTGGTGCGGGCGCGCTGGCCGCTCGATCCGGATCCGGCGCGGCTGCGCGAGGTGCTCGTGCAGCACGCGCCCTCCCCGCGCGACGCCACCTGCATCCACCTCGATCGCCAGGACTACGGCACCCGCTCCGCGACGGTGCTGCGCCTCGCGCCCGCGCTCTCCGCCTCCGAGCTATGGGTGGCGGACGGCCGCCCCTGCACCTCGCCCTTCGAGGATCGTTCCAGCCTGCTCGCCGCGCTGGCCCGGTCGGCTTGACACCCGCCGCGCGCGCGGACAGAACGACGCCCCATGGGTCTCCTCGATCGCATCTCGTTCAAGCAGGACACGACCGCGCCACCGGAGCGCATCGACGTCGGCGAGCTCGGCGAGCTCGTCCTCGAATGGCCCGGCGGGCCCCACGTCGCCATCCCCGCCCTGCAGCTGCGCGACCAGTGCCCCTGCGCGGGCTGCATCGAGGAGGGGAGCGGGCGGAAGCTCCTCGATCCCGGCACCATCCCGCCCGACATCCGGCCGCTCGAGGTGAAGGGGGTCGGGAACTATGCCATCCAGATCCAGTGGTCGGACGGTCACGGCTCGGGGATCTACACCTGGCCGCTCCTGCGCCGGGCCTCGGGGCTCACGCCGGAGTAGGCGAGCCGCCGGCGGCCCACGATGCTCGTCTTCATCTCGGACCTCCACCTCCGCCCCGGCGCGCCGAGCCCCGTCTCGCGCGAGGCGCAGCTCGGCCGGCTCTGGCAGCGCCTCGAGGGCGGCCGGCCGGAGGCGCCGGTGCGCCTGTGCCTGCTGGGCGACATCTTCGACCTCGTCCGCGCTCCGCAGTGGCTCGGGACCGCCGTGAGGCCGTACGGCGACCCCTCGCCGGCCTTGGCCGAGCAGGTGAACGCCATCGTGGCCGCCACCGTCGAGGCGGACCGGCCGTTCTTCGAGGCGGTGCGGAAGAAGGTGGCCGAGGGCGTGCTGGAGGTGCACTACGTCCTCGGCAACCACGACCGGTTGCTCGAGCACGCCCCGGTGGCGCGGGCGGCGGTGCGGGCGGCGCTCGGGATGAAGGGCGGCGACGCCCCGCTCCCGACCAAGCTCGTCTTCCCCGAGCAGGACGTGCTCGCCTACCACGGCCACACGGTGGATCTGCTCTGCCATGAGCCGGACGGCCAGGCGCCGCTCGGAGACGTGATCGCCTCCGAGCTCATCATCCGCTTTCCGGGCGAGATCCGGCGGCGCGTGGAGCTGCCCGACCCGCGCCTCGACGACATCGACGACGTCCGGCCCATCCTGGCCGTGCCGGGCTGGGTGCGGTCGGTGGCGCGCGAGAAGCCGCAGTTCCTCTCCGAGGTGGTGGGGAAGGTCTGGCGCGATCTCGTCGACGAGTTCCTCGCGAACCCCTGGGTACGCGGCTGGATGCGGGAACACCACCGCTCCCTCAAGCTCGACTTCGCGCAGCGGGTGAAGCTGCTGCTCGCCCTGTCCGCGCGCTCGCGGCCGCGCGACGAGCCGCGCCTGACGCAGCTCTATTACCTGCTCATGCGGCTCCTCGACGCGCGCTTCGCGCGAACGGCGCTCCGGACGCTGGAGCAGAAGGAGCACCGCGGCCTGCGGTTCGTGGTGAACGGGCATACGCACTTCGCGGCGATGACGCCGCTCGGCCTCGTGAACGGCAAGCCGGGCTGCTACTTCAACACCGGCACGTGGCGGCAGCTCCGGCAGCTCGGGACCGTCGCGCGGGGAAGGCCCGCCTTCCTCGCCTACGACGCCGCCGCCTACCTGGTCTTCTTCGACGCGGGGGATCCGCTCGGGCGCACCTTCGAGTGGTGGCAGGGGGCCGGCGGGTGACGTCGCAGCCCGAAGGCCACGGCCTCATGCACGGGCGGCCGGAGCCTCGATGTGCGCGTGCCGGTTCACCTCCGGTGTGCGCCCGATGCGCTGCCGTCCGAGCCGTACCGCCCCGGACTGACCGGGAGCGCCGCCGCGGAGCGCGTGCACGAGGAGGCGGACCGCGCCCGCGTCGGCGCGCCGTGCCCGCGCCTCCCCCGCGAGCACGTCTGCCGCGCCGCGGGCGTCGAAGGGGGACGAGCGGTAGCTGCGGCCCTGGGTGAGGGCGGCGAAGGCGCTCGCCACCCCCACCACCTCGGCCGAGCGCGAGGGCGGCCGCGTCAGGACCGGGTAGCCGGCGCCGGCCCGCCAGTGGTGCGAGAGCGCGGCCTCCACCGCCGGATGCGGGCCGAGCAGCAGCGCCAGGTGCATCGCGCCGAGCAGCGGATGCGCGGCCAGCTCGCGGGCGCCGTCGCCGTCGAGGGGCCCGTCGCCGCCGCGCGCCAGCGCGGGCGGGACGTGCCGCATGCCCAGGTCGTGCAGCAGGCCGGCGGCTGCCAGATCCGGCAGCGCGGGCGCGTCGCCCACCGACGCGAGCAGCATGCCGACGGTGACGGCAGCGGTGGCGAGGGCGTGGCGGTAGCGCGGCGGGTCGGAGGCGTGCAGCACCCGCAGCTCGTCGAAGAGCGCCGGCGGCAGCCGCACCTCGAGCAGGACGCGCGTCACCGCCGAGCGGACGGCATCGTTCCGGAAGAGGTGTCGGTACGGAGGATCGGCGATGGATTGGTGGAGGTGGGCGGCGACGCCGCTGCGGGCGAGGAGCACCCTCGGCGCAGGGCTCGCCGCCCGGGCCCTCTCGCTCACCGTCCCGATCGACACCACCGCGCCGCGCCGCGCCAGCACGGCGCCAGCGCAGTCGACGAGATCGCGGGACAGCACCACCCGGTCGAACATCGGCGTCTCCGGAAGAGGAAGAGCCTAGCCGGTATCGCGCCGTGTCGGCGGTCCTTCTCGGGCGGGCGGGCGGGCGGGTGGTCGCCCAGCCCGGCAGGCCGACGATCGAACGGGTCCTGCGGCCCCGCCCTCGCTCGGCGGGGCCCTTCGCGCGCCACGCCGCCTACGGCGGCGGACCGCCCTCAGCGCCGCTTCTTCGACATGGCGCGGTCCATCTCGCGCTTGGTCTCGCGCTCGGCGATGGCTTCACGCCGGTCCTCGTGCTTGCGGCCCTTGGCGAGCCCGAGCTCCACCTTCGCCCATCCCTGCTTGAAGTAGAGCGAGAGCGGGATGAGGGTGTAGCCGCGCTGCTCCACCTTGCCTCGGATCTTCTCGATCTCCTCGCGGTTCATGAGGAGCTTGCGGTCGCGCAGCGGAAGGTGCCCGAACAAGGCCGCCGGCGAGTACTCGCCGATGCGGCAGTTGACGAGGAACAGCTCCGAGCCGCGCGGCTGTGCGTAGGCGTCCGACAGGGAGAGGTTTCCCCCGCGGAGGGACTTCACCTCGCTCCCGGTGAGCGCGAGGCCTGCCTCGTAGGTGTCCTCCACCTGGAAGTCGAAGCGGGCCCGGCGGTTCGTCGCGACCACCTTCACGCCCTCGGTGGCCTCCTTGCTCCTGGAGGCCTTGCTCACGGCAGCGCCGCGTTGTCGATGAGGCGCGTCGCGCCCAGCCACGCTGCGACGAGCATGCGGCTGCCCGACTCGACCTCGGCGAGACGGGAGAGGCGGGTCGCGTGCACGATCTCCACGTAGTCCACCCGCGCGCCCGCTCGCGTGAGCTCGGCCACCGCGTCCGCAGCGAGCCGCCCGGCGTCGCGCTCTCCGCCCCGGACGCGCTCTTTCGTCGCGGCGAGGACCCGCGACAGGGCGAGCGCGCGCCGCCGCTCGTCCGGCCCGAGATAGGCGTTGCGCGAGGAGAGGGCGAGCCCATCCGGCTCGCGCACGATCGGCATCCCCACCACCTCGACGTCGAAGTCGAGGTCGCGCACCATGGCCCGGATCACCTGGAGCTGCTGCCAATCCTTCTCGCCGAAGACGGCCGCGTGCGGGCGGGTGAGGTTGAAGAGCTTCGCCACCACCGTCGCCACCCCGCGGAAGTGACCGGGGCGCTTCGCGCCGCACAGGCCTCGAGAGGTCCGCTCCACCTCGATCCACGTCTCGTGCTCGGGCGGGTAGACCTGCTCCGGGCGCTCCGGCGCCAGGACCGCGTCGATGCCGGCCGCGGCGCACGTGGCGAGGTCACCCTCCAGGTCGCGCGGGTAGCGCGCCAGGTCCTCCTGCGGCCCGAACTGGGCGGGGTTCACGAAGATGCTCGCCACGGCGAGCCCCTCCGCCCCAGCGCGCCGCCGCGCCTCACGCAGGAGCGACAGGTGGCCCTCGTGCAGGTAGCCCATGGTCGGCACGAGGACGATGCGCCTGCCACCGTCGCGGGCGGCAGACAGGCGGCGCTGCCAGGCGCGGGGATCGCGGTGCAGCTCCGCCACGCCCATCAGACCGGCGCGCCGACGACCTGCGCATCGTCGGGGCGCTCCGCGTCGAGGGTGGGCACGAGGCGGAGGGTGCTCGAGTGGAAGCTGTGCTCCTCGCCCGGGAAGGCGACCTGCTTCACCTCGGCCGCGTAGCCGCTCACCGCCGCCGTCACCGCGCCGGAGAGGTCCGCATAGCGCTTCACGAACTTCGGATGGAAGGCGCCGTCCATGCCGAGGAGGTCGTTCACCACCAGCACTTGCCCGTCGCAGTACGGCCCAGCCCCGATGCCGATGGTGGGGATGCCGAGCTGCCCGGTGATGACGCGCGCGAGCTCGGCCGGGATGCACTCCAGGACCATCGCGAAGCAGCCCGCCTCCTCGATTGCGCGCGCGTCGCGCAGCAGCCGGCGCGCCTTCTCCGAGTCCTTGCCTTGCACCAGGTAGCCGCCCATCTTGTGCACCGACTGCGGGGTGAGCCCGATGTGGCCCATGACCGGCACGCCCGCGCGGACGATGCGGCGGATCACCTCCCCGTAGTCGGCGCCGCCCTCGAGCTTCACCGCCTCGGCGCCACCCTCCGCCACCAGACGCATCGCGCTCTTCACCGCCTCGTCGACGCTCGCCTGATAGCTGCCGAACGGCATGTCGACGGTGAGGTGTGCTCGCCCGCGAGAGCGGGAGAGCCCGCGCCGCACCGCGGCCGAGTGGTAGATCATGTGCTCCAGGGTGACCGGCAGCGTCGAGTCGTGGCCCTGGAACACCATCCCCAGGGAGTCGCCCACCAGGATGGCGTCGGCCCCCCCCTCGTCGACCAGCCGCGCAAGCGCGGCGTCATAGGCGGTGACCATGGCGATCTTCTCGCCGGCCGTCTTCATCTTGCGGAAGTCGGGGATGGTGAGACGCCGCTTCGGCGCGGACGGCTGGCTGGACATGGCGCCTCCGGTGCAGGCCCGTCATGGGTCCCGCCCATGGGGAAGGTGTCGAATGTAGCCGGGCGGCCCACCCCCTGCCAAGGCACTTCCCGTGACGAAGTGGCGCGAGGTCAGCGGGTGGGGTTGTAGTGCTGGGTGCCCTTGCGGTGGCGCCGGATCACCGCCACCAGCGCGTCGGCGTCGGCGCTCGAGCCGGCGAGGTCGATGTCGCTCGTGTTCACGACCAGCAGCGGCGCCTCGTCGTAATGAAAGAAGAAGTCGTTGTAGGCCTGGGACAGCGCCGACAGATAGTCGGGGTCGAGCCGCCGCTCGAAGTCCCGGCCGCGCCTGCGGATCCTCGACAGGAGGACCTCCTGCCGCGCCTGGAGGTAGACGACGAGGTCTGGCTTCACCGTCCGCCCGCCCAGCAACGCGTAGATCTGCTCGTACAGGGCGAGCTCGTTCGCGTCGAGGTTCAGCGACGCGAAGATGCGGTCCTTCGCGAAGAGGTAGTCGGCCACCGCGACCTGGTTGAACAGGTCTTGCTGGAAGAGCGTCTGCTGCTGCTGGAAACGCGAGAGCAGGAAGAAGAGCTGGGTCTGGAAGGCGTGCTTGCGTCGGTCCTCGTAGAAGCCGGGGAGGAACGGGTTCTCCTCGACCGGCTCGGCCACCAGACGCCCGCCGAGCCGCTCCACGAGCAGGCTGGCGAGCGTGGTCTTGCCTGCCCCAATGGGCCCTTCGATCGCGATGTAGCGGGGTCGTTCCAACAGTTTTCCGAGAGAAGCGGGGAGCTTGCCATGCTGGCCGGAAGCGGTCCAGCTATGGCGGCAGGATCAGGCTTACATGATCCCTAGATCATGGTGCCTTGACATGCCACGTAGTGCCACGTAACGTCATGAACAGATGGCGTGGTCACCGCGTCGATGAGGGGGCGGGCCGGATGAGAGCTGCACGGCGGGCGACGACGATGACCGAGCGGGTGCCGCGCGCGCGAGACGCGATCGCGGCGGAAGAGGCGGGGGCGAGTCCGGTCGACCCCGCCTTTCACCGTGCCATCCTCAAGATTGCGCTCGAGCTGAAGAAGTCGAGCGCCGACGGTTACAGCGCGATCGTGGAGCGGACCATCCAAACCATGAAGCTCGACCCGGATGGCTTCCGACGGTACCTGGGCGAGAACGGGGCTCGCAACATGAGCCTGCTGCTCGCGACCGCGCGCGGACCGGGGCTGTTGCGGTCCGCAGGGACATGGGCGCCCGCTCGACCGATGGGCGTGGGCGGGCGGAGTTCGCGGGCGGGCGCTCATGCATGTTGCCGGCAGGGAGAACGAGCCCATGTGCAAGGTGAAGGGTTGCCGCCGTCCCTCGTTCCTGGGCGGCGTGTGCGGCCGGCACGCGCTGGAGCGCGCTCAGCCGAGGGCGCGCTCCAGCGCCACCCACTCCTCCACCGTCAGCGTCTCGCCTCGCCGGCGGCCGTCCACCCCCGCCCGCTCCAGCGCCGCGGCGAGCTGATCGTCCGGCACCAGCCGGGCCGCCGCCAGCGCATTCGCGAGCACCTTGCGGCGCTGGGCGAAGCCGGCCTTCACCAGCCGGCGGAAGCGCGCCTCGTCCGCCACCTGGGCACGCGGCGGCCGGAAGGCGATCCGCAGCACCGCGCTCTCCACCTCGGGCGGCGGTAGGAAGGCGCCCGCTGGCACGCGCCGCTCCACCGTCACGTCGGCGCGCTGCTGGAGCAGCACCGAGAGGAGCCCCCAGTCCTTCGTGCCTGGCTGCGCGGCCAGCCGCACCGCCACCTCTCGCTGCAGGAGGAAGACCGCCCGCGAGACGAACTCGACCTGGTCGAGAAGCGCGAAGAGGATGGGGCTCGTCAGGTGGTAGGGGAGGTTGCCGACCACCGCGATCTTCCCGCCGGCCGCCAGCGCGGAGTAGGCGATCTTCACCGCGTCGGCCTCCAGCAGCGTGATGCGATCGCCGAGCTCACCGCGCAGGACCGCAGCCATGTCACGATCCCGCTCGACCGCGGTCACCTCGGCGCCGCGCGCCAGGAGCCGCGCGGTGAGGTGGCCGAGCCCGGCGCCGAGCTCCACCACCCGCTCGCCGGAAGATTCGACTGCCAGGCGCGCGATGTGGTCCAGGATCTGCTCGTCCCCGAGGAAGTTCTGCCCCCAGCTCCGCTTGGCGCGGAGCCCGTAGCGGTCGAGGAGCGCGCGCGGCGACGGGTAGCTCACAGTCGCCAGCCGGCGTCCGCGTCGAGGCGCGAGCCTTGCCGCTCGCCGCGGAGGAGCGCCTGCGTCCCCGCCACCGCGATCATGGCCGCGTTGTCGGTGCACAGCTTCGGCGCTGGCAGGAAGACCTCCATCCCCTCGTACTCGGCCGCCTGCTCCACCACCGCTGCGCGCAGCCGGCTGTTGGCGGCGACCCCACCGGCGAGCACGAGCCGCTCGCGCTGCTGCGTGCGCGCCGCCCGGAAGAGCTTGTGGACCAAAGCCCCGACGATCGCCTCTTGATAGCTCGCGCACAGGTCGGCGAGGCCCTGCCCCTCCGGCACGCCGTGCCGCTTCACGTGGTGGAGGAGCGCCGTCTTGAGCCCGGAGAAGCTGAAGTCGAGCTCGCTGCCGCGAACGATGGCGCGCGGGAACCGGACGGCTCGCGGGTCGCCCTCCTTCGCCAGGCGGTCGATGGCGATGCCGCCCGGATAGGGCAGCCCGAGGAGCTTAGCGCCCTTGTCGAAGGCCTCGCCGGCGGCGTCGTCGCGGGTGGCTCCGAGGCGGCGGTACTGGCCGAAGTCCTCCGCCGCATAGAGGGAGGTGTGCCCACCCGACACCACCAGGCCGAGGAACGGAAACGTCGGCGGCCGCTCCGAGAGGAAGCTCGCCAGGAGATGGCCCTCGAGGTGGTTCACGCCCACCAGCGGCTTCTCCCAGGAGGCCGAGAGCGCCATCTCCTGGCGAGCTTCC
>WNGL01016301.1_pt1 | contig 12862 bp, 10 predicted proteins | sample 5400591 | NCBI WGS metagenome assembly WNGL01 (sample SAMN13153377, study PRJNA577476) | soil metagenome | isolation source: 80 cm soil or saprolite under Garry oak tree replicate 1 | place: USA:California | collected 2016-06-15
CCCTCCGACGCCGCGAGCGCGGCGAGCAGCTCGCGACAGACCTCTCTCGGCCGAAGCGCTATCCCGTCGCTCACGCGCCGCTCCGGGCCCGCCGCGCGAGCGAGAGGAGCGTGCGGCGCTGGGAGGCGATCCGGGCCTCGAGAGCGTACCCCGGCCGCGCGGGCCGATGGTAGCCGCGCTCCAGGGCGGCGACGTCGAGATGGACCGTCATCAGGTCGTCCAGCAGAATCGCCCAAGGGGGCAGGGGACGGACGGTCGTGACCGCCTTCAGGTATCCGTGGCAGGTCGCGCAGACCTCGACCTTGCGCATCTGCTCCCCCTCTTCAGGAGTCAAGTAGCCGAGGTTGTCGTGTTGGGTTTCATCGCAAAAGACGCAGCGCAGGATCGGGATCGCCCATCCCGTGCCGCAGCGCCCGCAGCGCAGCTGGCGCTTGCGCTCGAGCCCGGTGTATTCGGCGAGCGTGGGCCAAGCCCCGCATACGGGACAGTAGCCTTCCCACCACGCTGCCGGCACGTCGGGCGCCAGGCGGCGACCGCACGCCTGCAGCAGGGGCAGGGCCGCCATGTGCGCCACCACCCGTACTGACTTTGGGTCCGCTCCCGCGGCAGTGGCGAGCGCGTCGCAGCGCGCGTCGTCCTGGCATATCGCGGCCTCGATGAGCGTAAGCCCGTCGAGCCCGCGCCCGAGCAGGCGCCGTACCCAGCGCCGGGCGGTCCGCTCGTCGAGCGCTATCTGCACGTGAGACAGGAGGGGCGCCTTGACCGGTCGCTCCGCCGCGGGCTCCGGAACGGCGGCCTCCCACACGGCGCCGCCTTCCGTTTCACCCAGGGCCGCCTCCAGAAGCCCGAGCCAAGCCTCCGATTCGGGGCTGTGGCCGCGGGCCTCGGCCAGGCGCCGTTGGACTTCTAGGTTCCGGGCGCGCCGGACGCGGGGCTTGGGCCAGAGCATTTCACTTTCACGGTGCGGCAGGGCGTTCGGTAGTACATCTTCGCACCTGCGTGCAGCTGGGGGACGGCGTCGTGGTTGCCCGGGTCGCCGCCGGGGCCGCCACCGCGCACCCGCGTCGCTTCCGGGCTGCCGCAGCCCACACTCACCGGGCTGGTCGCGAGGACCAGCGCCAACCACCAGAGGCGCGAAGCGGTCACGTTACATCCCCGCCGCCACCCGATAACGATCGATGCCCTCGGAAGCGAGCATCGTGGCGAGCCGCAGCAAGAAGCCGCCAACGAGCACGAGCTTGGCGGCGTTCACGAGCGGCCGCGCACCGAGGCCGCCGAAGCGCGCCGGCGCCGCGTGCAGGCCCAGCGGGACGAGAATTCCTAGTCCCACGACGCCCACGAGCAAGAGCAGCCCCCAGACGCTCACCCAGACGCGGTTGACCGAGCCGAGCGATCCCAAGAACAGGCCGAGCACGACCAGCTCGACGACGAGGACCTTGCTGTCCAGCGCGGACAACCGCTCGAGCGAGCTTTGCGTGGCGCCGCGCGCCGGAGCGCGGAGGATGAGCGTGGCGGCGCCCGTGGAGGCGCCTGAGGCGATGAACAACGCGCCCAGCCATGGGCTGTCCGCCCAGATGGGGCGGTTCGTCACCGAGAGGAGGACGCCGGTGTAGCCCGCGACGAAGAACCCCAGCAGCCCCGCGATCGTCCCGATCAGCTTCGCCGGCCTCACCCCGAGGCTCGCGAGCACCGCGAACCCGCCGAAGCCCAGAATCGCCCATGCGCCGAACGAGATGGGTGACCAGGGCTTGAACATGATGGCGGGGAAGTTGGCGGATTGAAAGAGCATGTGCCAGAAGCGGAGCGGCCGCCCGAGATCGATCGTCAAGAGCAGGCCGGAGAGGATTGCCCCCCACGCGGCGACCGAGTAGCCGGTACGGACCACCGGACGATCGTCCGGTCCGCCGACCCAGTCCAGGACCGCCGCGAGGAAGCAGGCGCCGCCGGCGAGCCCGCCCACGAAGAAATAGGGGATGATGAACCAGGTCCAATGGGGCGCGCCGCTGAAGAAGGTGTCAGACATCGGGCGCTCCCGCCGCGCTCTGCTCATCCATGCGCCGTTTCCGCAGGCCGACGAGCGCCAGCAGGCCGAGCACGGCGCCGCTCGCCACCGAGAAGCCGGCGCTCCTGGGAAGGTTGCGGGTCGGCAGTTGGGGCCGGCGCGGCAGCCCGTACACCTCCGGCTCGTCCACGAGGAGATAGAACGAGTTGAGGCCGCCGAGCGGGCCACCGGGGTCGGCGCCGTACAGCTCGGCCTTGGTGCCCTGCGCCTTGAGCTGGTCCACTCGCTTTTGGGCCCGCGCGCGCAGCTCGGCGATCGGGCCGAACTGGATCGAGTCGGTCGGGCACGCTTTCGAGCAGGCGGGCTCGAGCCCCACCTTGAGCCGGTCGTAGCACAGGGTGCACTTCTGCGCCGTGCCCGCAACGGGATTGATGTCGATGACGCCGAACGGGCACGCGGCGATGCACGCCCGGCAGCCGTTGCAGACGTCGGACTGGATCACCACCGTGTCGAACTCGGTGCGGATGATGGCGCCGGTGGGACACACCTCCAGGCACCCCGCCTGGACGCAGTGCTTGCACACGTCGCTCATCATCAGCCAGCGGCCGTCGTAGGGGCCCTTGAACTGCTCGATGAAGCGGACGTGCCGCCAGTGGATGCCGTCGAGTCGGCGGGTGTTGTCGTAGCTGTCCCCGGAGAGCTCGCGGAGGCCGCCGTTCTCCGCGGGGAGCTGGTTCCATTCCTTGCACGCCACCTCGCACGCTTTGCACCCGATGCAAACGGTGGTGTCGGTGAAGAACCCCATGGCCGCTGGCATATCAGGCCCTCTCCACGTTGCAGACGAACGCCTTGCCTTCGTGGATCGACACGTTGGGATCGCCGACCCAGGAGGTCAGGTCGTTGACGACGTCACCCGTCGAGAGACCCATCCACCCCCAGTGCCACGGCATGCCGACGTGGTGGATGCGCTTGCCGGCCACGTTCAAGACCCCGATGCGGTCGGTCACGAGCGCCTTGGCGCGGATGCGGCCGCGTGGCGAAGTGACGTAGACCCAGTCGAGGTTCCTGATCCCCTTCTCGCGGGCCAGGTCCTTGCCCATCTCGATGAACAGCTCGGGCTGGAGCTCGGCGAGCCAAGGCAACCAGCGGCTCATCGCGCCCGCCAGGTAATGCTCCGTCAGCCGGTACGTGCTGATCACGTAGGGGAACTTCGGGTCGCCCACCGAAGCCAGCGTGTTCCACGGCTTCCCCGGAGACCAGACCTTGTGGACCGGGCTGGTCTGCTGCTTGTACAGCGGGTTCTGGATCGGTGACTCGTGCGGCTCGTAGTGCGCGGGCAACGGCCCGTCAACGAGACCCGCCGGCACGAACAGCCAGCCCTTGCCGTCCGCCCTCATGATGAAGGGCTGAGTGCCGGAGAGGGCGTCCAGGCCGATGCCATCCGGCTTGGGTGGCGCGTCCGGGGCCTTGGTCGCGCCGAAGTCCGGGACGTCGTAGCCCACCCACTTGCCGCGCGGCACCGGCTTACCGGTCTTCGGGTCCGGGGGATTCACGAAGGTCGCATCCCACCAGACCCAGCGCTTCCGCTCGCTCCAAGGATTCCCCTTCAGGTCGGCGGAGGCGCGGTTGTACATGACCCGGCGGTTGGCGGGCCACGCCCAGCCCCACTTGAGGTGGGCGCCGGGCACCCCCGGGGGATCCGGCTCACGCCGCGCCGTCAGGTTCTGATCCCAGGCCGGGAAGCAGCCGCAATAGATCCACGACGCGCAGGTGGTCGAGCCGTCGTCCTTCAACTCGCCGAAGCCCTTGAGGTGCTGCTTGGGATCGGCGGTCTGGTAGCCGTTGATCTCGCGCAGCACTTTGCGGGCGCTGATCTCACCAGGGTACAGCGGCTCCTCACCCGGATCGGGGTCGAAATCCCAGCTGACGTTGTTCCACCCCTGGTCGCGCGGCAGCTTCGAGCCGGCGTACGCCTTCTTGAGGCGCTTCGCCAGGTTGTGGTAGAACCAGCTATCGGTGCGGCAGTCCCCCGGCGCCTTCGCGGCGAAGGAGTGCCACTGCAGCATCCGCTGCGTGTTGGTGAAGCTGCCGTCGTACTCGGCGATCTGGGTCGACGGGAAGAAGAACACCTCGGTCTTGATGTCCGCGGTTTTCACCTCGCCGCTCTTCACTTCGGGGGCGAGATACCAGTACGTGGCCGTCTCGGTGAGCCAGTTATCCTTGACCACGAGCCACTCGAGCTGGCGCAGCGCCCGCCGCGTCGCCCCGCCGTTGAGCGAGGTGGCGGGGTTCTGCCCGACGCAGGACATCCCCTTGACCTTGCCCTCGGCCATGGCGGCGAACATCGCGATATGAGAATGGTCGCCCAGGATCTTGGGGTGCCAGTCGTAGCCGAAGTCGTTCTCCGCCGTCGCGGCGGCGCCGTACATGGACTTCAGGTACGAAACCAGGAACTTGGGCAGGTTGCCGTAGTAGCTCGTGGGGCTGGTTTCGGCCGCCATGTAGTCGCGCAGCGTCTCGTGCGGCCGCAGCGCCGACGGCGCGTTCATATAGCCGTGGATGCTGTGGTACAGCGTCGGCACGTCGGTCGAGCCCTGGATCGCCGCGTGACCGCGCAACGCCATGACGCCCGCGCCCGGCCGACCGATGTTGCCCAGCAGCAGCTGGAGCAACGCGCAGCAGCCGATCATCTGCACGCCATAGGTGTGCTGGGTCCAGGCGACTGCGTAGGCGAACGCGCTGGTCCGATCGCGGCCCGAGTTCTCGAGCAGCAGCTCGGCGACCTTGATGAACTTCTCCTTGGGCGAGCCGCAGACCTGCTCCACCATCTCCGGTGTGTAGCGGCTGAACCAGGTTGCCGTTCTCCGGCCAGAAATCGGGTTCCTTGAACGCCTTGAGGCCCGAGAACACGCCGTCCAGGTCCTCGGTGTCCTTGAAATCGTCGTTGATGATGGTGGCGGCGTTGGTGTAGTTGACCACGAACTCCTTGAAGAACGGGTCGGTGTTCCAGCGCTTCGAGTTGATGACGTAGTTGATCAGCCCGCCCAGGAACGCGATGTCCGAGCCGGCGCGGATCGGCACGTGCAGGTCCGCGACGGCGCTGGTGCGCGTGAAACGAGGATCGACGTGGATGAGCTTCGCCCCGTTCAGCTTCGCCTTCATGGGCCAGCGGAACGCCACGGGGTGGCACTCCGCCATGTTGGAGCCCATGATGACGAAGCAGTCGGTGTGCTCGAGATTGCGCGGATACAGGGTCGCCGCGCCGCGACCGAACCGTGTCCCCAGACCGGGGACGCTAGAGCTGTGTCATATCCTGGCCTGGTTCTCGATGGCGACGACCCCGAGCCCGCGCCAGAATTTCTGACACACATGGTTGAATTCGCTGTCGAGCGTCGCGCCGCCGAGCCCGAAGATGGCGGGCGTCATGTTGACGAGCTTCCCGTTCGGAAGCTTCTCGATGAACGTGTCGTCGCGGGTCTTCTTGACGAGCTCCGCGACCCGATCCATCGCCCACTCGAGCTCGACGACCTCCCAGTCGCTCGCGCCGGGCTTGCGGTGCAGCACCTTGGTCGCCCGGTTGGGATTCATGTGGAGCTGGTAGATCGCGGCGCCCTTGGGGCACAACGTCCCCTCGTTGTGCGGGCTGCGCGGATCGCCCTCGATGTTCACGATCTTGCCGTCGACGGTGTGGATCAGGGTCGCGCATCCGACCGAGCAGAAAGGACAGATGCTGGGCGTCGTCTTGGCGTCTTTGATCCGCAGCTCCTGCGCGCGGGCGGCTGCCGGCGCCAGCGTCACGCCCAGCCCGGCGAGCCCGCCGATCGCCGTTCCCGCTCCGGCGCTCGTCGCCAGCTGCAAGAAGTCGCGTCGACCGAGCTGCATACAATCCTCCCGCTAGAAGAGTGGGATCGGGCGAGCCGTTGGCGGCCGCTCGCGCCAAATGCCCTTGCGGGCCTGACGTGGCCTGGGGGAAAGACGAGGTGTCACGAAGACATCAGACATGGACGCCCTCGGCGTGCCGATGCTGTCCGCGACGGCGCCGTGTCGGGAAGGCCGACCCGGCGTTTGTCGGATGATATAAGAGCGCTGTTGGGCGGCCGCAACCCCCGCGCGTGGGGCCGGCGGGGGCTGGCGGGACGCCGTTTCCTGTCCTACCGTCCCGTGGTGCTGGAGCGCCCCGAGCTGACGGCTGATTCCTTCGAGATTCTGGTGGTGCGCGAGCTGCGCAAGGCCGGTCTGGAGGTTGCCGAGCTCAGCATCCATCGGCGCACGACGTTGTCCGAGTCCGAGCCTGCGCTGCTGCTCGAGCTCAAGGGTGTGCTGAGCCGGGGACCGTGGCGCCGGCGCATCTTGATCGCCTGCCGTCGGCAGCAGCGACCCATCGGACGCGGCGAGGTCGAGTCGCTCGAGGCCCACGTGAGCGAGGCGGCCGCCGAGGCCGGGGTGTTGTTCGCCACCCCCCCATTCGAGTCGGACGCGCTGCGAGCCGCCGCGGATGGTTCCCTCGCCCTGCTGCGGGTGACCGATGGGCGGACGGCCTTCGACACCGGCGGCTGGGGGACTCCAAGCCACTACCCCGCCTGGCTCCCTGCCTACTGCGCTCAGGTCGTGATTCGCGATCCGCTCGGCCAGGCGCACTATCAACTGCTCGAGGCGGGACAGGCGGACCTCATTCTGAATCAGCTCGAGCCGGCGCGCGGGGCCGGCTCGAGTCCCCGGGTCGCGCCCCCTGAGGAGGCGGAGGAGGACCGATGAACCAGGCCGAGCAGGGATGGCAGAAGGACGCGATGGACGTGCTGCAAGCGTGGCTCGACGACTACAACACCCGAGCCCGCCCGGCGATTCCGCTCGCGTCGGGCGGAGAGGCGGGCGGAGCCCAGCTTCGACTGAAGTACAGCCCGGCCGCGGGCGCGGTTTCCATCCTCCATATGGTCGCAGTCAGCAGGGACGGGCGTGCCGGCATCCTGGTGCGGCGGTTCGAGGGGCCGGGTGCCGAGACGGCGGTGGAGGCGGGGATGTGGGCCAGCTCGCAGCTCGGACGCAGGCCCGCCGTGTGAGCGCGGCCGTCGTGGATGTCCGTAACCTCGGCACTTTGGGCGGTGCCGTGAGCCAAGCCAAGGCGGTGAACCGGCAGGGCCATGTGGTGGGAACCAGTCAAGACGCGCTGGGCCGGACGCGCGCCTTCGTCTGGCGGGATGGCGCGGGAATGGTCGATCTCAGCCCGCTCGGCGGTGTGCACACGTCGGCCAACGACATCAACGACTTGGGCGCAATCGCGGGGGGCGGGGACACGGGCTTCGGCGAGTTCCACGCCTACCTCCTGTCCGACGAGACGAGCTTCGACCTCGGCACCCTGGGCGGGGGCGAGAGCGAAGCGCTCGCGCTCAACCGTCTGGCGCACATCGTGGGACGGGGCCGCATTAGCGGGGGAGGCGCCAGGCACGCCTGGCTCGTTTCCGAGCCGGGTCGGATGGTCGACCTCGGGACGCTCGGCGGCGCGAGCAGCGTCGCTCACGACGTGAGCGACCGGGGCGAGGTCGTCGGCTTGGCGGAGACGCATGCGGGCCAGGCTCACGCCTTTCTCTGGACGGCGACGCAGGGAATGCGCGACCTGGGAGCGCCGGGCGGCGTCGCGAGCATGGCGCTTGCGGTGAACAACCGCGCCGAGGTCGTGGGCGGAAGTGGTCACGCCTGCCTGTGGAGCGAGCTGGCCGGCAGCGTCGACTTGGGCGCCCTCGGAGGGCGGACCAGCTGCGCCTACGACATCAACGATCTCGGCTACATCGTGGGGGTGAGCCAGACCGGCGCGACCGACGCTCGAGGCGAGCCGGTGAGTCACGCCTTCCTGCGAGCGCCGGAGGAGGGGACGATGCTGGACTTGGGCACGTTAGGAGGCGCGCACAGCGCCGCTGCCGCGGTCTCGGAGGAGAGCGGCGGCATGCTGTGGATCGCCGGCCACAGCCACGACGCGGACGGGCGCGTTCGGGCCGTGTTGTGGAGCGTGTGCTTGCGATGAACTCAGCCCCATCGGGGTTCGACCCGACACGCGACCTGGCACCGGGCCTCTTCGAGGCCCTGACGCCGCTGCACCGTGAGCTCACGCCGCGTCAACAGCGCCTCGCGGCCAGGCGGAAGGAAGTGCTGGCGCGGGCCCATGGCGGTCAGTTACCAGACTATCTCCCCCCCTCGCAGGCGACGACCGGCGCATGGCGAATCGAGCTGCCGGCGTGGTGTCAGGACCAGCGCAACCAAATGACCGGTCCAGCGGATGACGGGGAGCTGGTGGTGAAGATGCTCAATTCCGGCGCGCCGGGCGTCATGCTCGACTTGGAAGACTCCTTGGCCAACGAGTGGGAGCACCTGACCCGAGCCATCGTCAACACGCTCGCGGCACTGCACGGGGAGCTCACCTATTTCGACCGGAAGCGCAATCGCACGATCGGCATCCAGCCGAGCAAGACCGTCGTCTGGGTGCGGCCGCGCGGCTTGCATATCAGCCAGGCGGGGATCTTCGGGGACGAGATCATGTCGGCTTCGTTGTTCGATCTGGCGAGTGTGTTCTACGGGATCGATCCCGGCAAGCTGAAGCATCCCCTCGCGATCTATATCCCGAAGTCCGAGTCGGCCGAGGAAGCCCTGTGGTGGCGCGACGCGTTTCAGGCGATGGCGCGGACCCGGGGCCTGCCGGAGGACTACATCAAGTGCATGGCGCTCCTGGAGGCGCACCCGCTGGCCTATGAGATGGAGGAGTTTCTCTATCACCTGCGGGACCACTGCCTCGGCCTGAACCTGGGTCGCTGGGACTACATGGCGAGCCTGATCCACTTCACCTTCGAGCTGCCGGCGTGGGTGCTGCCAGATCGGAACACCATCCCGCACGATGTGCCGTTCTACCAGCGATTGCGGGAGCGGCTGGTGGACGTTTGCCACCGGCGGAGCGCGCTCGCCATCGGGGGCATGACGGCGCTCTTTCCCAGCCGCGAAGATCCGGAGCTGAACGCGCGGGCGCTCGCCGTCCTGGCGCAGGACAAGAAGAACGAGGCGAGCTGCCTCATGGACGGCGCCTGGACCGGTCATCCGGACCAGAACGAGATCGCGGTGAGACAGTTTCCCGAGCCGAACCAGCTCGGGCGGCGGCCGGTGCTCACTGATCCGCACCCCGATCTGCGACCACTCTCCACCGGCGTGGGAACGAAATCCCTGGGCGGGACGCGCGCCGCCGTGCGGACCGTGATTCGCTACCGCAACGGCGTGCTGAACGGCAAGGGGGCGAGCCTGCTCGACGGGTACATGGAGGACCTGGCGACGGATCGCATCTATCGTTTGATGATCGCGCAGCGGCTGCGGCACGGCGCGGGCGGGGCGGCCCAGATCGTGGACGAGGCGGGGACCCCGGTTCCCCACACACCGCAGCTCATCACGAAACTCTTCGACGAGGAGCTGGCGCGGATCCTCCGCGAGCTGTCCTCCATGAAGGATCTCGGAACGGCGGAGACGTTCCGGCGCGCGCGGGCGATCAGCGAAGAGATGATCTCGCAAGGCGCATTCGACCCGGTGTAATGCGCGAGGCGCCCCGCGCGAGCTGCCGCGGAGCGCCTCGAGGGTGAGAGGGTCAGGCCCGGGCCCGGGCGCGAACTTCTGCCGGCGACCAGATGCTGATCTTGCGTGTCTCCGGCATGAGGAACAGGCTGAGCAGGAACGCGATCGCCGGGACGATGATGGGATACATCAGCGCCGTGCTGAGGCTATGCGTGGACACGTACGCCGCTGTCGTGATGACGGGCACCAGGCCCCCACCCCAGCCGTTGCCGATGTGGTACGGCACCGACACCGAGGTGTACCGGATGCGCGCCGGGAAGTACTCGGCGAGGAACGCGCCGATCGGGCCGTAGACCATTCCCACGTAGGACACCATGATGGCGACGATCACGATCGCCAGCGGATAGTTGATGTTGGCCGGATCCGCGGCCTTGCCGAGGGCGGTGTAGAGGGGGTAGTACGTGACCGCCGCGAGCAAGAAGCCGGCCAGGATGATCGGCTTCCGACCGATCCGGTCCGACAGCCACCCGAAGAAGATGAGCGACGGCGTGGCGACGAGCAGCGCGATGCCGGTGATGATGGCGGGGCGGATGACGTCCGGCTTCATCACTTGCTGCAGGAAATACAGCGCCCAGAACTGGCCGCTGTACCACACGACCCCCTCCCCGATCACGACGATGCTGGCGATCAACACGTAGTTCACGTTCTGGCTCCAGAAGGCTTCGCGCCAGGGATTGGTCGAGGTCTGTTGCTTGGCCTTGATGGCCTGGAAGATCGGCGTCTCCTGCAGCTGGAGCCGGATGTAGATCGCGATCGCGACCATGAGCAGCGAGAGCAGGAAGGGGATGCGCCAGCCCCAGGCGGCCCAGGCTTCTGTACCCACGATTTGCCGCGTCACGAGGATGACCGCCAGGGATACGACGATGCCGAGCGTGGGCGACGTCTGCAGCCAGCCGGTGTAGTAGCCGCGTTTCTGGTCTGGTGCATGCTCGGCGACGTACGTGATGGCGCCGCCGTACTCACCGCCGAGGCACAGTCCTTGGATCAGGCGAAGGACCAACAGCAGGACGCCCGCCAGCGCGCCGATCTTTGCGTAGCTCGGCACGAGTCCGATCAGGGCCGTGGACAGGCCCATGCCGCTGAGCGTGATCAAGAACGTGTACTTCCGGCCCACGAGGTCGCCGACCCGGCCGAAGACGAAGGCCCCGAACGGGCGTATCAAGAATCCGGCGGTGAAGGTGCCGACGGTCTTGATGAGCGCCGCCCCCGATGCTCCCGGAGCGAAGAACTGGACCGACAGGATCGCGGCCAGGCTGCCGAAAATGTAGAAGTCGTACCACTCGATGACATTCCCGACTGCGGCGGCGATGACGACCCGGCGCAGTTCCTTCACGGAGAGCTGGGGCGCGGTCATGACTCCCTCGAGTCGGTGGTGGAGGCTCCAGTGTCCGGGCGGAACGGTCCCTTGTCAAGTCTGAGGCGTTGCGCCGGCGCGACGCGACTTGACCCCTCGCCAGCTAATCCTCAGTCTTCGTGGCGCGAGCTCGGAGGTGCATCTTTGAAGACGGCCATGTGCGTCGCGGCCGCGACCCTGTCACTCACCGCCGCCCGGGAGGGGCCAATGGGGCTCTCGCTCACGAGCACGGCCTTCACCGAGGGCGCCGCCATTCCGGTGAAGCACACCTGCGACGGCGCCGACGTCTCCCCCCCGCTCGCGTGGAGCGGGGCGCCGCCGGGGACGGCGGCCTTCGCCCTCATTGCCGACGACCCCGACGCGCCCGCGGGCACGTGGGTCCATTGGGTGCTGTACGACATCGCACCGACGTTGAGCGCTATCCCAGAGAACGTCGCGAAGGTGGAGACTCTCAAGGAATTGGGCGGCGCGGCGCAAGGCAAGAACGACTTCCGGCGCCTGGGATACGGTGGGCCGTGCCCGCCCCCTGGTAAGCCGCATCGCTATTTCTTCAAGCTGTACGCGCTCAACGCCTGGCTCGGGCTCTCGCCGGGCGCGACGAAGACCGATGTAGAGCGCGCCATGGACGGGCGGGTGCTCGCCACGGCCCAGCTCATGGGGACATTCGCGCGCCCGCGGCGCTGATCGGCCGCACGTCCACGTCGAACACCCCCGTCAGAATCCGGCCGTTTCGCTTGACTTGCACCCATAACCGGTAGGGGCCCGGCTGGGGGAAGGCGTAGGGGAAGGAGACGACGTCGGGCATCGGGCCTCGCATCGGCCGTTCGGCGGCCGTCAAGCGTCTGCCGAGGGACCCGCGGAGCGTGTCGCCCGGCTGGCGCAGCAAGAAGGCTTCTTGCGACGCGAGCGAAATGGTCCCCGCCGGATGCAGGTGAACGAACACCGCGCCGTCGAAGCGAGTGAGCATCAGGTGGCCGGGCATCCCCATGTAGGGCTCGAGCGCCGCGGGCGCGCCGCCGGGCGTGCGGATCTCGAAGCGGAGGGAGGCATCGCGGTCCGCGACGATGGGTCCCGCGCCGCGCTCCCACGTCATCGTGGAGCCGTCCGACAGGCGCACGGCGGCCTCCGGTCCTGCGCCTTCCGTCCAGGCATCATCCGGGTCCGACGGGCTCCAGGCGCGCCCCCCGATCGCGGTGGCGGTGCCCAGCTCTACGCTGGCGCTCAGGGTCTCCGCGAATCCACTCTCGTGCACGATGTCGCCATACACGCGGTAGCGTCCCGCCGGGAGGGGCGGCAGGCGGGCCTCGAACGTGCCCGAGTCGCGGGGCAGCGGGTGGAGGTGGGCCAACGCGTCCAGGCTGGAATCGCGAATGAGGAACAGGTGGACGAGGTGGCCGTGGTCGGGGATGAGCGGGGTCCACTGTCGATTGGAGCTCGTCCACGTCGTATCGTCGATCGCGAGGCGCAGCACGCTCGCCCCACCAGCCGTGCGCGCGGTCGCGGTGGCGTGGAGGGGCCGGTAGAGCCCACTCCGGTACGCCGCGTCCACGGCGTGCCACCACGCCCGGGCGCCGACGAGCAGCAGCGTGAAGATCGCGGCGCTGGCCGCCATCGCGACACGGGCTGTGGCGATACGCCGTGGGTCGGGCACGGCGCCGGGCTCGAGCATGCTCTCGCGGACGGCGGCGCCCACCGCGGTGATGGCCCCGGCGACGAGCAGCGCGCCCAACGCGACGAGGAGTGCGGCGACCGGCCCCTCCAGCTCGAGCCGCCGGGTGGCGACGGCCTGGACGGGCACGAGCGCGACCCCGGTCCCGCGCGCGCCCTCCACCGTCACCTGCACCCCATACGAGCCTCCGCGCATGAGCCACAGGGCGGCACTGTAGAGCGTGGAATCGCCGGGGACC
>WNGL01020604.1_pt1 | contig 12862 bp, 10 predicted proteins | sample 5400591 | NCBI WGS metagenome assembly WNGL01 (sample SAMN13153377, study PRJNA577476) | soil metagenome | isolation source: 80 cm soil or saprolite under Garry oak tree replicate 1 | place: USA:California | collected 2016-06-15
GTATCCGGGAGAGCCGCGGCGATTTGCTGCTCCTGCTCAACAGCGACACGATCGTGCCGAAGGGCGCGATCGACGCGCTCGTCGCGCGGTTCCAGGCCGTGAACGATGTCGGCGTCGCGGGACCGCGGCTGGTCGACGGCGCCGGACGGCCCGAGCTCTCGTTCGGCAGGATGATGTCGCCCCTGAACGAATTCCGGCAACAGCGACGGACGCAGGCATGGATCGACGAGCAGACCGCGCGCGAGCAATTCGCCGACTGGGTCAGCGGCGCGTGCCTGCTCGTCCGGCGCGCGGACGCGGAGGCGGCCGGCCTCCTCGACGAACGCTTCTTTCTCTACACGGAGGACGTGGACTTCTGCCACGCGATCCGCGCGCGCGGCCGCCGCGTGCTGTTCACGCCCGCGGCCGAGATTGTCCACCTGCGCGGCCGGTCTCGCGCATCGCAGCCCGAGGCGAGCCGGCGGCGCTATCGCCAGAGCCACCTTGCCTTCTACCAGAAGCATCACCCGATGTGGGCGCCGCTCCTGAAGCTGTATCTGAAGCTGAAAGGCGAAGAGGTCAGAGATCAGAGGCCAGAGGCCAGGAAGAACCCGCACCTCTGACCTCTGCCCTCTGCCCTCTGGCCTCTGGCCTCTGGCCTCTGTCATCTAAGATAGAACCGCTTTGCGAATAGCCATCGACGCGCGCAAGATCCGCGACTACGGCATCGGCACGTACGTGCGGAACCTGCTGCGGCAGCTCGCGCGCCAGGACGAGCGGAACGAGTACGTGGTCCTCTGCAACGAACACGACTGCGAGACGGTCGAGGCGCTCGGGCCCCGCTTCCGCGCGGTCATCGAGGACGCGCGGTCGTATTCGATACGCGAGCAGTTCGCGGTGCCGATGGACCTCAGGCGCGAGGCGATCGAGCTGTTCCATGCTCCTCATTACGTGCTGCCGCCGCTCACACCGTGCCGGTCGGTGGTCACGATTCACGACTGCATCCATCTGCGCTTTCCGCAATACCTCCCGAGCCGGCTTGGCTACGCGTACGCGCGCGGACAAATGTGGACCGCAACGCACCAGGCGGCGCGGGTGATGACGGTCTCCGAAGCCTCGAAGCGCGACATCCTGCGGTACTTCCGCGTGCCGGAATCACGCATCGACGTGATCTACAACGCCATCGACGATCGGTTCTGGCAGGAGCCCGATACGGAGGCGATCGCGCTGGTCCGCGAGCGCTATCAGCTCACCGGACCGTTCGTGCTCTACGCGGGGAACATCAAGCCGCACAAGAACCTGGAACGGCTGATCGAGTCGTTTCATCTGCTGCGCCAGCACAGTCCGGAGCTGAAGGACGTGCTCCTGCTCATCATCGGCGACGAGATCTCGAAGTATGCGACGTTGCGGCGCGCCGTGCACCGCCACAAGCTGCACAAGCACGTCCGGTTCTTCGGGTTCGTCGCCGACCAGACGCTCGCGGCTCTCTATCGCCTGGCCGGCGTGTTCGTGTTCCCGTCGTTGTACGAGGGATTCGGGCTGCCGCCGCTGGAGGCCATGGCGAGCGGCACGCCCGTCATCACGTCGAACGTCTCCTCGCTGCCCGAAGTCGTCGGCGATGCCGCGCTGATGATCGATCCGTACGAGCCGGAGGCGATCGCCGACGCCATGCGCCGCGTTCTGACCGACGCATCGCTGCGCGCCGACCTTCGCCGCCGCGGACTCGCGCGCGCCCGCGAGTTCTCGTGGGAACGATCGATCAGGCGCGTGCGGGAGATCTACGACGAGGTGATGCGGTGACATCGAGGACCGAGGACCGGGGACCGAGGGTCGGAAAACCCGGAGACGATCTTCGCCCCTCGCCGCTCGCCCCTCGACGTGTGGCTTTAGTGCACGACTGGCTGACGGGGATGCGCGGTGGCGAGAAAGTGCTCGAGGCGATCGCGGAGCTCTATCCGGATGCCACGCTGCACACGCTGCTGCACGTCCGCGGATCCGTGGCCCCAGCCCTGGAACGGCTTCCGGAGCGCCGCTCGTTCGTGCAGTGGCTGCCAGCGGCGGGACGGCACTACCGCACGTATCTGCCGCTGTTTCCAACTGCGGTCGAGCTCTTCGACTTCGACGGCTACGATCTCGTGATCAGCACGAGCCACTGTGCCGCCAAGTCTGTCGTCGTGCCTGGCCACACCCGGCACGTCTCCTATTGCCATTCGCCGATGCGATACGCCTGGGATCAGTTCGACGCGTACTTCGGGCCCGACCGGGTCGGGGCGCTCCGCTCACAGGCGCTGCGGCGAGTGATGGCGGGGATGGCGCGATGGGACAGGGACACGGCGGGCCGTGTGGACCGCTATGTGGCGAATTCTCATTATGTTGCGGGGAGAATCCGCCGATACTATAATCGCGGGTCGACCGTCGTGTATCCCCCTGTCGATACAGCGTTTTACCGGCCTGAGCCCGCCCGGCGCCCCGAGTCGTTCTTTCTCGTCGTCTCAGCCCTGGTTCCGTACAAACGGCTGGACGTCGCGATCCGCGCCTGCGCAGAAGTCCGGACGCCGCTGACGATTGTCGGGCGTGGCCCCGACGAGGTGCGCCTCCGGCGGCTCGCAGAGGAGTTGGAAGCAGAGGTCGCCTTTGCCGGCTGGCTCGACGATGAACACGTTCGCGACTTGTATCGCCGGTGCCGGGCCGTGTTGATGACGGGCGTCGAGGATTTCGGAATGGTCCCCGTCGAAACGCAGGCGTGCGGACGGCCGGTGGTCGCGCTGGCAGAGGGAGGAGCGGTCGAAAGCGTGGTGGACGGCGTCACTGGCCTGCTCGTGCGCGAAGATTCGGCGGAAGCGTTCGCGGGAGCGCTCCGCGACGTCTCGTCGCGCGATTTCGACACCGCCGCGATCCGGCGCCATGCCGAAACCTTCGGCAAGGCGCGCTTCCAGCAGGAGTTCCAGGACGTCGTGCACGCCGTGCTCGACAGTGAAGGCCAGAGATCGAATGAAGATCGTCGCCCGACCACTGCCGCAAGGTATGCGCAACGCCGCCGCAACCCTGCCGCTCGCGAGAATGAACAGCGATCGAATGAAGATCGTCGTGAGGTCAGCGACGGGCCTCCGACTCACCCGGATGGCCTGACCACTGCCGCAAGGTATGCGCAACGCCGCCGCAACCCTGCCGCTCGCGAGAATGAACAATGATGCGCCGGTATAACCGGCTGCTCGTGGCCTTCTTCGTCACCGCCGACATGGTGCTCGGCATCGCGGCGTTCCTCATCGCGTACCTGCTGCGGTTCGAGACGTTCGCCAGCCTGCTGCCGGTCCACAAGGGCTTTCCGCCGTTCGCGCAGTATCTGCGCATCGCGCCGTTCATCGGCATGCTGGTTCCGGTCGCGTTCCAGGTGCAGGGGCTGTATCGGCTGCGCCGCGGTCGATCGCGCGTCGATGATTTTTTCGGGGTCTTCGTGGGGACGATCCTCGCGGTCGTGCTCGGACTCGGCGGCACCCTGTATTACCAGACCTACTACACCAACGAACCCGCGAAGGACGTCGGCCTCTACGAAGTCTCCCAGTACGTCTGGATGATCTTCCTGATCGTCAATGTCGGCCTGGCGTACGCGTCGCGCGAGCTGGTGCGAGAGGCCCTCGAGCGGCGGTGGCGCGCCGGGATCGGGCTGAAGCGTGTTCTGATCGCGGGCGCCGGCGACCTCGGACGCGTCGTCGCCGACAAGGTCCTCGAGCATCGCGAGCTCGGCTTCAAGGTGGTGGGCTTCCTCGACGACCGCGCCGGCGGGGATCACATCGGCTATCGCGGCATCCCCCTGCTCGGCATGCTCTCCGAAGCGGACGACATCGTCCGGCGCGAGAGCGTGGATCACCTTCGCGCTGCGCGCGCGGCTCGAGAACCTGGACGGCGTCCCGATCATCAGCCTCAACGACGTGCCGCTGCGAGGCTTCAACAGCGTCCTCAAGCGCGTGATCGACATGGCCATCTCCGGCCTCGCGCTTGGCTGCATGGCGATTCCGTTCGGGATCATCGCTTACCTGATCAAGCGATCGTCGGCGGGACCGGTGTTTTACACACAGGAGCGGATGGGACTCGACGGCAAGGCGTTCAACGTGTACAAGTTCCGCTCCATGCATCAGGGCGCGGAAGACGACACGGGACCGGTCTGGGCCCGCGACGACGATCCGCGCGCGACGAATATCGGCCGCCTGCTGCGGCGCTTCGACATCGACGAGCTGCCCCAGTTCTGGAACGTCCTGCGGGGCGACATGTCGATTGTCGGCCCGCGCCCGGAGCGTCCGTACTTCGTCGAACAGTTCAAGCACCGCATCCCGCAGTACATGCTCCGGCACAAGGTCAAGGCCGGCATTACCGGTTGGGCGCAGGTCAACGGGTGGCGCGGCAATACGTCGCTTGAGAAACGCATCGAGTACGACTTGTATTACATCGAGAACTGGTCGGTCGGCCTCGACATCAAGATCATGTGGCTGACCCTCGTGCGCGGGCTGCATCGGCACGCATTCTAGGAATTGGCGAATTGGTGAGTTGGTGAGTTCGTGAATTCGTGGAGAGTCATGCCCAGAGCTGTCATCACCGGCGCGGCGGGATTCATCGGATCGCATCTTTCGGAAGCGCTGCTGAACCGCGGGTGGACCGTCGTCGGCGTCGATAACCTGCTGACGGGCAGCGTCGAGAACATCGCGCACCTGGCGGGCCGCGACTTCATGTTCGTGAAGCACGACGTCACGAATTACATCTACGTCGATGGGCCCGTCGATATCGTGTTCCACTGGGCCAGCCCCGCCAGCCCGATCGACTACCTCGAGCTGCCGATTCCGACGCTGAAGGTCGGCGCGCTGGGCACACACAAGGCGCTCGGTCTCGCGAAAGCGAAGAAGGCGCGCTTCGTCATCGCGTCCACGTCGGAAGTGTACGGCGACCCGCTCGAGCATCCGCAGAAAGAGACGTACTGGGGCCACGTGAATCCGGTCGGTCCGCGCGGCGTCTACGACGAAGCCAAACGCTTCGCCGAGGCGATGACGATGGCGTATCACCGCTACCACGGGCTCGACACGAAGATCGTGCGCATCTTCAACACGTACGGACCGCGCATGCGCCTCAACGACGGACGCGCCGTCCCCGCGTTCATGAGTCAGGCGCTCCGCGCGGAGGACGTGACGATCTTCGGGAACGGCAGACAGACGCGCAGCTTCTGTTACGTCACCGATCTGGTCGACGGCATCCTGCGGCTCGCCGATTCGAAGGAGAACGATCCGGTCAACATCGGCAACCCGCACGAGATGACGATCGAGGACATCGCGCGCACGATCATCCGGATGACGGGGTCGACCAGCAAGATCGTGTATCGCCCGCTGCCGGAGGACGACCCGAAGGTCCGTCAGCCGGACATCACGCGGGCGCGCACGCTTCTCGGCTGGGAGCCGAGGGTGGCGCTCGAAGAGGGTTTGACGAAGACCCTGGAGTACTTCAGGAAGAAAGTGTGACTTTCAGGCCAGCCGCGCCTTTTCCTCGTGGCTCGCGTTCTTGCGGAGCGTCTTGATCCCGCGCTCGACGCGCTCGGCCCGCTCGCGCTCGGTCTGCAGCGCGTGCAGCGTCGTCTGCGCCTCCTGCGTCCGCTCCGCGAGCCGTGAGACGCTCTCCATCACGTGATCGACGACCGCCTTCTGCTCGCCGAGCGTTTCCAGGTTCAGACGCACGTCCTCGAGCATGTTCGTGATGACCGCCGTCTTCAGCTGAACCTCGTCGACGAGCCGCTTGCGTGATTCGATGTCGGCCAGCCGCGCCTCGGTCTCGCCGACGCACGCGAGCACGTCGTCCACCTTCTCCCGGAGGGCGGCGACGTCGTTCCGGTGGGCTTCGACGTACTGCAGGTCCGACTTGCTGCGCGCGCTGACCTCGTGGACCGCCGCGACTTCCTTCCGCACCGCCTCCACAATCGCGTCCCGCTTCGCGAGCACGGCGATCTTCGCGTCGATGTCTTCGGTCAGCTCTGCCAGCTCCCCGGCGCGCGCCTCGAACGCGGCGATGCGCTTTTCCGAGAAGGCGAGCTGGGTGCGGCGCTGCTCGAGCTGCTTCGAGGCGGCCTCGAGCCGCTTCAACTGATCCTCTGACGCCTCGAAGTGCGCCGTGACGTCGCGCTGGCGCGACTGGGCGCGCGCGAGCTCCTGCAGCACTTCGTCCTTGATGGCCGCCGACCGGCTCACGTCTTCGGCCAGCCCCTGCACCTGCTCGAGCCGTTCCCCCGCTTCGGCGGCCGCGGTGCGGCTGGAGACGAGCATCTCGGCGAGGCGCGCTTCCTGCTCGGCGAGCGTCGCCTCTTCCTGCTGGGCGGCGACGAAGCGGGCGTGCACCTTCTCGATCTGGCTCTGGAGCGTCGACAGTTGCGTGGTGAGCGGCAGCAGCTTGCCCTGCAGCGCATTCACGGCTTCGAGCTTCTGGCGCGCGTCGGTCACCTCGATCGCGACGCCGTCGATCTGGCTGCGGAGCGCCTCGACGTCGGCGCGGCGCGCGATCTGTTCCTCGAGCTTCCGGTCGACATCGCCCGTCATCACGATCAGGCCGTTGAGCCGCGCCTCGACACGTTCGACGAATTGCTGCTGGCTGGCGACGCGATTCATCTGGCGATCGAGATCGTCAGCGATCGAGACCAGGTTCGCGGCCTGCTGCGTGCCTTCGTCAACAATCGCGAGCTTGCTCGTAATCGCGTCCATCCGCGCGTCGAGCGCCGGAACGCTGGTGCTGAACGCCGTCGTCCTGTCGAGGAACGCTTCGAGCGCGGTCCGGTCACTCGCGAGCCGATCGCGGAGCTGGACCGCCGCTGCGTGCGACTTGTGGAAGTCCTGGATGTCCTTGCGGAGCGAATCGAGATCCTGCCGGCTCTGTTTGAGGTTCTCGTACTGCCACGCGGTCCGTTTCGCGAGCTCGTCCACCTGTCCGAGCGACTCCTGCAGCGTGTCGAGCGCCGTCTGCTTCTGCTGCAGATCTTCAGCCTGCGCGTTGAGCCCCTGCATCTGTTTCGCGAGCTGATCGACGCGCTGCGCCATCGCGGCCGCCTGCCGATCGCGAGCCGCCAGCGCTTCCATCCCCGTCTCCGCCTCGGCGACGGATCCCTGGAGCGCCTTGACACGCAGGTCGAACGCCTCGAACTCCTTGCGCTCGACGGCGAGCTTGTCGGTGTAGGCGCGGACGAAGTCGGTCAGCGCCGTTCGATCCTTTTCGAGCCTGGCGAGATCGGTCCCGAGGGCGTCGCGCGCCTTCATGCCCGTGTCGAGCTGGCCGCCGACGTCGCGCGCGAGCTTCTCGACGCGATCGATCAGCTCTTCGGTCCGCGTCGCCTGCCGCGCGCCTTCATTCAGCTTGTTGATCTGGACGTCCATCGCCCACACCATCTCGTTGAGGCGGTTGGCCTCGACGACGGCGTGTTCGACGGTGTGTTTCTGATTGTCGAGGGCTTTGATCTTCTGCGTGACGTGCTCCGAGAGCGCGTTCAATGAGGTCATCCGCTCCTCGGTGGTCTTGCTCATTTCCTGGAGCTTGGCGAGCGGGCCCAGACGTTTTTCCACATCTTTGACCATCTCGACGGTGGTACTCGCCTCGTCGTGCGTCTCGCGCGAAAGATCCTTCAGCTTCCCGTACTCCTGCGCGAGCTGGCCGGAAACCGAGCGCAGCTGCTCGAAGTCGGTCTTGAGTCCCTCGGTCCGCTCGTGCGACGTCTCGATCTCGGTCTGCGCCTGCCGGAGCTGGTCGCGCAGCTCGTCGAGCGCCGCCTGATCCTTCTTCAGCGTGTCGAGGCTGGCGCGCGTCTGTAGCGCCTGTGACGAGAGATTCTGAAGCGCCTGCTTGTGCTTCTGCAGCTCGCCGTCCGGAGCCGTCAGCTTGGTCGCTTCCGCTTCCGCCTGGGCAACGGCGTCGGCGAGCGACCGAATGCGCACGTCGACGGCTTCGAGCTCCTTGGCGCGGCCATCCGCCTTGTTCAGCCGCTCGCTGACCTCGTCGAGACGCGAGTGCGCCTTGGCCGCCTTTTCTTCGACTTCCAGCAGCGTCTTGCCCGCCGCCATGATCTTGGCGCCGTGAAGCTGGACCTGCGTGAGCATCGTGCTCAGCGCGGCGCGCTCTTCTCTCGATGCCGCGATGAGCGACTGCAGGTCATCGGACTGCTGACGCGACGAGGCATTCTTCTTAAATGCGTCGAGCATGACGGTCTCCTAGGACTGGCTGAACCTTTGGGGGGGGGAATAAGAATAGCCTTTTCAGCAGGTTATCGCAAGATCCAGATGGGATCTTTAGGCCGGGAGGTCTAGAGGCCCATCCTGGCGACCTCGCGCGCGTAATGGCCGGCCGAAATGAAGGTAATCGCGAGCGAGGCGTAAATCAGCAGCTGAACCAGAAGCGAAGCCTGCCCCAGATAGTTGAAATAGAGCGCGACGACCCCGGTCACGATGTAGAGGGCGGTGGCAATTTTTCCGTAAATCGACGGCCTGAACGTCCGCGGACCGACCGCAAGGTTCACGACCGCAACGGTCGCGACGATGGCGACATCACGGCTGATCACCAGCACGGTGAACCAGACCGGCAGGCGATTCGGTTCCCCGACGCCAGGCAGTGTCAGCATGACGAACATCGTCACGAGCAGCAGCTTGTCGGCCATCGGATCGAGCCACGCGCCGAGCGTCGTTTTCTCCCCCGTCAACCTGGCGATCAGCCCGTCCAGGAGATCCGTCAGGCCGGCGGTCATGAACGTGAGCACGGCCCATCCGCGGTAGCCGTAGATCAAGAGAATGACGAACGCCGGGATGAGCAGCATTCGCGTCAGCGTGAGCTGGTTCGCCGGCGTAAACACGGGGCCGAGGTTCATTTCCTGGCGAGCGCCTCCAGCTTTGACACGGTGTCGAGCGCCTCGGATCCGGTGATCGGACGCGTCAACTGGAACGAGTGCCCTTCGAGCGGCGACATCACGCCCGCCGAGACCGACCGCGCCGCGGCCGGATAACTCAGATGCGACGGCGCGACGTCGGTGAAGGTGGGACGGGGATCGCTCCAGCGCGCCGCGAGCCTGGGGTTCTGGGAGCCGATGAGCGAGAGGACGCGGCTCGCCGCTTCGGCGAGGTCGCTGCGACGAACGAGCGCGTTGGGCTGAAACGTGTGGTTCGGAAACGGCTCCATCACGCCGGCGCGCGTGACGGTCAGGATCCACGGCGCCGCCCAGTTGCCGCGTGTATCGGTCAGGAGCGCCGGGCTCGACGTCCGGGCGCGGCGGAGCAACGTCTCGAGTCGAGCGGCGAGCAGCGCGGCCAGCTGTGCCCGCGTGACCGTCGCGGCCGAGTCAATCGACCGGTATTCCTCCGGCATCGTTTCGAACGCCGCCTTCGAGCGCATCTCTTCGACCTTCGCGTTGGCGGCATCGGAGCCATCCACGGCTGCGACCGCGGCGTAGGCATCGGCCGCCCTGCTCCACTCCCCGCCGGCTTCGTAGATCTCAGCAGTCAGCGTCAGTGCGCGGACGTCCGAGGGATCGAGCTTCGCAGCCTGTTCGGCGTGTGCAAGGGCGGACGGCGTGTCGCCGCTCTTGCGCTCGACGAGAGCGAACTCGCGATAGAGAAAGGCGCTGTCGGGCGACGCCGCGATGGCGGCGAGGTAGCCGCGCCGCGCCTCGTCGAACCTGCCGGCGTCGGCAGCCTTGCGCGCGTTTGCGATGTTCTCCTGCGCGTTGCGGAACTTCAGGACGTCGACGCGCCCGGCGAGCGAGGTCAGGCTGGGATCGGCGGCCAGCGCCGCCTGAAACGCTTCGAGCGCTGCCTCGGTCCGGCCGAGCGAGAGCAAGGCGTCGCCTTTGCCCGCGAGCGCCGGCGCATACGCCGCATTGGCGACGAGCGCCTTGTCGAAGTGCGCGACCGCGGCCTGCGCGTCCTTGCGCGCCAGTGCCGAATACCCAAGTCCGGCTTCGGCGGGATAAAACGCGGGGGTCGCGTTCAGGACTGCGGCGAACTCGCGATCCGCGGACCTCGTATCGCCGGTCTGCAGCAATTGCCACGCGCGCGCGTGCTGATCGATCGTGTCCTGCGAGCCGCTCCCCGCAGGCGTTGAGGGAAACACGAACTCCGCGAACCGAGGCGCGCCAACCGGCGCCGGCGCCATCATCGGCTTCTTCGCGCAGCCGGCAACGGTCAGGAGCACGAGGCACCAGCAGAAACCCCTCAGCCCTCTGTCCCGGCCCCGAGCCCTCTGCCCCGCTGCCTTAGGCTCTGACACGCGCATCTTCCTTGTGGAAGCGATCGAGCAGCCGGCGCGGCAGCACCGCCTCGACGACGACCGAGCCGTCGGAGGCGACGTGTCTGAGAATCCGGCCCAGACGGTAGAGCTGCGAAATGCGCGCGCGATCGGCGGGATCGGCGGGATCGAACGCGAAGGTCACGTGGGCGGTGTCGAGTCCGAGCCGCGTTTCCATCGCGGCGATCAACTCGTCGCGCCCTTCACCGGTCAGCGCCGAGACCGTCAGCGTGCCGGGATACAGCGCCGCAAGGCGCTTCCGCTCCGTCTCGTGAAGGCGATCGCACTTGTTGAACACCTCGATCGCCGGCACGCGGCTCGCGCCCACCTCGCTGAGGACCGCCTGAACCGCCGCCATGTGGCGCTCGCGATCCGGCGCCGAAGCGTCGATGACGTGTAGCAGCAGATCCGCTTCCGCGACCTCTTCCAGCGTGGCCCGGAAGGCGGCGACGAGCGAATGGGGCAGGCGATCGATGAAGCCGACCGTGTCGGAGACGAGCAGCTCGCGGCGATCCGGCAGGCGCACGCGGCGCACCAGCGGATCCAGTGTAACGAAGAGCGCGTTCGACGCGGCCGCCTGGTTCCCGGTGAGCGCATTGAACAGCGTCGTCTTGCCGGTGTTCGTGTAGCCGACGAGCGCCACGGTAGGCACAGACGACTTGTGCCGGCGCTCGCGCAGCTGCGACCGGCGCCGGCGGACCGTTTCGATCTCTTTCGGGCGGCGGTCCGTCTCGAGCTTCGTTTCGCCAGGACCTCTGGTGCCGATGCCGCCGCCAAGCCGCGAGAGCGCGTCGCTCGATCCGACCAGGCGCGGCATCAAGTACCCGAGCTGCGCGAGCTCCACCTGCAGCTTGCCCTCGCGTGTCCGCGCGCGGCGCGCGAAAATGTCCAGTATGAGCTGCGTGCGATCGACAACGGTGCGATCGAGCGCCCCTTCGAGATTGCGCAGCTGCGCGGGCGAAAGCTCGTTGTCGAAGATGACGACGTCGACGCGGGCTTCGGCGCAGGCCGCCTGCAGCGTCTTCACCTTGCCGCTTCCGAGAAACGTCGCCGGGTCCGGCTTGGCGCGCTCCTGCTGCACGCGCAGGACGACGTCCGCGCCGGCGGCCGCGGCAAGCCCGGCCAGCTCGTCAAGCGCGTGTTCGGGATCGAAGTGTCGAGGAGAATCCTTGAAGAGGCCGACGAGCGCCGCCCGTTCCCGCCGCTGCACGGTCATCTGTATCTGTTCCGGGTAGTCCGCGTGATCCGCGGCCGGCCTGTCATGAGCGCGATCGGCCGCATCACTGCAGCGATTTTAGCACGCGGTCCCACGCGATCGCGCCCGCGCGCACCAGCGTGACGTCGAGTTCGGCGGCGTTGACGATCGTCGACGGCGCGCCGCCGGACGCCGGACCGGCGTCGAGGATCGCGTCGACATCCGGCAGTGCCGCAGCCACAGCCTCCGGCGCCGACGGCGCGCGCGCGCCGGAACGATTCGCGCTCGTCGCGGTGATGCAGAAACCCGCCGCCCGCGCAAGGGCGACGGCGACCGCGTGATCGGGCACGCGTACGCCGACCGTCACGCCGCCGGCGAGCGTCTCGCGCGCAATCGCGGCCTTCGCGCGGAGCACGATCGTCAGCGGTCCAGGCCACCAGCGCTCCGCCAGGCGCTCCGCCGTCCGAGTCATGTCCGCCACCAGGCGGACATGCGCCAGATCCGCCGCGATCAGCGTCAAGGCGGACGTCTCCGGACGGCCCTTCAAATCGTACAGCCGCGTCACCGACGCGGCGTTGCGCGGATCAGCCGCGAGCCCGTACAGCGTGTCCGTCGGGTACGCGACGATCAGACCGTCACGGATCATCTGCGCCGCCTCACGGATCACTGACGGATCGGGCGTATGCGGATCGACACGCAAACTCACAGTCATCGACTTAGGACCCGACCGGGTCCTTAGCTATTATCACCGCTGGTCACGCACGATCCCTCGGAGATCGCAGAGAACGCGAAGGTCTTCTTGGATTTGTGATCTGCGGACTCCGCGCCCTCCCGGTGAGAACGTCCGTGACAAGCGCCTGTCGCAGCGATGTCTACACGTTCTCTGGCACGGGCTCCTCTGGGGGCGTCCTCGCCCCGTTGCCGTCTCCAGCGAAGCGATAGACCCCGGCCGCCAGGGCGATCAGTCCGATCACGTCGAGCGCCCACACGGCCCGGATTGCCGCGGCCCGGGCGAGCACCCCGCAGACGATCGGGCTCACGGCGAGACCGATGAGTGAAGCGGTCGTCAAGATGCCGAAGCCCGTGCCGCGCACGTTTGGGGGAATCACCCCGGCGGCGGCCGTATACGCGGCGGTCGTCCCTACGCCGATCGCGAGGCCGAAGAGCGGCGTTGCAAGGAACAACCACCGAAGATCGTGCGCCACGACATAGACGAGTGCGCCTGCCGCGGCCGCGGCTCCGGCGCCGGCGATCAGCTGTGGAGCGGTATGCCGCCGCAGGAGCGCCGCGCAGTAGTGATGACCGATCGCGCCGGCGGCGGCGGTGATCGAAAACAGGAAGCCCGACACCAGCGGGACGCGGGAGGCGGCCGTGCCGAGCTCGCCGATATAGAGCGGCAGGATC
>WNGL01007439.1_pt1 | contig 12860 bp, 13 predicted proteins | sample 5400591 | NCBI WGS metagenome assembly WNGL01 (sample SAMN13153377, study PRJNA577476) | soil metagenome | isolation source: 80 cm soil or saprolite under Garry oak tree replicate 1 | place: USA:California | collected 2016-06-15
CGCCGGTGCGGAAGCTGATCAGCTTGGGCGCCAGGTTGGAGAAGTCGTAGGACGGGCTGACCGTGTTCGCCGCCACGTTGACCGACAGCGTGGCGACCAGGATGCTGAACAGCGCGAACCCGATCACCACCGGGTTGCTGAACTTGCCGGTGAGCTGGATCGGGTCCCAGATCGGCGCGCCGTAGATCTTCTGCGACGCCGCGGTGATCAGCACCGCGAGCAGCGAGAAGAACGCCATCGTGGTCGGCAGGCCGAGGGCCTGGCCGATGGCCTGCTGCTTCTGCCCGCGGCCGAACCTGGTGAAGTCCGGCATGTTCAGCGACAGCGTGGACCAGAACGCGATCATGCCCATCAGCGACGGGAAGAACACCGGCCAGAACTTGCCGCCCCAGCCCAGCGTGGCCGGCTCGGACAGCACGTTGCCGAACCCGTGCGCCTTGGTCACCATGTAGACGAGCAGCGCGACCGCCGCGACCAGCACGACCGGGGCGGCCCAGTTCTCGAACCGGCGCAGCGTGTCCATGCCGCGCACGATGATGGCCATCTCCAGCACCCAGAAGATCGCGAACGACAGCCACTGCGTCCACGGGTACCCGCCGAAGGCCGGCGTCGCGTGCGTCCAGCCGTTCCCGGCCAGCGCGCCGATCAGCGTGTAGAAGCCCTCGCCGCCGATCCAGGTCTGGATGCCGAACCAGGCGCAGGCGATCAGCGCCCGCAGCAGCGCCGGCAGGTTGGCCCCGCGCAGGCCGAACGAGGCGCGCGCGAAGACCGGGTACGGAATGCCGTACTTGGTCCCGGCGTGGCTATTGAGCAGCATCGGCAGGAGCACGATCAGGTTGCCCAGCGCGATCGTGACCAGGGCCTGCACCCAGTTCATCCCGACCGCGATCAGCCCGGAGGCGAGCAGGTAGGTCGGGATGTTGTGGGACATCCCGATCCACAGCGCCGCGTAGTTGTAGGTGGTCCAGGTGCGCCGCTCGATCGGCAGCGGCGCGAGGTCGCCGTTGGCGTACCCGCTGGCGCTGATCTCGTCGGCGCTGGCCAGGCTGACCCGGCCGTCCGGATAGTGGACTTCCTCTGCTACCGGTGTCGTCACCATGCCGCGGCCCTCCTCGGCGGTCGCTGGGTCATCAGCGTCTGCCTTCCCGCGTGACGCTCAGCCAACCCCAGGTGAACGTGAGGGTTTCAGCCCCGGCCGATGTAGGGCATCGTGGTCGCGGTGATCGTGAGGAACTGGACGTTCGCGTCCAGCGGCAGGGACGCCATGTAGAGCACCGCGTCGGCCACGTGCCGGGAGTCGAAGACCGGCTCGGCGGCGATGGATCCGTTGGCCTGGAGCACGCCTCGGCTGAAGCGCTTGGTCAGTTCGGTTTCGGCGTTGCCGATGTCGATCTGCCCGCAGGCGATGCCGAACGCGCGCCCGTCCAGCGACAGGGACTTGGTCAGGCCGGTGACCGCGTGTTTGGTCGCGGTGTACGCGATGCTGTTCGGCCGGGGCGCGTGCGCGGAGATCGAGCCGTTGTTGATGATCCGGCCGCCCCGCGGGTCCTGGGCCTTCATCATCCGCACCGCGTGCTGGGCGCACAGGAAGACGCCGGTGAGGTTGGTGTCGACCACGCGCTGCCAGTCGGCCAGGTCGATCTCGTCCGCCTGCGCCGCCGGGCCGAACAGGCCCGCGTTGTTCACCAGCAGGTCCAGGCGTCCCCAGCGGTCCCGGACCGCGTCGAACAGCGCGGCCACCGACGGCGGCGAGGTCACGTCGGCCGGCACCACCAGCGCGGCGTCATCCGGCCAGCCTGGCGCGCTGTCCGCCGGCTTGGCCGTCTCGGCCAGCAGTTCCTCGCGCCGGCCCGCCAGCGCGACCTGCCAGCCCGCGCCGAGCAGGGACCTGGCGATGACCCGGCCCAGCCCGGAACCCGCCCCGGTGACGACGGCCACGCTCATGGTGTTCCAGCCCTTTCCTGTGTTTGTCGACGGTGGTGCTCAGGGGACGGTGCTCATGGGACCACGGTGACCGGCCACCGGCCGGCCTTGACCAGCCGGACCGCCAGCGACCCGACCCACCGGTGACCGGCCTTGGCCGAGGCGCCCACGATCACCGCGTCGGCGCGGACCTCGTCGGCCACGCGCCTGATCTCGAGGTACGGATCGCCGCGGGCGGTGACGAACGTGAGGGCTATGCCCAGCCTCCTCGCCCCGTCTTCGGCCTCCCGCCGCAGGTCGGCGGCGGTTTCCTGGAGCGCCCGGTCCTGTGCGGCGATCGCGCCCGCCGCGGCGCCTGCCGTCGCGCCGTACATCGCGGAGATCCGCTCCACGTAGACGCAGACCAGGCGGGCGCCCTGCCGCCGGGCCAGGCCGGCGGCGTAGGCCCCGGCCCGCAGGGACGTGACGGACCCGTCGACCCCGACCAGGATGACCTTGGGCCCGTCCGTGCCCAGTTCGAAGACCGTGCCTTCCGCGTCCGTCACAGCCGGATTATTTCAGACGAACCCATTGATCCGAACGGACAGCGGTCACGCCTATCCGCCGCGGCACGCCCGGGCCTGGTCGGGGGTCTGTCACGGCGGGGAAGCGTGCCTGGTTCATCACGATTCGTCCGCCGGTCCCGGCTGGGTAACCTAGCGGCATGGATGAGAATCGTGCCCGCCGGATCACTGACGCCCTCAGGGACCGCGGCATCAACGCGCACCTGAGGAAGTCCGGCATCGACGCGTACGCGGTCCAGGTGCCGGCCGGCGGCGGGCGCGAGGCCGTCTGGGGCGCCGAGGGCACCACCGGCCTGGAAGCCGAGGTCCTGCTCGACGGGGACCTGGTCGGGTTCGTGCCGCAGATCCCGGGCTCGGACGCGTTCGGCGAGGCCCAGATCGTGGACGCCATCGCCCGGGCCGACTACGACGAGCCGGTCGGCCATGAGCGTCCCGAGGCGCCTGCGCCGGGTCCGCCGCTGGCCCGCGAGGGCGGCGTGTTCCGCCGCTTCATCGACGGCTTCCGCGACGACTCCGAGTAGGCCGGAGGCGATACGGGTGCGCCTGGCAACCTGGAACGTGAACTCGGTGAAGGCCCGGCTGCCCCGGCTGCTCGAGTGGCTGGCCGAGGCGAAACCGGACATCGTCGCCCTGCAGGAGATCAAGACCACCACGGCCCTGTTCCCCGCGGCCGAGGTCGAGGAGCTCGGCTACGAGGTGGCGGCCCACGGCGACGGCCGGTGGAACGGCGTCGCGCTGCTGTCCAGCGTCGGGCTGGAGCACGTCAGCCTGGGGTTTCCCGGCGAGCCCAGTTACGAGGGCGAGCCCGCTGAGCCGGCCCTGATCGACGAGCCTGGCCTGCGCAAGCCGGAAACCCGCGCCGTCGGCGCCAACTGCGGCGGGATCAGGGTCTGGTGCCTGTACGCGCCGAACGGGCGGACGCCGGAATCGGCTCACTACGCCTACAAGCTCCGGTGGTACGCCGCGCTGCGCACGGTGCTCGAAGCCGAGCTGAGCCGCCAGACCCAGCTGGTGGCGTGCGGCGACTTCAACGTCGCGCCGACCGACGACGACGTCTGGGACCCCGCGCAGTTCGTCGGCTCGACCCACGTCACGCCGCCCGAGCGGCAGGCGCTGGCCGGCCTGCGGGCGCTGGGCCTGCGGGACGTGGTGCCGACCCCGATGAAGGGACCGCATCCGTATACCTACTGGGACTACCGGGCCGGGATGTTCCCTTCGAACAAGGGCATGCGGATCGACCTGGTGTACGCGACCGAGGCCGTGGCCGCCCGGGTGCAGGGCGCGTACGTGGACCGCGAGGCCCGCAAGGGCAAGGGCCCGTCCGACCACGCGCCGGTCGTGGTCGACCTCAGCTGAGGATGCGCGCCGCGTTGTCGTGCAGCACCGCGCTCACCGCCTCGGCCGGCAGGTCCAGGGCCTTGAGCTCGGACAGGCAGCGCTCGGGGGTGAAGAAGGGGTAGTCGCTGCCCCACAGGAACTGCCCGGACAGCCGCCCGCGCAGCTCGCGGATCACCTCGGCCGGGATGCGCCGCGGCGACCAGCCGGAGATGTCGATGTACACGTTGGTCTTGTGCAGCGCCATGGCGATCAGGTCCATGTGCCAGGGCCAGCCGAAATGCGCGGCCACGACGGTGAGGCCGGGATGGGCCGCGGCCACCGGGTCGAGCTTGATCGGGTGCGCCAGGTCGATCCTGACGCCCTGGCCGCCGGGCTGGCGCGCGCCGATGCCGCTGGTGCCGGTGTGGAACAGGGCCAGCAGGCCGTGCCGCTCGCAGGCCGCGAAGATCGGCCAGTACTGCGGGTCGTCCGGCGCGAACGCCTGCAGGGACGGGTGGAACTTCACCCCGCGCAGCCCGAGCGCGGCGATGTTCGCCACCTCGGCCACCGCCGCCCCGCCCTTGTGCGGGTCGACCGAGCCCAGCCCGGTGAACACGTCCGGGTAGTCGCGGCACGCGTCGGCCACCGCCTCGTTCGGCACCCGCGGCCGCCCCGTCGCCGTCTCCGCGTCCCAGGCCAGCAGGACCGCCTTCACCTCCAGCCCGCGGTACAAGGCCGCCAGCTCATCGAGCGTCGCCCGCTGCGCGGGCGAACGGAAGTAGGCCTCGGCCGCCTCCACGTACCCGGCCATGCTGCCGTCCAGCCAGTCCGGGGTGGGCAGATGCACATGAAAATCGATCGCGCGTGGCACCGCCCAATCGTAAGCCCCGCCCCGCCGCCGGGAGTCGCTGCGGGCGGGCGCCGGGTCGCGGTGCGGCCTGGACCTTTTCTGACGGCCACCTCAGCCGGGGGACGGACACGCGGCTTAGCTTAACCTGCGGTGGTTAACCGCTAAATGGGCGAGGACTACGCTAGGGACGGCACTTCCGGGTAAAAGGAGCTGTCCCGTGGCGAGAGATGAGACCTGCATCGGCAGCGTCGGCATCCTGTCCGTGGGCACGCGGGGCGGCGACGGCCCGGGCGAGGTGCGCATCAAGATCCGCGGCGGCTCGGAGACCTTTCTAGCCTGGTCAGAGAAGCCGCTGCCCAGGGGGGCGACCGTCCTTGTCATCGACTCGCGCGGAGCGCGGGCGGTCGACGTCATCGAGTGGGAAGATTCGCTCGGCGAAATTCCGCGCAATCCGGGGTTATATCTGTATTAGGAGATGAACGACGATGTTCGGTTACCGTGTACCGGCACCCGACGAGGCCATGCTGATATCCGGCGGGAGCGGGGCGTCGGGCGCGCCGTTCCGGGTGGTGGTCGGCCACGGCGCCTTCGTCCCGCCCATATTCCGCAAGACCAGGTACCTCACTCTTTCCATGCAAGAGGCTGAGGTCGCGGAGCAGTGCGTGACCCATCAGGGCATCGCGCTGAACGTGCGCGCGGTAATCGCGTTCAAGGTCGGCAACGACCAGGAATCCATCGTCAACGCCGGGCAGCGCTTCCTCTCCGACCAGGACCAGATGTCGGTGCTGACCGGGCGGATCTTCGCCGGTCACCTGCGCTCGATCATCGGCTCGATGACCGTCGAGGAGATCGTCACCGAGCGGCAGAAGCTCGCCACCGAGGTACTCGACGGCTCCAAGGCCGAGATGGCCACGATCGGGCTGATCGTGGACTCGCTGCAGATCCAGTCGATCGACGACATGGGGGCCGGCTACATCGCCGCGATGGCCGCGCCGAACAACGCCGCCATCCAGCGCCAGGCCAAGATCGCGCAGGCCCAGGCCGACCAGGCGGCGGCCGAGGCGCAGCAGGCGTCCGCGCGCAAGCAGGCCGAATTCGCCAGGGAAACCTCGGTCGTGCAGGCGCAGTACAAGGCCGAGGTGGACAAGGCACAGGCCGAGGCGGCCCAGGCGGGGCCGCTGGCCCAGGCAAACGCCCAGCTTGCGGTGATCAACTCGCAGGCCGAGCTGGCCCAGCAGCAGGCCCAGCTGCGCCAGCAGCAGCTGGTGTCCGAGGTGGTCAAGCCGGCCGAGGCCGAGGCCGAACGGATCAGGATCCTGGCCCTGGCGGAAGCCGAGCGCACCCGCATCCAGGCCGAGGCGGCCGCGTCCAACAACCGCGTCGCCCTCGACCAGCTGCTCATCAACCAGCTGCCGCTGATCGTCAAGGAGGCCGCGGCGGGGCTGGCCGGGGCCAACGTCAGCGTGCTCAACGGCGCCGACGGCCTCGGCGAGATCGCCGCCGGCCTGGTCAGCCAGGGCCTGACCATCCTCGATTCGGTCCGCAAGGGGATGCCCGCCCAGGCCGGCGCCGACAACGGCCGGGTGGTGAGCGGCCAGGTCGCGCCGCGCGAGCCGTAACGCAAATCTGTTGATTTGCTGACGTCTGGGCAACTCCCGCACCGGCCGGAACGACCCTGGTTAGGCTCGCACTCGTGGCAGCCGCGACCACGGTCATCCAGCCCCAGGATGTACCCGCAGAACAGGAGCCCGCGCCGCCAACCGGCGATCGCCGGACGGTGGCGCTGGCCGCCGTGTACTACCTGCTGGCCGCGCTGGCGGTCACGCTCTGGCTGTGGCGGGATCCGGCCACCCGCACGGTGGCGGGCAACCCCAACGACGCCGACCAGCTCGCCTGGTTCTTCCGGTACGACGCCACCGCGATCGCACACGGGCACCTGCCGGCGCTGGTGACCACCGCGATGAACGCCCCGCAAGGCGTGAGCGTCATGTGGAACACGTTCATGCTGCTGCCCGGGACGCTGCTGGCCCCGGTGACCCTGCTCTTCGGCCCGCAGAGCGCGCTCACGCTGTTCATGACGGCCGGGTTCGCCGGGTCCGCGACGGCCATGTTCGCCGTGCTGCGGCGCTGGGAGGTCAGCGTGGCGGCCGCGGCGCTCGGCGGGGCGGTGTACGGGTTCTCCCCGGCGCTGCTCCACTCGGCCATCGGCCACTACGACCTGCAGTTCGCGGTGCTGCCGCCGCTGATCGTCCACGTCGGGCTGCGGCTGGCGACCGGCCGTGCTGCGCGCCAAGACTGGCGCGGCGGGGTCTGGCTCGGCCTGCTGGTGACGGCCCAGGTGTTCATCACCGAGGAGATCCTGCTGGTGACGGCCATGGCGGGAGTCGTCATCGCGGCTGTGCTCGCCGCCAGCCGCCCGCGTGAGGTGGCGGGCACGATCCGGAGGCTGGCGGCCGGTCTTGGGGTCGCGGCGGGCGTGACGGCCGTGATCGCCGGATACCCGCTGGGGATGCAGTTCTTCGGCCCGCTGCGGCAGAACGGCAGCCCGTTCACGCCGGACTTCTTCAAGAACGACCTGTCGTCCTTCGTGGTGCCCTCGTCGTACCAGTTCTTCCACACCTCGGGCAGCGCGGCCGGGGCCTCGCGGTACCAGGGGAACCTGCCCGAGTACCTCGGTTACCTGGGCTGGCCGCTGCTCATCGTGCTGGTGCTGGCCGCGATCGCCGGCTGGCGGCGGCTGCCCGTACGGGCCACCGCGGTCGCCTGGGCGGTGCTGGGGGTGTTCTCGCTCGGCGGCACCCTGCTGTTCGGCGGGCACGGCCACCCCGCGATCAAGCTGCCCTGGTACTGGCTGGAAGGCCTGCCGCTGCTCAACGCGGCCCTGCCGGACCGGCTCTCCATCGTGGCGGACGGCGCCGCGGCCGCGCTGCTGGCCTTCGCCGCCGACGCGGCCCGGCCCGCCTTCGCCGCGTTCGCGGCCCGCCGGCTGCCGCAGCTCGCGGCCGGCGGCCGGCCGGCCGCCGTGGTGATGTCCGGCGCGATCCTGGCCGTGCTGCCCATGGTGCCCAAGCCGCTGCCCGTCGACGCCATGACCCCGGTCCCTCCCGGCTGGTCGGCGGCGTTCGCCGCGCTGCGGCTGGCCCCGTCCGCCAGTGTCCTGGTGGTGCCGGTCCCGCTGTCCACGTTCACCGAGCCGCTGCGCTGGCAGGCTCAGACCGGCGAACCGCGCTCGCTGGTCGGCGGGTACTTCATCGGCCCGGCCTGGAACGGGCGCAGCTACATCGACGGGAACGGCACGCCGGGCGCCGCGCAGTACCTGAACGCCATGTGGATGTTCTCGCAGGCGGGCCTGCCCAGGGCAATGGCGGCCGACGTCGCGCCGGAGGCCAAGCCAGGGTCCGGGGGCTACGTGCACGTCAAGGCGGTGACCGACGCGAAGATGCGGGAGCAGATCAGGGCCTGGCGGGTGTCGGCCGTGGTCGCGGTGGCCAGGCCGGGCTCGCGTCTTGGCCGGTACCTCATCGCCCTGCTCGGCCCGCCGGCCGTCGAGACGGGCGACGTCATGGCGTGGCGCGCCTGAGGGTTCAGAGAGCATTCATAGATTAATCTCGGATTCATAACGGCGGCAGAGGCCGTCCGCCAGCTACCCCTAGCTCCGCCGGGCACCGTGGTCAGTGACACCGATTCACGATCAATCAAAGGAGCTGACCATGCTGTGGATAAACGTGATGCTGGCGATTCCGTTCGTTGCCCTGTGGGCCGGGATCCCGCTGTGGCTCGTGCTGAGGCGCCCGGACACCAAGCCGGCCCTGGCCGCCGTGCGGAGGTGATGTGAGACGCTGCCCGGATGCTGGCATTGAGCATCGCCTGCACGGCGGCCGCGGTCGCGTGGCTCTACCTGATCGCCGGCCACGGCGGGTACTGGCGGACCAGCCAGCGGCTGCCCCGGGTCACCGGCGAGCCGGATACCTGGCCGGACGTGGTCGCGGTCGTCCCGGCCAGGAACGAGGCCGCGATGCTGCCGGCCACGCTGCCCGCGCTGCTCGGCCAGGAGTACCCGGGGACGCTGGCCGTCATCCTGGTCGATGACGGCAGTTCCGACGGCACCGCCGAGGTGGCCGCGCGGATCGCCGCCGAGTCGGGCCGGCCGCTGCGGGTGATCTCCGGCACCCCGCCGGAGGAGGGCCGCTGGGCGGGCAAGGTCTGGGCCATGGCCCAGGGCCTGCGCGCGGCCGGCGCCGGGCCGGCCGGCTCAGAACCTGGCTACGTGTTGTTCACCGACGCCGACATCGCCTGGGCGCCCGGCACCCTGCGCGCCCTGGTGGCCGCGGCCGAGGGCGACGACAGGGACCTGGTCTCGCAGATGGCGCTGCTGCGCACGGCCAGCGGGTGGGAGCGCGTCGTCGTCCCCGCCTTCGTGTACTTCTTCGCCCAGCTCTACCCGTTCCGGCGCGTGAACGTGCCCGGCTCGCGGACGGCCGCGGCGGCCGGCGGCTGCATGCTGGTGCGCCGCGCCGCGCTGGAAAAGTCCGGCGGCCTGGCGCCGATCAGCGGCGCCCTCATCGACGACGTGGCCATGGGCCGCCTGATCAAAAGCCAGCGGGGCCGGTGCTGGCTCGGGCTGTCCCGGCAGGTCGTCAGCGTGCGGCCCTACCCCGGCCTGGCCAGCCTGTGGCAGATGGTGGCCAGGTCCGCGTACACCCAGCTGAACTACTCCCCGGCCATACTGGCCGCGACCCTCGCCGGGCTGCTGTTCCTCTACCTGCTGCCCCCGGCCGGGGCGGTCATCGGGCTGGCCGCCCTGGCGGCCGGCGGGGCCGCGGCGGTCCTCACCGCCGCCGCCGGGCTGGCCGGCTGGGCGCTGATGTCGCTGAGCTACCTGCCCATGCTGCGGCTGTACCGGCTGTCGCCGCTGCGCGCGCCCGGCCTGCCGCTCGTCGCCCTGCTGTACGCGGGCATGACCGCCGACTCCGCGCGGCGGCACTACACCGGCCGCGGCGCGCAATGGCGCGGCCGGACGAACCTGCGATGATGGGGCCGTGCGGGATGATCGCGGACGATCCTGCCGGCGATGAGCGCAGAACGATAAGGCTAAGAGGTGGACACGTGACGATCAGCGTTCAGGGCGTGGTGGCCCGCGGTAAGGGCGAGCCGGTAGAGGTGACGACGGTCCTGGTGCCCGACCCCGGGACGGGCGAGGCGCTCGTCACCGTGCAGGCCTGCGGGGTATGCCACACCGACCTGCACTACAAGCAGGGCGGCATCGGCGAGGACTTCCCCTACCTGCTGGGCCACGAGGCGGCCGGCGTGGTCGACGCGGTGGGTCCCGGCGTGACCGAGGTGGCGCCCGGCGACTTCGTCATCCTCAACTGGCGCGCGGTCTGCGGGCGGTGCCGGGCCTGCAGCCGCGGTCGCCCCTGGTACTGCTTCAACACCCACAACGCGCGCCAGAAGATGACGCTGGAGGACGGCACGTCGCTGTCCCCGGCGCTGGGTATCGGCGCGTTCGTGGAGAAGACGCTGGTCGCGGCAGGGCAGTGCACCAAGGTCAACCCGGCCATCCCGGCGGCCACCGCCGGGCTGCTCGGCTGCGGCGTGATGGCGGGCATCGGCGCGGCCATCAACACCGGCGGGGTGACCCGCGGCGACAGCGTCGCGGTGATCGGCTGCGGCGGCGTCGGCGACGGCGCCATCGCCGGCGCCTACCTGGCCGGCGCGCGGACCATCATCGCGGTGGACGTGGACGAGGCGAAGCTGGAGTGGGCCCGCGGTTTCGGCGCCACCGACGTGATCAACTCGCGGACCTCCGACCCGGTCGAGGGGATCAGGGAGCTGACCGGCGGGTTCGGCGCGGACGTGGTGATCGAGGCCATCGGCCGTCCCGAAACCTACCGGCAGGCGTTCTACGCCCGCGACCTGGCCGGCACGGTGGTCCTGGTCGGCGTGCCCACGCCGGAGATGAAGCTGGAACTGCCGCTGCTCGACGTGTTCGGCCGCGGCGGGGCGCTCAAGTCTTCCTGGTACGGCGACTGCCTGCCCAGCCGCGACTTCCCGATGCTCGTCGACCTGCACCTGGCCGGGCGGCTGCCGCTGGACAGGTTCGTGTCGGAGACGATCGCCCTGGGCGACGTGGAGGAGGCCTTCGCCCGGATGGGCCGCGGCGAGGTGCTGCGCAGCGTCGTCACGTTCTGAACCGGCCCCCGTGAACCGCGCCCTATGAACCGCGCCTGTGCCGCGGACCGGCCCACTCGCATCGCGATGTGGTCGGGGCCGCGGACCGTGTCCACCGCGCTGATGCGGGCCTGGGAGAACCGGGCGGACACGGTGGTCCACGACGAGCCGCTGTACGCCTTCTACCTGGACCGAACGGGCCTGGATCACCCGGGCCGCGACGAGGTGATCGCGAGCCAGCCCACCGACTGGCGGGTGGTGCTGGCCCGGCTGACCGGCGCCCCGCTGCCCGCCGGGGCGGCGATCGGCTACGCCAAGCACATGACCCACCATCTGCTGCCCGAGGTGGACCGGTCCGCGCTCGCCGCGCTCAGGCACGCTCACCTGATCAGGGACCCGCGCGAGCTGCTCGCCTCCTACGCCCGGGTGCGGACCGAACCGACCCTGGCCGACCTCGGCCTGGCCCAGCAGGCCGAGATCTTCGAGGCGTTCGGCGGCCCGGTCGTCGACTCGCGCGACCTGCTCACCGACCCCGAGGGCATCCTGCGCGCTCTCTGCCAGGCCCTCGGCGTGCCCTTCGACGGCGCGATGCTGGCCTGGCCGGCCGGGCCGCGGGACAGCGACGGGGTGTGGGCGCCCTTCTGGTACGACAGCGTCCGGTCCTCGACCGGCTTCGCCCCCTACCGCCCGCCGGCCGGGCCGCTGCCGGCCAGGCTCGAGCCCCTCGCCGAGCAGTGCCTGCCGTACTTCGCCCGGCTGCACCCCTACCGCATCGCCGCGGCCTAAAGGAGGCCTGCATGCTCCAGGTGTTCGATGAGCGCAACCGCGACCTCATCGTCAACGTGGGCGGCAAGCTCACGCACCGCGACCGCGCGGGGGTGAGCCCGTTCGACTCCGCGGTCCAGGGCGGCGACGCGGTGTGGGAGGGCCTGCGGCTCCACGCCGGGAAGATCTTCCGGCTGGACGAGCACCTGGCCCGGCTGCGCGCCTCGGCCCGGGCCCTGGCGTTCGAGCAGATCCCCGCCGACGAGGAGATCGCCGAGCAGATCCGGCGCACGCTGGACGCGAACGGCATGCGCGACGGCGTGCACATCAGGCTCACCCTTAGCCGCGGGGTCAAGGTCACCTCGGGCATGGACCCGCGGCTCAACCGGGCCGGGCCGACGCTGATCGTGCTGGCCGAGTACAAGGACCCGGTCTACGACGCGGCCGGGATCACGCTGATCACCGCGAGCGTCCGCCGCCCGGCGCCGGACTGCCTCGACCCGAAGATCCACCACAACAACCTGCTGCCATCCATCCTGGCCAAGATCGAGGCGAACGTGGCCGGCGCCGACGACGCGGTGATGCTCGACCATCGCGGCTTCATCGCCGAGACCAACGCCACGCACGTCTTCATGGTGACCGGCGGGACGCTGGCCACGCCGACCACGGTGTCCTGCCCGGCCGGCATCACCCGGGCGGCGGTGCTCGACCTGGCCGCCTCGGCCGGGATCGCCTGCGAGACCGGCGACTACACGCTGCCCATGCTCTACACCGCCGAGGAGGCGTTCGTGACCGGCACCATGGGCGGCCTCGCCCCGGTGCTGTCGGTGGACGGCCGCGTCATCGGCGGCGGCGCCCCCGGCCCGGTGACCAAGCGCCTGACCGCCCTGTACGCCGACCTCACCGCCACCACGGGCACTCCCGTCATCTGACCGTCCCGTCCTCGAGATCCAGCACGGAATCGGCGATGTCGATGAGGTTCGGGTCGTGCGTGGCGACCAGCGCGGTGACGCCCTCGGACTGCACGACGGCGCGGAGCAGGCGCATGATCTGCTTCGCCGTCTCGGAGTCGAGCTGACCGGTCGGCTCGTCGGCGAGCAGCAGCTGCGGCCTGGAGGCCAGCGCCCGCGCGATCGCGACCCGCTGCTGCTGGCCGCCGGACAGCTCGCCGGGCCGCTGCCTGGCGTGCTCGCCGAGGCCGACGATGTCCAGCATGAGCCGGACCCGCTCCTCCCGCTCCTTCGGGGCCATCCCGGCGATGCGCAGCGGCA
>WNGL01019143.1_pt1 | contig 12856 bp, 11 predicted proteins | sample 5400591 | NCBI WGS metagenome assembly WNGL01 (sample SAMN13153377, study PRJNA577476) | soil metagenome | isolation source: 80 cm soil or saprolite under Garry oak tree replicate 1 | place: USA:California | collected 2016-06-15
CACGAACCACAACATTAACAATTTCGGCGACCCGTCGCGCTAAAACAGCGAAGATCGCCAATGAGAAAACCAAACGAGAAACTATGATATTACCATTACTGGCAGAAATGACCGGAAGCATTCACGTGGGACTTGCAGCCATGGGCGCGGGGATCGGAGTCGGCCTTACTGGCCTGGGGGCGGCCGCGGCGGTCGGACGCAATCCCGGCGCGGCAACTCCAATCCTGGTGCAGGCGATTCTGGCGATCGCTTTTACTGAAGCGATCGTGTTCTACGCGCTGTACCTTCTTGCTCACTAAATCTTTCCCGCGCGGGGCAATTGCCGCCGCGCCCAAAGGTTTGCATTATGAACCTGATGATTGCAGCTACGAGCGGGGGTTTTACTGACACGTTGCGCGATACGGCCGAGACCTTTGGCTGGAATCCGTGGCTGTTCTTATCGCAAGTGATCAGCTTCGTAATTGTCGCGTTGCTGCTGCGTCGCTTTGCCTACAAACCGATTTTGGCCGTGCTCGAAGAACGCCGGCGACGAATCGAGGAAGGCCAGCTTAACGCGGAGAAAATTAAGAAACAACTGGCCGAGGCCGAGCAGCGTTATGCGGAAGTTCTAGCCAAGGCAAACGCCGACGCACAACGGATGATCGACGAAGCTCGCGAAAGCAGCGCGCACCTCGCCGAGCGCAAGCAGCAGGAAGCGATTGCGGCGGCGGAACAAATCCTTGCGAAAGCGCGCGAAGCTAGTGCGATTGAACATGAGCGCACGATGGAATCTCTAAAGCGCGAGCTCGGACGTCTGGTGGTCGATACAACCGCCAAGGTCACGGGCAAAGTGCTCACCTCCGAGGACCAACAGCGGTTGCAGGAAGAAACAGCCCGCCAACTCGCCTGATGAAGATCAATAAGGAAGTCCGCCAACTTTCGCGTCAAATGCTTCAAGCAAGTTTCACTGACGGCCAGCTCGATTCCGGACGAATCTCATCGCTGGTGGACTCGCTCATAGCGAGAAAGCCACGCAATTACATCGGCGTTCTGAAAAATTACAGGCGTTTGCTTCGCATCGAAGTGGAAAAACGGCGCGCTCGAATCGAGACCGCGAGCGAGGTGGATCGCGAAACTAGTTCGAGACTCGTGGCGAATCTAAAGAAAAAATACGGCAGCGATCTGACGACCGAATTCGTCGTCAATCCTCAGCTTCTTGGCGGGATGCGCATTCGCGTCGGCAGCGACGTTTGGGATGGAAGTGTCCGCAATCGGCTCGAACGCCTTCAGCAGCAACTTTAAATCCAAAACAAATCATGAGCAGCATACTCGAAGAAATTGAAACCAAAATTGAAGGGCTAAAAACCTCGACGACGAAAAGTAATGTGGGCGTCGTTCGCGAGACTGGCGACGGCGTGGCGCGTATCGAAGGCCTTAGCGACGTCATGCTCAACGAGATGATCGAGTTTCCGAATGGGGTCTTCGGCCTGGCATTGAACCTCGAAGAAACTGAAGTCGGCGCCATTTTGCTGGGTGAAACAACAAAAGTCTCCGAAGGTGACGAAGTAAGAACCACAGGAAAACTGTTACAGGTTCCCGTCGGCAAAGCGTTGCTTGGACGCGTCGTTAATACCATAGGCCAACCACTGGATGGAAAAGGCGACATCAAGACAGACTCGTTTTATCCACTTGAAAAGATCGCGCCGGGCGTGATCAAACGCCGCAGTGTCAGCCAACCTGTTCAAACCGGTATCATGGCGATTGACGCCATGATTCCAATCGGCCGCGGACAGCGCGAGTTGATTATCGGTGACCGCGCAACTGGGAAAACCACTATTGCAATCGATACAATCATCAGTCAGGCGCGGCTCAATAAAGCCGGTGAAAAGGGAGAGGTGAAAGATTATCGGCCGCTTTACTGTATTTACGTCGCGGTTGGCCAGAAGAATTCCAACGTCGCGCGAGCACTCGCCGTTCTCGAAAAAGAAGGCGCCCTGCCGTACACGACAATCATCTCCGCGCCTGCGTCCGACACGGCCACCAATCAATATCTCGCGCCATTCGCGGGTGCCGCCATGGGGGAGTGGTTCATGGATAATGGCATGGACGCCCTCATTATTTACGATGATTTGTCGAAACACGCCGTCGCGTATCGCCAGGTTTCCCTCGTCTTGAGGCGACCTTCTGGACGCGAAGCCTACCCCGGCGATGTATTTTATTTGCATTCGCGATTGCTTGAGCGAAGCGCCCGCGTCGCGGAAAAGTTTGGCGGCGGTTCGGTCACGGCGCTTCCAATTATTGAAACACAAGCAGGCGACGTTTCCGCTTACATTCCAACCAACGTGATTTCGATCACGGACGGACAGATTTATCTCGAGACCGATCTTTTTTATCAAGGCATTCGGCCGGCCATTTCAGTGGGTCTTTCGGTCAGCCGGGTCGGTTCCGCCGCGCAGATCAAGGCCATTAAGCAGGTCGCGGGCAAAGTGAAACTCGATCTCGCTCAGTTTCGCGAGCTGGCCGCCTTTGCGCAGTTTGGTTCCGATCTCGACGCGGCAACAAAAGCACGACTCGATCGGGGACAACGCATTGTCGAGCTTTTTAAGCAAAAACAGTACAACCCAATCCCGGTCGAAGAACAGGTCGCGGTGATGTGGGCGATGCAAAATGGGTATGTCGATCCCGTGCCTGTCGAGCGGGTAAAGGAATTTCAAATCAAGCTTCAGGATTATTTGCAGACGCGGAAAGAAAGTTTGCTGGCGGCTATTCGTGACAAGAAACAACTGGATGAGAATATCGAGTCGCAGCTACGGGCCGCGCTCGACGAATTCAAAGCGACCTGGCGATAAATGGCAAATACCCAGGACATACGGCGTCGGATCAAATCGATCCGCAACACCGCGCAAATTACAAAGGCAATGCAGATGGTGGCTGCGTCCAAGATGCGCAAAGCCCAGCAGCACGCGCTCGCCGGTCGGCCGTATGCCGCGCTAATGAACAAGGTTCTGGTCTCACTGCAAAGACGCACCGATCCAAGACTGCATCCGCTTCTTGAAATCAGGCCGCTCAAAAAGGAGCTCGTGTTGATCATCAGCACCGATAAGGGGCTGGCCGGTGCGCTAAACACGAACCTGTTTCGCGAGGCTGCGCATTTTGATTCTGCCAAGACTGCCTTTGTGGTCACCGGCAAAAAAGCGAGGCAGTTTATCGCACGCACCAAACGCGAGTTGCTGGCCGATTTCGAATTGAAAGATGCGCCGAGCTTTGTCGAAACCAAAGCGGTCTCGAAATTTTGTACCGAAAAATTTCTGGGTCGCGAAGTGGACAAGGTCTCCGTCCTCTACACGCATTTCATTAACACGATCAATCAACGCGCGGTCGTGCAGACGTTGCTGCCAATCAGTGGCTTCGATTTGCCCAAGGGTGAACCCAGCGAAGGCGCGAAGGAACATGTCGATCCCATGATTGGCTATGTCTTCGAGCCGAATGCCGAGACAGTTCTCGATGTGATGCTGCCCTACTATCTTCAATATCAGGTTTTCCAAATGATCCTCGACGCCCGCGCGTCCGAGCACAGCGCGCGCATGGTGGCGATGAAAAACGCCACGGACAACGCCAAAGAATTTATTAAGGATCTCACTCTCGAGTACAACAAGATGCGTCAGGCTAGCATCACCACTGAGCTACTTGAGATCGCTACCGCGCAAATGGCGCTCGGCTCGTAATCAATTTTATGAATACAGGAAACATTGTTCAAGTCATCGGTCCCGTTGTGGACGTGGAATTTCCGCACGGGAATGGGTTACCAAAAATTTATAACGCGCTCGAAATCGAGTACGAGGTGAATGGCAACCCGACAAAGCTGACCCTCGAAGTCCAGCAGCATCTCGGTGAGAACTGGGTGCGCTCCATCGCTATGTCATCAACGGAGGGTCTCAAGCGCGGGATGAGAGTGGGCGATACCGGCGGACCAATCACGGTGCCGGTGGGTGAATGTGTACTCGGCCGCCTTTTTAATGTGACGGGCGATCCTGTCGATAACCGCGGTCCCGTAAAATTTGAAAAGCGTTATCCGATTCATCGTAAAGCCCCGGATCTCACCGAACAGGACACGAAAGTACAAATTCTGGAAACCGGCATCAAAGTCATCGACCTCATCTGCCCATTTTCGAAAGGGGGCAAAGTAGGCGCGTTTGGCGGCGCCGGTGTTGGTAAAACCGTTATCATCATGGAGCTCATCAACAACATCGCCAAAGGTCACGGCGGTGTTTCCGTGTTCGCCGGCGTCGGTGAACGCAGCCGCGAAGGCAATGATCTTTATACCGAGATGAGTGAGGCTGGTGTGATCGATCAAAAAGATTTGTCGAAGTCGAAAGTGGGAATGGTTTTCGGCCAGATGAACGAACCGCCTGGCGCGCGCTTGCGCGTCGGACTTGCCGCCCTCGCCATGACGGAATTTTTCCGGGACGAGCGCAACCAGGACGTGCTTCTGTTCATCGACAATATCTTCCGATTTTCCCAGGCGGGCTCAGAAGTATCGGCGTTACTCGGTCGCACCCCGTCCGCGGTTGGTTATCAGCCGACGCTCGCTGCCGAAATGGGCGACTTGCAGGAACGAATTACTTCAACAAATAAAGGATCTATTACTTCATTCCAGGCGGTTTACGTTCCAGCCGACGATCTTACCGATCCGGCGCCTGCGAATACGTTCGCGCATCTGGACTCGACGATCGTTCTTGAGCGCTCGATCGCCGAGCTTGGAATTTATCCGGCCGTCGATCCGCTTGCATCGACATCCAAATCGCTCGCGCCCGAAGTTGTCGGCGAAGAACATTACAATGTGGCTCGGGGCGTGCAGCGTGTCTTACAACGTTACAAAGATCTGCAAGACATCATCGCGATTCTTGGAATGGACGAGCTAAGTCCGGAAGACAAATTGACCGTGTATCGTGCGCGAAAAATTCAACGTTTTCTCAGTCAGCCATTTCACGTTGCGGAAGTGTTCACGGGTCACAAAGGCCAATACGTTTCGGCTGAAGAAACGGTTCGCGGCTTCAAAGAAATTCTTGATGGGAAACACGACGATGTGCCCGAGCAAAACTTCTACATGAAGGGCAACATCGATATGATCAAAGAAAGTTGAAACATTGAAACGTGAACCCTTAAATCGTCGGACGTTCCTGATTCTTCCGCTTCAGCGCTTCAACGCTTTAACGCTTTAACGAATAACAATGGCCACTCTCAAACTCGAAATCGTTACGCCGGAAACAAAAATCTATTCCGAAGACGTCGACATGGTCACTTTGCCGGGATCGGAGGGCGAGCTCGGCGTTTATCCCAAACATGTCCCATTGCTAACCACATTAAAACCAGGTGAGCTGCGAGTTTTGAAAGGCGGACGCGAGACGGCAATGGCCATCGGCGAAGGCTTTGTGGAGATCAAAGCCGATGCGGTTTCGGTTTTGACCGACATGGCTTTGGAGGCTGAGAAGATCGACATCGCTGCGGCTGAGGCCGCTGTCGAGCGCGCCAAGGCCGCGATGAAGGAAGATCACACTGCTGCAGAGGTTGCAGGGATTCAAGCGTCGTTGCACAAAGCGCTCGCCCAATTGCACGTCAAACGCCGCCGTCATCACGGGTAGCGTGCTTCAAACGTCGCCAAAGTGAACCCGGTCAGTCCGAGCGAAGTCGAGGAATCCCGTGGCGCTACCCCTAACGTTTCATCACGGGATTCTTCGACTCCGCTCCACTCAGAGTGACAAGTAAGCGCGATGAACGTTCCAGAGAGCCTCGGGATCATCGCCGGAAACGGTGTTTACCCCCGATTACTTGCTGATTCCGCGCGGAACGCCGGCGTTAAAAAAATTGTCGCCGCCGCATTCACAGACGAAACGGATTCGGCACTCAAGCAACATGTCGATCTAATTGAATGGATGCGCGTTGGACAAATGAGTCGGTTGCTCAATTTTTTTCGTGAACAAAACATTCATCACGCGATCATGGCGGGACAAATTGCGCCGAAGAATCTTTTCGATCTGCGGCCGGATTGGAAAGCGCTCCTCTTGCTCGCGCGACTCAAGGAACGCAACGCTGAATCCATTTTCGCGGCAATCGCAGATGAACTCGCAAAAATAGATGTCGATCTTTTGCCGGCGACGACTTTTCTCGAAGATTTTCTTGCGCCTGCTGGATTGATCGCGGGACTGAAGCTCACGCACCGCGAGGAGGAGGATGTCGATCTTGGCTGGAAGATTGCCAAGGAAATTGCGCGGCTGGACATTGGACAGACCGTCATTGTGAAAAATGGAACGGTCGTCGCAGTTGAAGCTCTCGAAGGCACAAACGAAACCATAAAACGCGGTGGCAAGCTTTCGCGAAAAGGCGCGCTAGTCGTAAAGGTCGCGAAGCTAGATCAAGACATGCGGTTCGACGTTCCTGTGATTGGTGTTGAAACAATTCTCATTGCAACGGACGTAAAAGTGCGCGCGATTGCCGTTGAAGCGGGGCGCACCTTATTGCTCGAGAAAGATGTGATTGTCGATCTCGCCGAGCGCGCAAACATTTCGATCATCGCTCGCTAGGTCCGCACATGATGCCGTGATTCGTGTTTACGATTCAGCCGGGAACATGATCGACACGCACGTTCGCTTTTTATCGTGCCCGGATGTCCGTCCTTGTTAGCATCTGGGGATTAGACGGAATGAATTCCGTAGATATCTCGTAAGGCCTATTCGAACCTATTTTTTTTGCACACATGACTCCACAAACAGTAGCGCAGCAATTCGTCACCGCGATTAACGCACACGATGTTGAATGTCTTGCCACCCTCATGACATCAGATCATCGTTTCATTGACTCGCTTGGCGCGGTGGTAGAAGGCCGCGACTCCATGCGCGACGGCTGGAAGTTCTACTTCGCCATGGTGCCTGATTATCATCTCGAAATTAGCCGGTGTTTCAACGCGGAGGCTGCTAAAGATGAGACGATGCTTGTGGGCGTAGCGAGTGGCTCCTACTGGTCGGACGGCCTTAAGCAACCAAACTCGGGTTGGAGCACTCCCGCGGCGCTTCGCGCTGTGGTCCGCGACGGTCAGATTGCCGAGTGGCAAGTGTACGCAGATAATGAACCGATTCGCCAGCAAATGCGCGCTGTGTAGGCGCAACCAAACGATGCAGCCAACCGCTGGCCGGCGTAATGTTTACACTGACAACATGGCTACTGACCACAGACTACGATTCACGCTCGCTCTCGCCAGCGGTGGCTGATCTAGTTTTCGTTAGATATCGGAACCCATTCCCCTGCAAACCGAAATATTCGCACTTTGTAACGCGGCGACCGTCGCTGCCGGTAAACTAAACATCCTGGGATCACCGACGGTGGCTATCCCGGCAACAAGCACTGTGCACCGCATTTCGGACCCTTCATCATTTCGATGCGAGAACGGGTCTGATAAAGTTAGCCGTGTATGTGGTACTTACAGACGGTGTGCTAATCTCGTGACTTATGGCGCCTCCATCTGACCAGGATTGAAAAATGTAATTCGATCCATTCAGAGTTTGTGGGCTTGGTGCTGCAATTGCTCTTATAATTCCTACAACTCCAGTCACTGTATAGCAGGCCTGCTGGATGGGTAGCAAAAGTCATATCCGCTTTGCGTGGGAAGATGTCGCGAGAGACGATGTGGGTTAAGCCAGCCGAATCCTTCACTTTGAGAATTATGCGATACCACACATTGGAAGACGTCTCGCCTCGATTTGGAATGGTAAAGGTACCCGCTTTACTTCCTGTTGTTGCTGCAATAAATGGATGAATGTGGGTGTCGTGATGAAAGTCCACTTGCCAGGTAAATGCTGAGGCCGGCAAATCTCCATCTTCATAATCGGAAGCAGAGCCCGAATAGTTAACCACCATTCCGCCGAAATAAGTCGTGCCTTGAACGGGTGTAAGTATGTGTCCAACCGGCGGTCTATCAGAAGTCACAGAGAGAGTGGCTGCATTACTCAAAGTACTGCCATAAGCATTGCTCACTTGAACCCGAAAATGTGCCCCATTGTCTGACAAAGTTGTATGAGCGATCCTGTACGTTCGGGCAGTAGCGCCGCTGATATTTACGCCATTTCTCTTCCATTGATAGGTGAAGGGAGAAGGGCCACTGGCAGTGACTGAAAACGTAACTGGATAACCCACTGAAATCAGTTGTGACTGCGGTTGAGTGGTAATTACCGGCGAGAGGTTTGTCGTATAACGAACCTTCATAACGGAACTTGTGCCACGAGCGAGGTAATAGAGGCTACCGTCGCCTCCAACTTGAATGTCCACGGGCGCTCTTGCGCCGGTGATAAAACCAGTGGCCTGACCTGTTGCGGGATCCAGCTTTCGAATAAAACCTGAGCAGTAATCTCCGAAAAAATATTTACCGACATAGGACGACGGGAAATTGTTTGTACTGGGCGTATAAAATGCTGCACCAGTGATTGCGCAGTTGCCGTCAGTATGGCCGTAATAATAAACTGGACTAGTATAATCTGGATTGCTAGTTGGTCCTTCGGTCGCGGGCCAGCCATAATTTGCAGCGGCTTGTCCTAGATTGATTTCTTCCCAAGTCGCCTGGCCGACATCATTGATGTACATAAAATTCGTAGCCCCTCGGAACGCAAACGTAAATGGATTCCTAAGACCCAATGCCCAAATCTCATGGCGGGCATTGGGCGATTGTACAAATGGGTTGTCAGAAGGAACTGTGCCGTCGGAATTTATGCGAAGAATTTTTCCAAGAAGATTACTCAAATTCTGAGCGTTACTTCCATTGGCATTGTCTCCCACGGCAATATAGAGTTTGCCGTCGGCTCCAAAGTGAACGGCGCCGCCATTATGATTGGTGGCTGTGGAGAGGGGGTTCAATTCAAGGATGACTCTGCCACTGCCTGACAAAACCACATCGCCATTGGCAGTGAACCGAATCACACGATTGTGTGCGGGAGTCCCGGGAACTGTATAGTAGAGATAAATAAAATGGTTCAAATTAAAATGTGGATCGAAGGCAACACCCAAAAGCCCTCGCTCTCCGGTCGAGTCCACGGAGAGGGTCACAAAGGGAGTGGCTAGTAAAACTCCGTTTTTAATTACTCTTAATGCTCCGGTTTGTGAGCAAACAAATATCCGACCATCCCGTGCAATTGCCATTGCTGTGGGCGAAGCAATCCCACTGGCTAGGGTAGTCTCAACAAAACCAGAGGGCAGCGTTGCGGCCGAAGCAGAAGAAGATAAACCAAACAACAGAAACACCATTGCGATGAATAATCGCCCCTGGTGCATTCCAGGGTCGCGGAGAAAAGAAGAAATGATCGCGCGTGCGTGTTTTCGCCGCGCGCGTCGAATTACACCCGGAAAACCGGGCCGCCCGCGCGCGTCAACCTGGCAAAACGCGCCTTTGATCTGTGGACGACCCGGCTGGCTGGGCAAGCCTTTCATTTCTATGGCGCATCAAGCCGACGAAAATTCATCGGTTGGTTGCACCCAATCTATCGGCATCGCATTGCAACGTTCCGTCGGACAAATGATGCGCCGCGGCCCGTTTCCACGTGTGCCCCCAATCACCTGGATTTCCCGCCCAGTGATGATTTTGCTACAAACAAGGCAATAACGCTTTTCGTTCAGAGAATACCACTGCCGGAATTGATCGAGTCGTTGCAGCGTCTCCAGTCTTTCTTCATCGGATAATTTGATTGGAAAAACGAGCGCCATGGCCAAGGCTCGACCGGTTAATTCATTACGAAGCGCCGCGCCAGACCAAGCGCACCGAGGGCCGCCCCGAGCAACATTACCGTGGTGCCGCCGTCCGGAACACCACCACCTGGGCCAAAGAGCGTCCACCCCGAAAGGCCATACCGGCCACCCATGGCAGGAATCGTGATGATTCCACTTAAATTACCGACATACCAAACTTCAGAACCATAATTTGGGCCGTCGTATTTGGCAAACAGGTATGAATATAAACCGCTGCCAAGATCTATGGTCGTACCGGTGCCGTTTAGAGCAAATACGGCAGTGGGCAGGGGACTAAAACTATTAGTTGAGCGTGTGAAGGTCTGGCCCAAAGCCACATCCGTGCTGCCAAGAGCCATGCCAATCAAATGGTTGACATAAGCAGTTCTGGCATCATCACCGGATGGTATGCCGAAGTTCACGAAGCCCAACTCGTGCGCGTCACCAATGGTAAGGGCGCTGGCATTGCTGCTGAATGCAAGCATTACGGCGCAAAAGGCCGCGGAAAGCACCGCTAGTTTGTTTGTCGGAATCATTTTTAGTTTCATAGGGAATTTCGTGTTCTCATCTCCTTCTCCGGGAACTACGGGGCGAAGTTCTGGAAAAAGCTAAAAAAAGTCCGGAACACAGACTTCTCAGCCTGTTCGCCAGCAGAGTTGCACTCCGCTGGGGCAAAAACCGCGGACGTCGAAGCGCATATCTTGATCGATCATAGTTGCCCCATTGAAGAGGTGAATCACGGCGTCATGTCACCGCCATATAAGACGCACGAGTAAGCGAGCAATTTCAAAGAGTAGTAATTTTACTTTTTTCGTCGTGCCGAGTGCCTGTTTCTTGATAACGTCCCAACATGCCCGCAGATTGGTTAGCGTCGGTGGCACAATCGCTTGCAGGTGACCGCCTACTGCCTACGCTCCTACGTCGCTTCGGCTTCGAACGGCGCCTGAAGCATGGGCGTTAGATATCGGAACCCATTCCCATGCAAACTGAAATATTCGCACTTTGTGACGCTGCGACCGTCACTGCCGGTAAACTAAACATCCTGGGATCATTCGACACAATTTGGGCTCAGTCATTCCCATGTAATCATCCACTGTGTGCCGTTGCCTGTAAGCTGCGGTTTGATGCCGGCGAGGAAGGACGTCATTTCCTCGAAATGCACTTTTGCGATCCAGACATGCGGCCGGTTCTCGCGCCAATACGCCAAGATTTTGAGATCAAGATTCCAAGCCACCAGTCTCAGACACACAGTCATGTCTGGCAGCATCTCGGATTTCATCTTGAGCGGCCCGGAGACTACTACTTCGAGCTTAAAATTGACGGCGAGACCAAAAGCCGCATTCCGTTGTACGTCGTCCAAATGCAGCGACGCTGAGGTCTAATCAATCCCTGCACTTAACGGCCAGCCGCCGGTATGAAATGAATGCCCTCGCGTTTTAGTCTTGATTGATTGTTTCGATCTGTCGCTCTCGCCGACGACAAGAGCAGCTACACTTCATCTGCGATTGAAAAGCAAAAGACTATTCGCAGGTAGAGTCAACGCGGCGGAGTAGCTAAATCCATGCATTGGAATCTCACCCGCGGAAACTCCTCCCGCGTTCCCAATTACTTGCGGGTTAACCCAATTATCGTAAACATCGCTGTTGAATACTTCGCGCCACCCACCACCGGTAGGAAACCCGATCCCATAGCCGTAGCGGTTAAAGTTGGCCAGGTTTACTACAACGATCACGTCCTGCCCTTCGCCTGGCACCCACCGATGGAACGCCAGGACACGATTCTCGTCATGCGCGTGCACCACGCGAAAGCCGTCGCCTCGCAACGCCGGTAGCTGCCACCGTAACCGAATCAATTCTCGAGTAAAACGCAGGAAATCGCGCATAGCCGAATCGGTTGCGCTTAAGCCATCCCAGTATATCCGGAGTTCGGGATGCCCTGGGACATCGTCAGACCATTGCTTGTCCTCGAGAAATTCCTGCCCCATGAAGAGCATCGGAATACCCGGTGAAGTCAGGATGAGGCCGGTCGCCACGCGCGAGCGACTGCGCGCCCACCAGGAATGCGGATTTGAAGGATCGGCAAGTCGTGGGATCCGGTCCATCCGGTTGTGATCGTTGGAATCCTTGGGCTGCATCACCAGATCGTGGTTCTCAATCCCCTGCACGCCACACCAGAAATTGGGAAAACCCGAGGGCGCGAGTTGGCTTGCCAGCGCGGTCATTGGCAAAGGATCGTCGCCGGGAAAGGAAGCCGATTGAAGAACATTGCGTAAGGCAATGCGCAAGCCGTCTGTCATAGTTGTATGAAAGCCTGCCCCGCCACTAGACGTTCCCTTCACCACCCATGGATTGACTGGCCAATATTCGGCGTGCTGCAATGCGCCCGGCTTATGCGTGCGGAGTGTGCCAGTCAGGGCCTGACAAAAATCCCAACCTCTCCCGTAGCCATTGCTGTCGATGACGCTGACTTCGTCATAGCGGAAGCCGTCAACGCGATATTCATCGAGCAAGAAAAGCGCGTTATTAATGAGAAACTGCCTGACCCCGTCACTTTGGAAATTGAAAACATTTCCGCCCGCCCAACCTTTGTCTGAGAAGAAGAGCGAGTTCCAGTATTGGGGCGGAGTATCTTCCGATCCGTTCTGCCGATCAAAAAACCACAAGCTTTCAGTTCCGAACCCGCCCCCGGCATGGTTGAAGACAAGGTCTAGAATAACGGCGAGCCCGTAGCCGTGGCAGAGATCGATGAGCGCTTTAAGTTGGTTCATTCCACCGGTGAGATGTTTCTCTTCAAAAGGAGAAAGCCCCTTCGCCTCGAGCAATTCATTCGCGCGCGCGACATAGGGCCCGAGGCGATCCTCACTCACGCCAAACGCCATCTCGGGAGAAAAATAATCGGTGCCGTTATATCCCAGACTGAAGTCGCCCGGGAATTCCTGAATCGGCATTAGTTGTAACACCGACACACTCAGACCGGCAAGGTACGGGATCTTATCCATCACATCCAGGAAGGTCCCGGCGTGTGGCGGCCAATGCGGCGCGTAGAATGCGCCGACGTGCAGCTGGTAGATGAGAAAATCCGAGAACTGCGGTGTCACAAATCCGGTCTCGTG
>WNGL01030678.1_pt1 | contig 12855 bp, 7 predicted proteins | sample 5400591 | NCBI WGS metagenome assembly WNGL01 (sample SAMN13153377, study PRJNA577476) | soil metagenome | isolation source: 80 cm soil or saprolite under Garry oak tree replicate 1 | place: USA:California | collected 2016-06-15
CTCGGGCTGCGTCACCTGCACGAGCCCACGGATTTCGTCTATCGGGACGCTGGCGCGGCCGCGGCGCTGGCGGCAGCCGTGGCGCCGCTCGGTCTCCCGCTGTTCCTGGAGCGCGTCCCCGCTGAATCGGCCACGGTGTGCGCCCTGAAAACCGCATGGCGCGGCCGTGGCGTGGTCGTCTCTCGGCCCGCGCTCGGCTGCCCGTTCCTGGAACTCGCGGGGGGGTGGGCTGACACCGAGCCGCCGCTTGAGGCCGGCCGCCGCTCCGACTTGCGACGGGCACGGCGACGGGCGGAGGGAATCGGGCCGCTCAGTTGCCAGATCGTATCGCCGGGGCCCTCGGATCTCGATCCACTGCTGGACGAGCTCTTCCGGGTGGAATCGACCGGTTGGAAGGGTCGGCACGGGACGGCGTTGGCGAGCGATCTGTCACGCGGGGCCTTTTACCGCCGCTACGCTGCCGCCGCCTCCCGTACTGGGGTGCTGCGGCTGTGCTATCTCCGCATCGGCGAGCGCACGGCGGCGGTACAGTTCGCCCTCGAAGCCGAAGGGCGGTTTTGGCTGCTGAAGATCGGCTACGATCCGGCGTTCGCCCGTTGCTCGCCCGGCCAGCTGCTGTTGTGGGAGACGGTGCGGTACGCCGCGCGGCGGGGGTTGCGCACGTACGAGTTCCTTGGCGGTCCGGAGCCGTGGATCCGCGTGTGGACCGAACGGATCCGGCCGTGTGTCGCGGTGCGCGCGTATCCGGCGCGACCGCTGGGCATGGCCGCCCTGGCCATCGACGTCGCGAAATCGGGTTGGGGTCGCGTGCGGCGCTCCGTCGGGCGGTCACAGTGATCGCCCGCCTGCGACGCCTCGTCTGGGTCTCCTGGAGGCCGATCGCGGAGCGGGCCGCTCGTGCGTACGTAGCCGGGCCTACCCTCTCGGACGCGCTCCGCGTTTGCGACGCCCTCGCGCGTCAAGGCCTCGCCGCCACGATCTGTCCGTGGGACGGGCCGGGCGACCCGTGCCGCCGGGTGGCGGATGCGTATCTCGCGGCGGTTCACGCACTCGCGCGAGCGACGCTGGATTGCTACGTGTCGATCAAGGCACCGTCCCTGGGATTCTCAGGGGACCTGGTCGCGGAGCTGCTCGAGGCGGCGCGACCGCACGGGTGCGGCATCCACTTCGACTCGCTCGGGCCCGAGGCCGCTGACCAAAGCTGGGCGTTGCTGGCGGAGGCGGCAGCGCGGGGCGGAAGGCTCGGCTGCACGTTGCCCGGCCGTTGGCGCCGTAGCCTCAGCGACGTCGATCGGGCGGTGGAGCTGGGACTGCGCGTGCGTGTGGTCAAAGGACAATGGGCTGATGCCGGAGGGGGGGGGGCCCCGGACCTGGACGCCCGGGACGGCTTCTTGAGGGTGGTGGACCGGCTGGCGGGCCGGGGGTGCCGGGTCGCCGTCGCCACGCATGATCACGCGCTCGCGGGGCAGGCGCTGGCGCGGCTGCGAGATGCCGGGACCCCGTGCGAGTTGGAGCTGCTGTATGGCCTGCCGGCGCGACAGTCGCTGCAGGCCGCGCGGGCCGCGGGCGTGCCGGTGCGCGTCTATGTGCCGTACGGTCACGCCTGGCTGCCGTACGGCCTGTCGCAGGCTCGCCGGAACCCGCGCATCCTGTGGTGGACCATGAAGGACTGGCTGCTGGGGTGGCGCTGGCCGGGCGCCGCCCCGTCGGTCTAGGCGACGGCGATGGCGTTGACGACGTTCACGCTCCCGACGGAGTCGGCCAGGGACCCGCGTGCTCCACGGGATTCGGGCGACGCGGGGTTTTTCGCGGGCTATTCCTGGTGTCTGAATCCCATCCTGACCCTGGACGATCAAGTGGTGAGGCTGGGTGAGGAGCTGCACCGCATCGCTGGCCTTGCGGCGGGTTGGCAGCGGGACGAATGCGTGATCAACGTCCACCTCCTGGTCTGCGGCATCGCGTGCACTGTTGACGACTATCTGGCGCGGCCCGGCTGGGAACTGGGAGCCGTCGCTCGGCGGTTGCCGCGCCTCGGGTGGGCGGTCGCGATCCTGCGCGCGGTGTTGAACGTGCCCCACGCGCTGGCGGCGCGGTTCGGCGACCGGCGTCTGCGCGCGTGGAGAGACGGCTGGACCGGTTGCGTGGACGCGGCGGCCCGGATGGTGATACGCGGCGGGACGCCCGGCGCGGCGGAATGGACCGACCTCGACGCCGCGTGCCGAGTCGCTCGAGCGCACCTGCCCGCGCGGGTGCGGGGCCGCCGGCTGCGGATTCCTGAGGGGTATCGCTGCCAGGACCTCTCGCACCACGATGTGATCGCCTTGGCACGCCGGTTCGCCCAGCAGAGCGGCGACCGCAGCCGCGGTCTGGCGGTCGTCGGGGTGCGAACCGCAGGAGCATACTTCGCGCCCCTGGTGAAGGCGGAGCTGGCTGCGACCGGGTGGGGCGACATCTCGTGGCTGACGATCCGGCCACAGGTGGGACCCACCGCGTCTGAGCGGTGGCGGCTGCACGAATTCGGCCGCACGCAAACCCCGGTCGTCGTGATCGACGATCACCCCAACACCGGCGCGACGCTCGGGAAGGTCCTCGCTACGCTGGGGCGGGCCGGCATCGCGCCCGAGCGGATCGCCATCCTTACGCCGCGTCACCTGGTCGAGCCCGACTGGAAGCTGCCGCGCGACGCACCGGGGGCTGGCCGCGTCGCACTGGTGACGGTCGAGCCCGAAGAGAGCTACAAAGCACGCCTCTTGACCCCGTCCGCGGTCGAACCCCTGCTGCGTGATTGGTTCGGGGCCCAGGGGTGGCGCCACGTCGCCGTCCGCGACACGCCGGAGGTCGACGCCGCCAACCAACGGCTGGCCCGGCACGGCCGCGACGGGTTCCAGGTGCGGCTCAAGCGCGTCTTCCGAGTCGAGCTGGGCCGTGACGGCGCCGATCGCGACGTTCGCTACGTGCTTGCGAAGAGCGTGGGCTGGGGCTGGCTCGGCTACCACGCCTATCTGGTGGGCACTCGGCTCGCGGGCTTCGTGCCTCCGGTGATCGGCTGGCGTCACGGGATGCTGTTCTCCGAGTGGATTGGGACGCTCGACGAGCCCGCGAGTGCGACCCCGCCGCCGGTGCCCGTCACGGCATTGGGTCACTACCTGGTCCGGCGGACCCGCTCGCTCCCGCTCACCGAAGATCCGCGCCTCGGCAGCGATGACTCCGGCTGGTATGCGTGGAAGCTGCTGCTCAGCGTCTTACGCCGCGCCTACGGACCGTATGCGGGGCGGCTCAAGGTCCGCGCGCTGCGGGACGCGCTCCACCGATTCGCGAGCCCGCGGCCGACGCTGATCGATGGACAGATGCGCCCCGCGGACTGGGTGACGGCGGGCGATCGCACCTGCAAGGTCGACTACGAGCAGCACAACTTCGGCACGCCCGAGCTGGATGTGGTCGATGCGGGGTACGATCTGGCCTCGACGGTCTTCGAGTTTCGGCTGGACGAGGCGGCCGAGGCCGAGCTGGTCGGGACGTATGCCCGCGGCGCCGGCGATCGATCGGTACGAGACCGGCTGCTGATGTACAAGCTGCTCGTCGGCACCGCCGCGCTGGAGCAAGCGGCGTCCTGGGCCCGCCGCTCGCGCTCGGTCAGTCAGGGTGCGCACTGGAACGAGCGCTACTTGGCGGCCCGGAATTTCCTCACGCACCAACTGCACCGTGCCTGCGCGGGGTTCCTGCCGCCGCGCCCCACGGCGCGGTGGTCCGATGCGCTCGTCTTCCTGGACGTGGACGGCGTGTTCGATTGCGAACTCCTGGGGTTCCCGCACACCACGGTCAGCGGCTTGACGGCGCTCGCGCTGCTCCAGGCGCAAGGGTTTGCGGTGGTCTTGAACACGGGTCGCAGCGTCGAGCATGTGCGTGAGTACTGCCGGACCTACGGCCTTCCGGGGGGGATAGCGGAATACGGCAGCGTCCTGTTCGACGCGGTCACGAATCAGGAAGTGGCGCTCTGCACACCCGCGGCCCTGGAACGGCTCGCGCAGTGTCGGGACGCGTTGGCGGCAGTGCCCGGCGTGTTCGTCGATCGCGGCTATCGCTACTCCGTTCGCGCGTATCGGTTCGCGGGCGGGGGCACCATGGGGCTCGTTGCTCGGGAAGTGCAGGAGTTACTCGCGCGCGGCGGCGGGCGGGATTTGGCCCAGATCGCCACGAGCGCCGATACCTACGTCGTGGACCAGGCCGTCAGCAAGGGCACCGGCCTCAGGGCGCTGAAGCGCCGCCTGGGGATGCCCGAAGCGCCCGTGATTGCCATCGGCGATTCCGACCAAGACGTGGCGATGCTCGAGCTGGCGGAGCAGTGGTACGCGCCCGGGAGCTGCTCGGCGCGCGTGCGCGAGCTGGCCCGCGCGACCGGTGGGCGGGTGGTGGCCGGGCACGGACAGCGCGGACTCCTGCAGGCCACGACCGATGTGTTGCAGAGGAGGGGAGCGGACGCTGGGGTCGTTCCCGGCCTCGGTCGGCCCACGCGCGTGCAGACATTTGCGGACCTCTTGCTGGCGATCCTGCGCGCGGCCGACCGTCCGCGGGCGGCCCAGGTGCTGGCGGCAGTCGCAGGGCGCGGGTTGTAATCGTGCGGCATCCGGAGGAGGGCGAGGGATGAGCAGCATCGAGGCCGTGCACGCAGGTGCGGCGAGCACTGGCTCTTGCACGTCACTGGTCGAGGCTCTGGACTCGGGGCGCCACGTCTGGGACGATCTGCTGGCTCGGACCGGCGACGTATCGCCGTTCATGAGCTGGGCGTGGCATCGGGCCTGGGCCGATGGCGCATCGGGGCAGGACTTGAGCGAGAGTCACGCCCTGCTCGTCCGCGGAGCGGACCAGACCGTCCAGGCGATCCTGCCGGTGGCCGTGCGGCCGGCGCTCTTCCGACGCATGCGGGTCAAGCTCCTCGCATGGGCGATCGGCGACCTCGGCTGCCCCGATCATTTGGATGTCCTGGCCTGCCGCGGGGCGGCTCTCGACGACATGCTCCCGGCGATCGAGTCCCTCCCATGGGACGTGATACGGCTGGGCAATTTGGTGGAGGGTGCGCCCAACGCGGCGCGACTCGCGGCGGCGCTGGCCCGTCGCGGGCACCGCGTGCGGTGGCGCGTGGGCTGGAGCTGCCCCTACCTCGAGCTTCCCGGGAGCTGGGACGACTACCTGGGGACACTCAGCGCCACGCGCCGTCAGGCGTTGCGTCGGGACGAACGCAAGCTCGTGCGCGAGCGCGCCGCGGTGCTCACGGACTACGAGCCGGGCCGGTGGCAGGAAGGCTGGCAGCACCTGCGCGCGCTGCACGAGCGGCGTTGGAACGGGACGAGTGAGCTCTCCGCCGCGAGCACCGAGCAGCTGCATCGGCGCTTCGCTCACGAGTGGGCCGGGCGGGGCCAGGTGTGGCTCACGACGCTCGACCTCGAAGGGGAGCCGGCGGCGGCGTGGTACGGGTTCGCCGACGCGGATACCGTCTACTTCTATCAGGGGGGTCGCGATCCCCGTTGGGCGCGGGCGAGTGTCGGCAAGGTGTTGATGGAGATGATGCTGCGGCGAGCCATCGAGCGCGGGTATCGGCGCTTCGACTTCCTGCGCGGCGACGATCCCTACAAGCTCGAGTGGACGCGGACGGAACGCACCACCCGCGTGCTGGTCGTGTTCCGGCGCGGCGTGCGGGGCCGCTGGCTGCAGGGCCTGGACCGGGTCGGAGGCTGGAAGGCCCGGCTCATGTCCGTCGTGGGGGACGTCGCCGAGGCCGCCCGGCTCGACCGCTCGCTCGTCCACGGTCTCGCCTGGACCGGGAGCGCGCGGTGGGCCACCCAGGTGTTTGCGTGGGTCGGGACGCTGATCGTCGCTCGCACCCTGACCCCTGCGGACTTCGGCCTCGTGACGATGGCCCAGGTGTACCTCGGGCTCATCATGGTCGTCAGCGAGTTCGGAATCGGGAGCGCGGTGATCACGCTGCGCGAGCTCTCCGATGACCAGCTGTCCCAGCTCAATACGACCAGCCTATTCCTGGGGGCGGCTGGGTTCCTCGCGACGGCCGTGGCCGCCGACCCGCTGGCGCGTTTCTTTCGTGCGCCGCTCCTGCCGCCGGTCCTGATCGCGACGGCGACGGGGTTCGTCGTGGCGTCGTTCGGAGTGGTGCCCGCCGCGATGCTGCAGCGACAGCTGCGCTTTCGGAGCCTGGCCCTCATCGACCTGGTGCGCGGGACGTTGATCCCGGCTGCGACGGTGCTGTTCGCGCTTGCCGGTCTGCGGTATTGGTCGCTGGTGCTGGGTGGGCTGACCAGCTCGGTCGTGGGCACGCTGCTCACGCTCCGCCTGCGGCGGCTGGGGTTCAGGTGGCCGCGCCACTCGTCGCTCCGCCCCGCTCTACAGTTCAGCTGGCACGTGCTGGTGGGACGGCTGTCCTGGTACGTCTATTCGAATGCGGACTTCGCGGTGGCGGGGCGTACGCTCGGCCAGGTCGCGCTCGGCGCGTACACGCTGGCCTGGACGCTCGCGACGGCCGCGGCCGAGAAAGTGACCAACGTGGTCAGCGGCGTGGCACCCGCGTTTCTTTCGGCGCTCCAAACCGATGCCACGGCGTTGCGACGCTACTGCCTGGACATCACCGAAGGCGTGGCATTGGTCACCATCCCCCTCACCGTCGGCATGGCCCTCGTGGCTGACCAGTTCGTGGCGCTCGCCCTTGGGGCCAAGTGGGAAGCAGCGGTCGGCCCGCTGCGCCTGCTCGCCGTCTACACCGCGGTCCGGTCGATCACCCCCGTGCTGCCGCACGTCCTCACGGCGACGCGCAACACACGGTTCCTGATGTGGACCTCCCTGCTCGCGGCGGGCGTGCTGCCGACGGCCTTCTACATCGGCAGCCGCTGGGGCACCGTCGGTATCGCGGCGGCGTGGATGGTGGCGCACCCCCTGGTGATGGCCCCGCTGTTCTGGAAGGCGTTCCGCCGGCTGGACCTGTCGCCGTCCCGTTACCTGCACGCACTGCGTCCCGCGCTCGAGGGCGCCGCGCTCATGACGGCGGCCGTCGTGCTGACTCGCGGGGCGCTGTCAGATTGGCCTCTCGCGGCGCGCTTCACGGTGGAGGTGTTGGTCGGCGCGGGGGCGTACGTCGGCGTCGCCTGGTCGCTGCATCGCACCCGGCTGCGCGCATTCTACATGCGCCTCCGCGTGGCTCGGGCGGCGGTGTAGCGTGTTCCCGGAGTCGCGCGTGGCACTCCTATGACGATCCTCGCCGGCATGTTCAGTCGGGACCGGGACCTGGAGCTCAGCGAGGCGCAGGTCGACGCCGTCCGGCGGGCCCTTTCGCGCGGCGGCGACGCCGCCATCACGGAGTTCCGTGACCGGCGGGCCTTCCTGGCCAAGATCGACATCGGGGCGTACGGAGACGCGGCGTTCCGGATCGCCCCATCCGGTTCGGTGATGATGGCCGCCGGCCACCCGTTGCTGTCGGAGGCCGCTGGGCGCGGCCGTTCGCACGACCTTGCGGTCCTGCATGAGCGATGGGACGCGGATCGGCGGGAGGTGCTGGACGAGGTCAACGGGGTGGATCGGGCCGCGGTACGTCGTCTTTGCCACGTCGCTCCGCCTGCTCGACGCGTTGCCCGAGGTGCCCCGAATCATGGACTTGCGAGCGGTGACGGAGATCGCGCACTTCGGGTACCCGCTCGGAGACCGGACCCCGTACCGGGACGTGGCCGTGCTGCGCCCCGCGGAAATCGTCGAGGTCGGCTCATCGTTCGCGCGCCGGCAACGGTACTGGCGCTGGGACCGGGCCGCCGGACGCCACTCCCCGCAGCACGTGTTCGCCGCGGCGTACGAGTCGTTCAGCAGTGGTGTCGCGCGCCGTCTCGGGGCCGATCGGGCCGCCGTGGCGTTTCTGAGCGGCGGACTCGATTCTCGCTGCACCGTGGCGGCGCTCCGACAACTCGGCGCCACGATCTACACGTTCAACTTCGCTCCCCCGGGAACGCAGGATCAGGTCTTCGCGGCGCAATTCGCCCGCGCGGCCGGGGCCCTGCATGAGGAAGTTCCGCTTGCCGCGGAGGTGTTCGCCCAGCCGCAGTGGTCGTCCCTGCTCGCCGCCGCGTGGGCCGCCTCACGTCACCGGTACGCGGTGCTGCCGGAGCGGCCTAGCCTCGCCTGGTCCGGTGACGGCGGGAGCGTCGGCGTGGGCCATCAGTACCTCACGCGCCGGGTCGCCGATCTGCTGCGCCGGGGGGCCGTCGACGAGGCCATCCGGACCTACTTCGCCGAGCAGGGAATGGGCGTGTCGCGGCGCCTGCTCGACCATCGCCTCGCGCGCGAGCTCCTCGCCGTGCCGGTGCTCGGCGTCCGCGAGGAACTCGCCCAGTTCGACGTGGAGGATCCCGCCTGGGGGTTCTATCTCTTCCTCCTGTTCAACGAACAGCGACGACACGTCGCCGCCCACTACGAGGACATCGACCAGCATCGCATGGAGTTGCAGCTCCCGTTCTTCGACTCGCGCTTCCTCACGATCGTACAGGCGGTCCCGCTCGATGTTCGCCTCGGACACCGCTGGTACCTGCAGTGGCTGGAACGCTTTCCCCCCGCCGTGCTCGCTGTTCCCTGGCAGTCTTACCCGGGGCATGTGTCCTGTCCCCTGCCGGTTCCCACGGGCTTGTCATATCAGTGGGATCGGGCCTTCCTGCGGAAGGCGGCGCGCGCCCAAGCGGCTGCGCTGCTGGCCGAGGCGGAAGAGGTGCTCGAGGCCCCGGACTTCCCCAGACCGATCCTGCAGCGAGGCCGGCTGCGTTTGGCCATTTGGCTCCATCGCCTCGGGCTGCGGGACTACCGGCATGTGTTCGGCACCGCCCGCACCTACCACCATCATTGGCGCCGCAGCGGCGGCAGGTACGAAGGCATCACCGCCACGGCGCTCAGAAGCGAGCTGACCGAGGCTGCGAGGTCCCGGTAGTCGACCGCGGTCTGGCGGCGGCGCAGGCCTGCTCCTCCGTCCGCCCACACCGCCTCGAGTACGGCCACCATGGCTTCCACATCATTCGGCTCCACCACGGCCACGCCGAGCCGCGACGCCTCGCGGCCCGTCGCGCTGTCGGGCGTGGTGATAGCGACGGTGGCGACACCGATCGCAAGCCCCTCGTACAGCTTGCCGGGGATCTGCGGCTCCTGATCCTGCGCCAGCACGACGACCAGGCGTGAGCTGGCCACGAGGTCGAGCGCCGCGGCCCGCGAGATGACCCCGAGGAGCTCGACGTGCCGCTCGAGCTGCAGCGCCGTGATCTCCTGTTGCAGAGCGGTGGTGCGGGCGGCGTCCGCGTACCCCGCAGAACGCAATCGGGTGTCATCGACGGCGGCCTCGGGGTGCCGCTCCAGGAATAGGCGCAGGGCCCGCAGGACCAGGCTGAGGCTGCGGCCTCCGTATAGGGCGCCCACGTGCGCGATACTGAGCCCCGCATACGGTCTCTCGTTGCAGTCCGGCAAGCTCTGTCGGTCGGCACCGTTGCGCAGCCAGGTCACCGTGGATCGGGGATGGCGAGCGCGCAGGACTTCTGCGAGCTCGGGTGTCGTGGTGATGATCCCGGTGGCGGCCCCGAGCACCAGCCGCTCGAGTCGGACCGTCGCCGCCCACGCGAGGCGACTGCGCATGAAGGGATGCGCGCGAAAGCCCCGCGATACCGGCCCGGCCCAGGGATCGCGGAGGTCGACCAGCCATGGGGTCTCGAGACCCCGCGTGGCGAGCCAGGCGGCCAGATGCGCCGCCACGGGCGGACTGGAGCTGACGATCACGTGCGGTCGGACCCGCCGGATCACGCGGCGGGCGCGTAACGCCGCGCGCAGCGCCCAGCCTCGGCCTTCGCTGAGCAACGCCAGCACCCCCGCGCCCTCGGCGCGCAGCCTCGCCAAGGGGCCGGTGGGCTCGCGTCCATCGGTGGCGTCCTCGCCTGCGCCGCGCGCGCCCACCGCCACCTTCCGCACGCGCGCGCGCCACCAGCGGTATAGATCGCTAGCGGTGCGACCGGGCCGGCAGCGCTCGACGGAGACTCCCTCGACCGCATCCGGACCGCCCGCGGCCGTGACGACCCACACCCTCCAGCCGAGTTGCGCCAGGTATTTGGTCAGTCCTGCCCAGCGCATGGCGCCCATCGCCGGGTCGGGAGGGAAGTGGTAGCTGATCACCAGCAGTCGTGGGCAGTCTCGAGTCGCGCGCGACAGGGCGCGGCGGTGCCCCGCAGGGCCGCCGTCAGCCGGTGAATCAGTCACCTGGTGCGTCACGCGCGCCCTCCGTCAGGACGATGCTCCAGCGTTCCCAGCAAACGACGAGCCATCATGAACCGTGCGGTTGCGGGGGGGCAAGGCGCGTGGGGGGGGACCCGCACCCGTCCCCGCGGGCTCGGCTGTTGCTGCCACGTTACACGTCCCCCCGCGGTCGGGTGTCCGCGCCCGTAGCCGCGGGCCCCGTGCGGTGCGAGTTGTTGGCATCATGTGACAACCCCGAGCCGGCCAATGGCGCTTCACGCCCCGGCGACTTCCGTAAGCCGCGGCGAGGGAGTGGTTTAGGGTGTGGGGCTCCGAGCGCGCTTGGCCCGACTTGTGCTCCCGTGAGCCCCGCCGTTCGTGCGGTTCGCCGCCGCAGCGTCCGCGGTGGGGACGGTGTCGTGTTTCGCAAACCGAGGCGACCGATGCCACGTGCATTCCGATCGCGCCGTAGCCGGTGGTTCCGGAACGCGTGACCACGCGGCCGCGACTGCTGTTCCTGTGCCAGACGCTGCCCTATCCGCTGGATTCGGGCGTCGCCATCCGGTCCTACCACACGCTCAGGATCCTGAGCCGTGTCTTCGACGTCACGGCGCTGTGCTTTTACCGGCGGAAGCGGGGGCTGGTACCGGAGGGTCCCGGCCCGAGCCTCGCGCGGCTGCGCTCGCTCGCGCGAGTCGAGGCCTTCCCCATCCCGCAAGAGCACAGCGTGCCGCGGTTGCTCTGGGACCATCTGCGCAGCCTTGCCCTGGGCCGCGTGTACACCGCTTTCGCGTATCAGTCGCGGCCGTTCATGCGCCGGCTCGGCGAGCTGCTCGGCACGTCCCCCTTCGACCTCGTTCACGTGGACAGCATGGTGCTGGCCCGCTACGGCGCCGCGGCGAACGGAGCCCCGGTCGTGTGCGTGCATCACAACGTCGAGTCGGTGCTGCTGCAACGCCGTGCCGACGTGGTGCGCGGCTGGCGGCGTGCGTACCTGTCGCACCAGGCTCGGCTCATGGAGCGCGAAGAGCGTCGCTGCTGCAGCCGTTGGACCCGCAACGTGCTGGTCTCTGAGGCGGACCGTGCCCGGCTTCGGGCGATCGCGCCTGAGGCGAGCTGCGCAGTGATTCCCAACGGGGTCGATACAAGCCACTTCGCGCCGGTTCCCGGTCGGGACGAAGGGTTGGTGTTTGTCGGCGAGGCGACGTGGTTCCCGAACCGCGATGCCCTGCAGTATTTCTGCGACGCGATCTTGCCGCGGGTGCGCGCGGAGGGCCGGAGAGTGCCGGTGCGATGGATCGGGCGCGCGTCAGCACGAACCCGCAGCGCCTACCAGCGGCGCTACGATGTGGAGCTCACCGGATTCCTCGCCGATATTCGCCCAGCGGTGCGCGACGCCGCGTGCTACGTGGTTCCCCTCCGGGTGGGGGGCGGAACGAGAGTCAAGATTCTCGACGCCTGGGCCATGGGGAAAGCGGTCGTCAGCACGTCGGTCGGCTGCGAAGGGCTGGCCGCCGAGGACGGGCGAAACATCCTGATTCGGGACGATCCGGACGGCTTCGCGCAGGCGGTCCGTGCCGTGCTGAGCGATGCCGGCTTGCGGCAGGGGTTGGGCGCGGAAGGGCGTCGCACAGTCGAGCGACTCTACAGTTGGGACCGGATCGGCGAATCACTCGTGAACGTGTACCTCTCCGTCCTCGAGTCCTCGCGCGGCCCACTCCGCCTGCTGGCGCGGGCCGCGGGTTGAGGCCCCCGAAAACCATGAGCGCGCGGCGGCCGGCATGACGGGAACCTGGCAAGATCTGGGGATCGAGTTGGCGTGGAGGGCCGTGCCCGCCGGCCTCGGGGAAGGGGGCTCTTCTTGGCCACTCGACCGGGAATGGCTCAAGCAGGTGTCGATTCGCTGGCCGTCGCAGTATGCGTGGCCCGATGCCCATAAATGGCTCGACCCGCTGCGCCACGGGTTGCAACGGTTCGTGCGCGTGTCGCCCGCGATCCTCCCCCAACCCTTCGAGCACATCATCCTGATCGAGCTGGCCGGAGCGGCTCTGCCGCGTACCGTGGCGATTGACTACGCCGACCGTTCGACGATCGACGAGGAGTGCGCCGAGCGCTGCGCGTTGTACTTCAAGATGCAGTATCGGTCGCAAGGTCCGCGGGTGCGCGCCCTGGCCCAGGTGCGCGGGCCCCGGGTGGAGGTCTATGGCCGTTTCCGGCTGGACTACGCCACGCAGTTGCGGCGCGACGCCATTCGGCACCTGACCGAGAGCGCTGACTTGAGATACGTCGGCGGCGGCGGCGTCGTGCGCTACAGTCGCTTCCTGAGAGAAGTGGCGGAGGCCAAGATCTGCATCAATCTTCCCGGGAACGGCGACCTGTGCTTTCGGCTGATCGACTACCTGGCCGTCGGTGCCTGCGTCATTAGCCCACGGCTCCGCAGCCACCTGCACGTCCCGTTGGTGGATCGGGAGCACATCGTGTACACCGCGGACGATCTCTCAGATCTCGTGCCGCTGTGTCGCCGTTATCTGCAGGATGACGCGGAGCGAGAGCGGATGCGTCTCGCCACGCAAGCGCTGTTCGACCAATTCCTGTGCCGTCATCAGC
>WNGL01007448.1_pt1 | contig 12852 bp, 6 predicted proteins | sample 5400591 | NCBI WGS metagenome assembly WNGL01 (sample SAMN13153377, study PRJNA577476) | soil metagenome | isolation source: 80 cm soil or saprolite under Garry oak tree replicate 1 | place: USA:California | collected 2016-06-15
GACGGTGGCAAGACCTGGAAAAACATGGGACTGGCCGCCACGCACCACATCGGCAGAATCGTCATTCATCCGAAGAATCCCGACGTCGTCTACGTCGCTGCGCAAGGTCATCTTTGGGGGCCGAATCCCGACCGCGGCGTCTACAAAACCACCGACGCTGGCAAAACCTGGCAGCAAGTTCTGAAAATCAATGACGACACCGGCGTCAGCGACATCGCCATGGATCCTGAAAGCCCGGACATTTTGTTTGCCGCTGCTTACGAGCGCCGCCGAACGCCCTTCGGCTTCAACGGCGGCGGTCCCAACAGTGCCATTTACAAGACCACCGATGGCGGAGCGACCTGGAAGAAATTAACGAAAGGCCTCCCGTGGGAAAACAGCACCAGCGATACCGGCCGCATCGGCCTCGACATCTACCGCAAGGATCCCAACATCGTCTACGCAGAAATCCAGCATGAAAAAGGCGGCACGTTCCGCAGCGAAGACAAAGGCGAAACGTGGAAGCGCATGGGCGAAACCGATCCGCGTCCCTCTTACTACAGTCAGATTCGCGTGGATCCAAACAACGACCTGCGCATCTGGGAACTTGGCGCGCAGATGTTTTACTCCGAGGACGGCGGAAAAACTTTTAACACGCAGCGTGTCCGCGGCATTCACGGCGACTTTCACGCTATGTGGATTGACCCCGCCAATTCCAATCACATGATCACCGGCTCTGACGGCGGTATCCACTGGAGCGACGACGCCGGAAAAAATTGGAACTTTCTCAACGTCATCGCCATCGGCCAGTTCTATGAAATCTCTCTGGACAACGAGAAGCCCTATCACGTCTGCGGCGGCTTGCAGGACAACGGCAGTTGGTGCGGCCCGAGCATGACGCTCACCCGCGACGGCATCGTCAACGAAGACTGGCAGGTGATTCACGGCGGCGACGGCTTTTACGCCGCCATTGACAACGTCGAGCCGTGGATTGTTTACACCGAGTCGCAGGACGGCTTCATCGACCGCCGCGACATGCGCACGGGCCAACAACGCTCCATCCGGCCGGAAGCCAAAGCCGGCGAACCGCACTATCGTTTCCAGTGGAATTCGCCCGTGGCCGTCTCCTCCCACGAGCATACGACCGTCTATTACGGCGGAAACTATCTCTTCAAATCCACCAACCGCGGCGACACCTGGACGCGCCTGGGTGGCGATCTGACCACCGGAGTGGACCGCAACAAGCTCCCCATTCTCGGAAAGGTTCCGGACAAAAACACCTTGTCCCGCCACGACGGCGTTCAGGAATATCCAACGATCACAACGCTCAGCGAATCGCCGGTCACGCCCAACGTTCTCTGGGTCGGCACGGATGACGGCAATCTGCAAGTCACCCGCGACGGCGGCAAAACCTGGAAAAACGTCGCGGCGAAAACCGGCGTGCCGGCGGGAACCTATGTGAGCCGCGTCGTGGCGTCAAAGACTGCAGAAGGTGCGGCACTTGTGACCTTCGACGGGCATCGCAGCGACGACTACCACGTATACATTTTTTCGACCACCGATTTTGGCGAAAGCTGGAAACCTATTCGCAACGGAATTCCGGATTCCGCCGGAACCGTTCACGTCATCCGCGAGCATCCGCGCAACACCAACCTGCTTTTTGCTGGAACGGAATTTGGCCTTTGGGTTTCCTGGGACCGCGGCGCCAACTGGACCGCGCTGAAAAACAATTTCCCGACCGTCCCTGTGGACGACATCGAAATCCAGGCGCGCGATAACGACCTCGTCCTCGCAACCCACGGCCGCTCCATCTGGATTTTCGACGACCTCACCCCCATCGAAAAAATGGACGCCAACGTCGCCAACTCGCCGCTCACCCTCTTCCCTACCCGCAAAGCCACCACCTGGTTCATTCGCCAGCGCCGCTGGAGCGCCGGCCAGCAAATGTTCACCGCCAAGAATCCTGCCTACGGTGCGCTTCTTAGCTATTACTTGAAAGACGCGATTCCGCCGGAAGCTCCAAAAACCAATGCAGAAGCAAAAACGGATGCCCCGGAACAGCGGCCCAGAAGAGAAGCCCGGATGGAAGCCGCCGCCGAGAAAAAAGAAGGCAAAGTCAAAATCACCGTATCGGACAAAGACGGCAAAGTGATTCGCGAATTTGACGGCCCCGGCGCCGCCGGCGTGAACCGCACGAACTGGGACCTGCGTCTGAATCCCGCCGCCGAACCTACCCCCGAACAACTGGAAGCCATCGCCGCCGGATTTGGATTCGGTCCGCGCGGGCCCCTCGTCGATCCCGGCGAATACACCATCAAGATCAAAGCGGGCGACAAGGAAGCCACGCAAAAAGTCACCGTAGAAGACGACAATCGCATCACCATGTCCGCCGCGGATCGCGCCGCGCGCCACGAAGCCATCGAAAAGCTCTACGCCATGGCCAAGAGCGCAGATAAAGACCGCAGCACCATCGAAGGAATACAAACTGGTCTGACCACCGCCCGCGAACAGTGGAAAAAGGACGCCAGGAAAAAAGACGCAACGAAGATCCCCGAAGACCTCGTGAAAGCCGCCGACGAACTGCAAAAGAAAGTGGATGCCGTGGCTGAAAAATACGTGCGGCCGCGCCAGGGGCTCGGCAACGCGGGTCCGCCATTCGAATGGAAACCTGATCCTTTGCCCAATCAGGTGCAAAACCTGCTGAACGATCTCGACGGCTTTTCCGCAGCTCCCGACGGCCAGCAACAGGAAAAATTGGCGGAACTCACAACCCTGGTCGCCGAAGCATCCACCTCCGTCAAAGGTGCGTCGGACGATCTGGTCGCGCTCAACAAAAAAATGAACGACGCGGGCATTCCCCACATCGTTTCCGCGCCACCACGCCCCCGCGGCGCCCCCGGCGACGGAAACGAATCGGATGAATAGTCTTTTTAGAAACCGCCTCGGAAATGACTTTTCGTCAGGGCACGGCTTTTTACCCTGAGGCACGAAGCGCAGCCGTGCCAAGAATATTCGCGACCCGGGGGTTTAACCCCAGAGGTCGATAGCCGCGCTATGCGTCGTGGGAACTCGCCGCAGATTTCTGTGCGAGATTTTCCCTGCGTTTCGCGCTAGGATGTCGAGACCATTTCGGGGGTTCCGCGTCTAAGCTGCGCAAGAGGGCGTGTTCAACTCATGTTCGAAAGCTCTGCGGGTTCACCCTGATTCAATACATTTTCCGGGTTCATTGCCAATTTCGAGGAGAAGACTTATGAGTGTGAAGCAGCTCAGCCTTCGCAGTCTGGCCGCGTGGTGCGTCTTAACAGCTTTCGTCTTGGCCGGGACTCTTGTGGCCGCCTCTCCCGCCCGCGCGAAAGGTCAGGACCTCACAGCCCAGGAAAAGGACAAAAAAGACGAAAAGAAGGATGAAAAAAAGGACGAGAAGAAAGGCCTGCAGCTCAAGCCCGAGCGCAAAATCGAATTCTCCACCGATGAAGGAACCTGGATGTCGCTCGACGTCTCCCCCGACGGCAAGACCATCGTCTTCGAATTGGTCGGTGACATCTATACTCTTCCCATCGACGGCGGCCAGGCCAAGCTCATCGCGGGCGGCATGGCCTTCGACAGCCAGCCGAAATTTTCTCCCGACGGCAAGTGGATCGCTTTCCTCTCCGACCGCGAAGGCAGCGAAAACGTTTGGATCATGAAGCCCGACGGCACCGAGCCGAAACAAATCTCCAAGGATCCTAACGCCGAATTTGCTTCCCCCAACTGGACCCCGGACGGGCAATACATCCTCGTGTCGAAAGCCGGCTTCGGCATCAACACGTTTGAAATCTGGATGTACCACATCCAGGGCGGCTCAGGCGTGCAGATCACTAAAGCGAAGCCTGTTCCAACGATGCGCCGCCAGGAACAACTCAACAACCTCGGCGTCTCCGCTTCCGCCGACGGAAAATATCTCTATTACGCCCATCGTGTCGGCGGCTTTACCTACGAAGCGCAGTTCCCCCTCTGGCAAGTTGCCCGGCGCGACCGCAAGACCGGCGACGAAGACATCCTGATTCGTCAGCTCGGCAGCAGCATGCGCCCCCTGCTTTCCCCGGACGGCGCCTCGCTTCTGTACGTCACGCGTCATGAAGCCGAAAGCGGCCTTCGTGTGCGCAATCTGCAGACCGGCGAGGACCGCTGGGTCAAATATCCCATCACCCGAGACGATCAGGAATCCCGCTTCACGCGCGACCTTTTCCCCGGCTACGCTTTTCTCCCCGGCGGCAAGGAAATCGTTTACACCAACGACGGAAAATTCCACCACTTGAACATCTCGACCGGCGAAGAAAAACTGATTCCCTTCACCGCGCAAGTTTCGCAGGAGCTTGGCCCCAAGCTCGATTTCCCGCAAAAAGTTGAAGACGGCCCGGTGAAGGTGCGGCTCATTCAAGACGCCGTGGAATCTCCTGACGGCAAAAGACTCGCTTTCTCCGCGCTGACGCATCTCTACGTCATGGACACTCCCGGCGGAAAGCCGCAGCGCCTCACGACTGGCAACGCTAAGGAATTTCAGCCCGTGTGGTCGCCCGACGGAAAATCGATCGCGTATGTCACCTGGTCCGCGGGTGGCGGTCAGATCCTGAAAGTTCCTGCTACCGGCGGCACGCCAAAAGTTCTGACGGAAACCTCGGCCTTCTACAGCGATCCCGCGTGGTCTTCCGACGGCGATCGCATCGTCGCCCTGCGCGGCAACGCCTACGATCGCGACAACAGCACGTTTGACTTCGGCGTTGCTGGCAGTCCCGACCTCATCTGGCTCTCCGCCGATGGCGGCCCCGTCAATTTGATTATTCCCGCGCGCGGAGCCGGCAAACCGCATTTCACGCACGAAAAAGACCGCGTCTACCTTTACACGCAGGGCGGGCTGATTTCACTGCGCTACGACGGCACGGACCGCCGCACGCACTTGCAAATCAAGGCGCCGCCGCTCGGCTTTTCCGATGAGCCCGGCCCCGCCGACAATGTTATGGTCAGCCCCGATGGCAATTGGGTCCTCGCACACATCATGAATCAGCTCTACGTCACGGCCATGCCCGTCGTTGGAGGCGAAGCGCCCACCATCATGATTAACGCGGGCTCCGTTCCGGTGAAGAAAATCACCGATATCGGCGCGGACTATTTTGCCTGGGCCGACGACGGCAAGACCATCACCTGGGCCGTTGGCCCGAGCTTCTTCCGCCAGCCGCTCTCCGCCATTTCCTTCGAGCCTCCGAAGGAAGAAAAGAAGGAAGGCGAAAAGGACAAGAAAGACGCTGCCGCCGACGAGCAGAAAAAAGACGAAGCCAAAAAAGACGAGCAGGCCGAAAAGAAGCCCGAGAAACTCAAGGAACAGGACAAGTCCGTCGAAGAATTCCCCGTGGACCTCGAATTCCCGCGCAAGACGCCCAAAGGCACCATCGTTCTTCGCGGCGCCACGGTCATTACCATGAAAGGCGACCTCGGCCACGAAGAAGTTCTGAAAAACGCCGACATCGTCGTCGAAAACAATCGCATCAAGAGCGTCGGCGCGCGCGGCAGCGTGCCGGCAGGCGCGAAAGTCTTTGACGTCAGCGGCAAAACCATCACGCCGGGCTTCGTTGATACCCACGCGCACTGGTTCGAGATTCGCCGCGGCATCCTCGACACGCAGAACTGGAACTTCCTCGCCAACGTTGCCTACGGCGTAACTGCGGGCCTCGACGTACAAACTGCTACGAACGACATGTTCGCCTATGAAGACCTCGTGGATACTGGCGACATCATCGGTTTGCGTGCGTTTTCCACCGGCCCGGGCGTTTTCTCCGACAACGATTTTCAATCCCTCGAAGAAGTGAAGGGCGTTCTCACGCGCTACAAAAATTACTACGGCACGCACAACATCAAGAGCTACGTCGTGGGCAACCGCAAGCAGCGCCAGTTCATGGTGCAAGCCTCGAAAGAACTTGGCATGATGCCCACCACCGAAGGCGCGCTCGACCTGAAGCTGAACCTCACGCACGTCATTGACGGCTTCCACGGCAACGAGCACACGCTGCCCATCACGCCGCTCTACAAAGACGTGATTCAGATGTTCGCGCGGTCCGGAATCGCCGAGACGCCGACGCTCATCGTGAACTACGGCGGGCCCTTCGGCGAAGACTACTGGTACCTCAACACCGAAGTGCACGACAACGCCAAGCTGAATCACTTCACGCCGCACACGGTCATTGACGAGAAGACCAAGCGGCGCCCCGGCTGGTTCCGCAAGGACGAATTCGAGTTTCCCAAGCTCGCCGCGCAGATGGCCAAGCTCGTCCGCGCCGGCGGACTCGTCGGCGTCGGCAGCCACGGCCAGCTCCAGGGCCTCGGCTATCACTGGGAGATGTGGATGCTGGCCTCCGGCGGCATGACCCCGCTCGAAATGCTGCGTTGCGCCACGGTGAACGGCTCGAAGATCATCGGCCGGCCGCAGGAGCTGGGTTCCATCGAGCCGGGAAAGCTCGCCGACCTGGTCATCATGGACAAGAATCCGCTCGACGACATCCACAACACCAACACCATTCACTGGGTGATGAAGAATGGCGAACTCTTCGAGGGCGACACGCTCAACGAAGTCTGGCCGGAGCAGAAGAAGCTCGAGCCGCTCTGGTTCTGGAATTACGACCAGCCCAAAGCCGGCGCTCCCATGAGCTACGGCAAAACCATGCTGCCGTAGCTCACGTAGGGCCGACCTTTTAGGTCGGCTCCGTTGCCTTTCGTAGGGGCCCGATATGTCGTGCCCCCTTGTTTGGGGTTTCATTGTAGCGCCGGGGCTTGCGACTTTTTGCTTCCCGGTGGTTTTCACCGGGAAGCCCGGCATTTTTCGCCGCGCGCCACTGCTCCCCCTCTTTTGGCCTTCTGCCTTTCCTCTCTTCCCCTTGACTCGTGCTGCCGCTTGCTCGTAGGCTCGCCCTACGGTTCCTTCGGCCCCTTTCGAGTTTGCAACGTTCAGTAAAGATCGCTCGCGGAGGTTTCGGATGGGAAAAATAAACCCGGCTCGCGTGTTTCTCGGTGGATTGTTGGCAGGCCTCATCCTCAACATCTTTGAATATGTCCTGAACGGCGTCGTGTTTGCCGCACAGTGGGAAGCGTTTGAGAAAATGATCGGCCGTCAGATGCGCCCGGGCGCCGTTTCCTTCTTCATTGCTTTGGGCTTTGCGATGGGGATTGGAATGGTTTGGCTGTACGCTGCAGCGCGGCCACGTCTTGGACCAGGCCCCAAGACCGCTATCCTCACCGGGCTTGCCTTTTGGCTCTTCGCCTACGCCATTCCCGCTGCGGATCATGTCATGGCGGGTCTGGTTCCCGGCCGACAGACCGTCACGATCACGCTCGTTTTGCTAGTGGGCGTACCGCTTTCTTCTCTCTGCGGCGCCTCGCTCTACCGCGAGACCCCAAATCCCTGATTTGCGCCCATGGGCTACCACAACACGATATTGCCGTAGCCCGGTAGGGCACGATACGCCGTGCCCGCTTGTTTGGGTTGCGATGCAGCCCTCGTTTTTGCGTCCTGGTGGTTTTTACCGGGAAGCCCGGCATCTTTGGCGGCGGTCTTCTAGGCAGGCTCCAGCGGTTTTCAGGCGTGCGCGTTTCTTCTCCCGTTGCCCTGCGCACTCTACCCCTGTGTTTTCTTTCTCTTACGCAAAACCTGTTCGAATCCGTGTGTCTATTTCTAAAATACTAGTACTAACTATGGACTTAACAAAATAGCTACAATATGCATATAATGGCTAGTGAGCTCTCGGCTCCAGCCCCACCAATCCTCCATGCGCCCCCGCTGCACGGTCCTTCTCATTCCCTTTTCGTTGAACTCTACTCTATTCCATCAAATCGCTAACCCTTGTATTTGCCACACATCCAAGGAATCGCCTGCTAAGTCCAGCGCTTGCCACACTTCCAAAAACCGTTCGCGTAAGTCCTTTCCCTGCCACACATACGAGACCCCCCACCCGGGTTCTTTGCTCTTGTGTGGGCCACTGAACACCGATCACAGGCCAAGGTCTTCTCGCCGCTCGCTTTCGGCGACCATTACAAATTTGCACCTTTATTTTCAATCGCTTCCGCGATGCCCCTCTGGCAACCCTTTTCTTTTCACGCTTTTGCATTGTTGCCCGGGAGTGAGTGCGGGTATAGGAAAATTTCACCACTACCAGCGAGGAGAAGATGCCGCCCTGAAAGGGCGGTGCTACGTGAAAATCTAAACGAGAAAGGCCGTGCTGAAGCCTGGCCTCTGCAACAAACCGGGAGCCGCAGTCGCGGCTAATTCTCGGCTTTGGCGGCGGGTTCTTTCGGAGTGGCTTCCTTGGCAGCAGCTTCCTTTGCAGCGGCTTCTTTGGCCGCGGCGGCTTTGGCTTGCGAGTCGCGGTACCAATCGAAGGTGATCTGGAGACCTTGCTCAAAGCCGACTTGTGCTTCGTAGCCTAGGAATTTGCGGGCTTGCGAGATGTCGGCCTGGGAGTCGCGGATGTCGCCCTCGCGCGGCGGATCGTATTTGGCTTCGAGCGGTTTGCCGGTAATTTTGCGGAGCGTGGCGAGGACTTCATTGAGCGAGATGCGCCCGCCGGTGCCTACGTTGAAAACTTTGCCGGCCACGTTGGGCGCTTCGCAGGCGAGCAAATTGGCGTGGACGGCGTTGTCCACAAAAGTGAAATCGCGGGTTTGCTCGCCGTCGCCAAAAACCACCGGCTGCTTGTCTTCGAGAAACGCGGTGCAGAACTTGGCCAGCACGCCGGAGTAGGGCGAACCGGGATCCTGGCGCGGGCCGAAAATATTGAAGTAGCGGAGAGAAACGGTTTCGAGGCCGTAGCACTTGAGAAATGCCGCGCCGTAAAGCTCGCCGACGTATTTGGTGACGCCGTAAGGCGAAATCGGCTCCGGCTGCATGGTTTCGACTTTGGGAAGGGTGGGCGTCTCGCCGTAAGCCGAAGAAGACGCGGCAAAGACCACGCGCTTGACCTTCATTTCCTTGGCGGCGACGAGCACGTTGAGCGTGCCTTCGATATTGATGCGGTTGGTTTCCAGCGGATCCTTCACCGAGCGTGGCACGGAAGTGCGCGCGCCAAGATGCAGCACGTACTCGGCTTCATGCATCGCTTTGCGGACCACTTCAATGTCCGTGATGCTGCCCTTGATGATGGTGATTTTGTTGCGAATCTCGGCGAGGTTGTCTTCCTTGCCGCCGGAAAGATCGTCGAGCACGACGACGCTATGCCCGCGCTGAACGAGCTCGTCGACCGTGTTCGAGCCGATGAAACCGGCGCCGCCGGTCACCAAGTAACGCATGCAGAAAGCCTCCTAGCTTAAGCAGCAACCACCGTAAAGCCAGGGGCACGCTGGCAAGCGACAGGTGGCCGCAAGGATACCAGACGCCGGCCCCAGAAAGACGGCAGGCCCGCGTTTTGATACGCTGATAGTTCGCGGCGAGCCGGCAAAGGGAGCCGGAGGATTTCCGCGTACTGAGAAATATTGTACGACGGAATGCGGCAAGGAAGCGCCAGTTTCGAGGAACGTTTCCGTCCCGAGGAACTTCGTCGTTTCAAGGAACGTCTAACCAGATAAGAACATGGGCCGCAAGATCATGATTTCGGTGGGCGCGCTGGTGGCGCTGGCTTTCGTGGCAGGAGCTTTTTACTGGCTGCGCGCGCGGGGTTCGCAGCAGCCGCTCCCGGACGCGGTTTCCCCGGAGCCCTCGGAATTTCACGAAGCCTTGGTGGCAAGTCCGCCGCCTATCGCACGGAACGAAAAAACGGCGCCCGCAACCAAGAACGATAAGAACAAAAAGACGGCGCCCTCTGCCGCCGAGCTGCCGCTGAAAACGGGCGAGGTGCTGAATTACACGGCAAACGTCTCCAAGCTCGATAATGTGGCAACGCTGACACTGAAAGTGGCGGGCAAAGGGAACTTCCTGGGAAAGAGCGTCTGGCATCTGCAGGCCGCGGCGCATACCTTGAAGCCACTGCGCATCGTGTTCGAGCTGGACGATCAATTCGATTCCTACAGCGATTCGGGGACGCTGGCTTCGCTGCAATACGAAATGCGCTTGAACGAGCGCGGGCAGAAAGTGGAATTGGTGCAGCGTATGACGTCGAGCGGCAGGGAGCCTGCGCCGCCGGATGCCACCGCGGCAAGAGTGCTGCCGGGAACGCGCGATCCGCTGGGATTCATGCAATTTTTGCGGACCACGGATTGGAGCAGCACTCGCGAAGTGCGCAGCCCGGTGTATGACGGGCACAAGCTCTACGACGTTCGCGCGAAGCTCGTAAGCGCGGCGGCGGCGGTGGGCGTGCCGGCAGGAGATTTTCGCGCGTCGAAAATCGAGATTCACGTTTTTGAAAATGGCGCGGAGTCGAAAGACGGTTCCTTCACGCTGTATCTTGCCAACGATGCGGTGCGCACCCCGGTGCTGCTGGAAGCCATCATGCCGGTTTTGTCCGCGCGCGTGGAGTTGGTGAAAGACCTGCCGCAGACCCCGGAACCAAAGCCGAAGGCGGACTAGGACCTCATGTCAATGCTCTTGAAGACGTGCTAAAGCGCCCTTCTACAAAATCAGAGACTAGCAGAGGACGATTTTTTCGCGGTGGCGCATGACGCGGCGCGTGGCGTTGCGCGTATCAATCACCAGCTTCGCGGAGTGCACGATGGATTCGTAGTCGTAGCTGGAGTGATCGGTGGCAATCACCACGGCGTCGTAGCTTGCGAGCGTTTGCGGGTTCAGCGGAACGGACTTCATGTGCTCGTAATTGTAGTGGCGCATCTTGTGAAGTTGGGGGAAGTATGGATCGTTGTAATCGAGCTGCGCGCCGCGCTGAAGAAAAAGCTGCATGATTTTGAGCGACGGGGACTCGCGCAAATCGTCCACGTCTTTCTTGTACGCCACGCCGAGCAGCAAAATCTTCGAGCCTTTCATGCTTTTCTTGTGGTCGTTGAGGGCATTGGCAGTGGCTTCCGCAACGTGGTAAGGCATGGCGGTGTTCACTTCGCCCGATAATTCGATGAAGCGCGTGGCGAAATCGTATTCCCGAGCTTTCCAAGAAAGATAAAACGGATCGACGGGAATGCAGTGGCCGCCGAGGCCGGGGCCCGGATAAAACGGCATGAAGCCGAAAGGCTTCGTGGCGGCGGCGTCGATAATCTCCCAGATGTCCATGTTCATGCGCAAGCAGAGCTGTTTCAGTTCGTTGACGAGCGCAATGTTCACGCAGCGAAAGATATTCTCGAGCAGCTTGGCCATTTCCGCCGCGCGCGTCGAACTGACAGGAATGACGCGAGCCACGACCTGGCTATAGAGCGCTTGCGCGGCGCGTCCGCTCGGCGGATTCAGGCCGCCAACGACTTTAGGGATTTGCGCGAGCCCGAATTGTTTGTTGCCGGGATCTTCGCGCTCGGGTGAAAAAGCGAGCCAGAAATCGCAAACGACGTCCTCGTTTTCCAATCCCGTAGCGATAGGGCAGCTCAAGCCGCTCTTTTCCAGAATGGGCAAGACGAGTTCTTCGGTGGTTCCCGGATAAGTTGTCGATTCCAGGACGATGAGTTGCCCCTTTTGCAGATGCGGGTAAATGGAAAGAGCGGTTTGCTCGACGTAACTCAAATCGGGTTCGCGGCGCTCATCGAGTGGGGTGGGCACGCAGATGAGGATGGCATCGCATTTCTTTAGTTTTACAAAATCAGTGGTGGCACTGAAGTGACGACTGATGATGAACTGCTGGATTTTGTTTTGAGGAATGTGCTGGATGTAAGAGCGGCCGGAATTAAGCATGGAGACTTTGTCCGGGTCGGTGTCAAAACCTGTGACTTTGTGACCCGCTTCAGCAAAGCGCAGAGCCAGTGGCAGTCCGACATAGCCGCAGCCGATGATTCCTACTTTGAGCTGGGCGCCCTTGAAAAACTCGGGTCTCCGGTCGATGGGCATGGGTTGAGCAGCACTCCTTGTAATCTGACCCCGAGCGGGCTGAAGTCAGCGGAAATATCGTTTTCCGGGATACGTCTTTGCCCGGCACGGTCATCCACTCGGGCAGCAGGAAAGCGGCCCGACACGGCAAAGACAGTTAAAATATAACAGTTTCCGCCCAAAACAAAAAAATAGGGTGTTTCCCGTATATTGCAGCCAGTTGAAGGGTAGTGTCTCAGTTTGATTTCTTGCCACCGGCGATCGCCTGACAGATCGACCCGACGATGTATTCACGAGACGTTAGTTCTTTCAAATCGCCGTTTTTTACGAGGTCCACAATTCCCTTCTCTACCGAGCGCCAAAGAACGCTCCCCTCGAATTTCATGTAAGGGTTTTGCTTACGCGACTGCGACATTGGTTTTCCCCTCCAGTAGTCCAACCAATTCTTCCAAACTCCAAACGTGATCAGACAGACCAGCCGCCATTGCAGGCGTAACCCTCAGTGTCTTGTGAATCCGACCAAAGTTATAGTACAGGAAATGAATCGCCACCATCGCGGCGTGATTCTCAACCTTTTTGCTAAACGCATTGGTTAGCCGAGTGAATCGCCGCATCCCCATGCGCATCGTGAGATTCTGACGCTCAACGTAGCTGGTGCTTACGTGCTTCGGGTCAGGGTCGCCGCTAACCACCTTCATATCGCAGCCAATGCAGACGGCTGGAGAATAGCGCGTGTCCGGTTCATCCGACGCACCGTAAATCTTTTGAAGCTGCGCGTAGTCCACATCGGCACCGAAAGCCTTTTCAACAGCGTCCATATAAACCCTGTGACCATCTGTGGTGATCTGAATGCGTCCCTTCACACGAGCGGCGCAATCGTTAATAAACTCGCGTCCCCACCACCCGTCACGACCACCAACCAAATAGCCAAACTGAGACACTACCAGTTGAAGGGGAAG
>WNGL01007452.1_pt1 | contig 12848 bp, 12 predicted proteins | sample 5400591 | NCBI WGS metagenome assembly WNGL01 (sample SAMN13153377, study PRJNA577476) | soil metagenome | isolation source: 80 cm soil or saprolite under Garry oak tree replicate 1 | place: USA:California | collected 2016-06-15
CCGGGTCATGCCCGGCGGCGTGTCCAGCCCGGTGCGCGCGTACGGCGCCGTCGGAGGCGACCCACCGTTCATCGTCTCCGCGCAGGGATGCCGCGTCACCGACGCCGACGGGCGCGAGTACGTGGACCTCGTCTCGTCGTGGGGCGCACTCATCGCTGGGCACGCCCATCCAGCTGTGATCGCGGCGATCGAGACACAGGCGCGGCGCGGCACGTCGTACGGCGCGCCGAGCCCACTCGAGGTCGAGCTCGCGGAGAAGATCGCCGGGTCCGTGGCGAGCGTGGAGATGGTCCGCTTCGTATCGAGCGGCACCGAGGCGGTCATGAGCGCGCTTCGGCTCGCGCGCGCCGCGACCGGCCGAGACGCCATTCTCAAGTTCGCGGGCTCCTATCACGGACACGCCGACCCGCTCCTTTCGCGCGCGGGCTCCGGCCTCGCGACGCTCGGCCTCCCCGACTCGGCCGGTGTGCCCGCTGCGGTCGCGCGCGACACCATCACCGTCGCCTACGGCGATCTCGACGCCGCCGCCCACGTCGCCTCGGCGACGCCGCTCGCGGCGATCATCGTCGAACCGATCGCCGGAAACATGGGCTGCGTCGTCCCCGACGGCGCATTCCTCACCGGGCTGCGCGCGGTCGCGGACCGCACCGGTGCGCTCCTTGTCTTCGACGAGGTCATCACCGGTTTTCGCGTCGCGCGCTCGGGCGCGCAAGGGGTCTTCGGCGTGCGCCCCGATCTCAGCTCCTTCGGGAAGATCATCGGCGGTGGCCTGCCCGTCGGCGCGTACGCCGGATCGCGCGAGCTCATGTCGCTGATCGCTCCGCTTGGCCCCGTGTATCAGGCCGGGACGCTATCGGGGAACCCGCTCGCGATGGCCGCAGGCCTCGCGACCCTGGAGCTGCTCGACGCCGCTGCGTACGCGATGCTCGAAGTGCGTGGCGCGCGGCTCCAACGCGAGCTTGCCCTAGCGGCGAGCACCGCGGGCGTCGCCGCGCGAGTCCAGCGCGCCGGCTCGCTGCTGACGCTTTTCTTCACAGACCGCGCCGTGCGCAACGAGGTGGATGCGCAGACCGCGGACCGCGGCCGGTTTGCGCAATTTCATGCCGCGATGCTTCGGCGCGGCGTGATGCTGGCCCCTTCGCAATTCGAGTGCTGGTTCTTGTCGCTCGCCCACGACGACGAGGCGATCGCGACGATCGTCGACGCAGCCCGGGCGGCGCTGAAGGAGGTCGGATGAACGAGCTCTACCGGTATCTCACGCTCGCCGTTTCGAACGAGTGGCGCCGCCAGGGCGATCGGCAACGCGAAGAAGACAAGGCTGAGTTCGCCGCCGCGGTCCAGAGCACGGGCGTCACCGTGCATGCGTACTCGCTCGTGGGCACGCGCGCCGATGCCGACCTGCTGCTGTGGGTCATCGCGGACGAGCTCGACGCGATCCGGGCATGGGAATCTCGCTGCGCCGCGACGCGTCTCTGGGCGCAGAGCTCGCGTCCATATGCTTACCTCGCCGCGCGGCGTCCCTCTCCGTACCTCGGAAGCCACAGCCATAGCGGCAGCGAGACCGAGCGTCCCGCGGGACCGGTCGCCGATCTTCCGTACCTGGTCGTCTATCCGATGACGAAGAAACGCTCGTGGTACGCGCTGCCGCGTGAGGAGAGGACCCGGATCATGGCTGCCCACCTCGCGACTGGCCACCGTTACCCCGACATCCGTATCCATACCGGTTACAGCTTCGGCATCGACGATCAGGAATTCGTGGTCGCCTTCGAAGTCCCGGACGTGCGCCGCTTCGTCGCGCTCGTCTCGGATCTGCGAGACACCGAATCCTCCTCGTATACCGAGCGGGAGACACCCATCTTCGTCGGCGCGGCCATGCCGCTCGTAGAAGCGCTCGACCACATCGACGGCGCCGCGAGCCGAGCGGAGCTCGTGGGCTGATCCCGCCTGTTCTCGTTCGCGCGTGCCGGCGCGAGACCGTGGAGCGAACGCCGGTCTGGTACATGCGCCAGGCGGGCCGCTGCCTCGCGGAGTACCGCGAGCTTCGGGAGCGGTATGGCATCCTCGAGATGGCACGTAACCCGGAGCTCTGCGCGCGCGTGACCGCGATGCCTGTGGCGCGGCTCGGCGTCGACGCGGCGGTGCTCTACGCCGACATCATGCTTCCGCTGGACGGGATGGGCGTCCCGTTCCACATCGAGCCCGAGGTCGGACCGATCGTCGAGCGCCCGGTGCGAGCGGCGAGCGATGTCGCCGCCCTTCGCGTGGTCGCCGCCGAGGACGCGACGCCCTACCTTTTTACCGCCATCCGCGAGCTCCGCCGCTCGTTGCCGGCGGAGATCGCCTTGATCGGCTTCGCCGGAGCGCCGTTCACGCTCGCGTCGTACCTGATCGAGGGCCGCCCCTCGCGCGACCTCCCGCGCACCAAGGCCCTCCTCTTCGGCGATCCGGTGCTGTGGGACCGGCTTATGACGGTCCTGACTGGCGTGCTCATCCGCTATCTGAGAGCGCAGGTCGATGCCGGCGTGGACATCGTTCAGCTCTTCGACTCCTGGGCCGGCGCCCTGTCCGCCGACGACTACGTCCGAGCGGTGCTGCCGTACTCGCGACGCGTGTTCGCTCAGGTGAGCGGCGTTCCGCGGATCCACTTCGCGACCGGGAACCCCGAGCTCCTTCCGCTACTCGCGGACGTGCCGTGCGAGGTGGTGAGCGTCGACTGGCGGATCGGGCTTGCGGACGCCTGGTCGCGCATCGGCGATCGCGGCATCCAGGGCAACCTCGATCCGGCGGTGTGTCTCGCGCCGTTCGAGGTCGTCGCAGCGCGAGCTCGCGCGATCCTCACCGAGGTGGCGGGACGGCCAGGGCACGTGTTCAACCTGGGTCACGGCGTCCTCGCGGGCACGGACGCGGACACGCTCGGGCGTCTCAGCGAGCTCGTGCGGACGGAGACCGCGGTCGCTCTCGTATGACCACCGGCGTGATCCTCATGACGTACGGCGCGCCGGCGGGCGATGGAGACGTGGCCGCGTACCTCGGACGGGTCCGCGGCCATCCGCCCCCGCCGGAGCTCGTGCTGGAGATGCGCAGGCGCTACCGGCTCATCGGCGGATCTCCGCTCGTGAATATCACCCGCGCGCAGGCCGAGGCGCTCGCGGACGTGCTCGGAACGGATTTCCGAGTCCGGGCGGGCATGCGCTTCTCGGAGCCCGCGATCGAGTCGGAGGTCGACGCGCTCGTCGCCGAGGGCGCGAAGCGCATCGTCGGCGTCCCGATGTCGCCGCAGTGGTCGGACCGACTGATGGCCGGTTACGAGCGGGCCGTGGCCGAGTCCTCTCCGGTGCCGTTCGCGATCGTTCGCTCGTGGTGGTGCGCGCCGTCGTTCGTCGCGGCGATCGCGGCAGAGGTCAGACAGTCGCTTTCCGAGCTCGCGGGCGTCTCGCCCGCGATCGTCCTGACCGCTCACAGCCTGCCACGTCGGGTCTTCGAGGCCGAGCCCCAATACGTCGACGAGCTCAAACAGACGGCGCGCGCCGTTGCCGCGAAAGCCGGCCTCGAACAGTGGTCGTTCGCGTACCAGAGCGCGGGGCACACCGCCGAGGAATGGCTTCGGCCGGACCTCGTTGACATCTTCCCGTCGCTCGCGGCCCAGGGTGCGACCGACGTGCTCGTGGCGCCGGTCCAGTTCCTCGCGGACCACCTCGAGGTGCTCTACGACCTCGATATCGCGGCTGCCGCACAGGCCCGCGACGTAGGACTCCGATATCACCGGATCGCGATGCCGAACACGCGGCCCGAATTCATTCGCGCCCTCGCGGCGATCGTTCGCGCGCTATGAGGCGTGGGAGGCGCGCCAGGCGCGGTGCGAGAGGAACACGGCGCGGATCGTGGCGATGATCGCGAGCAGACTGGTGAGGATGGTCCAGTCGAGGTAGACGAAGGTCGCGGCGATCGAGGCGAAGAAGAGGATGAGGATCGCGCGCGGGTCGTGCTTTCGCGTGGCGAGGCTCGCTATCAGCAGTAGCGCGACCCAGAGCGGGTCGGCATGGCCGGCCAGGCCGACGAACACGATCGCGTCCGCGCCGAGCGTGACCGGTTCGCGCCGGCCGCCGACGAGGAAGGCGAGCGCGAGAGCCGCGAGCGGCCAGAGCCCGAGCCAGAGGGCGAGCCCGGCGATGACCGCGAGGCCGAGGCTCAGGTACGCGGAGTAGTAGCCGATCTTGATGCCCATTTCCTCCGCGCGCGAAGATGCCGGTACACGAAGTAGGTGATGACCACGAGGGGCAGCCCAATCAGGACGTACACGATGTACGGCTCGGCGAGGCGCCGGACCATCGGCCCCAAGGCGGCGCCGATCGTGACCCAGAACGTCCAATAGATGCATGCGGCGACGAAGACCGCGGGGGAAAACTGGGGGAGGGGCACCCTCGCGGTCCCGGCGATGAGCGACATGACCACACGTGCTCCGGGGACGAGTCGGCCGACGACGACCGCTATGAAGCCACGACGATGGATCCGTTCGGTCCAGCGATCGACCTCGGAGGGATCGACGTCGATCCATGTCGCGAGCCGGTGTGCAACGGTCGGTCCGAAGCGCCGCGCGAGGAAGTACGGCACGAGCGTCCCGGCGGTCGACGCGAGAGCGCACACGAGCACGACCTGCGCGAGCTCCGGCAGGTCGCCGCGCGCGCGGTAGCCGTAGAAGGCGATGACGACGTCGGTCGGTGCGGGGAGCGGAACGCCGGCCTCCTCGATCGCGACCACGAAGAAGAGAACGACGTACTGGTGCTCGAGTACCGCGAGAAAAAGCAAACGGATCGCGTCGCGGATCACCGGCGGCAGGCTCATGCGCGGCAGAGCCTAGCGAGAAGGACTATTTTCGATCAGAGCAACGCACTTCGGGGAGGCAGTCCATGCCAGCAAAGCGTCGTTCCACCACTTCCGCGCGCCGTGCGAGCGCGTCCCCGCGAGAGACCCCTAACTTCTTCGATCGCCTCGAGTGGCGGAACGCCGGCCCGTACCGGGGCGGGCGCGTCGCCGCGGTTGCGGGCGATCCGCGGGAACGCAACACCTTCTACTTCGGGTCGACCGGCGGCGGTGTTTGGAAGACGATGGACGGCGGCCAGTACTGGGAGAACACCACCGACAAATTCTTCAAGCGCGCGTCGGTCGGTGCTATCGCGGTGGCGCAGGCCGACCCGAATGTGATCTACGTCGGCATGGGCGAGAGCTGCATCCGCGGAAACGTCTCGCATGGCGACGGCGTGTACCGATCGACCGACGCAGGCCAGACGTGGGCGCATCTCGGTCTTGAGGACACACGCAACATCGGCAAGGTCCGCGTCCACCCCGACGACCCGGACACCGCGTATGTCGCCGCGCTCGGTCACGCCCACGGCCCGAACACCGAACGCGGCGTCTTCCGGACGCGTGACGGCGGGAAGACGTGGAAGAAGGTCCTCTACCGCAGCGAGACGGCCGGCGCGGTCGACATCTCGCTCGATCCGAACAATCCCCGGATCATCTATGCGTCGTTCTGGGAGGCGATCCGGCGTCCATGGGAACTCGTCTCCGGCGGACCCAGTAGCGGCATCTTCCGCTCGAACGACGCTGGCGACACGTGGATCGAGATCAGCCGCAACAAGGGCCTGCCGAAAGGACTGCTCGGCAAGATCGGCATTTCGGCGTCGGCCGCAAAGTCAGGCCGCGTGTACGCGATCGTCGAGGCTGAGGACGGCGGGATCTATCGATCCGACAACTTCGGTGAGACGTGGGAGCGAGGGAGCGAGGACCGCAATCTCCGGCAGCGCGCCTGGTACTACCACCACATCTATGCGCACCCCACCGATCCCGAAACGGTCTGGGTGCTCAACGTGTCGGCGTGGCTTTCGAACGACGGCGGCAAAACGTTCCAGGAGCAATCGATCCCGCACGGCGATCACCACGACCTCTGGATCGACCCGAAGAATCCCGATCGGATCATCAACGGCAACGACGGGGGCGCGGTCGTCACCCAAAACGGCGGCGAGAGCTGGTCGTCCGTCTACAACCAGCCGACCGCCGAGTTCTATCACGTGCTCACCGATACCCAGACGCCGTATCGCATCTATGGCGCGCAGCAGGACAACACCACGATGACGGTGCCGAGCCGCTCCGCTATCGCGGGCATCACCGCGGCCGACAGCTTCGCAATCGGTGGGGGAGAGTCCGGCTACATCGCGGTCCGCTCGGACGACCCGAACGTCGTCTTCGCCGGCAACTATCAGGGCATTCTCACGCGGTACGACCGCCGCACCGGGCAGGCACGAAACATCATGGTCTGGCCCGAATCGAGCGCGGGCGAAGGCGCGAAGGACGTCAAGTACCGCGTGCAGTGGACCGCGCCCACCGTCCACTCGCCGCACGATCCGAACGTCCTCTATCACACCGGCAACCACGTCTTCCGCACCACCGACGAGGGCGCGACGTGGGAGCGGATCAGTCCGGACCTCACGCGCAACGACAAGTCGAAGCTCGGACCGTCCGGTGGCCCGATCACGAAGGACAACACCGGCGCCGAGTACTACTGCACGATCTTCGCATTCGCTGAATCGCCGGTCGGGCGCGGCGTGCTGTGGGCCGGCAGCGACGACGGGCTGCTGCACGTATCGCGCGACGACGGAAAGACGTGGAAGAACGTGACGCCCGCCGCGATCAAACCGTTCTCTCTCGTTTCGATCATCGAGCCCTCGCCGCACGACGCGGGAACGGCGTACGTCGCGACGACGCGCTACAAGCACGACGACTTCAAGCCGTACCTGTGGAAGACGACGAACTACGGCCGGACGTGGACGAAGATCACGAACGGAATCCCTGCGGACGATTTCACGCGCGTGATCCGCGAAGACCCGACACGCAAGGGCCTTCTCTACGCCGGCAGCGAGACCGGGGTCTACGTTTCGTTCGACGACGGCGCGCGCTGGAACCGCCTCGGCGGCAACCTTCCGGTCGTGCCGATCCACGACATGGTCGTGAAGGACTCGGACCTGGTCCTGGGAACGCACGGGCGGTCCTTCTGGGTCCTCGACGACCTCTCGCCGATCCGCCAGCTCGCGGCAGAGGCGACGAAGGGGAAGACGCGGCTCTTCACCCCGCGGCCCACCGTGCGGTTCCGTACCGACATGGGCTTCCCGCAACCCGCGAAGTCCGGCAAGAACTACCGCATGACCGGCGCGACGATCGTGACGTACCGGCAGGTCGAGAAGTCCACAGGCGAGAAGGCGCAGGTCAACATCGACGCGGGACAGAACCCGCCGGACGGCGTGCTTGTCTCGTACTGGCTGCGGAACAAGCCCGAGGGAGACGTCACGCTCACCTTCATGGACGCGAAGGGCAAACAGATCCGACAGTTCAAGAGCGCGCCACCCGAGCCGAAAGACAAGAAGGACGAGAAGGTGCTCACGCCGGAGCAGCGGCGGGCCGAAGAGTTGAAGAACGCGCGCGAGCCGAGGGTCCCGAACGAGGTTGGGCTCAACCGCTTCGCGTGGAATATGCGACACACGGACGCCGCGCGCGTAGAGGATGACCCGACATGGGAATCGGCGGAGGCGACGCTCGCGGGACCGATCTCGGCGCCGGGCCAGTACCGCGTTCGCCTCGAGGCCGGTGGCGAGCGGCACGAAGCCGCGTTCGAGATCCGCAAGGACCCACGCGTGTCCGCGACGCAAGCTGACTTCGACGCGCAGTTCGCGCTCCGCATGCGCATCCGCGACAAGCTCAGTGAGGTGCACGAGGCGATCAACGCGATCCGCGCGCTGCGCACGCAGATAGAAGGATGGGAGAAACGGGCGGAGGGCAGCGGCGGCGCGCGTTTGCGGCGGGCCGCGGGCGCGCTCAAGACCAAGATGGCGGGAGTCGAGGAGGAGCTCATCCAGGTGAAGGCGAAGAGCCGCCAGGACACGCTCAACTATCCCGCCAAGCTGAATCTCAAGATCGGCGGCCTCGCGATGGCCGTCGGGAGCGCTGACTTCGCCCCGACGAAGGCGATGTACGACGTCTTCGACGATCTCTCCAAGCGCGCCGAGACGCAGCTCGTGAAGTGGCGGGCCATCGCGAAGACCGACGTGCCGGCCTTCGACAAGCTCGTGCGGGGATCGGGCGTACCGGCCGTCAGCGCCACACGCGAGAAGAAGCGCGAAGCTCGGACCGAGCTCAGGAGAGCCGCGGCGCACTAAGAGTCACGCGCGCGTTGCGGTCCTGGACCCGGGTCGGCGAGTGAGCAGCGCCGGGGTCTTCTTCGCTCGGCCCCTCGTGGGATCGCGATGGACCGCCGGCCAGGGGCCGCTCGCTCAGAAGACCCCGGCGCTGCTCAACCTGCCTCCATGCCACCCGCAACGCGCCATCCGCTCTAGTGCTCGCCGCTCCTCATAGCTCGGGAGACATGCGCGGGAAGTTCGCGTCCAAGTTGTTCGCCGAGCCATGTACTCGTCGCGACGAGCTTGTCGAGGTCAACGCCCGTCTCGATACCCATGCCTTTGCACATCCAGACGAGATCTTCGGTCGCGAGGTTCCCGCCTGCCATCTTCGCGAACGGCGAGCCGCCGATCCCTCCGACGCTTGCATCGAAGATCGTGATCCCTTCGGCCATCGCGGCCAGAACATTCGCCAGGGCTTGTCCGTAGGTGTCGTGGAAGTGGAAGGCAACCTTTGCGAGGGGGACGTCCGCACGACGTAGCGCGCTGAGGAGCGCGGTGATCTCGCCAGGGGTTCCGACACCGATGGTGTCGCCGAGGGAGAGCTCGTCGCAGCCAAAGTCGAGCAGCTGCTTTGCCGCAGTGCTGACGATGTCGGGATCGGTCGGCCCGTCCCACGGATCGGCGAAGACCATCGAGAGATAGCCCCGCACGCGAAGACCCGCAGCCTTCGCCTTCTTGATCACAGGTCCGTAACCCTCGATCGCTTCGTCGCGGGAGCGGTTCAGGTTCTTGCGCGAGTAGCTCTCGCTCGCGGAGGCGAAGACCGCGATCTCACTGACTCCGCAGGACATCGCGCGGTCGAGTCCGGTCTCGTTCGGCACGAGCGCGGTGTAGCGGACCCCGGCGCGCGGTTTGAGGCGCCTCATCAGGTCTTCCGCGTCGGCAAGCTGCGGGACGGCTTTCGGCCTGACGAAGCTGGTGGCCTCGATCCAGGTGTGGCCGGCGTCGGCGAGCTTCTCGAGCAACTCGAGCTTCGCCTCGGTCGGCAGAATGCGATCCTCGGCCTGAAGACCGTCGCGCGGCGCGACCTCGACGATCGTGATGCGTTCGGGTCTCACAAGAGGCACGGTCGCGTATCGTCGCACGGATGCAGCGACCGAAAGGCAACGACGTGCGGCGGGCCGCATTCGACGGACCGCCCGAGCTCGCCGCGTTCTTTCGGAACGGACGCCTTGAGACGATCCCCGCCGGGCGCGATCGCCGGTACGCGCTCCTCGTGCACGTCGCGAGCAGGTTCGAGCCTGGTCGCGAGTACCGGGAGGACGACGTCAATCGCATCCTGCAGGGGGTGCATTCCGATCACGCGACGCTGCGGCGGTATCTCATCGACGCTGGCTTGCTCCGGCGCGAACGCGGCGTCTACCGGCGGGCTTGATGGAGTTTCAAGACGTCGTTCGCAAACGAAAGATGGTGCGCAGCTTCGAGCACCGTCCCATCCCGGACGAGATCGTCGAGCGGATCGTCGCGAATATTCAGAAGGCGCCGTCCGCGGGGTTCAGCCAAGGCTGGGGATTTCTGGTGCTGGAGGGTAACGACGCCGCGCTTTACTGGAACGTGCTCTGGCCGGAGGAGCGGCGGACAGACTGGGGCTGGCCCGACATCTTCAACGCGCCGCTTCTGATCGTGTGCCTCAGCAACAAGATGGCGTATTTACGACGTTATGCCGAAGCGGACAAGGGCTGGACCGACATGGACGAAAAGCGGTGGCCGGTGCCGTACTGGGACGTGGACGCCGGGATGGCCGCGCTCCTGGCGCTTCTCACCGCGGTCGACGCCGGGCTCGGCGCGGTCTTCTTCGGCGTGTTCGATCAGGCGAAGCTGCGCCAGACGTTCGGTATCCCGGATGAATACACCGCGGTCGGCGTCGTCGCGGTGGGCTACGCGAAAGCGAAGGATCGCCCCTCCCCTTCGCTCAAACGCGGACACCGAGCGGCCGCGGACGTCGTGCGCCGCGGCCGCTGGGCCTAGATGATCAGCGCGTCTCGGCGCGCGACCTCGTCTTCGCGAAGAGCGTCCGCATCTCGCGGTTGAACGCCGGGATGTCATCGGGCTTGCGGCTCGTCACCCAGTTCCGGTCGACGATCACTTCGGTGTCCTCCCACTGGCCGCCGGCGCAGCGAATGTCGTCCTGCAGGGTGTAGTAGCTCGTCAGACGACGTCCCTCCACCAGCTTCGCCGACACGAGCAGCCACGGAGCGTGGCAGATCGCAGCGATCGGCTTGCCGGCCGAATCGAGTTGCTGCACGAATTCGCGCGCCTGCATCTCCATGCGCAGCTTGTCGGCGTTCAGCGCGCCTCCGGGGAGAAGCACCGCATCGAATTTCTCGGGGTTCGCATCTTTGAGAGCCATATCGACCGCGAAGCGCTCGTCCTTCTCGTCGTGTTTCATGCTCTGGATCTGGGGCTTCGGCGCGATGAGCACCGTATCAGCGCCAGCCTCCTCGAGCGCCAGACGAGGAAGCGTGAGCTCCACCTTCTCGACGCCGTCCATCGCGAGGATCGCCACACGCACGCCCTTGAGGACTAAGTCATTCATCGCCGCACCTCCCCGTGCCGGTTCTGGGTGCCGCAAGGAAGGTGCCCGGATCAAATGAGCCGGAAAAGCGCGACCGCGAGAACGCCGACGATCACGCCTGGGAGCAGGCTTTGCCGCCAAGCGACCGCCGCGATCACGAGCGCGGCGGCGACGGGCTCCGCGCCGTGCGTCAGAGCGCCCGCCGGAGCGACGACCGCCGGCCCGACGAGCGCAGCGATGATCGCGACCGGAAGCGCGTCCAGATATCGCGACGCTGCCTCTGGCAGGCGCCCCCGGATCGTCACGACGAACGGGATCGACCGGATCAGGTAGGTCGCGACAGCGGAACCGACGATCGCGATCCAGATCATCGTCGGGTGAACACCGCGATCAGCGGGGCGAGCGCGCCCGCGGTGATCACGGCGATGGTCGACGCCCCGGCGAGAGCGAGACCGCCCGCGACCAGAGCGGCGGCGATCGCGATGACGGCGTCGGACCGATGACGGATCGCGAGCACGACGATGCCGATGAAAGTGGCGGTGATCGCGAAGTCGATGCCGTAGCGGCGCGGGTCGCCGATCGCATCGCCGAGCACGATGCCGCCCAGCGTCGCGACGTTCCAGAGGACGTACAGGGAGATCGCGAACACGGCGTAGTACGCGAGGCTGCGACCGCCGCGACGGAAGTGCCCGGTCGCCATCGCGAAGGCCTCGTCGGTGAGGACGAATGCGGCGAAGAGGCGTCCGAGGACCGGCAGCCCTTGGAACTGTGATCGCAATGACGCGGCCATCAACGCGTGCCGCAGATTGATGAAGAGGACGCTCGCGATCACGATCGCGGTCGGGGCCGACTCGGAGAAAAGTCTGATCATCGCGAACTGCGAAGCGCCGGCGAATACCAGAAGGCTCATGGCTGCGATCTGAATTGGCTCGAGTCCCGATTGCCGGGCGACGACGCCGAAGGTCGTTCCGACGACGAGGGTCGTCCCGAGGACCGGCCAACCCTCGGCCAGCGCGCGGCGCGCCGCGTCGCGATCCTCACGCGTGAGACGGATCAGACCGCGTCCGCCTCGAACTCAGCGAGTCGTTGCCCTCGCTCGACCTGCTGCCCGACGTTGGCGAGGACCCGCGTGATCTTACCGTCGGTCGGCGCCTCAACGCGCAGCTCCATTTTCATCGCCTCGACCACGAACAGCAGGTCGCCGCGACGCACGTGCCGATCCGTCAAGGCCTGCACGGCGATCACCAGACCGGGCATCGGTGCGGCGACCTCGTCGCCGGCGGTCTGCTGGACCTCGCGCGCGCGTGGTGTCGTCTCGAGCTCCCAAACGTCCCCGTGGAGGCTCGTCCAGACCACCCCATTGCTCGCCGCGGCGGCCGCCTGGTCGCCATCGATCAGCCACCGGTGTGCCTCGTCGACGAGCGCGATGCGGTGGCCAGCGAACGTGTACGGGCCATTTCCGGCGAGACGCACGGCGCGCTCGTGCGCTCCTTCGCGAAGGGCGATAGTCGTCGCGCTCCCTTCACCGATACGCCATGCACCGGAGGCCGTCCACGGGTCGCCCGTCGCACGCGCCCCGTTGGCGACCGCGGCAGCGGCGACGGCGTACGCCTCATCGGGCGCCGGTCTGGACTCGGGAATGAGGCGCGTGAGCTCGCGCTCGACCAGCTCGGTGTCGACGCGAACGTCCTTCTCGGAGAGGCGCGCGATTAACGCGCGGAGGAAGCGGATGTTCGTGCGGAGGCCGAGGACCTCGGTCTCCTCCAGCGCCTTCGCGAGCAGGCCGAGGACGTCGCGGCGGTCCTCGCCGCGTGCGATGACCTTCGCGAGCAGAGGGTCGTAGTGCCGCGTGACCGTGTCGCCTTCTTCGTAGCCCGCGTCGACGCGCACGCCTTCGCGTTCCGGCCAGCGCACGTGCACGAGCCGGCCGGTCGACGGCAGAAACCCGGCGGCCGGATCCTCGGCGTAGACGCGCGCTTCGACGGCGTGCTGACGTTGGGGTCGCGTGGGCCGAACCTCGATCTGTTCGCCCTGCGCGATGCGGAGCTGCCGCTCGACGAGGTCCACGTCGAAGACCATCTCGGTCACCGGGTGCTCCACCTGAA
>WNGL01008396.1_pt1 | contig 12847 bp, 12 predicted proteins | sample 5400591 | NCBI WGS metagenome assembly WNGL01 (sample SAMN13153377, study PRJNA577476) | soil metagenome | isolation source: 80 cm soil or saprolite under Garry oak tree replicate 1 | place: USA:California | collected 2016-06-15
CGCGGGAGGATCACGTCGTCGGCGAAGCGCGTGAGTCCCGTCACCTTGGCGCGGCCGTCCACGCGGCGGCGAGCCTTGCCGATCACGTCGAGACGTTTCGTCATCGCCTGGACTCCTGCATTGTTCTCGCCGCTTCCTCCATCGATTCGTAGATCTGCTGGTAACCGGTGCAGCGGCACAGGTTCCCCGAGATCGCTTCCTTGATGCGCTCGCGGCTCGGGTTGGGCTCGCGCTCGAGCAGCGCCTTTGCAGTCATCAGGATGCCGGGCGTGCAGTAACCGCACTGCGCGCCGCCGAGGTCTGCAAAGGCCGCCTGCAGCGGATGCAGCTTGCCGCCGCTCGCCAGCCCTTCGACGGTCTCGATCGCCCGCCCTTCGCAATCGACGGCGAGCGCGAGGCACGAGAGCACCGGTACGCCTTCCACCAGCACCGCGCAGGCGCCGCACTCGCCGAGCTCGCAGCCGTGCTTGGTGCCGGTCAGGTTCATGTCCTCGCGCAGCACCTCGAGCAGCGTCTTGTAGGGGGCGAAGGAGACCTGCTGCTCCTCGCCGTTCACGCGCAGCGTGAGGTGAACGTTGTTCGGTACCGGAGTTTTCATTTCGCAGCTCTCGCGCGGGACGCGGGCGCGAGGCCGCGTACGAGGTAGTCGGAGAGCGAATCGGCGATTTCGCCCACCGACAACGGGCCTTCGGGGCGATACCAGCGCGCGGTCCAGTTGACCGCTCCGAGCATCGCCCGCGTGACGAGCGCGGGATCGGTCGGCGCGAATTCACCGCGCTTCATCCCTTCGGCGACGAGTCCGCGCACCGCACGCTCGTAGGAGTCGCGCTTCTCGATGACCCCCTTGCGCACCGCCTCGGGAAGTACCTCCACCTCGAGGTGGGCGGTGGCGCCTTCGAGCTCGTCGAGCATGCAGTGCACGTGCGCCCTCATCACCGCGCGTAGCCGCCCGGCGCAGGCACTGGACGCGGCGCGCGCCTCCTTCACCGCGGCGAGAAGCCGCTCGAGCGTGCGCTCCTGGCAAAAGAGCAGGATCTCGTCCTTGCCGCTGAAGTAGTAATACAGGTTGCCGGGCGATAGATCGGCTTCCTCGGCGATCTCGCGCATGCCGGTCGCGGAGAGACCCAGTCGACGGAATACGCGCGCGGCGGCGCGCAGGATCGCAAGGCGCCGCGCCTCGTTCTTGCGCTGGACGCGCTCGGAGAAGGGGGCCTCGTTCGAACTGCGATTCAAAACTTGAACCATTGTTCAAATTCTAAGCCGCAGAAGGGCAGAAAGCAATCCGATCCCGATGTCGCGGTGCGGAGGAGACGCCTACCCGCGAAGCTTGAAGCGCTGGATCTTGCCGGTCGCCGTCTTGGGCAATTCGCTCACAAACTCGATCCAGCGAGGGTACTTGTAGGGCGCGAGCCTGTCCTTGATGTGCTGCTGCATGGTCGCCTTGAGCGATTCGCTCGGCGACTGGCCCTGCTTGAGCACGACGAACGCTTTCGGCTTGATCAAGCGGTTGTCGTCTTCGTGGCCGACCACCGCCGCTTCGAGCACTGCCTCGTGGCTGACCAGGACCGCCTCGACCTCTGCGGGTGAAACGTAGAAGCCCGAGACTCTCAGCATGTCGTCGGAACGGCCGGCATATACAAAGTAACCGTCCTCGTCCTGCCTGAACTTGTCGCCGCTCCTGAACCATGCGCCGACGAAGGTCGAGCGGCTTTTCTCGCGGTTGTTCCAGTAATAGGCCGCACTTGTCGGTCCGCTCACCTGGAGCTCGCCGATCTCGCCCCGCTCTACCGGAGTCCCCTGCTCGTCCACCAGGCGCAGTTCGTAACCGGGCACGGGCTTCCCGGTCGCGCCGTAGCGCACATCTCCCGGCCGGGCGCTGATGAACATGTGCAGCATCTCGGTGGAACCGATGCCCTCCAGGATGTCGACGCCGGTCCTTTCTTTCCAACGCCTGCCCATGGCGGCCGGCAAGGCCTCGCCGGCCGAGACGCAAAGGCGCAGCGCGAGGAACTCCTCCTGCGGAAACTCCGGGCTGGCGAGCATCGCCCCGTAGAGCGTCGGTACGGCGTAGAAGATCGTGGGTTTTGTTTCGGCGAGGCGCTTGAATACCGACGCCGGCGTCGCACGCTCGGCCATCAGCACGGCGGTTGCGCCGGTGGCGAGAGCGAAAGTCTGTGCGTTGCCGAGGCCGTACGCGAAGGCCAGCTTCGCCGCAGAAAAAAGCACGTCGTTCTCGGTGACGCCCAAGACGCCTTTCCCGTAGAGATCAGCCGTGATGGCCATGCTCGAATGCACGTGCACGGCGGCCTTCGGCGCGCCGGTCGAGCCGGAGGAATACAGCCAGAAGCAGGGATCGTCGGAGGTCGTCGGGGCGGGAGCGAGCTCGGGGGAGCCTTTCGCGAGGACCTCCTCCAACGCTTCGTGACCGGATGCGCCTGCGCCCGAAACGATCACGTGTTTGAGGAACGGCAGGTTAGGCAAGAGCGGCGCAAACTGAGGAAGCAGCTGCTCCGAGACGACGAGCGCCTTGGCGCGGCTGTCGGAGAGCATGTATTCGTAGTCCTTCGATGTGAGCAGCGTGTTCACCGCGACCGGAATGATCCCCGACTTGATCGCGCCGAGGAAGGCAGTCGGGAAATCGATCGTGTCGGTGAGCGCGAGCAGCACCCGGTGCTCCATCCCGAGCCCCATGGTTCGAAGCCCCGATCCGAAGCGGTTCACGCGCTCGGCGAGCTCGCCGAAAGTATATCGACCCGTGTCGTCAACGAATGCGACCTTGCGCGCGCGACCGGCAGAGAGGTTGCGCTCGATCAGATCGTACGCGGCATTGTAGTCGCGCGGAATATGGATTTTAGGCGGGCTGACCGAGTGGTCAGCGGCGCTGAGCGACGGCACGGTTGTCACTCCCTTCTTTGATCAACTCAGGCCGTGAGCCGGGCTTCTTTGCGACACAGCGAGATCCAGCCGGCCACCCACCTCACCGCGACTTCCTCGGGCATGGTGCCCGCGCTGGCATCGTGCAGCATGACCTCGCCGATGCGCTTCGCCCCCAGCTCGGAGAGGATCGTGTCGAAACGCTTGCCGCCGTTGCAGAAGGTTTCGGCGTAGGTCCGGTCTCCGAGCGCGATCACGCCGTACTGCAAGTTGGAGAGGTCGGGACGCGCCGCCTGAAGCGACTCGTAAAGATTCTTCGCGTTGTCGGGTACGTCGCCCTGCCCGTAGGTGGACGAGCAGATCAGGAACAGGCCGCCGCCCGAAAACACGCCCGCATCGAGGCCGTCCATAGTCACGGTCCGCACGCGTATTTCGCCATCGTCGAGCGTAAGCTCGAGCTCCTGCGCGACCAGTTGGGCGGTGCCGGTCATCGTCCCCACGAGAATGGTCAGTTCGAGCGCCATCGGCTTCCTTCTCGTTCCCGCTTGCGTTTCAATATCGGGTGCATCATACTGCATGGGACGTGTATAGCAAGCATTATATTGCATCGTGAACGCAACTGGTATTCACATTAAGAAGCATTCGCAACGGTCTGTTCATGCGAATGAAAGCGATGCGCACAGCGAGCGTGACTACCTCGCCGCTCTGGGTGATCGGGTGCGAAAAGCCCGCGCAAGGCGAGGGATGTCACGCAAGCTGCTTGCCGGTGATTCGGGAGTGTCGGAGCGCTACCTCGCGCAGCTCGAAGGCGGACAGGGCAACGTTTCGATCCTGCTGTTGCGCCAGATCGCAACAGCTCTCAATCTTCCGCTCACAGAGCTGCTTGCCGAGGACTCGGGCGACGTCGTGGAGCTCACTCTCACGACGCAATTCCTGAAGCGTCTGCCGCGGCAGACGCTCGCCGCGGTGCGTTCGCAGCTTGTGCGCGACTACGGCAGCGCGCGCGACGAGCGCATGAAGCGGATCGCGCTCATCGGACTGCGCGGTGCGGGCAAGTCCACGCTGGGTGCGAAGCTCGCCAAGGCGCTGGGTGCGCCCTTTGTCGAGCTCGACCGCGAGATCGAGCGCGAGGCGGGCACCAGTCTCTCGGAGATCTTTCTCCTTTACGGGCAGGCCGGCTACCGGCGCTACGAGCGGCGCTGCCTCGAGAGGGTGCTCGAAAAAAACGAGCGCGCCGTGATCGCCACGGGCGGCAGCATCGTCTCGGAGCCAGGGACCTATGAGCTCCTCCTCTCGGCCTGCTTCACCGTGTGGCTCAAGGCCGAGCCCGAAGAGCATATGGCGCGCGTGATCGCGCAGGGTGACACCCGTCCCATGGCGGGGAACGACCAGGCGATGGAGGATTTGCGGCGTATACTCGACGGGCGGGCCGTGCTCTATGGGCAAGCCGACGTCACGGTGGAGACGGCCGGAAAGACGCCGGAGCAGAGTTTCTCGGCGCTGCGCAAGGCAGTCGCCCCCTAGCACCAGGAGCCAATCCGATGAGTGCCGTCCCTGAAGCCAAACCCTCCCCTCCCCTTGTCACCTACGACACGCATCCGGACCGTTATTTTCACTGGCGGCTTTCCTTCGACGGGCCGGTGGCGACGCTCGCGATGGACGTGAACGAGGACAAGGCTCTGAAGCCGGGATACAAGCTCAAACTCAACTCCTACGATCTCGGCGTGGACATCGAGCTTGCCGATGCGCTCAACCGCATCCGCTTCGAGCATCCCGAGGTGAGGTGCGTGGTGATCACCAGCGCGCGCGAGCGCATGTTCTGCTCGGGCGCCAACATCTACATGCTCGGGCAGTCGACGCACGCGTGGAAGGTAAACTTCTGCAAGTTCACCAACGAAACGCGCAATGGAATCGAGGATTCGAGCCGCCACGAGGGCATGAAGTTCCTCGCCGCGGTCAACGGCACGGTCGCCGGCGGCGGCTACGAGCTCGCGCTCGCCTGCGATGAGATCCTGATGATCGACGACCGCTCCTCCACGGTGAGCCTGCCCGAGCTGCCGCTGCTGGGCGTCCTGCCCGGAACCGGCGGCCTCACCCGCGTCACCGACAAGCGCAAAGTCCGGCGCGACCTCGCCGACGTGTTCTGCACGACGAGCGAAGGCGTGCGCGCCGACCGCGCGAAGCAATGGAAGCTGGTGGACCACATCGCGAAGCCGCAGGCGTTCAAGGATGCGGTGAGAGAACGGGTCGCGGAGCTGAGCGCGCTGAGCACACGCGCGGGCGGCAAAGGCGTGACCCTCAACCCGCTCAAGCGCGCGGTCGACGCCGGCGGCTACCACTACGACAACCTGGACGCGGTGATCGACCGGAAAGCACGCACCGCGACCATCACGGTCTTCGCGCCGCGGAAAGAGATTCCTTCCAGCATCGAGGCGATCCACGCTGCGGGCGACGCGTGGTGGCCCCTCGCGATGGCGCGCGAGCTCGACGATGCCGTCCTGTTGCTGCGCACGAATGACCTCGAGATCGGTACGTGGATCTTCAACACGCGTGGAGACATGGACAAGGTACTGGCGGCCGACGCAGCCCTCAAGGCCAACGAGAACGACTGGTTCGTGCGCCAGGTAATCGGTTTCCTGCGCCGCACGCTGGCGAGGCTGGACGTCTCCTCGCGCACCCTATTCGCAATCATCGACAGGGGTTCCTGCTTCGCGGGCACGCTGTTCGAGCTGGCGCTGGCCGCCGACCGCAGCTACATGCTCCAGTTGCCCGACGATGAAGCCGGCGCGCCGGCGGTCGCGCTGACGGCATTGAATTTCGGCGTCTATCCGATGGTCAGCCACGAAGCGCGCATCAGCGCGCATTTCTGCGGCGAACCGAAACCGGTCGAGACAGCGCGCAATCGCATCGGCGAGAAGCTCGACGCCAAGCTCGCTTCCGAACTGGGCTTGGTCACCTTCACGCCCGACGATTTCGATTGGGACGAGGAGGTGCGCATCGCGATCGAGGAGCGCGCGAGCCTCTCCCCCGACGCGCTCACAAGCATGGAGGCCAATCTCCGCTTTTCGGGCAAGGAAACCATGGAGACGCGGATCTTCGGCAGGCTTTCCGCCTGGCAGAACTGGATCTTCGTTCGCCCCAACGCGGTGGGCGAGCACGGCGCGCTGAAGGTGTACGGCAGCGGCACGAAAGCCAAATTCAACTGGGAGCGGGTCTAGAAGCCGGGAGCACGCATGAGCAGCATCGACTATTCCGAGAAGATCCCCAACAACGTCAACCTCGCCAACGATCGAACGCTGCAGCGCGCGCTCGAACACTGGCAGCCGCGCTTTCTCGAGTGGTGGCGCGAGATGGGGCCCAACGACTTCGCCTCGGTCGACGTCTATCTGCGCACCGCGGTAGGCGTGGACGCACAAGGCTGGGCCCATTACGGCACGGTGAAGATGCCCGACTACCGCTGGGGCATCTTCCTCGCCGATCCCATCGCGGATCGCAGCATCGGCTTCGGGGACTCCTTCGGCCAGCCGGTGTGGCAGCAGGTGCCCGGCGAACTCCGCTCGCAGTTCCGCCGCCTCATCGTCACCCAGGGCGACACCGAGCCCGCCTCGGTCGAACAGCAGCACCGGCTCGGCCACACCTGCCCCTCGCTCTACGACCTGCGCAATCTCTTCCAGATCAACGTGGAGGAAGGACGCCATCTCTGGGCGATGGTGTACATATTGCACGCCTACTTCGGCCGCGACGGCCGCGAGGAAGCCGAGGAGCTCCTCGCGCGCCACTCCGGCGACGTCGACAAGCCGCGCATCCTCGGCACCTTCAACGAACCGATCGAGGACTGGCTGTCGTTTTTTTGCTTCTGCTATTTCACCGACCGCGACGGAAAGTTCCAGCTGAAGAGTCTCGCCGAGTCCTCGTTCGACCCGCTCGCCCGCACCTGCCGTTTCATGCTGACGGAGGAGGCTCACCACATGTTCGTCGGCGAGACCGGCCTCGGCCGGATCGTGCGGCGCACCCTCGAAGTGATGAAGGAGCTCGGCAGCGACGACCCCGAGGCGGTCCGCCGCCAGGGCGCGGTGGATCTGCCGCTGCTGCAGCGTTATCTCAATTACTGGTTCAGCTCCTCGCTGGATCTCTTCGGATCCGAGGTCTCCTCGAACGCCGCAACGACCTTCGCCAACGGCATCAAGGGACGTCCCGACGAGACTACTCAGTACCAGGACCACGTCTGCGCCGATTCGACCTTCGAGATCGAAGTTCCGGACGGCAAAGGCGGAGTCATGAAGGACACAGCCTCGATGCGCAACGCCATGAACGAAGTGCTGCGCGACGCCTATATCAGGGACTGCGAGATCGGACTGAAGCGCTGGAACATGCAGATCAAGCGCGGCGGTTACAAGTTCGAGCTGAAGCTGCCGAGCAGCCGCTTCCGCCGTGCCATCGGTGCCTGGGCGAACATTCCCACCGACCTCGATGGACGGCCCATTGACCGCGAGGAGCACGACCGCCGCACGCCAGGCTGGCTGCCGAGCGCATCCGATAGAGGCTACGTGAAGAGCCTGATGCAGCGCGTGGTCGAGCCCGGGAAGATGGCCGCCTGGATAGCGCCGCCCGATCGGGGTATCAACAACCTGCCGGTGGATTACCAGTACGTGCGCCTGAACTGACTATTTCGCAACTGCGCCTACGATTTCGGGGTTGCTGAAAAGCAGCCGTGCTTTCAGTTGGCGGGTGACGTGGATGACGCCCTCGGAATCGACGAGCATGGCCTGCGAGACCCCCATGCGAAACGCCGCGTTCCTCCAACCCCCGAGCCCTCCGATGAAGATCGGTTTGGACGCTGCGTCCGACAAGGCGCCCGCCCCTGCCTGACGCGGAACGAGAACCGTCACCGACTGCATCCCTGAAACGGGATAGCCTGTGCGCGGATCGATGATATGCGAGTAGCGCTTGCCGTCGATCTCGTAATAGCGCCGGTAATCGCCTGAAGTGCCGATGGCCTCACCGTCTTTGAGGTTGAGTGTGGCCAAGAAGCCCCTGCCGCGGGGGGAATCGACGCCGACATGCCAGGGACGTCCGGCGCGGTCGCCCAGCGCCGTGATATTGCCGCCGATGTTGATGAGCGCGTTCGTGATGCCGTTTGCGCGAAGAAGGTCGGCCCCGCGATCGAGGGCGTAGCCTTTGGCGTAGCCGCCGAAGTCGAGCTGCACGGCCGGGTTTTTGCTCGTCACAACGTCCCCTTGCACGCTCAGATCGCTCATGCGCGGGTTGGCGCGAACGATTCGCGCGATTTCTTCGGGGTCCGGCGGAGGTCCTCCGGGTTTATCCCGGTGAAAACTCCACAATCCGACCAACTTGCCGATGGCAGGGTTGAACATGCCCTCGGACCGGGCGGCAAGGCGCTGCGTCTCGCGAATCAGCGCTGCGATCTCCTTCGTCGTCCGAATATTTTCTTTGCCGCTAGCGATCGCCTGGTTGAGAACGACTAATTCGCCGGCTTTCCACGCGTGCAGCTCCCGGTGCATACGGTCGAATTCGCGAAAAACCTGTCCGACTGCTTCCCGTGCGAGCGTGGCGTCCCCGTCGACGACGGTAATCTCGACCACCGTGCCGAACACGTAGGAGCTCGCGCGGTACTCGGCCGCCCGCGCGTACGAAACCACCGCAAGCGTTGTGAACAGCAGCGCGAAGCGATACCCGAGGCGAACGCTCAATGCCTCCCCCGCATCCGAGGCACAAGAAAGAGCCATGCGCCGGTGACAGAAAGGATCGCGAGCAGCAAAGCCAGCAAATCTACGACCAGCGGCCCGTGGCGACCCGCGAACCTGCCGCTGTGCAGATCGAGCAGCAGCTGCTCGACCGAAACCCCGGGCGCAAGCGCTTCTCCGTAAGCCCGCCGTTCGGAAATGGAAAGTTCTGCAGGCGCCGACCAACGCACGCTCAGCTGCGGCACCGGGCGCCAGGACAAGGCGTCGGCGCTCGCAAAAATTCCCGATGCCGCACGAAGCACGATGGCGCGCCCGCTCGAGCCGATCGCCCGCACCGGAGAGCCCGGCAGCGCACCAGGCTCCAACTTCTCGATCAGCTCGCCGTTCTCACGATATACATACAGCGCGGCATCGCTCGCGACCACGAAGATATCGGCGAGCTCGACCAGGCCGACTGGCTGCGGCAATTTCTCTCCGGAAATCTTCCCGTCGAGAAGCCAGCGGCCGTTCGCCGCAGTGAGGATGTGATGCCCGGCGCGGAACACCTGCTGCGGTGGCTCGGACTTGATGCCGTACCAGCGCGCGAGCCACTCGGCGTGGACGAACCGGCCGTCGAGCCCAAGGCTCTGACCGTGGTTCAGCGCCAAGCCGGTCACCACGAGAATCAGGAAGAACAGCATGGCGGCAAAGCCGATGCGCGCGTGCCAGCGCCGCAGTAACCGCAGCAAGAGGAGCCTCGGCGACATTTACTTGCGGCTCGTCCGGTCGAAAAAAAGCGCGAGTCTGGCCATGCGCTCCATCGCCGCGACGGAGAGCGTGGCGCCGGCAATGCCGTCGATTTCGCGATTCAGGCGGTCGCCCGGAGCGAGCTTCGCCTCCTTGAATTGCTTCAGGAACGAGGGAGTGCGGACTTCCTGCCCCCGGCTTTCCCGATAGACGAGCACGCGCACATGATCGATGCGCCCGTCGACGACGACGAAACCTGCGGTGATCAGCTCCTCCTTCCCGATTTCCTCCAGGATCCACACGCTCTTGTGGGAGTCGCTCCAGTAGCGCTGGCGCAATTGCGCCGGGGGATGGCCCAGAATCGCTGCGGCTTGCGTCTGCATGTCCCTGGTCAGCCAGAGCACCTTGGGTGCCGGCTTTGAGCCGAACACTTCGGCGACGAAAACATCCGGCTCCTGATAGACGTCGCCGCGAACAAGTGCCGCCGCGGCCGCGCCGAGCGCCAGCGGCAGCAACGCAAGCGAGCAGCGCCGTCTCCAATTCATCAGAACATGAATCCCAGACCGAGATCGAACCGGTCTTGGGATTTGTTGGTCGCGTAACGCTGGACGTCGGCCTTCAACACCACCTGGGGATGGACCCAGAAATTGACTCCGAAGGTCTTGATGCGCTCGATATTGTTCGGATCCTGGAGCTGGCCGCTGGCGGGGTCTTCCTGCTGCTTGATATCGACGCCCTCGTAACGAACGAAGAGCGCGACGTCGAAATTACCCCGTTTGTACGCGTGATACGCAGCCTGAACGAAGCCTCCCCTGATCGTTTTCGGTGCGGCAAAGGGCGTGGTCCCGTTCGCCGCCGCATTCGCCAGGATCGCGGCGTTGAGCTTATCGGAGTCCCCGAGCGAGCCCGCCGCGTACAGCGCCTGCAGATCCAGTCCGGCGACGCGGTACTGCGCGTGCACGTCCCACAGCGTCAGGCGCGCCGAGACCCCTTGCAATGCAGGATTGGATGCGCCGTTTTGTCCCGTATTGCCGGTGAAGACCCCGGCGCCGACGAGCAGACCCGGGCGCCGGTAGTTGAGGGCGCCGTAGGCGGCGAGGTTGCGGGCAGTGGCGAGCTGTCCTTCCTGGTGTCCGCTGCGGATACCCGTGCTCGGATCGTCGAGCTTGCCCGAGTCGAAATTCGTCGTGATGCCTGCGTCGTACCTGAGACCTTCGCCGACGACGCCGTGAACGCCCGCGCCCAGCTCCCGCCAGGTCGTAGGAATAACGCGGGTTTCAACCTGGTTGCGCTGCACTCCGTAATAGGTCGGCGGTTCGTGGGTTTCGTTGAGGATGCCAAGAGGGATCAGGAACAGTCCGCCTTTCACGTTCGCCGCATCGCTGGCCTTGTAATTGAGCCAGGCCTGCTCGATTTCGGCTTCGCCGTTGTCCCCGGAGCTGACAACGGCGTGCTCGATCTCGATCTCCGAATGAAAGGTGAGCCGCTCATCGAACCGGTGGTTGAAACCGAAGACGAAGCGCTGAAGATCGGCCGTGGCGTTGCCGCTCTGGCGAAACTTGCTGTAACCCACCTCGCCGTAACCGGTGATATTTGTCCCTCCGCTGCCCAGGCTTAGACTTCGGCCGAGCGGAGAGCTGTAGTCCGGCGAATAGGGAGCCGCGGGCTGCTGCGCGGGCGGCGCTGCTCTTCGAGCCTGCGCCTTAAGATCGTCTATTTCCTGTTGCAGGATTTGCAGCTTGTCTTCGACGGACGCCTGGCCAAATGCGGGGGTGTTCGCCAATGCGGCGGCCAGTGCCAGCGCTAAAGTGGAATGCTTCATTACGTCTCCCGCTGAGTTGACGAGCGATGTGGAACACGGCTGGCTAACTCAGCTGGCGACGCTGACTGGCTGGCTCCCTTGAAATTCCCTAGACGGAGGCGCAGCACCTCAGGATTTCGCGGATACGGCCGGTCCTGTTTTGTGTTTTCCGCCAAACATTGACCAAGCGATCCACAACCCAGGCAATAACACCAGGGCATAGGACAGCATCGCGCCATACTCGCCCTCGGGTCCGTACGGTTCTGTAGCGATGTGCCAGTACCGATTGTTGATCGGCAGCACGTTCGCTTCAGTGGCCTCGTGGAACGAGTACACGAGCAGCTGCAGCGCAAACAAGACGAGGAAGATCGAGGTCACCTGGAAGAAAAGCCCGAGGTTCACTCGGTGTCCGTAGCGGGACCATCCCCAGGCGAGAGCCGCTGCAAGCGCGATGCCGATGAGCGCGCCCCACAGCATATGCACGGATTCCTCCTGGCGCACGAGCGTTGCGGTGATGAACGCCATCTCCATGCCCTCTCGGGTAATCATCAGGAGCACCAGCAGAAACACTCCGACCCAGGCGCCCGTGCCCGGGGACTGGCTCGCGGTTTCGATGCGCCCGCCGATCTCGCCGCGCATTTTTTTTGCATGCCTCAGCATGTACGCCACCATCGAGATCACGAGTACGGCCGCCACGGCGGCGAGCACCGCCTCCCAGATCGGCAGCACCGCGAACTCGGCGAGGAACACGCCGAGCACGACCGAGAGCGTCACTGCGATGCCCGTGCCCCACCAGGCTGCGGGCACCAGCCCGTCGCGTCCGGTCTTGCGCAGATAGGCGATGGCTATCGCGACGATGAGAAATGCTTCGATCCCCTCTCGCAGCGTGACCACCAGCATTTGCAGCATTTGGACTTTGCTTCGCTCGAGGTGTTAAAACAATTCGGGATCTACGCGGTGAGAATCAGCTTGCCGTTCTTCGCTCGAGGTGTTAAAACAATTCGGGATCTACGCGGTGAGAATCAGCTTGCCGTTCTGGGTGCGGCGCAAGCGGTACTCTCGACCGCGGTGCTCGATGATCAGCTCCCCCCCGCTCACCGAGCAACGGGTTGCTCATAACCCGTTCGTTCTGAAATGAGATCTCAGGCTCAGACCTTTGATTTAACGTAGATTTCGGCTGTCGACTCGGTTTCATAAACAAATGATAACCATTCTCATTATTGTTGTCAAATACGGCGGCACGCATACCCGCCGGGGCCAACCTCACGGTCGTCAGCCACGGCAATCCGTTCTACAGCGTTGCCGGTCCACCCTATCTTGCGGAAGGTGAAGCGGCCGTGATCCGGCCGCAGGGCGCGGACTTTCAGGTTATCGCGAGAATTCGGGTGGATCGCTGGGACGCGCTCGGGAGCGCGGCGCGAAACTGAAAGGCTAGAACGCGCCGGACTGCGCGTAATTCTCGAAGCGGGTGTATTCCCCGAGGAAGGTCAGCTTGACCGTGCCGATGGGGCCGTTGCGCTGCTTGAGAATGATGATTTCGGCCACGCCTTTTTCGGGCGTGTCCGGCGTATAGACCTCTTCGCGGTAGATCGCGAGGATGAGGTCGGCGTCCTGCTCGATCGCACCGGACTCGCGCAGGTCCGACATGATCGGGCGCTTCGGGCCGGTGCGCTGCTCGACCGCGCGCGAGAGCTGCGAGAGTGCCACCACGGGAACCTTGAGCTCCTTGGCGAGTGACTTG
>WNGL01016668.1_pt1 | contig 12847 bp, 11 predicted proteins | sample 5400591 | NCBI WGS metagenome assembly WNGL01 (sample SAMN13153377, study PRJNA577476) | soil metagenome | isolation source: 80 cm soil or saprolite under Garry oak tree replicate 1 | place: USA:California | collected 2016-06-15
TGGGGCCCGTGACGGTGACGCTGAACCTCGATCCCGAGGTACGGCCGCACAAGGACGCGCGCGCCATCGTCGCCTCGGCCGATTTTCTCGGCGCTAAGTACGTGGACTACGACCCCGGCCTGTCGGACAGCCTGCTGCCCTCAGGCGCGCGCATTCAGGGCGTCACCGAGGAGCAGTTCGCCGACGTGGCGCAGGGGGCGGCGAAGAGCGCGCAGGAGCTGATCGCGAACGTGAACAAGGGGCTGAACCCGGGCCAGCTGGCGACCGACATCCACGCCACGCTCGTCGCGACGCAGCGCGGCATGGAGGCGCTCACCAAGGCGAGCACCGGCCCCGCGGTGCAGCAGACCCAGGCGACGCTCGCCTCGCTCGAGCGCGTGATGTCGCACCTCGACACGCTGCTCGGCGCCGCCAACCCCGCGCAGACCGGTAAACGGCTCGACACGCTGAGCACGAACCTCACTCAGCTGACCGGGCTCTATAAGAATCTGAATGCCACGCTTAAGTCCCTAAGTGAGCTCCTGACGGATCTGAAAGAACGGCCGGGGAGATACCTCACCGTCAAGGTCTTCTGAGTGAATAGACGGTGAGTAAGACGCCGAGGCGCATAGGCGCGTAGTGGATATGAGGGTCGAGCCGCGAGGATGATCCTCGCGAACTCACATCTCATATCCACTATGCGCCTTGGCGACTACGCGTCTTACTCTCCGTCTTAGGTCCTACCAGATGGTCGCCCGTAAGGAATCGGCTCTCACCATCTGATCCCCAGTCTTACATCCCCACGCTTCCGCGAACTCTTTCAGGTTCGAAAGCGGCCCCATACCGCGCCAGCGGGCCGGGGCGTGCGGGTCCACGACGACTTGATTGCGCAGGTACTGGTCGGTGGCCTTGGCGCGCCAGATCTGGGCCCACGCGAGGAAGAAGCGCTGCTCGGCGCTGAAGCCGTCGATGGCGGGCGGCCGTGGCTTGCCGGCGAGCGCCTGCTGGAACGCGGCGTAGGCGATCTTGAGGCCGCCCAGGTCGGCGATGTTCTCGCCCAGGGTGAGCCGGCCGTTCACGTGGGTGGCGCTGTCCACGATGGTGTAGGCGTCGAACTGTCCCACGACGCGCGCCGCGCGGTCCTTGAAGCGCTGCGCGTCGTCCGCGGTCCACCAGTCGCGCAGGTTGCCCTGCGCGTCGAACTGGCGGCCCTGATCGTCGAAGCCGTGCGTCATCTCGTGGCCGATCACGGCGCCCATGCCGCCATAGTTCACGGCGTCGTCGGCCGCTGGATCGAAGAACGGCGCCTGGAGAATCCCCGCGGGGAAGGTGATGTCGTTGAAGGTCGGGCTGTACGATGCGTTCACGGTGGGAGCCGTCATGCGCCACTCGGCCTTGTCCACCGGCTTGCCGATGCGGGCGAAGTCCCATGCGGCGGCGAAGCTCTGGGCACGCTCCACGTTGCCGGCGAAGTCGCGGGGGTCCACCGCCAGCTTGGCGTAATCGCGCCATTTATCGGGATAACCGATTTTCTTGCCGAAGGCGCGCAGCTTGGCGACCGCCTGGGCGCGCGTCGAGTCGCCCATCCATTCGAGCGTGTGCAGCCGGTCGTCCAGGGCGGCGATCAGGTGATCGACCATGTCGAGCGCGCGGCGGCGCGCGTCGGGGGTGAACGTCTCCTGGACGTACGCCTGGCCGAGGGCGTCGCCCAGCATTCCGTTGGCGGCCTGGACGCAGCGCTTCCAGCGGGGCTGCTGCTCTTTCACGCCGGTGAGCGCGCGCTGGTAGCGGAAGCTCGCGTCCACGAACGGACTCGACAGCCATGGGGCCAGGTGACGCGCGAAGTGCCAGCGCAGGTAGGCGCGCCAGTCGGCGAGCGGCACGGCGGTCAGGAGGCTGTCCACGGCCCGGAAGAAGCGCGGCTGGCCGATGTTGATCGCTTCGGTCGCAGGCGCGCCGGCGTCACGCAAGAAGGCGGGCCAGGCGAGGTTGGGGGTAAGCGAGTCGGCTGCGGCGAGCGTGAGCTTGTGGTAGTTGGCGTTGGGGTCGCGCCGCTCGACACGGGTGAGCGAGGCGCGCGCTAGCGCCGTCTCGAGGGTCAGGATGCGCTGCGCTCGTTCGTCGGCCACGGCGGGCGAGTCGCCCAGGAGACCGAGGGTGCGTGACACGTACTCGAGGTAGGCGCCGCGCAGGGTGCGGGCGGTGGAGTCGTCGCGCACGTAGTAATCGCGGTCGGGGAGGCCGAGGCCGCCCTGGGCCGCGGCGGCGATGATCATCGTGCTGCGCTTGTAGTCGGCGATGCCGCCGAAGTTGAACACCGGATCCCAGCCGTGGTGGTGCCCGCGGGCGAGGGCGCCCGTAAGTCCCTCGCGCGAGGCGATCGCGTCGATGCGGGCCAGCTCGTTCTTCAAGGGGTCCGATCCCGCGCGCTCGATGGCGCTCGAATCCATGCAGGATGCGTAGAACGCTCCCAGCTTCTGCTCGGCCGTCTTAGGAGCCTTAGGGGCGGTTGCCGCGAGCCGTTCCACGATGTGGCGCAGGGTGGTGTTGTTGCGCTCCACCAGCTCGGTGAAGCTGCCGTAGCTCGGGTACTCGGGCGGCAGCGCAGTGCGCGCCAGCCAGCCGCCGTTCGCGAAGCGGTAGAAGTCCTGGCAGGGGGCGCAACTGGTATCCAGGTTTGCCGGATCGAGGCCTGGATGCATCCCCTGGCCCGCGAGCAGACCGGCGGTGGCGAGATAGGCGATTGCTGGCACGAGCAAGCGGTGACGGCGGGACATCCGGATCTCCTGGAGAGGGCGGGGATGAATCAAGCTACGCGGACGGACGGAGGACCGTTGAGAGAGGGGGGAGACGGAGAGGTAGACGCCGAGGCGCCTAGGCGCGTAGTGGATCTGAGGGTCGAGCTGCGAGGATGACCCTCGCGAACTCACGCCTCATATCCACTATGCGCCTGCGCGCCTGCGCGTCTTACTCTCCATCTCTCCGTCTATATTGTCCCGCATGTTATCGGTGACTTTCCTAGGTACGAGTGCTGCTCGCCCCACCGTAGAGCGCAATGTGTCGGCTATGGCCCTCGTGCACGAAGGCGAGACTCTCCTGTTCGAGTGTGGTGAGGGCACCCAGCGCCAGATGATGCGCTACGGGGTGAGCTTTGCGTTGTCGGAGATCTTCTTCACGCATTTTCACGCGGACCACTTCCTTGGTGTGATCGGATTGATTCGCACGCTGGGGCTGCAGGCGCGCGCCGAGCCGATGCGCCTCTACGGACCCAAGGGCGCGAAGAAGCTGCTCGGCCAGGCGATTCAACTCGGCGTGGAGCGAGTTCCCTTCAATGTCGACATCATCGAGGTGAAGCCTGGCGAAGTGATTCGGGACGCGGGAGGCGGGAGGCGGGAGGCGTACGAAATTCATGTATTCGGGACCGAGCACGGGGGCGGCTCGGTCGGGTACGCGCTGCGCGAGCATGAGCGACGCGGCAGGTTCGACGTGGACAAGGCACGCGCGGCCGGGATCCCCGAGGGTCCCCTGTGGGGGAAGCTCACGAAGGGCGAGACAGTGCAGCTGCCGGACGGTCGGACGGTGGGACCGGGGGGCATTGTAGGGGGCAACCGTCCAGGACGGCTCGTGGTGTTCACCGGCGATACGCGGCCCTGTGCCGCGGTGGTGGATGCGGCGCAGGGGGCGGATTTACTGATTCACGAGGCGACGTTTGGGGAGGAGGAGAAGGAGCGGGCCAAGGAGACGGGGCATTCGACGGCGCGCGAGGCAGCTCAGGTAGCGCTGGCCGCGAAAGCCCGCCGTCTGGTGCTGAGTCACGTTTCGGCTCGCTATTCGATCAGTGCCGAGGAATTGGTCAAAGAAGCCCGCGAAATCTTCAAGGAAACAACTGTCGCTAAGGACGGCATGACTATCGAAGTGCCCTTCGCCGATTGACACGCCGAGCGAGGACCCGTTCCGGCGCGGCTCCTCGACAGTGACCCCGCCACCCCCCCTGGGAGCCGCGCCTTCAGGGTCCCCGCTCGGCGCGTCTGTAACAGCCGGCCAGCTATCTGGTCAGCGCTTTTCGGAGATTCTGCAGCAATCCATCGAACATCTTGTGGGCACTTCGTCTGCGGTAAAACTGCCCCAGCAACCATGCGCGCCAGCTTGCCGGCACCCACACGCACTTCATCGTGATTTTGGTAGTACCGCCCTGGAACTCGAGCTTGAAGAAGGTTTTCGAGCCGCGGCGGTAGATGATCTCGACCCAGGCGTAGGTGGTGGGGGGTTCGTACTCGATGACTTCGATCACGGCGTCGGCCTTGCGGCCCTGGCGCTCGAAGTGGATGCGGTGGCGGTCGCCTCTGCCTTTGTTGCTGGGTCCCGGGACAGTGGACACGCAGTTGGGCAGCCACTCGGGCATACGACTCGCGTCCGAGATGAGGTCGAACACGTCCTGGATGGTGACGCCGACGGTGCCGGTGTACGTGAGTGACACTGGTCGCATGGGAACATAATAGGGGAGGTTCAGGAGGTTAGGGGAGGTTAGAGGAGGCTGATGCAGCAGCGGAGCAACCTCCCCTAGCCTCCCCCAACCTCCTCAACCTCCCCCGTCCTACCCGTCGGCGAACCGGTGTTAATTTTGGAGGGGTTGTCGCGAAGGGGGGCGGCGTCTAAGTTCACGCTCCGCGCGGGGCTGTAGCTCAGCTGGGAGAGCGCCTGGATCGCACCCAGGAGGTCAGGGGTTCGAGCCCCCTCAGCTCCACTGAACAAAACAAATAGAGGCTAAGGGGCTAAGGGGCTAAGGGGCTAAGGGGCTAAGGGGCTAAGATTGCCTCTTAGCCGCTTAGCCTCTTAGCCCCTTAGCCTCTTAGCCCCTATTCGTTAGGTATCGCTGAATCGTGGGACCAAGCCACTCGATCACCGCGGCGCGATCGAGCGCCACCACCGGCGGCAACCGCAGCACATAGCGGCACAGCGCCATTCCCAGCATCTGGGTGGCTTGGGTCGCGAATATGGCGCGCAGGCGCGCGACCGCGACCCGGTGCGACACGGCGGCGCGCAGCAGGGCCTGCAGCGAATCATCGCTCTCCCACCGGTCGAGGAAATGCCCCACCAGCACGGAGCCGACGGTGCCGCGAGGCACGGCCGTCAGGTCGGGCAGCCGTAGATCGAACTCGGCCGCCGCGGCGAAGAGCTTCTCCTTGTTGCCGAAGTAGCGCATCACCAGCGCCGGGTCGACGCCAACGGCCGCGGCGATGGCCCGAATGGTCGCCCGCTCGTAGCCCGAGGCGGCGAAGTGCTTACGGGCCGCGGCTAAGATTCTGCCCTTCGTCTTGCCTTTCTGTCGCACGGCCCCTCTCTCCGCAGCTGGGAACCCGAACATAGTCAACAGGCGTTGACAAGAAAAGGTGACTCTATGGAAACGCCGAAACGAGTTCAGGTCACGAGCGTGATTGCCGCGGTGCTGTTCGTCACGGTGGCGATGACTGCCGGCTACCGAGGTATCGGGCTGCCGCCGGTCGTCATCGTGGGCGGATCGAGCCTGGTCGCGCTGGTCCTGTGGATCAAGACGTATCTGCGAAGGCCGCTCGATCCGGAGATCATCCTGCCCGGGTTCCTCTTGACGGTGGCGGCGCTCGAGATCCACATGATCGAGGAGTATCGGACCGGGTTCGGGCCCGCCATGAGCCGGCTGTTCGATATCAGCTGGACGGAGCGGTCGTTTCTCATGGTCTTCGCGTTCGTCGGGCCGACCCTCTACGCCCTGACGGCCCTCGGCTTGTACTACCGGGTGCCATTGGCCGGATTCCTGGCCTGGTTCATCTTCATCGGCCCGGGAGTCGCGGAGTTCACGCACTTCATCTTCCCCATCCTCAAGCCCGCGATCGAGCCCCAGCTCGCCGGCTCGATATCCCAAGCCGTGTCGAACGGTCGCTTCGTGGCCGACATGCACAACTACTGGGTCAAAACAACGGGTGTGTACTACTTCCCGGGCATGTACACGGCGATCCTGCCGATGATACCCGGCATCTATACGGTCCGGAGGGTGATCATGGGGAGTAGGCGAGTTCAACTACCTAAGGAAGTGAAAGGATGAATCCGATGAACAACTTGAATCTCGTTCTCTGGAGCGTGCAGGTTTTCCTTGCCCTCTTTTTCCTCGCGGCAGGCGCCCCGAAGCTGATCGGCCGTGGCTTAGAGCGATGGACCGGGTTCGCCGAGCTGCCCCGTGCGCTGGTGGTCTTCATTGGGGTCACGGAGGTGCTCGGCGCTGCCGGCCTGGTGCTGCCGATGGCGACCGGCATTGTGCCGTGGCTGACACCGCTCGCTGCGGTCGGCCTCGGCGTCATCGTGCTCATGGCTACCGGGTTTCACCTGCGAGCCGACGAGCGCGTCAACGCTCTCGAGACGGGACTCTGGGCCAGCATCGCCGCCGTCATCGCGATCGGGCGGTGGGATCTCGTCGTGGCCGCTCACGCCTCCGCTGCGCCGTGGGTCCTGGTTCTCGCCCTGGGCCTGCTGGTACCTGCGGTCATTATCAATCTGGTGGTGCTCTTCAGGCGTCCTGTGAACAGCCGCTAGTCGTTACGCTAGCGATCGCACTCCAGATCGGTGATTTCCCAGGCGTCCACGGCCGCCACGCACGCTGCACCCGCCGGCGTGAGGGCCCTGGCGAGAAGGGGAACCGTGTCGTCTCGGGGAATGAACCCCGCCCTTCGCAACGCGCGACCGAACGCCGACCCGGCGATGGTGGAAACCTGCAGGCGCGCGCAGCCGCGTCGCCGCAGCTGAGCGATCAGGCTGGGAAGCGGCGCCGCGGGATCGACCCCAGGTGCCCGACGCCATGCCTTGAGGGTCGCCCTCCCCGACGCGTCCGGCCCGCGAATCAGCAAGGCGGCAGCGGGCGCGTCCGCCGGCACGTCGGGGGCATGCAGGGTGAGCCACCAGTCCAGGGGGCTGGGATATCCGGCGAGGCGGCTGGTGTAGAGCGCCGCGTCGTGGTAGGCGGCGACCGTCGGCGACGTCAGGGGTGGCGCCGCCACGGACCCCAGAGGGAACTGCTGTGCCGGGTGTGCAACGGCGGCCATGCCGGCCCCGGCCCCGTTTCTAGCCCGCAGCCACGCGTGGAACAGCCGGATGAAACCGTCCAGCACCACGCGCCGGTCGGAGACAGGCAACACGTACCGCTGCAGCGTGCCGATGGGCGCGAACCCAACGGCTTCGAGGAGTATCCTTCCGGCTGTGTTCGGGTCTGCGTACAGGAAGTCGATGCCGCCGCGCGCCTCGAGGTCCTGCACGACGCGCTTCAGGAGGGTCAGAGCGGGGAAGAACGCGCGGTATGCCGTCGCCACCATCAGGTTCACCATGAGACCGCCAACCACCTCGCGCTGCGCGGACGCGAAGCGGCGCGGGAAGCACGCCTGGTACATGACAACGCGTCCGCCCTCTTCGCGACCGAGCCAGCTCATGGCTCCGCTGCGCACGGCGGCCGGGTAGGTGCGATCGAAGAAGTCCGGGAAGCCCGGCAGGCCGTGGGCGACGAAGAGATCCTTGATCGCGGCCGCGTGGTCGAGCGGATTGGCGATCGCGATCGCGGGGATCACGCGCCGTCCCGCCGTAGCGGCGATCACGGCGTCGTCCGGTCAGCATGGCCGTTCGATTGTGCGAGAATGAACGTCGCAATCGCGGCCACGGAGCGAAAATGCTCGATCTCCAGGTTCTCGATCGGGACGCGAACCCCGAATCGCTTCTCCAGGCGCACCAGCAGCTCCACCATGCCGACCGAGTCCAGGAGTCCGGTCTCGAGCAAGTCGGTTTCCGGGGACGGTACGGCGACGCTCAGATCACGCGCGAACAGCGCGGTGAGCTCGGCCCGCACCACTTCGGGAGCGGGCGGAGTTCGGGGGACGCTCACGACGTGACTCGCTCCGCGGCGCGCTCGCACACGACGCCGATGTGCTCCAGCTCGTCCGCACTCGCCGGCACATCCAGGATGATCGTGCGGTATCCCACGCCTACGTAGCGGGCGATCTCCTCGGCCACCCGGTCGTAGCTGCCGACGAGGTAGGGGCAAAACGTCTTGTAGTTCTCGAACGGCACCATCCAGTACGGCTGCTCTTCCCCGGCGTCGGTCCCGGCCTCGGCGAGCTCGGAGAGGTGCTTGTGCCAGTACGAATCGGACACCCGCATCGCGAGGGCATGGGTGATCTGGCCTCTGCGGTCCTCGGGGAAACGCGCGCGGGCGACGCTCCAGGCATCGGCCGAGTCGGCGCGCGCGATGATCCCGATGCGAATCCCGAGCAGCGCCACGTCCGGCGGCGGGGAGACCTCGTACTCGGCGACCGGTTTGGGGTAGCGGACCGCGAGCGCGCCGAGCTGGCGCGCCGCGGCGAGGCCGGCGTCGGACGATCCCGACACAAAAACGCCGGGCATAAAGCCCGGGGGCAGGGCGGGCGCCAGTTTCACGTTCGTCATGTGGTAGTACTGCCCCTGGAAGGTCACCGGCCCCGGCGTGGAGAGCAGCAGCTTGATGACCGTCGTGTACTCGACCAGGCGGGCGTAGCGCTCGTCGTGGGGGGTGGGATCGCCGAGCGATTCGAGGTCGTTCTTGAAGCCGCCCGCGACCATGTTCAAGTAGACCCGTCGCCCGTACAGGAAGCCGAGCGTTGCCACGAGCTTGGCGACGGCGTAGGGGTGCATGTAGGTCGGCTGCACCGCCACGAGCGGGGCCAGGCGCTCGGTGTGCGCGATGACCGCCTGGGCCACGGACCACGGGTCGACGAGGCCGTTATCGGTGTAGATCAGCATCCCCTCGCACTGCGCGGCGTCGCTCCAGCGAGCGACGGTCACGACGTCGCGCAGGTAGCGCTCCGGCGCCGCCGTGTAGGAAGGAGGGCAGGTAGTGAACACCTGCAGTCCCGAGTCGCGCAAGCGGTGTCGGCCGGTCATGCCTACCTCAGGAGATGAGTTTGCAGGTCGGATCGGAACGGTGCGCTCCGGCGCTGCAAGAAGCGGGCAGTGTGCGGCGGGACCGGGGCGGCCGCACCGTAGTTGCGTGGACGCAACAGGGGGAGGGCCGCTGGGTGGCCTCGCGGCCTCCCGTACGGTTCTTGCGATGCCGGCCGGCCGTGAAGATCCTCGGAATCAGCGGCTTCGAACGAGCGATTCCCTTCAAGCGGGCCCACTGGCCCGGGTTGGACGAGCGGGAGTACCGCATCTCGCAGGGCCACGATTCCGCCGCGGTGTTGCTGGTGGACGGCAGGATCGTGGCCGCGGTTGCCGAGGAGCGGATCAACCGAAAGAAGCACACGGGGGCCTTCCCGGCGGGCGCGATCGCGTATTGCCTGAAGGAAGGCGGGGTGGCGATCGAGGAGATCGACGAGTTGGCGCATGGTTTCGACTATGCGCCCTACCGCGGTCTCTACGCGCTCGATCCCGTGACGCGCGAGCTGTATCGCGAGGTGTATTCGCGGGAAGCGCTGCTCGAGCTGGTGCGGCGCGACCTGCCGGGGCTGCCCGAGGACCGGGTGCACGCCGTGAACCACCACTTGGCGCACGCCGCCAGTGCCGCGTTCACGTCAGGGTGGGACGAGTGCCTGGTCGTGGTGCTCGACGGGATGGGGGAGGCGCACAGCGCCTCGGTCTATCAAGCGAGGGGCCCCCGCCTCGAGCGGTTGTTTCGGATATCGGCGCTGGACTCGATCGGCATCCTCTACTCGCTCATCACGTTGCACCTGGGGTTCGACTTCAACGCGGACGAGTACAAGATCATGGGGCTCGCGCCGTACGGGGATGCGGCGCGGTTCCGCCGCTTTTTCGAGGAGGCGGTGGCCCTCACGTCCGACGGCGGCTTCCGGATCCCCGCGTTGAAGCTCAACGACGGCGGCGAGGCGCGGGAGCGATATCTCGCGACGAGGGGCGTCCTCACCGCGCAGCTGGGGCCGCCGCGGCCGCCCGAGGCCGAGATCGCCGACGTGCATCGCGATGTTGCGGCCGCGCTACAGGAGTGTCTCGACCGAGCTTTGCTGCACGTGTGCGGGCACTTCGGGGCGGCGACGGGCCAGCGCCGTCTCGCGCTCGCGGGTGGCGTGGCGCTCAACTGCACCGCCAACGGGCGTCTGCTCCAGGCGGGGCTGTTCGACGAGATCTACGTCCAGCCTGCGGCGGGAGACGACGGCAGCGCGCTGGGCGCGGCGTTGTGGCGCGCGGCGCAGGGCGGGGAGGTCCGGAACGAACGGCTGCCGGTGCCGTTCCTGGGTCCGGCGTATGGGCGGGCCGAGATTGCCGCGGCGCTCGCCGCCTGTGGCGAGCGGGTGGAGGCGGTGGAGCTCGAGTCACTGGCGGCCACGTGCGCCGAGGCGGCGAGACTGATCGCCCAGGGCCGGGTGGTGGCGTGGTACCGCGGCAGGATGGAGTTCGGACCGCGGGCGCTGGGCCATCGCAGCATTCTGGCCGACCCCGGGGGTGCGGAAATGCGCGACCGCATCAACGCCATGGTGAAGATGCGGGAGGCGTTCCGTCCGTTCGCTCCGGCGGTGACGCTCGAGGAGGTGGACCGCTGGTTCGACGTGCCGCCGGGGACGGAGCTGCCGTACATGATCGTGACGGTGGACGTGCGGCCTGAATTCCGCCACGCGCTTCCCGCCATCACGCACGTCAACGGGTCGGCGCGGGTGCAGACGGTGGCGGCCGCCGACAACGCTGAATTCCACGAGCTGTTGCGGGCGGTGGGCCGGACCACGGGCCGCGAGATGGTATTGAATACGAGCTTCAACGTGAAGGGCCAACCGATCGTCAACACGCCGCGCGAGGCGATCGAGACGTTCCTCGGCACCGGCATCGAGTACTTGTTCCTCGAGAATATCCTCGTCAAGCGGGCGGGGTCGGTTCCCGCGCAGGCCGCGGGCGCCGGACTGGCTACCGCCACCGCCGCCATCTACCTTTAGGACTGTTGCGCTGCGCCGCTTGCACCGTGGCTCGTGCAACGTGGCGTCGTGGAACGTGGAACCGCATTACTGCCCCTTGGTGTAACTGGCAACACGCCTGACTCTGGATCAGGAGAGTCCTGGTTCGAGCCCAGGAGGGGCAACTCGAAGCGCGATGCGACGATGAGTCGTGTCGCGCTTCTCGTGTTTTTGGGGCCTACAAGCGTTTTACAAGCGTTCACGCCGCTGCCCCTCCTGGAATCTCTTCCGATTACTTACTGCTGACCTTCCTGTCCCGGAGCTTCACGGGCGTGCTCATCACCTCGAGCATGCCGTCCGGCGTCGCCAACTGATAGCAGCTGTGCAGCGTCTGCGCGTCCTTCCAGCCGCCGGCCGGTTGCTGGCCCTCGGCTCCACCTGATCCCGTTGCCGGCTGCTGGGGCGGGAGCACAGTCGACAGCACAGATGGATCAATCTCGAATCGCGTCGAACCCTTATAACCACCCTCGCTCACCTTCAGGCCGTACTGGAAAAACTTGGCAACGTAGAATCCGCCGCCGTACCGCTGCATCACATACTCGGTGCTGAACACGTCGGCGGGAATCTTCGCGAGTGTGGCGAGCTTCCCTGCTGACGTGCGACGCATGAGCACGACATAGCCTTGATTGTCCCCCAATTCAGCCCGCAGGCGCTCCTGCTGCTCTTCCACTTCAACCTCGGCGAGCGTCCTTTGCTCAGACTGGTCCCCAGACTCGAGTCCAGACTCGATCTCAGACTCGGAATCCGGCCCTTCCTCGAGGACTTCAACAGTCCGCCTGTGCCTTCCGCCACGCATATGGCTCCTCCTGCCCTTAGATAAAAAGAGAGAGACCGCCGCGCGGGCACTTTCTCGCCCCGCATGGCGGTCTCTCGTTAACGGGCACAGCGTACCGTGCCTAAGCTCGATGCTAAACGCTAAATGCCTTTGCGCTGCTGGGCAACTGCGTGTTTACACGCTCGTTGTGCCCGTAATATCAGGGTTTCCGGGTGGCGAGGGTTCCGTTGACCCGGGATTCGCTGGTCGCCCGTAAGTGGTGTCGCATTCTCGACCCCTGGCGCCGCAAAAACGCCCTAGCCGCGGGCCATGGCGCCGTGCATATGTAAGCGCTGTGCAGTCGGATGAATCTGCTTCTGGCCACGGACAAGTACAGCATCGAGGCCCTGATGGCACGCCGCCCCAGCGCTGAGCCGATCTACGAAGCCGCGGACCTGTATCGCCGGACGTGCTTCACGACAGGCCATTCGCTGTTGTGGCCAGAGCGCGAAGCGTGGAATCCAACCACGCTTCGACAGTTGTGGGAAGCCATCATCGGACACCCGGACGAGGGCGAACGCAACTTCGAGGAGAAACTCCGAGATCAGCTCTTGCCGCTACCGGATGATGCTACCCGAGTAGCGGCAGAGGCAGTTGCATTCTACTACCTGTTTTCGAGCAAAGTTGGTGCTAAGACCAAGCGTGAGAAAGTCCAAGAAATCATCTCCTGGCGCTTTAGGGACACGCCACCAAACCTCGGAGTTCTTGAGCGAGCGTTCGCAGCAGGTGGTGTTGGCGGGCCTGGCACCTACTACAGCACGAGCATACCCTGGCAGGTCGCATTCACCCTGAAGTTTGCTGAGCTTGCCCTCCTCGATCACACTGACCTCAGCAACTCCGCAGTCTGCCAAGCTGTTGCTGATCGCGCGGTTCAGGAAGTGCCCAAGGCGGCCGAGGCCAGGCACATTTTGTTGCACCTACTGTTCCCGGATCAATTCGAAACCATCGCGAGCAGGACGCAGAAGAAGCGGATCGCCGAGGCCTTCGCTCGGCTGGCCGGTGGTGCGACAGATACCGACGCGGCGCTCGCCAACATTCGCAAGGGCCTCGAGGCTGAGTACGGAAGGACGGACATCGACTTCTACGAGCCGGAAATCAAGGCTCAGTG
>WNGL01022294.1_pt1 | contig 12847 bp, 8 predicted proteins | sample 5400591 | NCBI WGS metagenome assembly WNGL01 (sample SAMN13153377, study PRJNA577476) | soil metagenome | isolation source: 80 cm soil or saprolite under Garry oak tree replicate 1 | place: USA:California | collected 2016-06-15
CGACGCTTCAAGCAGGAGCTGTTGCTCGCCCGCCAGGTATCACATCCGAACGTGCTGCGGATCCACGACCTGGGCGACGCCGGGGGCATGAAGTACATCACGATGTCGTACGTGCAGGGCTGCGACCTGGCGGCTCTGTTGAAGCAGGGACGGCTGCCGCTCACCCGCTGCCGCGCGCTCGTGCGGCAATTGTCCGCGGGCCTCGCCGCCGCCCACGATGTCGGCATCGTGCACCGGGACCTCAAGCCTCAGAACATCCTGATTGGCGAGAACGATCGACTCTACATCTCCGACTTCGGCCTCGCGAAATCCCTCGAAGCGACGACCGCCGGGCTGACGCGGCCCGGAGAATTCTTCGGCACGCCGCGCTACATCGCGCCCGAGCAGGTTGAAGGCGGGCCGGTCGATCATCGCGTCGACATTTACGCGCTGGGCCTGATCTTCTACGAAATGGTCACTGGCGAAACGCCGTTCGAGGGCCCGTCCGCCCTGGAACTGATGCTCAAGCGGGTGCGCGAGCGACCGCGTGCCCCGCGCGAAATCGTCCCTGAGCTTCCCGAGTACATCGACGGCATCATCATGCGCTCCCTCGAGCGCGATCCCGCCGCACGGTATCAGAGTGCGCACGAGATCGAGACAGACCTCGCCCAGTCGCGCTCGACGCAGCTCACCGTTCCTCGACCGGTCGTTGAATCCCGCAAACCGGGTAGACGATGGCGCGGCGTTGGGATCGCTGCGGCGGTTGGTGCTGTGACTCTGGCGCTGGCGCTCATCCTTGTTCCCGCCGCGCGCCGGCTGGTGCTGCGGCAGGCCCCAGAGACCGCGCTGGCCGGCACGCCGGCGCCGGCCACCCGCATCGCCGTGCTCCCATTCAAGGTCGCCGGCGATCAAACCATGCTGGGGCCGACGGCCGCGGGCCTGGACGAGTCGCTCAGCTCGAAACTCTTCGCCCTCAAGAACGTTGCGGTCACGTCAGCGTCCGCCGGGGAGCGCGCCGCACGCAAGCGATCGCTGCCGGAGATTGGGCGCGAAGTCGGAGCCGCATTCGTCGTGACGGGGACAGTTCAGGGCAGCGCGAATCAATTGCGCGTGATCGCGAACCTGGACGATGTCGCGGCCAATAAGCGGATCTGGTCCAAGGAATTCGACGGTGTGCCGGGCGACCTGCTGACCCTCGAAGACTCGAAGATCAGCTCTACCAGCAGCTGGTCGATCAATTGCACCTCACGCCGAGCAGCGCCGAGATAGCGCGGTCCCTGGTGCACCCGACCGAGAACATCGATGCCTACAGTGCGTACCTGAAAGGCCGTCGCGCGATGCGCGGGGAGCAGGATGTCGCGAACGTGCAGGCTGCCATCCGCGACTACGAGGACGCCCTGAAGAAGGATCCGAATTTCGCTCTGGCTTACACGGGCATTGCCGACAGTTCGCTCCGGATGTATCGCGCGACCAAAGATCCTGCGTGGGCGGCGCGTGCGCTCTCCGCCGCGCAGCAGGCCCAGGCGATCGATGACAAGCTCGTTGAGGTCCACGTGTCGCTCGGGAACGTGTACCAGGCGACGGGCCGCACCTCTGAAGCGATCGTCGAACTCAAGCGCGCGGCGGAGCTGGCGCCCAACTCCGACGACGCGCACCGGCGCCTGGGGCGCGCGTACCTGACGAGCGGCCGCGGCGACGAAGCGATCGAATCGTACCGGCAGGCCGTCGCGGTCAATCCATATCACTGGGTGAACAGCGACTTGCTTGGCGCAGCCTATCTGCAGCTCGGTCGCTACGACGCCGCAATTGACTCGTTCAAGAAAGTGATCGAACTGGCGCCCGACAACGTGAACGGCTACAACGATCTGGGCGCCGCCTATCTCCGTACCGCGCGCTTCAACGAGGCAATTGCCGCCTTCCAGAAGGCGCTGAAGCTGCAGCCGATTCCCAACACGTACACCAACCTCGGCATCGCGTACGCGGATGCCGGCCGGTTTACCGACGCGGTCCCCATGTTCCAGAAGGCCGTCGAGCTGCAGCCGAACGCGGAAGTCTTCGTCGGCAACCTGGCGGATGGCTATCGGTGGGCAGGACAACGGGTGGAGGCCGACAAGACCTACGACCGCGCGATCGCCCTGGCGCTGAAAGCGCTCCAGGTCAACTCGCGAGACGCCGCCATCAAGGGCAACCTGGCGCTGTATTACGCGAAGAAGGGCGACGCCACGTCGGCGCGCCGGTTCATGTCCGACGCGCGCGCCATCGACAAGACGAGCGCGGACCTCCTGTACAACGAGGCCGTCATGTCAGCGCTGCTGAAGGACACCGACCGCGCGTTCGACGATCTCAATCAGGCACTCAAGGCGGGACTGCCGTTCTCCTCAATTGAGACCGATCCCGATCTGGTCAAGCTCCGCGATGATCCGCGGTTTGCATCGTTACGAAGGTCCGCCCCGCACCGCTAGTGGTGACAAAGTCGTACTAGATTGGACCTTTCGCACGGATGCGCCGCCGCCGGAACGCGGCCGCGCCTGCGCCCATCAGCAGAAGGGTCATCGTCGCGGGTTCCGGCACCGTGATCCCGTTGACCCCGGTGACCGTGAATTGCGTGCCGGACGTGAAACCGCGCAACGTAATAACAGCGTCCTTTGGAGAACAGCTGATGCCACCGCCGTCGGCGACGATCACGCATCCGATCACGATTCCCGGACTGCCCGACAGGATGAATCCAGTCGGCGTAAAGGTCAGGCCGCCCTCGCCCGTTCCGAGCGCCGAACCCTCGAGAACGAAGAGACCGTCGAGCTGACTGAGATCCGAGATGGTGAACTCTACCGATGTGATGGCTAGTCCATACAGCGGAGACCCGTCGGTTCCGACAATGCCGCCAATAGCCACGTCTGGACAGGCCGCCGTACCGGCCGTTGGCACAGTGAAGGTCAACCCGAGCAGCTGGTCCGTTCCGCAGTCGGCACCGGCCACGCTGATCGCCGCCGCGCTCGCCAGGTGGCATGTTCCGAACAGGACGAGCAGTAAACCTTGGAAGATACGACGCATAGGCAGGGGACTCCCGATCCTCGCCGCTAGCAAAGCCTCGGCCGCTCTGTACTGGCGATATTTGTCGGGAAAACCACAAACTGAATCAGAGAAGTCATCTCATAGCGCGACCAAATGCCATCATAGGCGCGACGCATGGGCTACACGAGCGCCGGCTTGGACGTGACCGCTTGCGTCGCGATGGCACGTATTCGCTGAGATTGCGGCGGAAGCAGTGTGCTTCCGCCGATCACCGACGCGTCTTGAGCCACTCGCGCCTGTTCATAACGCGACGGTGTAGTCCTCAGCGATTGGCGTAAGCTAGGTCCATGACCGCCATCAGAGCCTGCGGGATCATGCTGGCGGCCGTGCTCCTGTCGTCCCCGCAGACACCATCCGAGCCACCGCGCTTCAAGGTCGCGGTGGATGCAGTGACCTTCGACGCCGTGGTCACCGACCGCGATGGACACGTCGTCCCCGATCTGACGGCCGAGGATTTCGAGATCCTCCAGGACGGCAAGCGGCAGAAGGTGGCGTTCGCGCAGTTCGTGCCGGTCCTGACGGCTGCCGCGGTTTCCACCACATCGCCGGCAGCCAGCCTCGCCGAACCGGCGACGCACGCGCCGTCCGTCACGTCTGCCCCGGTGAAACGCGAGAGCGTGCGACGAACGCTCGTCGTCCTCGTGGACGATCTCGGCCTGTCGGTCGAAGGCCTGTTCGGCGCGCGCCGTGCGTTGCACGCATTCGTCGATGAGCACCTGCTGCCGGGCGATCTCGTCGCCATCCTGCGCACCGGCGCATCGGCGGGGACGCTGCAGACATTCACGATCGATCGGCGGATGCTGCATGCCGCGATCGATGCGCTCCGCTGGAACGGGCATTCGCGAAACGAGGTCGAGCCGTACGAACCGGTGAATATCTCGGAGGCCTTCGACGATCACGCGACGTTCAGCGCCAGCGATTTCACGACCGTCAACGCGCTTCGCAACTCGATGTCGGCCGCGGGAACGCTCGGTGCGCTGAATCTCGCCATTCAGGGTACGCGCGATCTGCCGGGCCGGAAGGCGGTCATTCTCGTCTCGGAAGGATTCCATCTGACCTCTCGGATCGAAGCCGGCCCGCCGCGACCAGGCGCGAGCGAGCAAGCCAATGACAATCCCGAGCTCCCCGAGACGCGCGTGCGCTACGCGCTCGATCGGGTGATCGATCAAGCGACGCGCGCAGGCGTCGTCATTTACTCCCTCGACTCCCGCGGACTGCAGACGGCCGGCCTTCAGGCTTCTGACAATATCAAGAGCCAAAAGCCGCTGGCGGGGACGGACGCGATGGCCGATCTCGTCCGCCGGCAGGCCGCGGATCGCGTGGAGTTCAATCGCGACACGCAGGAAGGCCTGGCGTATGTCGCGGAACAGACCGGCGGTTTCGCAGTGATGAACACGAACGACCTCGTCCGCGGACTGGGCCGGATCAGCGAAGACGTGCGCGACTATTACGTGATCGGCTACGTGCCGCAGAGCAGCACGTTCGCGCTGAACGGAAAGACACCGCGGCTGCACAAAATCACCGTGAACGTCCGCCGCCCGGGACTGCGCGTAAAGACGCGGAAGGAATTTCTCGGCGTCAGCGACCCGCAGCAGCCCGCGGCGCCGGTGACGCCCGCGCAGCAGCTCGTACACGCCGCGACGTCGCCGTTCGCTCCGACAGACATCGTGCTGCACGCGACGAACTTGCCCGGGTACTCGCCGGAGCGAGGCATGTTCGTCCGTACGCTGCTGCACATCGACGCGCGCGCGCTGACGTTCGTCGACCGCGACGGCAAGAAGACGGCATCCGCGGACGTCGTGGGGCTGGTCTTCAACGGCGACGGGGTCGAGAGGGCGCAGCTCAGCACAGGATTCGAAGTCGCGTTGACCCAGGAAGCCGCGACCGAAGCCCTGCGCGATGGACTCGTCTATACGCTGCGCGTGCCGATCCGGTCTCCGGGCGGCTACCAGGTGCGCTTCGCAGTCCGCGATCGCACATCCGGCGCGCTGGGCTCGGCGGGCGAGTTCCTCGACATACCGGACATCGCCGGCGGAGCCTTCGCGCTGTCTGGACTCGTGCTGCGGACCGGAGATGATGCGGTGGTGAGCCCCTCCGTCGGTAGCGATCAGTTCGTGGTCACGCCGGCTCAGGCGCTGCGCGTCTATTCACCAGGCACGCGGTTGTCGTACGCGTACGAAATCTACAACGCCGGTCCCAGCGTTCAGGCGGCTCCCAGCCTGTGGCATGGGACCGAGAAGCTGACCTCGTTGCCGGCGGATACGCTCGTGCCGCCGGCCGGCGCCGCGCGGCGCTTCGCCGCCGCGGGCGGTCTGAAACTCGGCGACGAGCTGCCGCCAGGCAGCTACGTGCTGCAGGTGTCCGCCACGACACCCGACATCAAACACGCCGGAAGAGTCCGGGCCGCGGTCCAGCGAATCGCCTTCGAGCTGCGGTAGTCCATGACATCCTGCACGTCACTGGCGCTGGTTCTGGACAATCTTTCGCCTCAGCGCTTCCGCAGTTCCTCGAGTGTGCGCTTGAGGTCCTCGAGCTTCTGCCCCGCTTCGGCGAGTTTTCCCTCCGCGGTGAGCCGCTGGTACTCGGACAGATCCTGGGCCGCTCGCGCAATCAGCGCCTGAACGTCGACCGGACCGGGCGGCTGCGTGGATGATGTCCTGGCCGGTGCCGCCGCGGTCTCCGCGGGGACCGCGCCGGCGGCGGGCGCGGGCACACCGAACAATCCCGCAAGCGCCGCATCGAAGGTCGGCGCGTAGGCAAGCCTGTCCTGCATCGCCAGCACGACGAGGCGCAGCTCCGGCATCGGACTGCGGTCCGCCTGGAGGTAGATCGCTTCGGCGTACAGCAGCGCGTGCCCGATCGGAATCACGAGCAACCCGCCTCGGCGGACGTGCGATCCCTGCTGGTTCCACAACGACAACTGACCGGAGAGCTGGGCGTTCTGATCGATGCGCGCTTCGACCTGCAGCGGCCCGTCGACCAGCCGTGTCTTGGGAAAGTCGTAGACGATGGCGTCGCCATAGTGATCGCCGTCGCTGCGGCCGGCGATCCAGCCGATCAGATTGTTCCGATTCGACGGCGAAAACGGCAGCATCTCGACGAACTCCACGCTGCTCTCCCCCGGCAGCTTCATCAACACGAAATTCGGCTCCATGGTCGCCGACTCCTTGTCGTGCTGCTGGCTCGTGGCGACATCGGTCGCGACGGTCCAGAGATCCTCCCGGTTGTAGAAGACCTCGGGATTGGTCATGTGATACAGGCCGTACACGTCGGCCTGCAGCGTCAGCAGCAGCTCGGGATAGCGGACGTGCGCGCGCAGATCGGCGGGCATCGCCGAGGCGTCCTTGAACAGCGACGGGAACAGGCCCCGGTATGCCGCGATGATGGGATCTTCCGTGTCGAAGACGTAGAACGTGGTCGTCCCGTCGTACGCGTCGATCACCGCCTTGATGCTGTTGCGCAGATAATTGACGCGCACACCCTCGAGCGTGTACGCGCGCGAATAGGGATAGCGGTCCGAAACCGTGAACGCGTCCATCATCCACGCCAGCCGTCCGTCCGCGCGAATGACCATGTAGGGATCGGCGTCGAACGTGAGGAACGGCGCGAGCGCCGCGACGCGATCGTGCAGGTTGCGCCGCATCAGAAGCCGGCTCTCGGCGGCGACGTCGTCGCTGAACGGCAGCTTGCCGATGTCGCCGCGGTCGAACGCAATCAACAGGCGCCGAAAGAACCCGCCGAGGACGATGCCGCCGGTGCCTTGATAGGACGTCAGGCTGTTTGTCTGTCCCTGCGGATAGTTGAATTCCTGCTGGCGCGTTCTCACGTAGACATCGGTGTCGGTCGTCTCGCCGAAATAGATCTCGGGCCGCGTGATGCTGATTGCGGGTGCTGCGCTCTGCACCGGCATGTCCTTCAGCAGGAGCATCGGGAGGCCTTCCGGCGTGAAGCCATTCACGTAGTTCATCGTCACGCCGTAGCCGTGCGTATAGATCAGTTTCTCGTTGATCCAGTTCCGGCTGCTTTCCGGCAGCTTCCCGACATTGAGTTCCCGCGCCGCGAGCATCACCTGCCGCAGGGCGCCGTCCATCGTGTAGCGATCGATGTCGATATCGGGGAAATCGTAATAGGTCCGAATCTCCTGCAGCTGTCGCAGCGTGTCCTGCAGGACGCGCCAGTCCCACAGCCGGATGTTCTGCAGCGTCGCCTGATTGTTCGCGGGATCGGCGGCCTCGATCGTCGTGTCCGCCGGGAACGCGCGCTGCGCGATCCGGTTCAATCCGTACGCCTGCCGCGTGAAGGCGATGTTGTTCGCGATGTAAGGCTGCTCGCGCACCAGCTCGTTGGGCTTGACGATGAATCCGTTCACGTATGCCGCGATGCCGCCGGACCCGAGGTAACAGACTGCTGCGGGCACAATCGCGCCGAGCAGCCATGTCAGACGCGGGGCCGTCACGGCGCTCAGCACGGCCATCGCCGCCCCCGCCACGAGCGCGATCGAGACGACCAGCATGCCCGTGAGGGTGATGTGCGCTTCGGTGTAGGTCACGCCGGCAAAGATCGTGTGATCGTCGAACAGCCGCTCGTACCGTCCGAGCCATACCTGCACGGCGAGCATCAGCAGCACGAACGCCCACGTCAGCGCCAGACCGCGGCTGCCGGGCAGCACCGCGCGCCTGGCGGTGCGTCCTCTGAGCCGCTCGGTTCCGCTCGACACGACGACGAAGAAAATCGCCATGAGCAGCGTCAGGATGGCGAGCGTCATCAGCCACGCGGCGATCCGTTCCCAGGCGGGAAGCGTGAACAAGTAGAACGCGATCGGCCGTCCGAAGATCGGATCCGCGACGCGGTCCGCGGCGGCCGCCGCCGCCGGCAGTTCCGCCGGACGGCCGTACCACCACAGCGCGAAGGTCGCCCAGTCGGACATCATCCCGGCGCCAGTCCCCAGCGCGATGACGAGCGAGGCGATCAACGCCAGGCCGCGCAGCACGGGCCCGACCGGCAGACGGACGGGACGTCCGTTGACGATCAGGAACTCGTCGGAGCCGAGCGCGCCAAACTGCGACGGCTTGACGCGAGAAAGGACCCGTACAGCACGAAAAAGGTGACGAACGCGAAGGCGCCGAAGATCGCGCTCTGGAAATTGAGCGTCTTCCAGAACACATCGATGTAGCCCAGGGAGCCGAACCACAGCGCGTCGACGTAGTAGGACAGCGCCGTGCCGCCGCCGATGAGGAGCGCAAACAGGAGCAGGATCAGCGAGAGCCCGGCGCGGCGGCCACCAGAGCGCCGAGGCGGCGATTCGATGATGTCGGGCGGATCGTGGAGCACGGACGCGTCCAGCTTACACGCGATCGACGACCCTCCGTAACAATGATGGTGGATGCCGTTCTGGAGCGTGATCGGGAAGCGCGACGGCGGGAGACCGGTCTGACGCGAACGGCCGGCGCGCGCGATCTTATTGAATCGGCGTGCCGCCAGACGGCGCGGCCGCATCGCCGCCGCCGGCGCCAAGCGAACTGGTTCCCTGCCACACCGTGCCTGTCGTGTTCACGAAGAAATAGCGCGAGCCGGTGGTGGCCGAGATCGGATCCGCCCACGCGTGATAACCCGACGAGACGCTGCTGGCGCCGTTGCACGCAGCACCCGAGGCGGACGTGCCGGTCATCGACACGATGTACCCGCTCTTGCTGACGGTCGGCGCCGACGCCAGATCGGGACTGAGGAACGCCGACCCACCCGAGGGGCCCGTCCCGAGCACATCGAGCGCCTGGGCGTAACGGCCATTCGCGCAGCTCGACGAAAACGTCCCCTGCGCGCTGCTGATCGCGCGCAGCGAACCGATCGCCCATGCCTCGTTGCCGGAAATCCGTGCCCTGACGAGTCCGGGGATGGCGATCGCCGAGATGATGCCGATGATGGCCACCACAATCAGCAATTCGACCAATGTGAACCCCGCCGCACTGCGCACCTTCATCCAGTCTCGTAGTTGTAGCAACCGCGATGCCACACCATTCGCGGACGCGATCGGCGCAAAGACGGTGAAAACGGGCTTTCGCGGGGTTGGATCTCTCGATGTACTGACAATTGTTCGTCCGGTGACAATGATCGTCACGCGCGTCAGCGCGAACCGCCGCCCCGTTCGGCGCGCTGCGCCAGGTACCGTTTCAGCGTGCCGTCCGCCTGTGCGCGCGCGATCGTGGCCCGCACACGGTCGGCGAACGCCTTCTGCAGAACGGGCTCGTCCTCGACGCGGACGCACTGCACCGCCATGATCACGCTGCCCATCTCGTCGAACGACTGTTCGCCCCAGTGGACCTCTTTCGGCGGCGCGCTTGGATTGCGTGGATTGTCGGTGGAGTTGTCGTAGGTCAGGCGTACGTCAATCCGCGTGCCTTTCGGCAGCATGACAGGCGCCTTGTAGGTATAGCGATCCTGCCAGTTGAAGTCCCAGTCGGGGATCCACAGAAGCGGCTGGGGCGACCCGTCGGGCAAGGTCGCGGTCGCTTTCATCTCTTTCGCCAGATAGTGCGCGTGCGCGGCGATCGAGAGCGCTTTCACGTCCACCGGCAGCGTCAGCGAATCCTCGATCACGTAGTGCGGCTCGCCCGCCGGAATGTCGATGCCCGCGCCGAATCCAAACAACGCCGGTACCTGAACGGACCACACCCTGCGGTCCGGCGCCTTGTCCGCGAAATAGATGCCGATGATCGACTGCTCCGTTTCGGGCTTGCCGGTCAGGTGAAAGTGCATCTGAAGGATCAGATCGGATCCCTTCGGCAATGCCAGCGCCACGCCCTGCGGAAGGAACACGGGCGTCGCGCCCACGGCCCATCCGCCGAGCGGACCCGACGCACCGGTCACGCCGCCGATGCCGGCGGTGCCCATGCCGCCGAACCCCGGCCGCCCGTCGCGGCCGTCCATGCGCGCCGCCACGCCACTCGAGTCGTACGCGAAGAGGACGTGGTGCACCACTCTGCGCGCGCTCGGATGGAATTCGATGCCGCGGACCCACTTGTTCTCGGTCAGATGCGTCGGGATCGCGAAGTTGCGATACACGTCCGGGCCGCTGGCCGGCAACTCGTAGCCGGCGGGCATCTGAAGGACGAGGTCTGGCGTCCCGAGGTGCCACCCGTCGGGAAACGCCGGCAGCGCCGGCATTCTGTGTGGATCGCCCTCCGGCATGCCCTGCGCCACCCACGCCGCGATGGTCTCGATCTGCGCGTCGGTCAGACGGCGCTCGTCGGCGAACTCCCCGTAGCCGTGGGCCGCATGCCACGGCGGCATGTAGCGCGAGCCGGTGACTTTCGCGATCAGCTTGCCCCGCTTCCCGGCGTCCTCGTACGAGATGAGCGAAAACGGCGCCGCTTCTCCCGGCCGGTGGCACGTGACACAGTTCGCGTAAAGAATTGGCGCGACGCTCTCGCTGAACGTCACCGCGGATCGCCTGGACCGCAGCGCCTCAGCGCCGAGGAGGATCGGCGCAGAGAGGACGGGTACGAGAAGAACGGACCATACACGCGCCATAATCACTTTCTCCGCCTGGGCGAAGAGACGATGAAGCAGCCGATGGAAGCGGTGTCGGACGCAGCGACCGGCTTGCCGGCCAGAACGGCGTCGAGCGCGTCTCGCAAATCGTGAACGGTCACGACGCGCCGCGCCCGACCAAGCGCCACGTATTGGTTATCGATACGCCCGCGATAGCGTACGGTTCCGCCGCGATCGACGACCGCCGCTTCCGGCGTGACCGTCGCGCCGACCCGGATGGCGATGCCGTGGTCGCCGTCGACCGCGGCCGGCATCGAGCTGTACCGATACTCCGCCAGATGCTTTCGCACGGCGTCGGCTCCTACACGCGGATCCTCGTACAACAGCATGCAGGTGACACCTCTGGAATGGTAGGCGCCGCAGATGTGCTGGATCTCCGGTGCATAGCCATTCGCGATCGGGCAATCCGTGGCGACGAAGATGATGACGTTCGCGACTCCGGCGGGTTCCAGCGGACGGAGGACGACCCCGTCCACGCCGCGAATCTGGACGGACGCCGCGATCATTCCCCACAGAAAGGCAGACCTTATCAGTCCCATTATGGTTGCACCGTTTTAGAGGGCGATCACGCCAGTCTCAATTCCCTGATTGCGCGGCCCGCCGCGCGGATGTTGTCCAGGCGCATCTCGGAATATTTCCGCGACAGCAACACGCCGTGCGCGCCGCCGGCGAACGCCGCCTTCACCGCATCGTACACATCGTCCGGCCGCGTCTTCTTGCTCGTCGCGGCGGTCGGAATGTCCACGTCGAGTCCGGGCCAGATCTTGATCGTGCTGCCGGTCACCGCGCGCTTCGTCTCGCTGAGCACGTAGTCCGCCGGCAGACCGGCCGCCGCGAGTTGATCGAGCGCCGGTCCCCGGAACTGCTGCAGCTGGTAAGTGAGGTCGAGCGTCCGCTCGGGGGCGAGATCGGCGAAGAGGGATCGCGATGCGCTCCGCGCGTATTGCGCCAGCCGCTCCCCTCCGCACAGGTTGTACATCACGACCTTGAGAAAATCCGAGTACGCGTTGAACGCCGCGTAGTCCTGCGCGGCGCGATAGAACGGCGAGAAGGAGTTGTTGTGCCAGATGTGCCAGCCGATCCCCTTGGCCGGCGCGATCTCGTGGGCGCGTTTGTACATGTCGCGGTACGTGTCGTTCAGGCCCTCGTTCCACAGGCGCTCCCACGCGAGAATCTCCGGGTATCTCGTGAGCAGCCGCCAGAACGTGACGAACGCGCCGTCCGCCGGCTTCGCTCCGCGGGCGACGGACGCGCCCCAGGCGGTGAGCTGCGTGTAGCCCTCCTTCGCGCGATCGACGTTGATGCCGTCTTTCCTGGCCGCGTCCACGCAGTACTGGCAGAAGCACGCCGCGCGGCCACCCGCGCCGTTGCCGCCATGGTTGGTGCCGAGCACGTTCCCGAGCGGCCCCTGTCGCTCGCTGCCCCACATCAGGCCGTCGACGTCATACGACGTCAGATAGTCTTCGACCAGTCCAAGCCAGAAGTTCCGCGTGTTCGGATTGCGCAAACACACGAACGTGGACGGAGTGCCGGCGAGGACGACCTCGCGCGCCCGGTCGACGCCCGGCGCGTCGCGGGCGAACACGTCCTCGAACCAGACGATCACCTTCATCCCGCGGCGGCGCGCCTTCGGAAGCACGTCCGCAAGGACGTCGTACGCACCGTGATCGGGCGCGTGCTCCGGCGCGATCGCCGTGTTGCGGTAGTACTGTGGATGCGGCGTCGCGTAGTTGCCGCCGCGGAACGTCGACGTATCGTATTCCTGCTTCCCGTGATCCGGCAGTGGCTGATTCGGCAACTGCCGTCCCGCGATCCCGCGTCCGTACGTAAAGCTCGCGACGAACAGCGTGTTGATCGCGGCCATGTGTTGAAGGCTGTCGAGCACCGCATCGGTGCCTTCATCCACGAAAGAGACGGCGCCGATCTGAATGCCAAGCATCGGCGGCGACGCCGCCGGAGCGCCGGGAATCTGTCCCAGCAAGGCTCCGCCGGCCAGCAGTGTCGACGCTTCGAGGAACTCGCGGCGATCCATGGAACCTCCTCTTGCTGCCTGTCTGGGCGGTAGCATATCGCCTCCGCGCCGACGGCCGCCCGTTCGGGTGATGCACGGGCCTCGTGACCCTGCGAAGATGGGCGCATGCTGAATGAATTCTCGAATCAGATCGCCGATGCCGTCGCGGCGGCTTCCCCGTCGGTCGTGCAGGTTCACGGGGCGCGGCGGCCCGTGAGCGGGCTCGTCTATGCTCCC
>WNGL01008777.1_pt1 | contig 12846 bp, 8 predicted proteins | sample 5400591 | NCBI WGS metagenome assembly WNGL01 (sample SAMN13153377, study PRJNA577476) | soil metagenome | isolation source: 80 cm soil or saprolite under Garry oak tree replicate 1 | place: USA:California | collected 2016-06-15
CGCGAGGCCAGCACGAAAAGGACGGCCGCGCCGGGTTCTGCCGGCGCGGAAACGTGCGGAGGTGTGATGGTTCGCGGGCCGAAGTCCGGTAACGGAACGCGGTCGCCTGTGTACTATCTCGATCCCGCGGAGCTGGCCTCGCCTCGGTCCCCGGCTCGGGCGCTGCGTCGCGAGACGAAACGGCACGGCGAGATGGACCCGCTGGCCGTGGGCCTGGCTGGCGGCGGCTGGGTGGCGGCGGAGCCGACGGCTGGCGGGAGCTGGCGCGGGGCGGGCGGCCGGTGGCTGCTATGGCCGCTGCGGGTAGTGCTGTGGGCGGCCCTGCTGGTCGTCGCGTTCCGCGGCATCACCGCGATCGTCTTCGGCCCGGCGCTGGCTCCGGCGGGCGGCGGGACGGTGCCGGCCAGCGCGGCGGGCGAGCAGTTTCCTGTGACCCTGGCCGAGGCTTACGCGGCGGAGTTCGGCCGGGTGTACCTGAGCTTCAACCCGCAGAACCCGGCCCCGCGGGAGCAGGCGCTCGCGGCCTTCGTGCCCGCCAGCGCCGCCGCGGCCCACCCGGACCTGGGCTGGAACGGCACCGGCCAGCTCAACCTGCAGTCCGAGCAGGTCGCGGGCATCACGGTGCAGGATCCGCAGCACGCCGTCGTCACCCTGATCGCCCTGGTCAACGGCCGGCTCATGGAGCTCGGCGTGCCGATCGCCGCCTCTGGCAGCGGCGTCGTGGTCTCCGGCGAGCCCGCCTGGCTGCCCGCGCCGCCGCAGATTTCGCCGGCCCCTGCCGCCCAGGGCCGTTCGGACCAGGTGGCGCAAAGCCAGCTGATGAATGAGCTGCCTGCCTTTTTCCAGGCGTACGCCAACGGTGATAGCGCGGCGCTGAACAGGTTCCTCATCCGCGGCGTGTCGCTGGCCGGGCTCGGCGGCGCGGTCACCTTTGACTCCATCAGCGCACTTCACGTGCCACCTGGCGGCGCGGACAGGCAGATAAGGGTGACGGTGATTTGGCAGCTGCCGCAGCAGCCAGGATCGGCTGCCGGAAATCCAGGGATGACATCGAAACTCGAGATGACATATGGTATGTCGGTTGTCGACCTTCAAAGCGGCAAATGGTATGTAAAAGAGATTGGAGCGTCGACCGAGGCGGTGGGAGCCCGATGACGAGCACAGGGCCAGCTGACGCCGTCATGTCCGCGGGCGGTCACGCCAAGTCCAGCCGTCCGGTCCTCGCCCGGCCCGGCTCCCGCGAACGGCTCTGCGTCCGGCCCGCCTCCTGCGATCCGGCCTTCGCCCGGGCTGTCTTCCCCAGGGAGGCCGCCGTCAAACCTGCCTCCGGCCGCATCCGGCCGGCCGGCCCGTGGCCGCGAACTCAGCGCGCCGGGACGCCGTGTCCCCGGCCGCCCGCGCTCGCGCGTCCGCTTTACTTGTACCTGCTCAAGTGGCGTGCCACAGCACTGTCTGGAAGTTCATTTGATCCCGGAAGGGTCATGTTATGTATACACACCTCACCGCCGCGATGGCTCCAGTGGCCTTGAGTACGCAGGGTCTGGTCACCTACCTGCAGGGACTGTTCGGGCCATTGTTCCTCGGCATCGTCGGGATCGTAGCGATCTTCTTCCTCTTCACTCGCGAGATCACCCGATTCGTGCAATTCATGGTGCTAGCCGTGGCCATTGCGGTCGTGTTCTACACGCCAAGTATCGTGCAGACGCTCGCCACTGGCATAGCGAACGCGCTCGGAGTCCACTGATACTAAATCAGCAAGAAGGAGCGCGTCACTAGTGGATCTCCCCACTTATACGAATATCTGGCGAATCGAAAAACGTCTCTACAAGCTCTATGACTTCCGGTTGCCAGCACCCTTGCCGATCACCTGGATCGGCGTCTTTACCGGGATCACCGTCCCCTATGTTGTTTTCCTTATTGCTGTCGGATTGCCGTTCAACCACAACCTGGTATGGCTTTACGTGCTTCCTCCGGGTGTGCTCACCTGGCTGACGACCAGGCCGGTCATCGAGAGCAAGCGGCTGCCCGAACTGGTGAGCTCGCAGATCAGGTACCTCGCCGAGCCTCGGACCTGGTGCCGGATGGCGCCGTTCGCCGAGAAGGACGACATCCTGGTGTCCGCCCGGGTGTGGCACCGGCACCCGGCCAAGGCCGGCCCCAAAAAGGCGAAGAGTTCCCCGGCTAAGGCCCGGTCGAGCGCGCCCGTCCTCGACGTGCCCGTAGAGGAACTGCTGCAGGCCGACGCCTCCCCCGTCAGGGCCCGCCGGTCGGCGGCGCCGGCCCGCCAGGCGCCTCCGCCGGCGGTCGCGCCGCCTCCGCCGGCGGTCGCGCCGCCTCCGCCGGCTGCGCCGCCGTCGCAGATGCAGCAGGTGCAGCAGGTGCAGCAGGTGCATGTGCCCGAACGCTCGCCGTCTCGCCGGAGGCCGGAACGGGCCAAGGCGCAGCCGGACGCCGGGGATGCGTGGTCCCCGTGGCCGCACCGCCCCGAGCCGGACATCGCGGCGGCCGGCCTCGCCGAGCAGGCGCCAGGCCCGGAGCCGCGCCCGGCGTGGATGACCCCGCCGCAGCCCGTGCGCGCGTCTGACGCCCGCGCGCTCGAGGTCGCGCACGATGCCGATCCCGCCCTCCCTGGCCTGGCCGAGCCGGATGTGCCGGTCGCTCCGCCAGCCTGGCCGGCTCCCGGAGCCAACCTGCTCCCGCTGGTGCGCCCGATCCCCGAGCCAGCCCCCTTCCCCGAGGCCGGCCCCTTCCCGGAGGTCGCCCCCTTCCCGGAGGTCGCCCCCTTCCCCGAAGTGGGCCCGTTCCCCGGACCCGATCGCGCTCCAGGCAGCGCCTCGCCGGCCCCGCCGCCGCCGGCCCCGCCGCCCGCCAAGGCCGTCCCCCACGCCACGCCCGCCTGGCCGCAGGCGCCCGAGAAGCCGGCCAGGCCCCGGGCCCGCTGGATGCTCCGCGCTCAGCCCCGCCCCGGCCCCGCCCCGGCGCCCCGCCAGGCCGAACCAACCCAGCCGTCACCAGTCCAGGCCGATCTGCCCGCGGCTCCTGGGGTTATGACACCCGCACCTGCCGGCCCAGCCGCAGCAGCGCCCCCCGCACCCGCGTCGGCACCCGCACCCGCGGCAGCGCCGCAGGCCAGGCCCGTCAGCGTGGACCGGGAGCGCCCGCTGCCGTCCATCGAACGGGCGCTCAGCGGCCCGGGCAGCCACGGCGAGGTGAGCTGGCGGCGCCAGGTGAAGGTCGTCCCCGGCGGCCAGGGACCGGGCAAGCGGGACCAGGAGGCGCTGGATCGCGACCGGGCCCGGCTGCCGCTGTCCGGCCCGCGCCGGATCGCCGTGCTCGGCTGCACCAGGGGCGCGGGGCAGACCATCACCGCCCTGATGACCGGCCAGATCCTGGCCGTGGTGCGCGGCGCTCCGGTCGCCGCGCTCGACCTGAACCCCGGGGCCACCTCGCTGGCCGCCCGTCGCGCCCCGGCCGCCTCGGTACGCGGGCTGCTCGCGGGGCAGGAGGTCGTCCTGGGCCCGAGGCTCGACGTGATCGGCGAGCGCCCGGGCCCCGGCGCCGCCGCGGCCGCGGAGCGTGCGCCGGACGCCGCTGACTACGAGCGGCTTGCCGGCCTGCTGGCCGAACGGTACCCGCTGACCATGATCGACCCGGCGCCTACGGGCCTCACCCGGCTGCTCGCCTCCGCGGACCAGCTGATCCTGGTCGCCCCGGCGAGTCCGGACGCGGCCAGCTCGCTGGCCAACACCCAGCAGTGGCTCGCCGGGCACGGCCACAGCGACCTGGCGGGCCGCGCGGTCACCGTGATCAACGGGGTGAGCAGGCGGACGATGGAGGACGTGCTCCGGGCCGAATCCGTGGCCAGGGGCCGGTGCCGGGCCATCGTCCGGGTGCCGTGGGATGACCTCCTGTCTCCGGGGAGCCGCCCCACCGGGGAAACCTTGCACCCGCAGACCAGGCTGGCCTACACGGCGCTGGCCGGCGTGCTCGTGACGGGCATGCCCGCGGTACCCGTTCCCGGAAGGAATCCCGGTGAGCACTCGGACTAAGGCGTCTAAGGGTTCCCGGGGGCGTACCCGGCTCAGCGTCCGCTACTTCGACGACCGGGTCCTGCTCACCGACACCCACGCGTGGGCCTACTACCGGATCCCCTCGGTGTCGTACGAGTTCACCACCGCCGAGGAGCGGGAGGCGCTGGCGACCAACATCACCGTCGCGCTGGCCGCGATCAGGATGGCCGACGCCGAGGTGCACCTGCGCATCGCGCACCGTACCTACCCGGCGCAGGCGTGGGCGACCGGGCTTGACGCGACCTCGGACGGGGGCCCCGGCTGGCGGGAGTACCTGGAGCAGACCTACCAGCACGTCTGGGCGAAGGACTTCTGGGGCAAGGAGATCTACCTCGGCGTCAGGCTCGGCCAGCGAAGCGTGCGCGCGCAGTTGTCCGGCGGCGTGATCTCCCAGTTCCGCGGCGTATACGCCCGCGGCGAGAGCGGGCTCGGGCTGGGCGACGACGCGGTCGGCCCGGCGGAGATCGGCAAGTGGACGGAAAACGCCGAGCGGCTCGGGCGGGCGCTGAACGCCAGCGCGCTGGCCGCCAGGCACGCGAGCGCCGGTGAGATCGCCTGGCTGATCCAGCACACGCTGATGCAGACCGCGGGGGAGCCGCTGCCCTCGGCGACCACGCGCAGGCGATGGGGCGCGGGGGAGATCGACACCCTGTTCGAGGGGCAGATTCACAACGCGCGCACCCTGCTGTGCCTGGAGCACATGTCCGGGGAGTCGTACACCGCCTTCGTGTCGTTCGCCCGCTTTCCCGATGTGATGTCTTTTCCCGACGGGGAGCCCTGGCTGCATTTCGCCGATTCGCTGCCGTTCCCGGTCGAGATCAGCGCGCGGATGAAGCTCATTCCGCCGGCGAAGGCGAGCAAAGACGTCAGCCGCCGGCTGGCCCATGCGCGGGACATGGATGCGCATATCCGGGAGGCGGGCGCCGAAGCGCCAATCGCGCTGGCCGAGCAGATCGCCGCGGCCAGAATGCTCGAGCACGGTATCACCAAGGAACGGCTGCCGTTCGTGTACGGCTGGCACCGCCTGATCGTCGCCGCCCCGACCAGGGAACTGTGCGTCCGCCGGGTGGAGGCGGTCGTCGAGCATTACCGCGATATCGGAATTGACGTGGTCAATTCCACCGGTGACCAGTTCTCGCTGTTGTGCGAGGCGCTGCCCGGCGAGCGGATCCGGCTGAGTTCTTATGTGCAGCGGCAACCGCTTTACACGATCGCGGGCGGGATGCCGACCGCGACGGTGGAACTCGGTGACCGCGTCGACGCGGGCAGCGGCTGGATCGGGCCGTACATCGGCGAGACGCTCGGCCGGGCCCGCTCGATCGTGCATTTCGACCCGCTGCTCGCGGCGGCCCGCAACCGGCCCACCGCGGTGGCCATCACCGGCGAGCCGGGCGGCGGGAAGACGACGCTGGCCATGCTGCTGATCTACCAGCTGGCGCTGCGCGGCGCGACCATCGCGGTGATCGACCCGAAGGGCGACGCGGAGTCGCTGGTGGAGTACCTGTCCCGGCAGGGCCGCAAGGCGCGGGTGCTGCCGCTGAACTCGGCGGCGCCGGGGCTGCTCGACCCGTTCTCGTTCGGTGTGGACCTGTCCGAGAAGCGGACGATGGCCACCGAGACGCTGCGGCTGCTGCTGCCGCGGATGAGCGAGGAACGGGAATCGGCGATGATCCAGGCGGTCGGCGCGGTGGCCGGGACCGACCGGCCCAGCCTGGGCCGGGTCATCGGCCACCTGGAGGAGTCCGAGGATCCGGCCTGGAAGAACACCGGCGCGGTGATGCGGTCGATCTCGGAGATGCGGCTGGCCCGGCTGTGCTTCGCGCCGTCGGCGGGCCAGCAGATCGACGCGGAGGGCTGGACCACGGTCTTCACGCTGGCCGGCCTGACGCTGCCGGACACCAACACCAGCCGGGACGACTACTCCTACGAGCAGCGGCTGTCGGTGGCGCTGCTCTACCTGGTCTCCCAGTTCGCCCGCAAGCTGCTCAACGGCATCGACCGGGCCGCGCCCAAGGCGATCTTCCTGGACGAGGCGTGGGCGATCACGTCGACGCCGGAGGGCGCCAAGCTGGTGCCCGAGGTGTCCCGGATGGGCCGGTCCAGGAACACCGCGCTGATCCTGGTGTCTCAGAACGCAGGCGACCTGCTGAACGAGCAGGTCACCAACTGCCTGTCCGGGGTGTTCGCGTTCCGCTCGACGGAGCGCGGCGAGGTAGCGAACGTGATGTCGCTGCTCGGGGTCGCACCCTCGGACGAGCACAAGGCCATGCTCCGCTCGCTCGGGAACGGCGAGTGCATCTTCCGGGATCTGGACGACCGGGCCGGGCGGATCGGCATCGACCTGATCTCCGACGAGCTGAGGGACTGGATCGACACCAACCCCACCCGGGTCTCCGGGTCCAGGCGCAGCCGGCCTGACCCGTCCACACGCAGGGAACCCAGCGCGGACGCGCCACCCCAGCCGGGCGAGAGCACGGCGGCCGGGGCGTCCGCGGCCAGCACGCGAGCGGCGGAAGCGTCCTCGTGACCGCAGAACCAGGAGCTCCCTGACGATGGCTAGCCCCCCAGCTGACTCCCTGCCACCCAGCCGGCGCGTCTCCCGCTGGGTTCTCCGGGTGCTGCTGCTCACGGTGGCGATGCTCGCCGTAGCCACCCCGGCCTTCGCCGCCGGTCACGCGGTTCACCACACCCGTTCGGCCCATAACTACCGAACGGACCGGGTGGCTGCCACTCCGGCCACCCTCACCGCCAACCTCACCCCGGCCGTGCCCGGCGGTGTCTGCCAGGTACCGGGCATCGGGGACATCGGCGGCCTGGTCGGGCTGTGCACCCAGGGCTCGAGCGGCATCGTCGGCGACCTGAACAACATCTGCGAGCCGTCGCTGCCGCAGCCCGAGCAGGCCACCGGCGGCATCGACGCGATGATCGAGCCGCCCGCCGCGCCGGGAGTCGGCACTGCGGGCGGGAAGACGCTGTACGACAACTACGGGATCGCGGGGCAGTTCTGGGCCGCGCACGGCCTGCAGTGTTCGGACATGACGTCGCTGATCGGCAACAACGTCGCCGGGATGGTCTTCGACGCGGCCAAATCCGTCGACCGGGTGACGATCACCGTCTACCAGTCGGCGGCCGGCAACAACATCTTGACGTGGCTGCAGGACGCGGTGGACCGGCTGATCAGCGCGATGGGCAACGCCATCTACTTCCCCTACCTGGCGCCGGTGGTGATCCTGGGCGCGATCTGGCTGGCCTGGCAGGGGCTGGTCCGCAAGCGCGCCACCCGGACCATCGAGGGCACCTTGTGGATGGTGGTGGCCTGCGTGGCCGCGATCGCGCTGATCGGGCGGCCGGCCGCGTTCACCGGGGTCGGCACCACCGTGTCCAACGGCGTCACCGGGGTGCTGAACACCGCGTTCTCCAAGCTGCCCGCCCCGGCCGGGTCGAACTGCCTGCCGGTGCAGGCGGGGGACCCGCAGAGCGTGACAGGGAACTTCGCGTTCGCCTCGGGTAACGGCCTGGTCGACGAGAACGCCAACGAGCTGTGGTCGGTCCTGGTGTGCAAGCCCTGGCTGGACGGCGAGCTCGGCACCACCGCCTACAACCCGCCCGGCCAGCCGCCGACGGTGGTGAACACCTACGGCCGGCAGCTGCTGTGGGCGCAGGCGTTCGCGGCCAACGAGACCCCCAGCCCCGCGCTGGCCCAGGCCAAGCAGTCCACCTACGCGGGCATCGCGGCCGCCATCCAGCAGAACGACCCGGCCGTCTACCCGCTGTTCCAGGGCAACCAGTGGACCACCCGGCTGGAGATGGCGTTCGCCGCGATGTTCGCCGCGCTGGTGGCCGGGCTGCTCATCTTGCTGATCGCGCTGACCCTGATCGTGCTCAAGCTCGGCTTCTTGCTGCTGCTGGTGGCCGGGCCTTTCTTCCTGATCGTCGGGACCCATCCGGGGTTCGGCCGGGTCATCGCGATCCGCTGGTTCGAGATGCTGGTCGGCGTGCTGATGAAACAGGCGGCCATCGCGATCGTGCTGTCCGTGCTGCTGTACTGCTACTCGCTGATCATGGGCACGGCCGACTCCGTGCTGCCGTGGGCGCTGAAGATCCTGATGATCGCGCTGGTCACGGTGGCCGTGTTCATCTACCGCAAGCCGTTCTCGCACCTGTTCTCCGCCGTCGGCTACGGCACCCTCGGCTCGACCGAGCGGGCCGAGTACAGCCTGCGCGAGGCCGGCTACACCTTCCGCCGGTCCACGCTCGGCGCCGCGACCGCGGCCGTCCCGGGGATGGCCAGCTACCGGGCGGCCCGCTGGGCGCGCCGCAACCCGGGCCAGGCGCCGGGAGTCGGCACTGCGCCGGGAGCCGGCACCGCCGACGCCACGGCGGCCGGCGCGGCCGCGGGCACGGCGGCCGAGGCGGCGGGCACCACCCAGGCCGGGAGCGGCGACGCCTACGCCTCGCGGCTCCGCCCGGACGCGCCTCCCGCCGCCGACGGCGAGGTGAGCTCGGGCTCGCGCCGGGTCGTCAGCGGGGTCTCCGGGTCCGGCTCGGCCCGGGCCAGGAACGCGGCCGAGGCCGACAACGGCAGCGGCCGGGTCGCCCCGCCGCTCGACCTGCCGCCACGGCCGGGGACGGGCGCAGGCGCAGGCGCAGGCGCGCCGGGCGGCTCGCCCGGTCTGGTCGGCTCGGCCTCCGGCTGGTCCCGCGGCGCCGGCCGCTCCGCGGGAGCGGGAGCCGGGGCCGGCTCCGGCTCCGGCACCGGCGCCCACGCGGGTGCCAGGGCCCGGGCCTCTTCCGGCGGCTCCCCGCCGGTCAGGAGCCGCGCGGGCCGGTCCGCGCCGCCCATCAGCGGCGGCGGTTCCGCCCCAGGTCCGGCCTGGCCGTCGAGTGGCTGGCCCGCCGCCGGCGCCAGGCAACGGTCAGGCGCCAGGCCACGGCCGGCCCCGAAATCCCCGCCGCCCGCCGAACCCGCGGACCAGGGCGGCAGGGCGGACGGCGAAACGCCGGCCATGCCGTTCTGGCTGCGCCCGATCCGGCGGGACAAGTAACGGGCGGGCCCCGTGGATCTCAGCCCCGGCCAGCAGAAGGCCGTCTTCGCCCTGGTCGTCGTGGTGCTGGCCGCGGTCGGCTACTGGCTCATCGTGCCCAAGGTGACCCACTCGCACGGGCCGGCCCAGGCGGCCGCCTCGACCGCGCCGCCCGCGGCCGGTGCCGCGTCGACGCCAGCGCAGGCACCCGCGACGCCCGCCGTGACCGTCTCCCCGGCCGCGACCGGGAGCGTGAACATCTACTCCTGGCTGCCGTTCACCCAGCAGGGCCTGGCCGACGCCGCCGCGGTGACGGTCAAGTTCCTGGTCGACTACAACACCTACTCCTACGCCGATAGCCCGGCCGGCTACATCGGCCGGATGAACGGCCTGATCACCGGGCCGCTGGCCACCACGCTGCGGGGGGTCTACTCGGCCCCCGGGGTGGCCAAGGTCAGGAACGAGCAGAAGCAGGTGTCCACCGGCACCGCGGTGATCGACGCGCTGCGCGCCTTCGGCCCGTCCAGCCTGACGTTCATCGCCACCGGGACCCAGCACCTGGTCACCGCGAAGGGCACCAGCAACGGCAGCGCGCAGTACGCGATCACGGTCACCGCGTCGGGCGCCAGCTGGCAAGTGAACGACATCCAGCTGTCCACGGTGGGCCAGTCATGACGAACAGGCTCCTGATCCGGACAGAAGCGCAGCGCAGCGGCACCAGGGAGCAGCGGGCTCCGCGGATCCTGGTGATCGGCATCATCGGGCTCGTCGGCGTGGTGGGCCTCGGCCTGCTGGCGGTGCCCATCCTGGTCGGCACGAACGCGTTCTTCGCGGCCAGCGCCGGGTGCTCCGGCCAGCAGACCGGCACGGCCGGGCAGCCGCCCGGCGGCGCCAAGGCCAAGTCGATCCCGGCCGACTTCCTGTCCTGGTACAAGAAGGTCGGGCAGCAGTACGGCGTGCCGTGGACGATCCTGGCCGGCATCGGCACGGTGGAAAGCGACAACGGCCGGACCACCCTGCCCGGCGTGAAGAGCAACGCGAACGCCTTCGGCGCGGCCGGGCCGATGCAGATCGGCATCGGCGGCGCGGCCGGCGACGTCTGGGGCGGCGCGCCGGTCCATCCGGCCAGCCAGGCGGTCAACGGCGTGGCCACCGACGAGGACGGCGACGGGACGGCGAGCGTGTACGACCCCGCCGACGCGATCGCGGGCGCGGCCAAGTACCTGCTCGAGTTCGGTGTCCAGTCCAACCCCTCGGCGGCGATCTTCGCCTACAACCACCTGCAGTCGTACGTGGAGAGCGTGCTGTTGTACGCGGGCCAGTACGCCGGCGGCAAGTTCGCCGTGGACTCCGCGCAGATGCCGTCGGCCAACACCGCGGCGGGCTGCGTCCAGGCGGCCGGGGGCGTGCCCGCCGTCCAGGCGCCGACGCAGGCGGTGGCCGCCGTCATCTCCTACGCCGAACAACAGCTCGGCAAGCCCTACCTGTGGGGCGGCACGGGCCCGGACGCGTTCGACTGCTCCGGCCTGATGATGATGGCCTACCGGGCGGGCGGGATCAGCATCGAGCGGACCTCCCAGGCCCAGTGGGCCTCAGAGACCAGGGTCCCCGCCTCCCAGGTACAGCCCGGCGACCTGGTGTTCTTCGCCGGCGCCGACGGGACGGTCACCGATCCGGGGCACGTCGGCCTGGTGATCGGGAACGGGAAGATGATCGAGGCGTACGCGACGGGCTTCCCGGTCCGCGTCTCCAGCTACGCCAACCGCGGCGCGATCGGCTTCACCGAGCCCTGGGCCAACGCCAACCCCAACCCCAACCCCAGCACCAGCACCACGCCCACACCCCCGGCGGGCGGCGTGCCCACTCCCGGCGTCACCGCACCGTCAGGTAGATAAGGCTGCCCAGGCCGCCCGCCAGGCAGTAGATCGCGAACGGCGTCAGCGTGCGCGAGGCGTCGCTCAGGTAGCGGACCAGGAACCGCAGCGCGAGGTAGGCGCCGATCCCGGACAGGATGCTGCCGAACAGCACCTGGCCGCGGATGCCGTTGCCCAGCGGCCCGGTCAGGTCGCCGATCTTCAGCATCCCGGCCGCGAAGATGACCGGGGCCGACAGCAGGAACGAGAAGCGCGCGGCGTCCTGCCGGGACAGCCCGCGGAACATGCCGCTGACCATGACGATGCCGTCCCGGCTGATCCCGGGCAGCAGCGCCAGGATCTGCATGGCGCCGAGGGCGATCGCCGACACGAAGCCGATCCTGACCACCCGCTGGTCCGCGGCCACCGCGAGGCTGGCCTGCTCCTGCTTGACCGCGCGCTGCCCGGAGGAGTGCCGGCCGCCCGGGGCCGGGCCGTAGTTCCCCGCGGCGACCGTGGCCCGCTGGCGCTGCGCCGCCAGCTGCTGGTCCGCGGCCACCTGGGCCGCCTCGGCGCCGCCGCCGCGCCGCCGCAGCCGCTCGCCGCCCAGCAGGATCAGCCCGTTCACGAGCAGGAACGACGCGGTGAGGGTCGGCTTGCTGAAGACCGTGCGGAAGGTGTGCTCGAGCGCGAGCCCGGCCAGGCCGACCGGGATCGTGGCCAGGATGATCATCCAGGCGAGCGTCTGGTCGGTGCCCTGCGGCACGAACCGCCTGGTGCCAGGCTCCGGCGAGACGACGTGCCCGAGCGAGGCGAAGAACGCCCCGATGCGGAAACAATTCGGTGATGCCCTGCAGAAGCCCGACGATCCCGGCCTCGGCAAAGTTCAAATGCGACATGCCAGCCCTTCGCTCCCCGCCCTTAACCAGGCTAAAAGAAAACCCTAATAATCCCGAACGGGCTGTGGTTTCAGCCCGCGGGCATGTTCCAGCGACACCTGGGCGGACGCAGCGGGTGGACGGCAGCCCGGCCATCAGTCATGGTAGCCGCGCACCGGGCCCGCCTGGCCCGGCTTCATCCAGTCTTCATGCCGATCAGGCCGTGCCGATCCCCACGGGGAGACTACCCGTCCCCCCGTACCTCCCTGACAGACACCTTGGGGGTGTCCTTGTGGGGGCGGCGGCCGATCTTGTCGCCCAGCCAGACCAGCGGGTCGTACTTGCGGCCCGCCACCCGTTCCTTCATCGGGATCAGCGCGTTGTCGGTGATCTTGATGTGTTCCGGGCACACCTATGTTGCAGTAGCCGAGGCCGAAATCGTCCTGGGCGATCTCGCGCCGGTCGGCGACATCGGCCGGGTGCATCTCGAGTTCGGCCACCCGCATCAGGAACCGCGGGCCGGCGAACGGCCGCTCGTTCTCCGGGTGGTCGCGGATCACGTGGCACGTGTTCTGGCACAGGAAACACTCGATGCACTTGCGGAACTCCTGCGACCGGTTCACGTCGGCCTGCTGCATCCGGAACTCGCCCGGCTTGACCGAGGGGTCCGGGGTGAACGACGGGATCTCCCGCGCCTTGGCGTAGTTGAACGACACGTCGGTGACCAGGTCCCTGATCACCGGGAAGGTCCGCATCGGGGTGATGGTCAGCGTCTCCTCCGGCGTGAAGACCGACATCCGGGTCATGCAGGCCAGCCGCGGCCGCCCGTTGATCTCCATCGAGCACGACCCGCACTTGCCGGCCTTGCAGTTCCACCGGATGGCCAGGTCGCTGGCCTGGGTCGCCTGCAGCCTGTGCAGCACGTCCAGGACGACCTCGCCCTCGTTGACCTCGACCTGGTAGCCGGCGAGCTCGCCGGCGCCCGCGTCCCCGCGCCAGACCCGCAGCGCAGCCTTGTAGC
>WNGL01021235.1_pt1 | contig 12844 bp, 9 predicted proteins | sample 5400591 | NCBI WGS metagenome assembly WNGL01 (sample SAMN13153377, study PRJNA577476) | soil metagenome | isolation source: 80 cm soil or saprolite under Garry oak tree replicate 1 | place: USA:California | collected 2016-06-15
TGAGCCCTCCCTTACGGTCGGGCTACTGCCCCGCCCCGGGCAACACAACTTTAGGACACTACTCCTTCGCGCGCCGGGTGGCAATGCGCCTACCGCTTCACCATAATGGGAGGCTCGATCAAATCGGGTGGCGTTGCGCGGTCGTCGTCAGGCACCAGCTCGGGACCCACTACGCCGGGCGGAGGCCGTTTCCATCTTCGCGGCACGCGACGGATGCCAATCGAATAGATCGTCAGTTTGCCATTGCTGTCGATCTTCAGTCGCAGAAAATTCTTCCAGTCTTCGATCCTGAGAGCTGAAAACGCCGACACCTGGAGGCAGCCAAAAACGTTCAACGATAACAGCAGAAAAGCGCCGACCAACAGCGAGCCGGCGACCCAACCGCCCACGAAAATCAAGATCGCCGCCAACAGCAACTGGAGCGGCGACTGAAATGGCAGACCTAAAACTGTAACGGTGAAATAGGTCGCTCCCCATCCGATCAAAAACACGGCGATCAAGTGGAGAAACCCGTGCATCAGGCCGGCGATCCATTGGTACAACTTTGACTTTGTATACGTGAACGCCACAAAACCGGCGAGTATGAATAAAATCCAAAAAACAGCACTTGCCTGAAGTAGACCCGTTCTGACCGTCGTGGTGAAAGCCTGACCGATCTCATGGATTCCCAAATGACCGATGTTGGCCATCACGGCCCAGGAGGTTAAGAAGTAGAGAATGCCGGTCAGGAACCCGAATCGCGGGTTGTAGTAAAGGAAGAGCAAGTTTCGCCAGGCAAGTCTGCGCGACTTCGTTTCATCGGGATAGCTCGACTTGAGTTTAAATCCACCTTTCAACTCATCGACATCTTCGGCGTGTGTCGCGTTGAGGAATGCGCCGCCGCCTCCGGAAACGATCTTCTGCGTACCATCGGCAGATTCATGGTGACGGTAATAATGCAGGTCGCCGGACAGAAAAACGCTGACTCGCTTTCCCAATACATTGTTTTCGAGAAAGGCGAGGTTGCTTTCGCTGTAACCGGGGCCATATTTTTCGAAGACTTTCGTTTGCAGCCAGTGCGGTTCCGCGGTGCAGAGAATCACGCGGTCCTCGTCATTGATCTGCTTCGCGACCTCAGTAAAGTACGCAATCTGCGCGTGGTCCAAATCTGATTTTAGCTGCACGTCAATGCCCAGCAGCCACCAACCATGCGGCAGTTTGAGCGCGAAATAACTGCGTTGCTGGGGCGTGCGCCATCCGTTGAACCAACGGCGCGCACAAAAGAGACGGCTGAAGGAGACAAGACTATCGTACCAGTCATGATTGCCAGGAATCGCAAACACATCCGGATGCGGCGCCTGGCTGTAGCGCAAAGCCGTGCGGTAAGGCTCAACGGTTCTTTGTTTGTACTGCTTGCGATTGGCACTCGGATAAACCTCATCGCCGCCAAAGACAAGAACGCTGCCTCGCTCGGTCTGATATTCAGTCTGCTCGTTTGGATCTTTTAGCTTGAGGCGCGGGAGCGCGAGATAATAAGCAACGCCATACGTTGAATTCCAACCGTCGCCGATATCCGCAACATAATCGATCCATATCCCGTCTCGCGTTGGTTTGCTCTCGTCTTTGATGTACTGACCTTTTTCATCCGTTAGATACTTGCCGTTCTGGTCTTCGCGATAATAGCCGGTGTAATCGTAAGTCTCGTTGGAGGCTGAGGCGAGGGCCTCGAGCAGACGATAATCAGAGTGCCCGCCAAAGAGGGTTGAAACGATTACTTCCGATTCGGTGCGGAGCAACAGCGGCGGGTCGTACCAGCCAACCATTCGCCTTTGTGCGACGGCTCGAAGCCGCCAGATAAAGACGCGCTTGCGCGGACGATCCCGGTCGCGGCCGCCGCCATTTTGATCTATCACGCGGCCCATGCCGCGGGCCTCAACTGCCAGCTTTAGATGCCACTGACTATCCCCATCGCAGTCGGTGACCACGGTGATCGCATTCTCGCCTGAGGCGGGAATCTGAAATGTCGCTTGAAGCAGAGGGTCACCAGGCTGCACCGTCAATTTGAGATCCTCGAAGAGCAACACTGTCTGATTGCGAACATCACCAAGCGAGAAATTGAATTTCGTGCCGACGAAGAACGTACCCAGATCCGCTTCGAACGTGATGGTATTTTCTTTGTCGGTTATTTGCGCGGTCAACAGGTGGGCCAGCTCACGCTTGACGGCCATTGACTCGCGCGTTGCGAGCAAGGCTTTATCTATAGGTACGGGTTTTAATTCTTCCGTCATAAATATTCGCTGCTCTCGGAAACGAGCGATAGACGCGCAAGAGCATTCTGCCGGGAAGGCGCGTCACTGCCACAGGCGCACCGTTTTATCAAAGCTTCCAGAAGCAAGCGTGCGACCGTCATGAGAAAAGGCGACCGCCGTAACCTTGTCAGCATGATTCAGCGTCTTTTCCTGGACACCGGTCTGCGTGTCCCACAAGACGACCGTGGAATCGTAGCTGCCGCTCGCCAGAAGCTTGCCGTCAGGAGAGAAGGAAAGGGAAACAACGAAGTCGTTCTGGCCTTTGAGTGTCTGCTTGAGAGCTCCCGTTTGTGCGTTCCAGATGCGAATATTGCCGCCCATGTTTGCGCTGGCCACCATCTGGCCGTCGCCGGAAAAGACCACCGCATCGACCGGGTAGGTATGTCCCGCGAGACTCCGCCTGGATTCGCCTGTCTCAACGTCCCACAGTTGTACCGTCTGTTGATTCGTACTGGCGAGCGTCCTGCCATCGGGTGAAAACGCTACTGCATAGACTTTCCCATCTCCCCGCAGCGTTCGCTTCAAGGCGCCGTCGTTTGCATCCCAAAACTTTACTTCATGGTCCCACCCACCACTCGCAACGAGTCGGCCATCAGGAGAGAACGCGACTGACGTAGCGTAAGCCGCGTGGCCAATCTTGGACCACTTCAGCCCGCCGGATTGCGCTTCCCACACCTCGACATGGCCGAGCGTCTTCTCGCCATTGACCGAACCGGTGGCGGTGGCTACCAGGCGACCGTCTGGCGAGAAGGCTACAGACAGTACGCCTCCGCTTTCTTCCGGCAGTGTTTGCTTAAGGTTGCCGGTCCGAGCATCCCACAATTTAACTTCACTGACAAAATCTTTTTTGTCGTTCACGCCTTCTGAGCTGGCGGTCGCGAGCAAGCGATCGTCCGGCGAGAAGGCCAGAGCATAGACCTTACTGTTGTGAGCGAGCGTGTGCTTCAATTGCCACGGTCCAGGCGAGGGCCCGCCGGAACTGTGTTCAGTCGGAGTTGTTCTCCTCGCGAAGATACCAGCCTTTCTTATTAAGGCTATCGCCGCGACGACTATCAGCAAAGCGACAACACCACCGACACCCAACCAACGCCAGCGATGCGATTGCGACAATGCGGGTACTGATAACTGCGCGGATTCGTTCGCTTGCGTATCTTGAGCGGAGCCAACCACGCGGGTATCCGCCGACCCCATTGAGTCAAGAGTCTGGTGCGAGTAGCCCGATACATCTCGCTCTTCGGATCCACGAAGAGCGACGGCAAGCTCACGTCCCAGCTTTCGTGCATCAATTGGTCGCGAAGCCGGCTCTTTCGCGAGCGCGCGCATGATGACGGCTTCGACTTGCGGCGTAATTCTCAGATGCTCTGGCAATGGCGGTGGTAACTCAGTCAGATGCTTTGCGACGATGCCGGTCGCGCTTTCGGAAGTAAACGGCGGCGTGCCACAGAGCATTTCATAGAGCATGATCCCGAGGCTGTAGACATCAGAACGCGGATCGACCTCTTCGCCATAACACTGTTCAGGTGACATGTAATAAAGAGTTCCAATCACTTTGCCCGTCTGTGTCAGCGTCTTGCTCGCGGCAGCTTCGCGCAACTTGGCGATGCCGAAATCAACTACTTTGACGCGCTCGAGATCTTCCGCATCCGGCGCGAGCACAATGATGTTGTCAGGTTTGATATCGCGGTGCACCGCGTGAAGCCGGTGCGCGGCGCCGACGCCTTTGCAGATTTCGCGTATCAGCCATACGGCGCGACTCTGGGCGAGCGCGCCTTCAGTCTCCAGGATCTTGCGCAGGCTGTTGCCCTCGACCAACTCCATTACAATGTAGGCCGGCACGTCGCCTCGTCCCTCGCTGAAATCATGGATGATCACAATGTTCGGGTGACGCAGCATGGCCGCGGCGCGCGCTTCGCGGCGAAAGCGCTCGACAGTCTTTTCATCGTTTACGTATTCGCGACGAAGTACCTTAACGGCAACTTCGTCGCCGATGTGCACTCGCCGCGCGCGGTAGACAGTGCCCATGCCCCCCTGGCCCAGGAGTGCAGTCAGTTCGTATTTGTCATCCAGTAGTTGCCCGATAAGCGGATCTGTTTGCTGAGAAGTTTCTGGTTGAGGAGAAGCCTCGGCAAAGCCCGGCGCCTCTGAATCGTCGGCCGGCACGAAAGGTGAAATGATCGACGTTCCACAGCTATCACAGACGGTCGCGTGCTCCCTGAGGGCTTGATGACAGTGTGGGCAGTTCATCTTTTGCGTTGACTGATCTAACGAACTGTCACTTCCAGAGTGTATGAAATACTGCGCTCCGTAGTGGTATCTGGCAGAACGTTGATGCGGTAGTCACCCGAACTTGGCAGATCGCCGGACCAATCTTTCGTGAACTCGGATATCAAATCTCCGTTTGGCGCCAGAATCTCAAATCCAACGCCGCCGCGCGCGGCCAGATGGACCGTCATCGTCTGGCCGCCTCGTGCTTTTAGGAGGTAATCGTGGCTCATCCCACGCCTCACGGTGCCGCTCAGTACGGCGGTTGTGCGTCCGCGCGCGAAACTGATCCGACTAACGACGCTTGTGCCCCTTTGCGCTGTTGCGGTGATGCCGGCCAGGAGAAGGAGGGCTGTAACCAAGGTGCGGGACATTAATCTATTTGGTGCCTTCATGATCAAAACCTTTCGCTGTTGGATCTCAAACGAAACGAGCTTGCTTCTAAAGCAATTTCGCTGCTGAGTCAATAGTTGTGTGATCAAAATCTTAGTTCGCCGATGGCCGCCGAGCATCTTCACGATGCTTTATTCTCTTGAATCAGTATTCCGGCACTCGTTCGCGATTCCACATATATCGCGAACTCAGTCTGATGTTGAATCCGAAATCCCATGCGGTTCCAGCTGCGGCAAAACTGTCGAGGACCGACTTGCGGCTCAGAAAGCCCACAGAAAGCCCAGAATTCTATTGACTTTCCCAGAGATTTAGCATAGAAGCAACAAACTAAAGAGTGCTTCGCTGTCTGTCTGCCAGAAACGAGCAAGGGTTTTAGCCGGTGCGGTGTTCAGCCGGTGTTTCATTCTTATCGGTCAAGACTTGAATCCAAGCAACTCTACAATTCATCTCAGAACTCTCCAAGGAGACCCTGTCATGCGTAGATTCTATACCGCAGTGATTGTCATGTTCTTTTTTATTGCCCTGTTGGTCGTCCCCATCAATCGAAGTTTTGTTACGGGGGCCGAACCCTCTGAGGGCGAAAAACTGGCGGCGTACAGCAAGCCGGCAGTGGTGCGCATAATTGTTGGTCCGGAGGGCATGTTTACTTATCAGGATCCATCATGGCCTTCCGCCAGAAACTTCGCCTTCAATTATGTGATCTCCGGCTCCGGCTTCTTCATCAGTTCCAATGGCTACATCGCCACTAACGCGCATGTGTCGCAGATGTGGCATGAAGGCGAAGACAAAGCAAAACAGCTCTTGATAAGTAAGTTCATCTTCGCAGCGGGCCGCAGTTTCTACAATATCGCCCAGGGGAGCATGACTCAACAACAGTACGACATCATTCGCGGGCGGATACAGGGTCTAAGTAACTTTAACATGTATCACTTCGTCGTGATTCCCGATGGAACAGAGTTTCCTTTCGAGGACAAGCCTTCGGGCTATGGCGCTCCCACTGGGGAAAGTGAAAACGCAAAGGACGTCTCCGTGATCAAGATTGAAGTAAAGAATGCCCCGGTTCTGATTCTCGGAGACTCAGACCAGGTCAAGGTTTCCGATACCGACACAGTCATCGGTTATCCAGGCGTCGCCGACTTCGGCGAGTTCAAGAATTTCATGTCGCCGAAGTCTCAGCTCGAGGCGACTTTCACTTACGGCCACATCTCGGCAACCAAATCTCTCGCCAGCGGCGCGCCGATTCTGCAAACCGACGCTAATATAGACCACGGCAATTCGGGCGGCCCGGTGCTGAACGACAAGGGTTTGGTTATTGGGTTAGCAACCTTTGGTAAGGACTCGCAACACAGCTTCGTCGTTACCTCGAACACGGCGCTGGAGTTTGTGAAGTCCGTGAATGCGGCCAACGAGTTGGGGCTCACCGACAAGCTCTATCGAGAGGGACTCGATCTCTACTGGCAGGCGCACTATAAAGAGGCAATGCCGAAGTTTGAAGAGGTCAAGCGTCTCTTTCCTCAGCACTCAGAGGTTAACCGCCTCATTCAAAGCAGCCAGCAGGCGATTACCGAAGGGAAAGACAAGTCTGGGTTTGGAGTTGGCTGGCTGGTCGGTGTGGTGCTGGTGATTCTCTTCATCATTGTGGCGATCATCGTAATCGCCGTAGTGATATTCCTTCTCCTGCGGAGGCGAGGAAAGTCGTCTCAACCTGTGACGGCCGGAGTAGCGTCACCCAAGCCGGTGCCTTCGCCTGCCCCTAGCCGAGCCGAAGTGCCCAGACATGCGCCTGCGCCCTATTCGGCATCGCCGCCTCCTGCCAGCCCACCGCCGGTGCGGCCCTCGCCCTATGTAGCGCCAGGCCGCCCAGCGGATTCCGGCAAGACTGTAGATCTCTCTGCGACGATAGCGATTACGCGAGAAAGCGACACGGCGCCGATGAGCTACGGCACGATCCAATTTGTTTCCGGGGTGCTCAACGGACAGAAGTTTGAAGTCAAACCGGAAGGCTGCGCCATCGGTCGTGACGGCTCGCTGGCCCAGATTGTAATTACCGATCCGCGCATCTCGAAGCGACATCTCTGGATCGGCGTGCGCGAGGGTCGCGTGGCGATTACCGACGAAGGATCGCGAAATGGAACGTTCCTGAACGATCCCAAGTCACCCCGCGTCACCGAAGCATTCTTGAGTCCCGGCGATACGGTAATGCATGCGCAAGAAGGGACAGGTGATACGGACCTGTCCCTTCTTGCTTGGAAACGTTACGACCCAGCGAACCGGACTCGACCTTGGAGCGTAATTTCGAGCGTGAGGCTTCGTTTTTTTTCACGTATGTTGTTTCGCCCTGTCCTCCCTACCAGAGGGCCCGACGCTCGGGCGGATCGAGCTCTTGACCAGTGCGGCCGCAAAATATCTGAAACCTTTGGCGCCGCATGGTCACTTACCCAGCGGACCACGAGATGAAGCAACTGGCAGCCGACGAGTTGAGTCTTGAAGGCCGGCCTGAGGCGTTCGCAGGAGCTCTGATGAATAGTTCAGCAGACCTAATTGCGCACGCACGCCAGGGCGACCACGAAGCCTTTCGTCTGATCTTTGAGAGATATTCACGGCCGGTGATTAGTTTCATCTATGACATGGTAAGCGATCGCGCACTGGCGGAAGAACTGACGCAGGAGACCTTTGTGCGGGCCTATCGCAACTTGGGCACGATGCGCGCGGAGACAAAGCTCTCAACCTGGCTTTTCGGCATCGCCCGCAACGTCGCGCGCGAATCGATACGAGCACGAATGCGCGACAACTCCTATGTCGATCTGGAGGACAAGTCGGTTTTGGACTTGAGCGGCATCGAGCCGGCGCCGATCGATCAATTTCTGAACAAAGAATTGAGCGGAGTCATTGGGCACGCGCTCGCAGCGCTGGACGAGAACAAGCGGCTGGTCTTCACTCTGAAAGTTTTTCAGCAACGAAGTTACGAAGAGATCGCGGAGATTACCGGCTTCTCGATTCCGAAATTGAAAACGGATTTGCACCGCGCACGATCGGAAATGCGCCGACGTATCGGTCCGTATCTCGCGGCCACATCCAGGAGTTAAGCAATGAAGTGTGAAGCTTGTTTGAATCAGTTGGAAGAATACGTCGATGGCGAGCTCGCCCGGCGCGATGCCGAAGCCATCAGCGCGCACTTGATCACGTGCGCCAATTGCTCCGGCGCATTAGATCAGCTTACGGCCGAGCAGGAGGTCTATGCTCGCTACGACCGCGAGCTGGAAATCTCGCCGTCGCTGTGGAACGGGATTGAAGCACGCATCGCCAGGGAGAACGGCCCGGTCGTCTCAACCTCGCGATTCAATCTGCGCGAGTTGTTTTTCGGTTTGTTAGTCGGTTCCAGGATCGGATTCGGATTTGCCGGTGCAACTGTGGTTCTGATCGCGGCAATTGTAATTGGTGTCGCATACATTCGGACGCGGAAGCAGGCGGTTAATTCCAACGAAGTTGCGGCCGGTAAGCTCGTTGATTCTAAGGCCGAGGTTCCTCAAGACGTAAAGAAGCCGCCGAGTCCAGGGAGTACCGCCGAACCTAAGGATGGGAACAAGAAAGAGCCAAACAAATCCCAGAACGAACAGAAAGAGAAGCGGAACGATAGCGCTCCGAGACGGCTAGTTCCGCGCGAAGGGATCGCGAACGCGATGCCGAAGACGAAGGCAAAAGCGGCAGATCAACCTGACGTTTTCTACTCCGCAATTGCGTACTCGGGCGAAGACATCGAGACACAGAAGCACATCGAGCGTGTGCAAATGCTGCTTCGCTCGATCAGAAACGCGGAGATCTCCAGCGACGACGACGCGGTCGATGTCTCTTACGAGAAGGCGTTATCACGTCGATTGCTGAGCGACAACATCGTGTTGCGTCGCGATGCGGAAACGAATGGCAACTTTCCGGTAAAGACACTGCTGAGCGATCTGGAGCCGTTCTTGATCGATATCGCAAATCTTCAGGACCGAAGCACGCCCGATGAGTTGCGCGCGATCAAGGACCGGGTGCGGAAAACCGAAATCGTTGCGACCCTGCAGAGTTACTAAGGGACGGACACGCAGGTCCGCGCCTACGATCGATTGTTAATTCCAAAGAAGAGGCAAACCTATGTTGAAGACACACACAATGATAAACGAAGCGACACAGCGAAGCGCGACTGCGCGTACAGTTATGGTTATTGCGCTAGCGTTGGTAGTCATCGGTGTCATGAGCGCATTTGGCCGGACGGCGATCGCGCAGCAATTGTCGCAGCGTGACGTGCTCGCGCGTTTCGCACAAGCTGGCGGTAACGACGCCGCAAGCCTCGCGCTTAAGATGGGCCGCGATTATCTGGACGACCAGCAGTGGTTGAAGGCTCAGCAAAAATTCAATGAGTACGTCACGAGTTATCCGAGCGACAAGAACGTCGATCAGGGGCTTTATTGGTTGGCTTACTCGCAACTCAAGCTCGAGCAATATCGCGACTGCCAGAGGACGCTGACCAGGCTCTTCGCTCGTTACCCAAATTCGACCTGGAGCCGCGATGGCCGGAGTCTTTGGGTAGAGGTGCCGGGCGCGCCGGCGCTGCCGGCCTCTGATAATGAGACGGATGATTTCAAAATCGCCGTGCTTCAGGCTCTCTTCCAGGCTGACATGGCCCGCGGTATCGCTGCGGCGACAGACTTTCTCAAGCAAGGTTCGACAGCAAGCGTCCGTTTGAAGGGCGCGGCTCTGAGTCTGCTGGCGCATAACGGAGGCAAACAGGTAACACCGATCATCCTCGGCGTGGCGACGAATGAGTCAGACATCAAACTTCGGACGCGGGCAATCTCCGCACTGGGCTCGACGCATGACGACAGCGTAATTGATCCGTTGCGAAACTTTGCCCTCAACTCGCAGGATACCGAGATCGTGCAAGCGGCGCTTTATGCCATTGGTCAGCATTCCAGCCCCCAGGCGATCACCGTGCTCGGTGAAATCGCGATGAGCAACAAATCGACGGGGCTGCGCAAGATGGCGATTGCCAGCATTGCCAACAGATCAGGCGAGCCTGCCGTTGATCAGTTGCTGAAGATCTATGACGCGGAACCGAACGTCGAGATCCGCAGGACCGTTATTTCCGGCTTCGCCAATCGGCGCAGCGAGCGTGCCGGCGCCAAGTTGATCGAGATCGCGCGCAGCGCAGACAACGTCGAGCTGCGCAAGGCAGCGATCAGCGCCGTCGTGCGTCGCAGCGGCGAGCAGTCGATCGACACGCTGCTAAGCCTCTATGACACGGAGAAGAATGACGAACTTAAAGACCAGATCATCGGTTCGCTTGCCTACTTGAACGACAGGCGAGTCACCCAAAAGCTGATCGACATTGCCCGGAATCCACAGGCGCCGCTCGAGCGTCGCAAGCGCGCCATTGGCTGGCTCAGCCGGAGCAAGGATCCCGAGGTATTGAAGTTTCTCGAAGACCTGCTGAAGTAAATCTTTCGCTCAACCATTAACCCGCAACGCGTTCGCTCTTGAAGGAGTTCGTCATCGTGAACAGGCCCGCAAGAACTTTCTATATTGCTGTCTTTGTGTTGGCTTTCGTGGCCGGCGCCTCGGCGCAAACGAAGAACTTCACGCCAGTCGACGGCCCGAATCTTAAGGCGAAGATCGAGAGCGCAATCACGCTTGGCCGCAGCAACGCACCGGGGAGCCGTTTTTGGGTGGCTTATCAATTCGAAGCGCGACCAGGCGTATCGATTGACTTCGAACTCGTCGATGCCAATGGCAGCGTTTACATGTGGACCGAAGGAACGTCGATGATGCACGACCCGCGTTACGAGACGCGCGAGCTGGGTGTCTTTCTCCTTTACGACGTTCAGCGCGATCTGTTTTCGCGCGCCGAAGTCTACAACCTGCAACGTCGTCACGAGTTCAGCGGTTACCAGGTCTATTGGGCCGGCCGCGCGACCAACGATGAGAGCTTGAGTTATCTCAGGACCATCGTCGAATCGCCGTCGCCCGAAGTGAAGAACCTGGCCGATCGCGCGGCCTTCGCGATCGCGTTGCACGATGACGCGCGCGTGGAATCGATTCTCACCGAGCTGATTCGCAAACCCATAGGCGAACCAGTTCGTTCGAGGGCGATCTATTGGCTCGCATACACTCCCGAAAGCCAGACGAAGAATTCTTTTCTGGCCGGGATTGTGCGGAACGCCTCGGAGTGGAGCGAACCGCGGCAGCAGGCGATGTCCGCCCTGGGCATGAGTCGTGCTGCTGCGACGTTGCCATTGCTCGAGAACCTTTACGAGACCATGACGTCGCGCGAACTCAAGCGGCGCGCGCTGAGCGGAATCGCCCGCAACGATAACAGCGACGGGGCTGCGGTATACCTGATCCGCGTTGCGGAAAACGAGACCGAGACCGAATTGCGCCGCAGCGCGATCTCGAGCCTGGGCCGGATCGCCGGCGAGAAGAGTCTCGGCGCTTTGACCAGCACGATTGATTCGGATTCTGACACTGAGATTCAGAAGTCGGCGGTTGTGGCCATTGGTCGCCGGCCGAAGGATGAAGCAATTCCGATTCTGATTCGCACGGCGCGAACTCATCCGAAGATGCAGGTGCGCAAACAGGCGATTCAGATGCTCGGCCAGACCGGCGATGAACGCGCAGTGGCGTTCTTCAAGGAGTTATTAGGGAAGTGATTGGCCGCAACGGCGACGCAAACGACGGCTCGCTTTAAAAGAAGAAACCGACAATGAGAGTCACACTGCGAGTCCTATTCCTTGTTGGGTTTGTTTGGGCTGGTTGCCCGGCCGCGTCGTCGCAAGTGGTCGAGACACCGAATGGACGCTTTGAATTCGTCGGGCTTGAGAAGTGGGACCTCGCTACCATCGAGCAAAGGCTGGGATACGATTCGCTTGAAAACCTTTCCTGTAACTTCCGTCACGATCTGATTGGCAAGCTTGGTTTCGCCGATGCGCACTGCGCCTCATACGCAGAAGGGGGCAGACCTTACAAAGTGATCACTGTGCTCGAGCCCCAAAGCAGCGCACGGATCAGATATTTGCCGGAGCCAAAAAAGCATCTGGATACCCCACCGGCGTGGACCGAGCTGTTGAAGGTCGTCACGGAGCAAGAATTCCTGAACACGACCCTTGATTATGGCAGCACGCTCGAGCAGGCAATAACCAGGGAAAGGTTGATGCCCGCCGAGGAAGAGAAGTGGTTTGTTTTCCTCGAGGAGCGCCACAGTGAAGCAGACTTTGATTTGGCGCTGGATCGACTTTCGCGAGACGGGGACTACCGGCACAGGATTGTCGCGGCCCTGGTGCTGACGAACTTCGGGCAGCGCGATTCAGCGTGGCGCGCGTTGGTTGGCGGACTTCGCGATGCGAATGAGATTGTGCGGGTCGTTTGCGCTGAGGCGCTCTTGAGCCTTGCGAACTACACGCCAAGAAAAGTCGATTGGTATGCTTCGACCGCTGACTTGAATCTTCTGCTCAGCGGCACCAATCTGTTCGCCTATGCGTGGGTCATCGAGATTCTTGTAGAAACGGAAGTCTCTCCTAAGCTCGCAAGGCCATTATTGAAGGATGAGGCCGGCGAGTTGTTGCTTGCTTATTTGAACGCATCGCACAATCACGAACGAGAGCTAGCGCACAATCTGCTGGCACAACTGAGCGGGAGGGACTTTGGCTTCGACGGCGGGCGCTGGCGAGAATGGGTTGCTACCGTTCAGCGTGATCCCGCTCTGAATAGTTAGACGCGCAGTCGAATAACAATCCCGGCGCAGTAGCCCGACCGTAAGGGAGGGCGTCGGAGACTCATCGAGGGGGGAAGACGAATGCGCCCTTCCTCACGGTCGGGCTACTGCCCCGTCATTTCGCGCTAATCAATTAACGCGCAGCGTTTTCACG
>WNGL01007456.1_pt1 | contig 12842 bp, 8 predicted proteins | sample 5400591 | NCBI WGS metagenome assembly WNGL01 (sample SAMN13153377, study PRJNA577476) | soil metagenome | isolation source: 80 cm soil or saprolite under Garry oak tree replicate 1 | place: USA:California | collected 2016-06-15
TCACGCATTGGGGTCGGCGACAGCTAGCCTACTCAATCGGGCCACGCGAAAACGGCTATTACGTCGTCTCGAAGTTCACGACCGAGCCGACCACCCTGCCTGAATACGAGCGAGCTCTCAAGCTCGACGAAGGCCTCATCCGCTATCTCATCACGCTGCACGAGCACGAAGTAGGTGCTCCGCCACAGTCAGAGGAAGATCTGGCGGCCGCGACGCGTCGTGACGACGATGACGACGACGAGGACTGATCAATGAGAAGACCACAAAAGAGCTGCCCTTTCTGCGAGAGCCGCGTTCGCTGGGTCGACTACAAGGATGATCGCACACTGGGTCGCTTCATCACCGACCAGGGGAAAATTCTTCCGTCGAGATTGAGTGGTGTGTGCGCTCGGCACCAGCGGCAGCTAGCGACCGCAATCAAGAGAGCCCGCTTCCTCGCGCTCATTCCTTACATCCGCGGTCACCAGGCGTAGATGGCGGAGGCCGCCACGACGGTAGCGAGAAAACAATCGTGGCGGCCGCTGTTTTGGGGGTTGGCTGCGTTCCTCGTCTGCCCCTTTCTTCCCTTCTTCGAGGCGCTGATACCGGTCCAGCAGACGCTGCTACTGCTGGTACCGATCGTCGCTGCATGCTCCATCGTCGGCTGGAAACTCGGTGGGCGCGTGGCGCTGGCTGTGATCTGGATTGCGTTTTCAATATGGATGTTGCTTCAGCCCGCTGGTCCTCCCGGGACACAGTACGACCAAATGGCGCGCGGCTGGGCGATGCTCCTGGCAGCGAGTTTCGGTCTCGTCAGTCTCTGGAGCGTAGCGATGCCGTTCTTTTCCAGGGCACTTATCTCGGTCGGCCTCGCGGTAGCAATCGGCTTTGTAATCGCACTTTCATCGCCGAGCGGGATCGCGAGGTTCCAGCACGCGGCGGGCGAGGAGCTGACGAGGAGAGTGTCGAACACGATCGAGAAGGTGCAGCAGGGTATGGAGACGCCGGAGTGGCGCAATGTGACGGACAAGGTTCCGGCTCTCGACACCTGGAACGAAGACAGCGAAGGAATAATGCGCGCGGTTCCGACACTGGCTGCGTCATTGCTTCCAGCGCTGCTAGCGGTCGAATCGATCGCCGCGCTGGCTCTCGGATGGGCGGTTTACCGCAGACTCTCTCCGGTGCAGATCGGACCTCCACTAAGTCCACTGACGGAGTTCAGGTTCAACGACCAGCTGGTGTGGGGTCTGGCAGTGGGCGCGACACTGTGTCTATTGCCGGCGTTCGGCGAGGGCAAGAACGCGGGCTACAACCTGCTGCTGTTTTTTGGAGGTCTGTATTTGATTCGTGGCGTCGGCGTTCTCGCCTGGATGGCGCGTGGACGCTACTTGCTCATCGTCCTCCTCAGTCTGATCCCGCAGGTTTTCGTAATCGTTACACTCGCGCTGGGGCTGGGCGACACCTGGCTCGATCTGCGTAAGCGAGCGAAGGCCGGATGAGCGTGCGGTTTGCTCGAGGTTTGTGCTAGAATTATTCGTTCTCACCGATCACCGAAGGAATTTTCTGCAATGGAAGTCATTCTCAGACAGGCAATCGAAAAGCTCGGTCACCCGGGCGACATCGTGAAGGTTTCCGCGGGCTACGCGCGAAATTACCTGCTGCCGCGAGGCTTTGCCTACGAGGCGACCGCCGGCAATCGAAAGCGAATCGAACAGGAGCGTCAGCGGCTGGAGCAGGCCGAGGAGCAGCGTCGTAGCTCCGCGTCGGACCTCGCCACGAGGCTCGAGCAGGTCTCGCTGACCTTTTCGGCCCGAGTTGGAGATGAGGGCAAGCTCTTCGGCTCCGTCACCTCATCGGACATCGCGCATCAACTCGAGGCGCAGGGATTCCCAATCGAGAAGCGGCAGATCGACCTGCACGAGCCGATCAGGGCCCTCGGAGTCTACCGCGTTCCGATCCGATTGCACGCCGACGTCCATCCCGAGATCAAGGTCTGGGTCATCAAGCAATAGGTTGTAGGGAAAGCGAGGACCTGGCTGTCCTTTACATGGGCGGCCAGGTCTTTTTTGCTCGCCACATTTGGCGTGCGAAATGCGAGTTGGAACCCCTCACGGAACTTTCATACGGCAGATAAGCTACATACGGAGTTGCGGCGCTCCGCGCCGCGATTGAACCTTCACCGAACCGCATGGCCACATCCCTATCATCTGTAACCGCCCGCGAAGGCGCGCAGAACGTGAAGCGCGCCGCCCAGCTTTGTCTGGACATGAAAGCAAACGACGTCGTAGTTCTCAACCTGGCCGGCGTCACCGACATGACTGACTACTTCGTCATCGCGAGCGGAACCTCCGATACCCACGTGAGATCCATCGGCGAGCATGTGATAGCGGAGATGAAGAAGGCGGGATCGACCGTGCATCATACGGAAGGGTTACAGCAGGGCCGCTGGGTGCTCCTCGATTTTTTTGATTTCGTAGTTCACATCTTCCATCCGACGCTGCGAGCGTTCTATCAAATAGAGCGCCTCTGGAGCGATGCGGAAACAGTGGCGCTGGAACCACAGGAGTAACGAAAAAATGAAAGCGGTTCGCATTCTAACGCTCACCGTCGCACTGCTCTTCGGCGCTCGCCTCGACGCACAGCAGTACTTCGGAATGAACCAGGTGCAATACAAGCACTTCAATTGGCGAGTGATCGAGACCGAGCACTGGCTGGTTCACTACTATCCGGAAGAGCGACAGGGTGCGATGGATGCGGCCCGCATGGCGGAGCGCTCTTACGCGCGACTCTCGAAGGTGCTGGACCACCAGTTCCGCGAGAAGAAGCCGATCATCATCTTCTCTTCGCGATCAGAGTTCGGCCAGAACAACGTGACCGGCGATCTCGGTGAAGGAACCGGCGGCGCCACCGAGCCGCTGAGGCACCGCATGATCTTTCCAATGACCGGCGACCTTGGGAGCTTCGAGCACGTGCTCACGCACGAAATGGTGCACGAGTTCCAATTCGACATTTTTGCGCGCGGGAAAGCTGGGGCGAATCTGCAGACCCTCAATCAGATCGACCCGCCGCTCTGGTTCATGGAAGGCATGGCCGAATATCTCTCGAGCGGACCACAGCACATACTGACGGAGCAATGGGTTCGTGACGCGGTCGTCAACGGAAACCTGCCGTCGATCGAGCAGATGACTGAGCGTCCTGACAAGTACTTCCCATATCGCTACGGCGAGTCGCTGTGGGAGTACGTGGGCGCGCGCTGGGGTGATGCGGCGATCGGCGAGATTCTTCAGAACGCCACCACTTTGGGTATCGCCCGCGCGTTCCAGCGACAGCTCGGGCTCACGCTTCACGAGCTGAGCGACGATTGGCGCGAAGCGATGAACGCCAAGTTCTTGCCCCAGGCTGCTACCCTCGATAGACCTCGCAGCTTCTCGCAGCCGCTTCTAACCGAGAAAAAGAGTGGCGGCCAGATCTTTCTGGCGCCCGCTCTTTCGAACGATGGCAATCGCATCGCCTTCCTCTCCAACGGCAGCATGAAGCGCGGTGAGGTGTTCATTGACCTGTGGCTGGCTGATGCTCGCACGGGCAGGAGAATCAAGCGCCTCGTAAACAGCACGACCAATCCCAATTTCGAGGAGCTGCGCCTCCTCTATTCGCAAAGCTCCTTTTCGAACGACGGACGCACGCTCGCCTTTACAGGAGAGCGCCAAGGGAAGGACGTGTTATACCTGCTCGACGTCGCGAGCGCATCTGTAAAGAAGCGTGTCGACCTGCCGGTGGACGCAGTCTGGAGTCCGGTGTGGTCGCCCGACGACAGGCAGATTGCGTTTAGTGGAACGCATGGTGGCATCACCGACCTCTACATCGTGGATGTCGACGGCAAAAACCTCCGCCAGCTCACCAACGACCAATACGCCGACCTGCAGCCCTCATGGTCACCTGATGGGCGGCGCATTGCTTTCGTCACCGATGAAGGCCCGGAAAGCAACCTCGCCGTTTTGAAATTGTCGCCGTGGCGCATCGCCGTCATGGACATTCAAAGCGGAGCCGTGCAGGTGTTGCCTGGTCAGGGCGGGCTGAATCTCAATCCCCAGTGGTCGCCCGATGGCCGCGAGCTGGCGTTCATCTCTGATCGCACCGGCGTGCCGAACGTGTTCCTGTACGACTTCGCTACGCAACAGCACTACCAGATAACCAACGTGTTGGGTGGAGTGGGAGCGATCACCGAATTCAGCCCGGCAATAACCTGGGCGCGCGGTGCGGACAGGATGGCGTACACCTACTACGAGAAGGGTGACTACACGGTCTGGACGTTCGACAATCCGCGGGCATCGAAAAGAGCGGCGTTCCGTCCCGCCGCTCCGAACGCGCTCGCCGTCGCGCCGACTGACTCCGCTGCAGCAAAGGCCGCTGCCGATTCACTGACGCTGCGTCCGCGCGCAGGCGAGCCGACTTCGACTTATCGCGCACCGGGTGGCACCCGCCAGTCGTCAGTGTTGGCGGCGCAGGAGATGGTTGCGGATCTGCCGCCGAGCATCGGTGTGCTGATGGCAGACCCGGTCTATGGTCTGCCGGACACGACGAGGTTCAGAGAGCACCCGTATCACGTCTCCTTCCACCCCGATTACATCGCTGATCCTTCAATCGGATATACGCCGAATTACGGGACGTTTGCCGGCGGCACCGCGTTTGTCTTCAGCGATCTGCTTGGCAACCACCAGCTGGCGGTCTCCGGAAATGTCTACGGCCGACTGAGCGATGCCAGCGTGTTTCTCGGTTACGCGAATCTGAGCCGCCGACTGCAGTATACGACGGGCGTCTCGCAGGACCCGGTGTACGTCCCACTCACCGGCGGCACTCTTGGCAACGGTCAGGTCTTCCGAGTGTCGACTACTTACCTGCGCTACGTGGTGCGAAACCTCTTTCTGGTGGGTCAGTATCCGTTCAACCGTTTCAGTCGCGTGGAGACAGGATTGCAATTCAACAGCATCGCAGAGGGAGTTATAGACGTCTTCCAGGATTGCAACATCGCCGGGTACTGCACTGATATTCAGTTCAAAAACGTGGAGACGCTCCCAACGATCAACTATGTCACCCCGTCGACTGCGTTCGTGTCCGACAACACACTTTTTGGCACGACCGGGCCAATCATGGGACGCAGGATGCGCTTCCAGGCGTCCCACAGTCTCGGCAAGATCAATTTCAGCGACTTCCTCGCCGACTATCGCCGGTACGATCCCATCATCTTCAACACCCTCACTTTCGCAACGAGATTCCTGAGCTCGGTCGCGGTTGGGCCGGACGAGGGTTTCTTCCCGAAGTACATCGGACGTCCTGACTTCGTTCGTGGTTATGACCGTGCAAACTTCAACTTCTATGACTGTACTTCGATCATCGGCGCGCAGGCTGCCTGCAATAATGCACAGTTGGCAGGAAGTAGAGTGGCGGTCGCGAATGCCGAACTGCGCTTTCCGATCATTCGTCGCTTCGACGTGGGAAGCACATTTGGCTTGCCGCCGCTCGACGGACTAATCTTCTACGACGCTGGTCTCGCCTGGAGCAGAGGCCAGACGCCACACCTCGGTCGCGCGCCCGAAAACAATGATCCAACGATAAACCGCTATCCACTCACGAGCTGGGGCGGCGGTTTGCGCGTGAATCTCTTCAATCTCGCAATTCTTCGCTGGGATTATGCGCGTCCATTGTCTGGCGGACGCAAGCCGAACTGGACTTTCTCATTGGGAGCGAGCTACTAAACGTTGCGTCGCCTCTCACTGCTGGCGCTGCTTTGTGCAGCCTGTACCAATGACAGGGCAGCACCTGACAGCACCAGTGCACTAGTAGCAGAAGCTCATGGGCCGGAACCTCTCCTCCTTCGCGTTCCGCGCGGAGGAGGAACAGGCCGCGTTTACGTCTATCCGAAACTCGACTCGGCAGTCTGGGTTGTCGATGAAGCGCCTGCGCTCGATCGAGTGCTGGCATTCGATCCCGATGGCGGTACCATTGCGTTCGTCGACGCGAAGGGTTTCCCCGGAAGGCTGGACCTGAGGGAGACTGACGTCGTCAAGGCGTCGAAAGCGAAACTCACGTCGCTGTCATCGGCCAATGGCAGCGATATCTACGGCGTCAATCCCAAGGGTGAAATTGTCCGTCTGAATCCGAACGGCGGCGACTGGCACTTCAAGCCGCCCGTACCCGCTCGCGCTGTCTTCGCGCAGCCGAACGGCGATCTCATCGTTACGGCAAACAAAGGGGTGCAGACTCTCGTCTTGAAGGTCCATCCGCCCGACGACATCGTGCAGGACAGCGCGGTGCTTCCACTATCGGCACGCGCTGTTAGAACGCAGGTAGGTGACCGGATCTACTTCACCGTCGATAGCGGGCTCGTGGGCGTGAAAGCCAAAGATCTCTCGCCGGTGGGCGCGGTCCAGCTCGACAGCCGGGTGCGAGCGCTCGCCCCGACTCCGAGCGGCGATCGCATCTATGTTGCGACATCAGCGGACAGTGGAATCTCGATCGTGGATCGCTATTCCGGCCGAGTATCGACAGGTGTAGTTCTGCCATCGGCGCCACTTGATCTCCGGATGGACGGTCTCGGCCGTTATCTCCTTGCGCGCTTTCCAAAGGCGGATTCAGCGTGGGTGATAGCCATCGGGACGAACAGGCTGGTTGGGGCAGTGCCGACCAGGTGGGAGGCTGACCTTCCCGCAATTACTCCTGATGGCGATCTAGCGCTCCTCGGTGCGAAAGATGTCGTGCTGGTCGATCCGGAAAAGCTTGCAGTGAAATCGACCGTCGCGGCGGGGGCGAAAGATTTCTGGTACTTCTTCGCCTGGGACGGATTTCGTCCTCGGCCGCATGGACTCGACCAGCCAGTGACGTTTCCGAGTGACAGCGACTCGCTGGGCTTGGTTCCGACGGCTTCGAGCACGAGCGCGTCGTCGACTGCGGCCGTGCTTGACACGAGCGGAGCTGCTTCGGCGGCCAAACCTCCGTCGTCGGGATTCACTGTCTCGTTTGCTGCCCTGCTGAGCGAGGACAAGGCACAGCAGCTCGCGAGCACAATCAAGGTCGCGGGAAATTCTGCTCACGTGGTGTCGACGACCACTTCCGGTTCTCCGATATTTCGTGTTGTAATGGGACCCTTCGCGACCCGTGCAGAAGCCGACAAAATCGGACGAGCGTCGAAACGAGAGTACTGGATCTACGAGGGGTCCCCTTGAAATCGCAAGTCGCCGGCGGACGTCCAGTCGCATGGGAAGACGCCGGACGGCAGATCGCACCACTTTTGGGCAGCTACTCCGCAGTAGTCGTCACTTCGTCTGATCCAGTTGCCGCCGCCCACGTGGCGATCGGTATCGGCCGGGCTGAAGCGAAGCAGAGGCGCGTTGTAATTGGAGATCTTGTTGGCGATCTCGACTCCCTGCGCTCTCTCGTCAAGGACGAAGATCCTCATGGCATCACCGACAGCTTCCTCTACGGGGTCTCGCTCAACAAGATCGGCTACGAAGTTGAAGGCAGCGAGAATCTGTACGTTATGCCGAGCGGAACAGATCCCGACGTTGGGGAAGAGATTTTTCGCAGCGCTAGATGGAAAAGGCTGGTTGCTGGCTTCGGCGAGGCGGGAGCGCTTCTCCTGCTCGTCGCGAACAGCGAATCACCGGCCCTGAGCGATCTCATCGAGCAGACTGACGGAGCTGTATTAGTCAAAGACGCGAATCTCGCGGCCGCGGCTTCGGCGCTGGTGCTGGCGCGTGTTCCGTCGCCCACACCCACACTGAAGATCCCACTCAACAGAATTGGCGCGCGAGCCGCCAGTTGGAGACAGCATCGTTGGTTTTACCCGGCTTTGGGTGCGGCTGCATTGCTCGTGATTGCAGCCGTCGGAGTGGCTCTCATGCTGACCCGCTATGGAGAAACGCGACGCAAACCGGTGCGGGTGGCAGCGAAGGCAATTCCTGCTCCAACCCCGCCTCCACCGCGAGCGCCGCCGGAAACGCTATACATTGCGCCTCCGGCAAATGCCAGTGATTCGGCAGCTGCAGCCGCCTTCACCGTCGAGCTATTAGTCGCAAACACTGCGGAAGGTGCTAACTTGTTCGTCAGGAAAAATGGCGCGGCACTTCCAGCGCCCGCTGTGTCGCCGGTTCCAATTGACCCAGAGCGAACTACATGGTACAAGGTGACGGCTGGCGCATTTACCCGGAGATATCAGGCTGACTCATTGCTGCTCGCTCTGCGGAAATCGCGTGTTCTTACCGATTCCGCCGGAACGGTGACCACAGCGCCGCTCGCGCTTGTCGTCGACAGCGTTCCAACGCAGGGTGGCATTGTCGATGCGGTGCGGGCAGCCGTTCAGAGATACACGGGTCGCGGACTACAGGTGTACGCTCTGATGCAGGACGACGGAAGCGCGCTGATCTACGCGGGCGCTTTCGCAAGAGCCGACCAGTCGGGGGAATTGACCAAGACGCTGCGCAGTGCGGGCCTGAAACCCGTGCTCGTTTACCGAATGGGGAGTGCACTTTAGTGCGTCTAACAAAGCTCGAGATTCACGGATTCAAATCGTTCGCGGACCAGACTGACATGGTGTTCGAGCCCGGCGTGACGGCCATCGTCGGCCCGAACGGATGCGGGAAGTCGAATGTCTCCGACGCGGTGCGATGGGTTCTCGGCGAGCAGCGTGCGCGTGCCCTCCGCGGCGCCAAAATGGAAGAGGTGATTTTCCAGGGCTCATCAGCTCGGCGACCGGTCAATCTCGCCGAGGTCTCGCTTCATTTCGAGAACGACGATGGCGCGCTGGACATCCCATTTCGCGAAGTCGTCATCACGAGGCGGTTGAGCCGGTCCGGTGAGAGCGACTACTTCCTTAACGGCGCCGCCTGCCGTCTTCGCGACATCCACGACATGGTGCGCGGAACAGGACTCGGTGCCGATTCGGGCGTCGTAATCGAGGCGAAGATGGTCGACGCACTGTTGAGCGACAGACCAGACGAGCGCCGAGAGCTGTTCGAGGAGGCCGCCGGAGTTGGATTGTACCGTGACCGCAAGCGCAGCGCGGAACGACGTCTCGAGGAAACTACCACTGACCTCGCGCGCATCGACGACCTTATCGCCGAGGTCCAGAGTCAGGTCCGGTCGCTCGCTCGACAGAGAAAGCGCGCCGAGCGACACGCGGAGCTGACGGCGCGCCGCTTCACGCTCGAGGTTGCCAACGCGTCGCGCGAGATGGATGCCTGGCGCGAGGAGCTGGCAGGTCTCGAACAGCGTGTGACCGGGCTGCGCACCGAAGTTCCGGCGCAGGAAGATCGTCTGCGGGTTGCCGAAGCCGCGCGCGATTCGGCTCTCACCCAAAGAACGAGCGCCGAAGCCCGTCGTGCAGAGCTTGCAAGACTGGTGTCGGATCAGCGCGAGAGCTCGCAGCAGCTGCGTGGCGAGATTGCCGTAGCAGAAGAGAGATTGCGGAACGCAATGTCCCGTCGCGAGCGCGCCGAAGATGAGCGTCGCGAGGGAGGCGCAGTTGCTGATCGCGTCAGCGGAGAACTCGAACGAGCATCAAGCGAGATGGCGCAACTCGAGGTTGCTCTCGCAGCAGCCGACGAGGCTCTCGCATCTCACGCGCGGCACGAGGAGGAAGTGCGCTCCAATCTCATTGCCGCGCGCTCGAATCTGGAGCAGAGTGAGCGAGCGCTGCGTGAACTGCGCGAGGAGCTGCACCGAAACGATCTCGACCATCAAAGCGCAGAACGGGAGCGTGACGAGCTCGCGATCAGGAGAGCGGCCCTCGAAACTGAGCAGGCCCACCTTTTCGACGTTGCCGACGCAGGGCGTCGAGACCTCACCGCCGCAGAAGACGCGACTGCGATCGCGGCGACGCGCGTTTCTGAAACGGCCAGGGAGTCCGACGATGCGCGCGATGCTCTGGAACAGGTTCGAGAACGACACGCCGCGGCACGAGCAGAGCTCCTTCGAGCCGAGGAGCTCCACACCGCTTTGAGCGCGAAGCTCAATGCGCTTGAAGGGCTCGAGAGAGAGCGCGTCGGCCTCGCGCCGGCGGCCGCGCGACTGCTTAGAGAGCGTGCGATTTTCGGGGAAGGAGCGATCCTCGGCCCGCTCAGCGATTTCATCAGCGCCGACGCCAATTCGGCTGCGCTCGTCGAGCGATTCCTCGGCCCCAGTGTAAACGCAGTGCTCATTCGAGACAGATCGGTGGCGGAGGCGGTGCGTTCCTGGCACGCGTCGACATCGCCCGGACCACTACTGCTTCTCCCCATTGATTCCGCAAATGGTGAGGGTTCCGAATCTCGGGATGACACGGCGAGTCTCGCCGCGCTGGTCGAGTCTACATCGCCGGCGAGCGGGTGGGTACGCTCGCTGCTCGGCCGGGTAACGTCCATGGAAAGCGGCACTGCGTTCGTCGACGCGCGGGGCGCCATCTGGCTTCCGGCGGCGGAGGCTGGACCTGGACCGATACGCCGGCGGGCAGAAATCGGGGAGTTGAAGCAATCAGTGGCGAATAGCGCGACTGCGCGCCACGGCGCCGCCTCGAATGCTGATTTGGAAAAGGCAGCGCTGGCGGTAGCTGACCGAGCAGCTGTTGTCGCCCAGGAAGCCGCGTCGCTAGCGGCGCGCGCCAATGCCGAGGCCGCTGATCTCTCGGCGGTCCTCGCGAGGCAACATCAGCGTGCCGCGCGCGAGGCGGCGGAAGCACGGGTATTGATCGAAAGACTGAGTGAGCGAGAGGCGGTGACCATTACGCGGATCGAATCGCTGGCCCTGAGCAGTAGGGAGACGCAAGCCAAAATCGCGCAGCGAGAGGCAGCGGTCGCTGCTGCGCGTGAAATGCTTGCAGGCGCCGAACACGCGCAGGATGACGCCCGAGAGCAGCGGACCGCAAGTCAGATCAGGCGCGCGCAAGCGCAAGCCCAGCTCGAAGTCGCTACGGATCGCCAGCGACACCTGACAGACGAGTTCGCATCGGCAACAGGCCGACTCGAATCGCTCCAGACCGAGCTCACCGCGCTCTCTACGGCAGATGCACAGCTCACAGAACAGGTTGCTGCGTGGCAGAGCGATCTGGACGCCCGGCAGGCAACCTTGCAGGACGTAGAACAGAAGCTGGAAGAGGCTGAGAGCGCGGTGCGCGATGTCGACGAAAGACTCGCATCCGATGAGCATGCTCTCGCCGAGATGCGCCGTTATGTAGGTGGGTTGAGCGAAGAGCTGCACGCGGCGGAGCTCCGCTACACCGAGCTCTCAGGTCGCCGCGCTGCGATTCGCGAGCGACTGGAAGCTGAGTGGAGAAAGCCAGTCGATGAATTGCTCGCTGGCGCCGAAACATTGGAGCTGGACGACGTGTCGCTGCGTGCAGAAGCGGCGCTGGTCCGCGAGCAGCTCGAAGCTCTCGGTCCGGTGAACCCGCTGGCGATCGAGGAGCACGAGGAAGAAACGAGGCGCCTTGGCTTCCTCACCACTCAGCGGGACGACCTGAGCTCGGCGAAGAACTCACTTCAGCAGGCGATCAGGGAGATCGACACTACTGCTCGAGCGCTTTTCCTCCAGACATTCGTTCGCGTGCGTGAAAACTTCCGCAACATCTTCATGACGCTGTTCGGCGGCGGCGAATGCGACCTGCGTCTGGAGAATCCGGAAAGCCCATTGGAGGGCGACATCGAGATTCACGCATCGCCGCGCGGGAAGCGCACCCAGAGAATCCATCTGCTCTCGAGCGGAGAGAAGGCTCTGGTGGCGCTATCTCTGCTCTTCGGAATTTTTCTGACCAAACCGAGCCCGTTCTGTCTCCTCGACGAGGTAGATGCTCCGCTCGACGATCAGAACATCGGACACTTCGTGCGTATGCTCAACCGGTTCAAGTCAAAAACCCAGTTCATCGTCATCACCCACAACCCACGCACTACTACCGAAGCGGCTGATGCCGTATACGGCGTCACAATGCAGGAGCCCGGCGTGTCATCGCTGGTAAGCGTCCGGATGCGTGGGAAAACTGTGGACGAAACGATTACACCAGCGCATCCTGCGCATACACCGCAGCTGCACGACGAGCCAGCCGAGATCGCCGAGCCAGCGCCAGTCACTGCGTAAATGTTAGTGGTCATGCAGCACGACGCGACGGCGAAAGACGTCGATCGCGTGGTCAGTATCATCCAGGAGATGGGCTACGAAGCGAGGCCGATGCCGGGGGCGCAGCGCACCGCGGTCGGTCTCGTCGGAAACGACGGCCGTGTCGATGCGTCGCGACTCGAGGCACTGCCCGGCGTAGCGCAGATCATTCACGTCACACAGCCGTACAAGCAGGTATCTCGCGAGTGGCGGTCCGAGAACACGATCGTTGAGCTCGCTCCCGGTGTTGCGGTCGGCGGTGAGAGCGTGATCGTAATTGGAGGCCCGTGCTCCGTTGAATCAGAGGAACAGATCCTCTCTGCGGCGCGCATCGTCAAGGCAGCCGGCGGCAATGCGCTGCGCGGCGGCGCGTTCAAGCCGCGCAGCTCACCGTATTCCTTCCAGGGCCTCGGAAAAAAGGGGCTGGAGCTCTTGGCGCGCGCTGGCAAGGCGGCCGGCCTGCCGATTGTCACCGAAGCGATGGACTCCGAAGGCGCGCAAATGGTAGCCGAGCTCGCAGATTGCATCCAGATCGGCGCGCGCAACATGCAGAATTATTCGCTACTCAAAACAGTCGGCAAAATGAAAAAGCCGGTGTTGTTGAAGCGCGGAATGGCGGCCACGATCAACGACCTGCTGTTGAGCGCTGAGTACATCCTCGCGGAAGGGAACGAAAGCATCATTTTGTGCGAGCGGGGAGTGAGAAGCTTCGATCCTGCGGCGCGCAACATGTTCGACCTTACCGC
>WNGL01020457.1_pt1 | contig 12840 bp, 10 predicted proteins | sample 5400591 | NCBI WGS metagenome assembly WNGL01 (sample SAMN13153377, study PRJNA577476) | soil metagenome | isolation source: 80 cm soil or saprolite under Garry oak tree replicate 1 | place: USA:California | collected 2016-06-15
AGTAGCCCGCGTGGCCGCCGCCGTGCCGCCCGGCGTGGTGGATGGAGTAGATGCGCGGGTCGAACCCGAACGCGTCGCCGTAGGTTGCCTTGGAGTACTGCCAGGTCACATTGATGAACCGGGGCAGCCACCGGACCTCGGCCCGGCGCACGTCGGGGTCCACGTAGATCGCGCAGTGCTCGTCGCTGTGGTATAGCCGGAGCAACTGGCGGTGGTCGAACCAGTGCTCTTGCCAGGTGGCCGGCGGGTCAGCCAGCCGACGCCCCGACTCTGCCTCCACCAGGTCCTCCCACCTCTTCGGGCAGTGCCCGGCGGTTTTCGTTAAGCCCTCATCAACGCGATCGTATGACCAATGAGCTCGCTTGCCATAACTCGGCATTCCAGGCCGGGCGGCACCGCCTTGCCACGTCATCTGGTGGCGCCGGCCGGGGGTCATGGCTCAGGTATTGTCGCGTAGGCGCGGGTGGGGAAGGTCCCGAAGCCTGCGAGCGGAATCGGAGCCGCGGTGAACCGGAATCCGGTCGGCGGTAGCTGGCCGAGTCCGGTGAGGTGCTCGACGACCGGGATGCCAGCCCGGAGCAGGATCGAGTGCGCCGGGCAGCGCCCGCCGGCTTGAATGTCGTCGATGTTGACCGAGTCGATACCGACGAGCCGGGCGCCGCGCTCGGCCAGCCAGCGAGCGCCCGCTTCGCTCAGGTAGGGGGCGTCGATGGCGTAGCCGGCGCGGCCCCATGTGGCATCGCCGCCGGTGTGCAGCAGCACCGCCCGCCCGGCCACGTCGAGCGCTGCGAGCGCGCCAACCTCTACGGCGCGGGAGCCAGAGCCGGCGGTGCGGGCGAGGACCGCCGGCAGCTCGACGCAAGACTCCAGCGGCAACGCCGCCAGATCCAGCCCGTCTGCGTACCGGTGAAAGGGGCTGTCCAGGTACGTGCCAGTGTTGCCCACCATCGTGATTGCATCAATCTGGAACTCAGTGCCGGGCTCGTACCTCGAGCGGGACTGCGCGCGGGTCAGGTGCGGGCGGATCTCTGGAGCTGGCAGGTCCGGGTAGGTGATGAGGCCGTCGTGGATCGGGTGACTGAGGTCGACGATTCGCCCCCGGAGGGATCCAGGGGCCGGGCGGTCGCTTGGGCCCCCTCGCGTGCCCTTGTGCGGCTCGGCGAACACGCTGAGGTTATGCAGCTCGACAGATTCGACCATGAGCAGGTTCAGCGAGGCGATGAACAGGCGGGCGACATCCTGCTCGGTCACGTCCGGGCCGGGCACGTCAACGCGGAAGCCGTCGGCGCGCAGGCCGCCGCCGTTGGAGAAGGTCACGACGGCGTCGAACTCTGCGCGGTACTCGGAGGCACTCATGCGCCAATGATCCATGACAGCGTCCTTGGGTGTCCGAAATGCCAGGTTCCCGGGGTCCGGGGCGGTGACGAAATGCCGCTTTCCCTGGAGTGGCGGATCTGCCAAGCTGGAGCAAGTCGTGACGCGCGGTCCAGCAGCCCCACGGTGAACGGGGCGAGGGGGGAGGCCGGCATGACGGAGTGGAGTGTTCCCGAATACACCGTGCTCAAGATGCTGGGCTCGGGCGGGTTCGGCGAGGTGGTGCTGGCTCGGCACGCCGTCACGGGCACGCTGGTCGCGATCAAGTACTTGCGTCAGGCCCTGCTCTCTGATCCCGGGTTCGCCGAGATGTTCCGGGACGAGGCGGCCGTGCTGGCCTCGCTGGATGACCCGAACATCGTCCGGCTGTACGAATACGTGGAATCGTCGTCGGGCGCGGCCATCGTCATGGAGCTCGTCAACGGCGTCTCGCTGCGTGACATCCTGGCCCGGCAGGGCGCCACGTCGGCAGAAGCCGCGCTGGTGGTGCTGCGGGGCTCGCTGCTCGGCCTGGCCGCGGCGCATCGGCACGGCGTGGTGCACCGCGACTACAAGCCGGAGAACGTGCTGGTCAGCGGTGACGGCGTGAGCAAGCTGACCGATTTCGGCATCGCGGCCCGCACCGGGGATCGCCCGTTTCCCGCGGGCACCCTGCATTACGTGGCGCCGGAGCAGATGGCCGGCGCCCTGGCCAGTCCGGCCGGCGACGTCTACTCGGCCACGGCCACCTTTTACGAGTGCCTGACCGGCCGTCCGCCGTTCACCGGAGATAGCGGTCAGCTGCTCCGCAAGCACAGCTTCGAGCCGGTCCCGCTGGATCCGGTACCCGAACCGCTGCGACCGCTGGTGGCCGCCGGGATGGCCAAGGACCCGGGGGACCGGCCCGCCGACGCGGCCGGCTTCGTCACCGGGCTCCAGGCGGTCGCCGCCGGCGCCTACGGCCGGGACTGGGCCGATCGCGGCCGGTCGCACCTGGGTGAAGCCGCGCTGCTGCTGGCGGCGCTGTGGCCGTCCGCCGCGGCGCCTGCGGTGCAAGGTGCCGCGGTGTACCGGCTCCGCCTACTGCGGCGTCTCCTCCCGCGCATCAGCCCGCTCAAGGCGGTCATCGCGGCCGGCGTGGCGATCGCGGTTATCGCGGCCGGCGTGGCGGTAGCCGCTGGACTGTCGCACTCGCCCCCCGCCAAGAGACACCCCGCAGCTGTCCGTCGGCTGCCGGTGACGTCCACCCGCACCGGCCTGCCAGGAGACATCGTCTTCATGACATCCGCTGTCAGCGCTCCCCCCAGGTTCTGGCGAATCCACGAGATCAGCCCCAAGGGGGTCGGCGGCGGCCTGCTGCCCATCGGTAACGCCCTTTGCTGCTCCGAGCCGGCCCTCTCGCCGGACGGCACCAAGCTGGCGTTCACCGGAGAGGGGATCATGAGCGTCACCGATCTCACGGGGCACGCAGCGAGGGGCCTCTGGAGTCAGAACCCTGTGACCAGCGCCTCCGGCTATTTCCAGGATCCGGTGTGGTCGCCCTCGGGAAAACAGATCGCGTTCCTCGCGGGGCCAGGCGGCGCGCAAGGCCCGGAAATCGACGTGATCAACGCCGACGGGACCGGCCGGCGCCGTGTCATCCAGGGCAGCGAGATAGAGACAAGCGCTCAGGCCGGAGGCTCCCAGGGAACCCTGGCCTGGTCGCCGGATGGCACCTACATTGCGTTCGCCACCACCCCGGCAGGCACTCCGATCCCTTCGGGAACCATCGCAGCGGTAGCGGTGTCCGGCGGCCCGGCGCACACCCTCGTCTCTGGCGTTCTCGACGGTGTCACGGGACTGACGTGGGCGCCCGGCCCGCAGCCCCTGTTCACCAACGGCCATGAGCCGGGCATCTGGGAAGCGGACGGCCACGTGGGCGCGAAGCTCGTCCTGCAGTGCGGGACCTGCCTGGATTCTGATCCGTCCTGGGCTCCCGACAGGGTTCACTTCGCCGCCGCGCGGCACGGCAGGGGGATAATCGTGGCCACCGTTCATGCCGGCGTCCAAGCCATCATCGGGCCACCCGATGTCACGTACGTCCAGTGGGGAGGCCCGGCTGGCGCACCATCGCCGTCTGTTCCCTCATCCTCACCGTCAGCGCCAGGCTCGTCGAGTTCCGCGCCGTCGCTTCCGGCCTCTCCGGCGGTGCCGCTGACGGACTTCAAGGTCTGTACCTTCCCGGCTGACACCTGCACCGGCTACGGCGGTTCGAGCGAAATGCAGACCGAGCCGACGCAGATCACCGCCTCCGGCGACGGCTCCGCCTACGTGAAGAACCTCACCTGGCCTGGCTGGGGGAGCGCGATCGTGACCGGCACGGGCACCTTGGAGCTCGACGACTGCAACCCGAGCTGCGCGCAGGGCACCTTCACGGGTTACCCTGCCACGGTCACGCTGTCGAGCCCCGTAGGGTTCGGCCATGGCGAGCAGGCCTATTCGATGATGGTAGTCAGCGCGCCCAGCTCCCCCTTCCAGACACGATCCTTTTCAACAGGACTCGTGCCATGAGGAGCGTTATTCAGAACGACTAGCGAGCACAGGCCATTTGAGCCCGTGCGAGCGGTCGGTGCAGGTCAGGTCGGCCAGGACCTCGACGTACATCTGAACAATGCGAACATGAATAAGGCACAGGTAGCGTACGAAGCCCGCGGCGCGCCCGATCGTGTTTGATTAGCATCGCCTCCATGATGTCCGGACGCGCGCGGACCGCGATCGACAGGATCGCTGAGGCGTACCTCGACGACAGTGCCGCGCTCGACCCGGTGGCGGCTCGGGTCGCTAGTGAGCGGCCACGCCGCCCGTGATCCGCGCGGACCGGGGTGACCTGGGGGCCGCCACGGGCGCGGCGACTTGGTCCGTCGACGTTTGGTGGCCGATGAGCGAGTATGAGTCAACGGCTGCGATGGCCGCGCCCGGCCGGGATCCAGGCCGGGCCGGGCCTGAGGAGGTGTCAGAGATGACGGTTCAGCTGCCGTTTGAGCAGGCTCATCCGCTGCATGTAGCACCATTGCTTCGCCAGCTGCAGCAGGATGGCGTGGTCCACCCGGTCCGCACTACGGTAGGCGACCAGGCGTGGCTGGTCACCGGCTATGAGGAGGTACGCCGTCTGCTGGCGGATGAACGGCTTGGCCGCTCTCATCCTGACCCCGCCAAGGCTGCGCGCCTGGGAGAGTCGGCGTTGTTCGGCGGGCCGATGGGCAGCTACGACACCGAACAGGCCGACAATGCCCGCCTGCGCTCACTGCTGCAGCCGCATTTCTCACCCAGGCGGATGCGGGCATTCCGACCCCGGGTGAAAGAACTGACCGCGGGCCTGCTCAATGACCTGGCCGGGCACGGGCCGCCTGCGGACCTGCACCAGGCGCTGGCGCTGCCGTTGCCCATCCAGGTCATCTGCGAGCTGCTCGGCGTGCCGTATGCCGACCGTGACCAATTCCGCGCCTGGAGCGAGGCCGTCGGCGATGTGCGTGACCGGGCCCGTTCCGGGCAAGGGCTGGGTGAGCTGTTCGGCTATGGTCGGCAGCTGGTGGCTCGCAAGCGCAAGCAGCCCGGTGACGACTTCATCTCCCGGCTGTGTGCTGACGACCTCGGTGATGACGAGATCGCGATGCTGTCGATGGCCCTGCTGTTCGCCGGTCATGAGACGACGGTGGTGGCGATCGGCATGGGTGCCCTGTGCCTGCTGGCCAATCCAGGCCAGCAGCAGGCTCTTATCAATGATCCAGGCCGGATCACCACCGCCGTGGAGGAGATATTGCGCGCTCCGGGTCGAAGCGGCGGCGGCATCCCCCGCTACGCCCGCACCGACCTGCAGATCGGGGAGGTCACCGTGCGCGCGGGCGAGCTGGTGCTGCTGGACAACCGCGCCGCCAACCACGATCCCGCGGTCTTTCCCGACCCCGGTCGCTTCGACATCACCCGCCAAGGGCCGGCCCATCTCTCGTTCGGGCACGGCGCCCACTACTGCCTGGGCGCCCCGCTCGCCCGCATCGAACTGCAGGCTGTCTTCTCCCAGCTGCTAGCGCGCTTTCCCGGGATGCGGCTCGCGGTCCCGATCGAAGAGCTGCGGGTGCGTACCGGTACGCTGACCGGCGGCCTGACCACACTGCCGGTGGAATGGTAGAGCCCGGGACCCAAAGCGGCTCTCACCAGATCCGCCGCCCTTTGCCCGGCGGTAGCCGTCGCTGACTAGATGCTGTCTGGCATCTCGTGGAACTGCTGGGCCAGCGAGGCGAACTCAGTCGATCACCAGCCGGGGCAGGAGCGGGCTGCGGGGCTTGCGCCCGGTCCGTTCGGTATTTTCCTTGATGTCCTTGGCCCGGGCGGCGGCCAGCACCCGTTCCCGGCGGGTCAGCGGTGGGCAGCCTGCGGCTGCGCGGGCGCCGGCATGGTCGCCGGCGCCAGGACGGCCGGCATGAGTCCCTGCTAACCGCCGCCACCGCCCGCATGCCGCCGCCATGGTCGTGCCCTGGGCTGGTGACTGTTGGCTGGGGTTGGAGAGCTCCGGTCACGACGACCACACTGCCGGCCGGCACCTGACCGCCTGGCTGTACGGAGATGACCATTCCCGCTGGCGCCAGCGCGGTCGGCTGCCAGCGCACGCGCACCACGAGCCCTAGCTGGCGCAACTCGCGGTCGACCGCAGTAACCGGGAGCCCGATCAGCGAGCTGGCTTTCACATCGACCAGCGTGAGCGTGGGTTCCTGGCGGGGCGCGGCTGTCTTTCCTGGCGGCGCGGCGGCTGTCAACATGCTCAGCACGCCGATCATCAGGAAAACGGCCAGCGCGGACAAGGCAGCAATCCAGGGCCACCGACCCAGACCGCCCGGCGGTCGCGGCGCGCGCCCGGCTGGCAGGCCCGGCAGCGGAGTCTCTGGCAATGTCGGTCGTTCCGCGTCCGGGCCGATGGTGTGCCACGGGACGGCAGCCCCATCCTGTATGGCATCGCGGAGGCGGGCCGCCCGGCTGGCGACCTCAGCCGCGCTAGCCGGGCGCGCGGCTGGATCCTTGGCGGTGAGTTCGGCGATCAATCCGGCTGCTGGGACCGGTATGGTCTCCGGCAGCGGCGGCAGCGGGAGATCGCGATGCGCGCTGGCCACCGCGAGCGGAGTCCCCGTATAGGGCGGGTAACCGGTCAGGCACTCATAACCGACAATTCCGAGGGCGTACAGGTCGCTGGCCGGGGTGGCCGGTATACCGTCAGCCAGTTCGGGCGCGAAGTAGGCAGGCGTGTCCTGCTCCTGAGAGACATGCGCGTTCTCCTTGCGGTCTAGACCTTGACGAAGGACGTGAGTTCCGAGCGGGCGGTCACCGTGGTGTTGCCGCCGCGGGTGGTCAGCGTCTCGGACTTAACCGGGCCCACGTCGGCCGCGAACCACGTCCTGACCTCGACGGTTATGCTGCCGCCCCCGAAGGGCACCGCCATCGTGACGTTGACGATCGTTGCCTGGTAGGTACCGGCGGGTACCGTGACTGTCGCGGTTCCGGCTCCTTGCACCGTCGTCTGCACCAGGTCGGTCCGCGATCCCGCCCCGGTGTGCATCGTCACTTGCTGCCGGACCGGCTGGCGCGACGCTATAACCGACGCGGGCGGCCAGAGAATGCCGTCGGAGCTCGTGGTCTGGCCGCCCACCTCGGCGACCGGGTAGGCGATCGAGCCATCCGGATGGAAGACGAAAACCAACCGCGTGGTCAGGCCCTCGCCCGTTTGCACCATCGTGACCTGACGGCCGCCCGCCACGGGTACGTTGGCCACCACCTTGTCCGTGGCCGTGCTGCCCGAGCCGAGGGCGAAGCTCTGCCTGTACACCCAGGCGTCGGGAACGGGATCGACGCGCCGGACGCGGCCGAGCCGCCGCCGGAGCCCGCTCCCGAGCCGGCGCTGACGCTCGCGGCGTGACCGGGTGCGGTGGCCGCCGGAACGCCGCCGCCTGATGTGGACGCGACGGTCGCGCCGCACCCTGCCACGGCCATGCAGGCACCGGCTGAGAGAATCGCCCTGGCCCCTATATGCCGGGTAAGCGTGTTCATGGATCGTCCTTTGTTTGCAGCCATACGATGCCCGGGCCGGAGAGCACGGCGCACGGGCGGCAGCCGTGCCGCTGGACGAGCTGGATGGCGATCGAGGGGTCGCACATGCCAAGGTGCCGCCGCCGCGCCTCACGTTCCTGGCGCCCGTGTGCTAAGCGCGGCAGAAGCACCACGACTACATATCTACGTGTCAGCGCGGGGGTGCCGAATCCCGCGATTCATACAACTGGCCCGGCTCGGCTGCCGCAGCAGCCACTGGTAACCCATCCGGGCGGCCGGGACGCTATAACATCCCGCCCCCGGCTAGCCCGTGCTCTACCGCGTAGCGAGCGGCCTTGACCCGGCCGCTGAGCCCAAGCTTGCGGTAGATCGTCGCCAGATGCCGCTCCACCGTGCCCGGGCTCAGGCACAGCCGTTCTGCGATCTGCTTGTTGCTCAGGCCATCTGCCAGCAGCCGCAGGACCTCGGCCTGACGCCAAGTCAGGCCGCCGGGGAGCTGGCCATCCTGGCCGCCGCTGACCTCGGCCAGCGCCGCCCTCACCTCGGCTAGCAGACCCTGGTTCGCGATGTCGTCGGCCAGCGCCTCGGCTGTGCGCAGGTGCCCGGTCGCCTCCACGGGCCTGCCGAGCCGGTGACACGCCCGGCCCAGGCCGATCATGGCCTCCAGCATGTCGTGGGAGTGGCCGCCGATCCTGGAGTTCCGCACGGAAGCCTCATACCTCTCCGCGGCCTGGTTCCACTTGCCCTGCCGCGCCGCGAGGTGACCCTGGTTGCACAGGACGATGCCCATGAGCTGCGGCTGCCCGGGAATCAGGGTGGCCGCCTCGCGCAGCGCCGCGTCCGCGGTTTTCCACCGGCCCAGCCGGATCAGCGTGTCGGCGAGGTTCATCAAGCCGATCGCGATCGAGCGCGGGTCACCGAGCTGCCGCTTCATGAGCAGTGTCTGCTCGAACAACTCCCTGGCGCGGTCGAGGTTGCCGTCGTCGATCTCGACCAGCGCCATGTTGTTCATCGCCGCCATCATCCGATGGCGATCGCCTGCCGCCGCCCGTACCTCCATCGCCTTGCTGAAGCTGCGCCGGGCCTCGGCGCGCTCGCCCAGGTAGCGCTGCGCCGAACCGAGCACCGTGGCGGCCAAGGCAAGGCGTTCGTCCCCGCCGAGCGGCTCGAAGATGTCGAGCGCGAGCCTGGACTGGCGGACCGCCTCCGGGTAATCGTCGGTTTCCGCGGCCAGTACCGCGGCCGCGATGAGCGCCTGGCCCACCCGCTCCGTGCGCCCGGCCTGCGCCGCTTCGGCTGAACCCGGCTGCCCGGCGGCAGCGAGAAACCTGCCGAGCCAGCTGCGGCCCACGGCTAGCCGACCGCTCGCCAGCCACCACCGCCACAGCGCCGCGCTGACCTCCAGGCCGAGGTCCTCCTCATCGGTCTCGGCCGCCCAGTGCAGCACGGCATCCAGGTCGGAACCGACCTCCTCCATGCGCTTCGTCCAGGCTGGCGACTCGGCTCCGGCGAGGGCGTTCTCGCTGTCCTTGGCCAGGGCAGCGAAATGCCTCGCATGCCGCAGGCGAGCCTGCGCGCTCTCCCCGGCGGCTTCCAGGCACGCCGCCGCGAACATTCGCACCGCCTCGACCATGCCGAAGCGGTTCTGCGCGGCACCGCGGGTGACCACCAGCCAGGAAGAGTCGACGAGCTCGCGGACAGGGCCAGTGGTCTCCAGCACGCTCCTGTCAAGGACCGCCGCCACGTCGGGCAGGCTCGCGGGCTCGGCGAAGGCGCTCAGCATCCGCAGCACCTTCTGCTGGTCCGGGTTGAGCAGGTCGTAGCTCGCCCGCAGCACGTCGGTAAGCCTGCGCCCGCCCTGACTGCCCGGACGGCCATAATCCAGCAGCGCGGCCCGCTGCTGCACGATTTCCCTGATCGACAGCGTGCCCACCCAGCCCGCGATCAGCTCGATCGCCAGCGGCAGGCCGCCGAGCCTGCGGCACAGTTCGCCGACCGCGTGCGGCGCCGCGTCGGCGAGGGAGAAGCCGGGCAGCCGCTCGCCGGCCCGGGCGATGAACAGCCGGACGGCATCACAGGACGCGATCTCTGCCGCGGCTGCGGTGACCGAGGGACAGTCAAGCGGCGGGACAGCCCAGCACACCTCGCCCGCTACGTCGAGCACTACCCGGCTGGTGATGAGGATGCGCAGGTCAGGGGCGCCGGGCAGCAGCTCGCTTGCGAGCATGGCTACTTCGTCCCTGTGGTGCTCCGCGCGGTCGATCAGCAGCAGCCAGTTCGGCCAGCTCGCGCTCGCGTCCGACGAAGCTGGACTGGGCCGCCGGCAGCACGGCCGCTGATCCTTGCCCGGCCAGATCCTCGGGTTCCTCGGTCACCCCGCCTGCCAGTCCGTCGATGGCCCGGCGGGCCCGGGCTGACGGCTGCGAACGTCCGGACTCCCACCGGTTCACTGTCGCGAACGAGACACCGAGCTTGCGGGCCAGCTGCTCCTGGCTGATCCCCAGCTTGGCCCGGAGCAGCCGGATCCGCGCCGCGAGCGGAACCGCTACGAGCGGCTCGGTGTCCACCCCCGCAGCGTAAGCCAATTCGCCGGAAGCGAACCACATGAACTCATCTTGATCAGTGCGGCGGCCGACGCCGACGCCGGGCCGCGCGATAGCGATCCAGCGTCTGGGCGAGGGCGCTGGCCAGCGGGCCCGCGCAGTTCGCGGCCAGGTGCAGCAACACCGGCGCGGCCAGGCTGCCGGAGCGTGCCCGCAGCAAAGACAGCAGCGCCCCCGCCGCCGCGGTGCCCGCGGTAACGGCGCTGACCGCGGCGATCCTGGCGCCGCGGTCGGTCGCGAGCCGGTTGGCGGCCAGCGCCTCGGCGGTCGGGCGGATGTGCCAGATGCCGAACACCGCGCTGGCCACGGCGGTCGCCGCAGGTTCGGCCAGCACCCGGCGCAGCGCCGCGCGGAGCACCCCGCGGAACGCGATCTCCTCCCAGGCGACGGTGCCGACCGGGATGCGCAGCAGCACGTGGTAGGCGAGCTGCCGCCGGTCCAGGCCGGCGACCCGCTGGTCGTCGAGCAGGGGCCGGGTGGCCGGGGTCAGCGCGGCCAGCCCGAACGCGGCCACGACCGGCGCGGCCGCCGCCGAGCCCAGCCTGAGCCCGGACCGTAGCCGGTCCCGGCGCAGGCCGAGGTCGGTTGTGGTCAGCCCGCTGGCGGCCGCGGCGGCTAGCATGCCGGTGGCGGCCAGGGCGTTGACCGCGGGGTACCACCGCCGGTGCCAGGGCCGGACTCCCGCCAGGTTGTTATAGCCGGCGAGCGCGATGCAGGCGGCCGCGGCGACGGCCACGTCGGCGGGGCGGGCTCGGCCGGACCTGCGGCTATTCACCGGGGCGCACGAGGCCGCTCTCGTAGGCGAAGACCACGGCCTGCGCACGGTCGCGCAACGCGAGCTTCATCAGCACGCGGCTGACGTGCGTCTTGACCGTCTGCTCCGCGACGACCAGGTAGGCGGCGATCTCCGCGTTGGACATGCCGCGGGCGACCAGGGCCAGCACCTCGGTCTCGCGTTCGGTCAGATCCTCGAGGTTCTTGCGGCTGGCCGCCCGGGGCGCGCCCAGGCGGGCGAACTCCGCGATCAGGCGGCGGGTCACCCCGGGGGCCAGCAGCGCGTCGCCCGCCGCAACCACCCGCACAGCTTCGGCGAGCTCGCCGGCCGAGGCGTCCTTGAGCAGGAAGCCGCTGGCACCGGCGCGCAGCGCCTCGTACACGTAGTCGTCCAGGTCGAAGGTGGTCAGGACCAGGACCCGGGGGGCGCCGTCGCCCGCCGCCGTGATGTGCCGGGTGGCCTGCAGGCCGTCGAGCACCGGCATGCGGACGTCCATGAGGATGACATCGGGGCCCAACTCGGCGACCCGGGCGATGGCCTCCTGCCCGTTGACGGCCTCGCCGACCACCTCGATGTCGGGCTGCGCGTTGAGCAGGATGGAGAAGCCCGACCGCACCATGCCCTGGTCGTCGGCCACGACCACGCGGATCGTCACGGCGCCTCCTCCTCGGGCGAGCTCACCGGCAGGACCGCCGTCACCCGGAATCCCCCTTCTGCGGTCGGGCCCACCTCCAGGCTCCCGCCCAGCATCGTGGCGCGCTCCCGCATGCCGACCAGGCCGTGGCCGCCTCCGGCGGCCCGGGCCCCGCTGGCCACCAGGACCGCTGCGCCGCTGCGGGCCGGGGCCTGGGCGTCGTTGCGGACCTCGAGCGCCAGGCTATCGGGGCGGTAGGCCAGCTGCAGCCGGACGTGCGAGCCCGGCGCGTGCCGCATCGCGTTGCTCAGCGCCTCCTGCACGATGCGGTAAGCGGACAGGTCCACGCCTTCCGGCAGCGTCACGCGGTTCCCGCTGCAGGTCACGGTGACCGACACGCCGCCGCTGCGGGCCGAGTCGAGCAGCGTGTCCAGATCGGCCAGTCCGGGCTGGGGCACGGTGTCCTGCCCGCCGGTGCGCAGCACGCCCAGCACGCGGCGCAGCTCCGCCAGGCCGGCCAGCGCGCTCGCCCTGATCTCACCGAAGCTCTCCACCAGCTCCGACGGCGGATCGGCGGTCTTGTAGGGCGCCGCCTCGGCCTGGATCGCGATCACCGACATGTGGTGGGCGACCACGTCGTGCAGCTCCCGGGCGATGCGCTGCCTCTCCTCGAGCAGCGCGCGCTCGCCGGAGTGCCGACGCTCCTGCTCTTCGAGCTGGCGCTCGCCGCTGCGCCGCACCCGGACCACGACGCCGAGGAGGATGGGGACCGCGGTCAGGAAGAGGGCCTGGGGCATCGACCCTGGGTCGATGAACGCCGCCCCGGCCACGGTGACGGCCGCCGCGGCGACCACGATCCGCGGCCGGCAGCGGACCGTCACCGCGTACAGGCACAGGCCGTAGACGAATGTGCCAGCCGGCGGGATGTCCGACCCGCCGAGCGAGCCCGGCGGGATCGCCAGGCTCGTCCCGATGAGGGCGGCCACGGAGGCCGCCCACGCCGCGAACGGAAACCGTGTGCGCAGCGCGAGCGGCGCGCAGTCGATGAACGCGAGCAGCACCAGCAGGCCGCTGGCGTACTGGCCGTGGTGGCTGGCGTTCTCGTTGCTCAGCGTCGAGTTGGTGGTGGCGAAGCAGATCAGCGCGATGATCACGTCGGCGACCTCGACCAGGTCGTATCGCCCGCGCCGCAGCCAGCGAGGACGCGGGGCCGGCGGGTTCGTGGTGTCGGTCACGAACGTCGCCGCGAACCTGCTCACCGCCTTCACGTCCATGCCTCCAGCGTAGGCGCGGCGACCCGGAAGCCTCGTCCCCCGCACGGCGTATCTGCGAGCCCATACCCCAGTAGGGGTGGTCCGGGGTAACGGCGGCCGGCGGCGCCGCGGGAGCAGTGCAGCCGATGG
>WNGL01015897.1_pt1 | contig 12837 bp, 10 predicted proteins | sample 5400591 | NCBI WGS metagenome assembly WNGL01 (sample SAMN13153377, study PRJNA577476) | soil metagenome | isolation source: 80 cm soil or saprolite under Garry oak tree replicate 1 | place: USA:California | collected 2016-06-15
GGGGGCATCGGGCCTGTCCATCGAATTCGTGGACGCGCCCGACGTGGTGGGAATGGGCGAGAAAGTGAGCCTGTCCACCTTGAAGAAGCGCTCGTCGATCCAGGTCGCGGTCGAGCGCGTCCACGACGGCGCGGCCGACGCGTTCTTCTCCGCGGGCAACACCGCCGCCTGCTGGACCATCGCCAAGATGGTCCTCGGCACCCTCGAAGAGGTGGACCGCCCCGCGCTGGCCGCGGTGGTCCCGCAGCTCCACGGCCGGACCGTCCTGCTCGACGTGGGCGCCAACGCCCAATGCAAGGCCCGGAACCTCGAGGAGTTCGCGGTGATGGGGAGCGTCTACACCCGCGACGTCTTCCGAACCGCGAATCCTCGCGTGGGCCTCATGAGCATGGGCGAGGAGGAGACCAAGGGGAACGACCTCACCCGGGAGGTCCACGAGGTGCTGAAGGGATCGGCCCTCAACTTCGTCGGGAACGTGGAAGGGCACGACGTCTTCTCCGGCAAGGTAGACGTGGTGGTCATGGACGGCTTCACGGGCAACGTGGTCTTGAAGTCGAGCGAGACCCTGGCCGAGATGCTGATGGAAGCGGTCAAGGAGGAGCTGACCCGAACCCCCCTCCGGAAGCTGGGGGCCTGGCTGTCCCGCGGGGCCTTCCGGGCCATGAAGCACCGCATCGACCCCGCCGAGTACGGGGGGGCGCCCCTGCTGGGCATGAAGGGCTGCTGCGTCATCGGCCACGGCCGTTCCAACGCCCACGCCATCAAGAACGGGATCCGCGCGGCCGCGGAGTTCTTCACGAGCGGCGTCAACGACAGCATCGAGGCCGAGCTGCGCGCGCTCGGGGCGCGCAAGGAGGCGGCGGGGGCATGAGCCTGGCCTTCGTCTTCCCCGGGCAGGGGTCGCAGCGCGTCGGAATGGGGAAGGCCCTGGCGGAGGAGTTTCCCGAGGCCCGGGCGGTCTTCCAGGAGGCGGACGAGGCCCTGGGCTTCCCGCTCTCGAAGCTCTGCTTCGAGAGCCCGGAGAGCGAGCTGCAGCTCACCGCCATCACCCAGCCCGCGATCCTGACCACGAGCGTGGCGGCCGACCGCGTGCTGGCGAGGAGTGGGCTGCGGCCCTCCTGGGTGGCCGGCCACAGCCTCGGCGAGTACTCGGCGCTGGTCGCCGCGGGAACGCTCTCCCTGGCCGAGGCCGTGGTCGCGGTGAGGCGGCGGGGCCAGTACATGCAGGAGGCGGTGCCCATAGGGCAGGGGGCGATGGCCGCGATCCTCGGCCTGGAACTGCACGCGATCGAAAGCGCGTGCGCCGAAGCCGCTCGGGGCGAGGTGGTGGCTCCCGCCAACATCAACGCTCCGGGCCAGGTCGTGATCGCGGGTCACGCGGCCGCCGTGGACCGGGCGAGCGAGGCCTGCAAGGTCCGGGGAGCCAAGCGAGTGATGCGCCTGGCCGTGTCCGCCCCCTTTCACTGCGCGCTCATGCGGCCCGCCCAGGCTCGCCTGGCGGCGGACCTGGCGGCTCTCTCTTTCCGCGACCTCGAGGTGCCCCTCGTCAACAACGTCGAGGCCAGGGTCGTGCGGACCGGGGACGAGGCCCGCGACGGGCTGGTCCGCCAGGTCTCTGCTTCCGTCCTCTGGCAGCCGTCGGTCGAGCGCCTGGTGAAGGAAGGCGTGGAGACGTTCGTCGAGGTCGGTCCGGGGACGGTGCTCACCGGCCTGGTCAGGAAGATCGCGAAAGGGGCGCGGACCTTCAACGTGGACGATCCCTCCTCCCTGGCCGCCTGGACTGCGGCCGCGGCCCCCGGCGCCTGACATGCCCTCCCTCGCCGGCAAGGTCTCATTCGTCACCGGCGCATCGCGCGGCATCGGCCGGGCGATCGCCAAGGCATTGGCCGCGGAGGGCGCGACCGTGGTCCTGACCGCACGCGATCGCGCCCGCCTGGCGGAAGCGGTGGCGGAGATCACCGCCGCGGGAGGCAGAGCCGAGGCCCGGGCGATGGACGTGGCCGACCGCGCCTCCGTCGAGGCGGCCTTCGACGAGGTCGTGAAGGCCCACGGGCGGATCGACCACCTCGTGAACAACGCCGGCATCACCCGCGACAACCTGGTCCTCCGCATGAAGGACGAGGACTGGCAACAGGTCCTGGCCACGAACCTGACCGGCGTCTTCCTCTGCACCCAGGCCGCCCTCCGGCCGATGCTGAAGCAGCGGAGCGGCCGCATCGTCAACGTGGCCTCGGTGGTGGGGCTGACCGGCAACCCCGGGCAGGCGAACTACGCAGCGAGCAAGGCCGGGGTGGTCGGGTTCACCAGATCCGTCGCCCGGGAGGTGGCCTCCCGGTCCATCACCGTCAACGCCGTCGCCCCCGGGTTCATCGAGACCGACATGACCGCCGCCATGACCGACAAGGCCCGCGAGTTCCTGGCCGCGTCCATCCCCCTCGCCCGGACCGGCCGTCCCGAGGACGTGGCGGGGGCCGTGGTCTTCCTGGTCTCCGACGCCGCGGCCTACGTCACCGGCCAGGTCCTGGCCGTGGACGGCGGCTTCCACATGTAGAATGCACTCCCCGGCCCCCGGGGAACTCTGGAGGAGCTTGATGGAGCCTGTTGCCGATCGCGTGAAGAAGATCATCGTGGACCAGCTCGGGGTGGAGGAGGAGCTGGTGACACCGGAGGCGTCCTTCGTGGACGACCTGGGGGCGGACAGCCTCGACACCGTCGAGCTGGTGATGGCCCTCGAGGAGGAGTTCGGCGTCGAGATTCCGGACGAGGACGCCGAGAAGATCACCCGGGTCAAGGAAGCCGTGGACTACATCGAGAAGCACGGGGACAAGGCCAAGAAGTAGGCGGGCCGGCGCGCCCGTCCGAACGGCAGCAGCGAGACCGATCGTGTCCGACAAACGCAGGGTTGTGGTCACCGGAGTGGGGCTCGTATCTCCCCTGGGCATCGGTACCGAGGAGACGTGGGCCGGCCTCCTGGCCGGTCGTTCCGGGGCCGCGCTCATCACCCTCTTCGATGCGTCGCACCACTCCACCCGCCTCGCCTGTGAGGTGAAGGGTTTCGATGCGCTCCGGTGGGTCGAGAAGAAGGACGTCAAGAAGATGGACCGGTTCATCCAGTTCGCGGTGGCGGCCTCCGACCTGGCGACCCGGGATGCCGCCTTCTCCGTCGAGCCCGCGACCGCCGAGCGGGTAGGGGTCTACATCGGCAGCGGGATCGGAGGTTTCGCCACCATCGAGCGGGAGCACGAGGCCCTGCTGAAGGGCGGCCCGCGCAAGATCAGCCCGTTCTTCATCCCCGCCGCCATCGTCAACCTCGCCTCGGGCTGGGTCTCCATTCGCACGGGGGCCAAGGGCCCGAACTCCGCCACCTGCACCGCCTGCACCACCAGCGCGCACGCGGTGGGGGATTCCTTCCGCCTCATACAGCGGGGCGACGCCGACGCGATGATCGCCGGGGGGAGCGAGGCCGCCATCACCCCCCTGGGGGTGGGCGGCTTCGCGGCCATGCGGGCCCTCTCCACCCGCAACGAGGAGCCGGCCAAGGCCTCGCGCCCCTTCGATCGCGACCGGGACGGCTTCGTGATCGGGGAGGGGGCGGGAATCGTGATCCTGGAGGAGCTCGGGCGAGCGACGGCCCGGGGGGCCCGGATCTATTGTGAGGTGGTGGGATACGGGATGTCGGGCGACGCCTTCCACATCACCGCTCCCTCCGAGGACGGCGACGGAGCGGTCCGGGTCATGCGGAGCACCTTGAAGGACGCCGGAGCGGACCCGGCAGTGGTGGACTACGTCAACGTGCACGGCACGTCCACCCCGCGAGGGGACGTGGTCGAGGTGATCGCCATCAAGACCGTGTTCGGAGACCAGGCGAGGAAGATGGCCATCAGCTCGACCAAGTCCATGACGGGCCACCTGCTGGGCGCGGCGGGCGGCCTGGAGGCGGGCATTACCGCCCTCGCCCTGCGCGACCAGGTCCTGCCCCCGACCATCAACGTCGAGAACCAGGATCCCGCCTGCGACCTGGATGTCGTCCCCAACCGGGCACGGAAGACCGAGGTCCGCTTCGCGCTCTCCAACTCCTTCGGCTTCGGGGGGACGAACGGGGCGCTCCTCTTCAAACGCTTCGAGGCATGAGAATCGTCGTCTGCGTCGCGCAGGTCCCTGACACCGAGACCCGGATCCGGATCGCGCCCGAAGGCACCCGGATCGCCGAGCAGGACGTGAACTGGATCGTCTCCCCCTACGACGAATTCGCGATCGAGGAGGCGCTGCGCCTCAAGGAGCGAAAGGGGGGTGACGTGGTCCTCGTCTCCATCGGCCCCGAACGCGTCCAGTCCGCGCTCCGCACCGGGCTTGCCATGGGGGCCGACTCCGCCGTGCACGTCAAGGATCCAGCCTTCGAGGCCGCGGACACCCTGGGCACGGCGCGCGGCCTGGCCGCCGCGATCCGGACCCTGGCCCCCTTCGATCTCGTCCTCACCGGCCAGCAAGGCGTGGGGGGAGACCACAGCCAGATCCCCGGTCTCCTCGCGGAGCTGCTCGACCTGCCCCAGGTCACGGTCGCGGTGAAGGTGGAGATCCAGGAGGGCAAGGCGACCATCGCGCGCGAGATCGAGGGGGCGCGCGAGACCTGGGAGACCTCGCTCCCGGCCGTGATCTCGGCGCAGAAGGGCCTGAACGAGCCTCGCTACGCGAGCCTCAAGGGAATCATGGCCGCCAAGAAAAAACCGCTCGCGGTCCAGGACGCCGCGGCTCTGGGCCTCGGCCCGGGCGCCCTCGCCTCGAAGACCCGGGTCCTGGCCCTGGAGCTGCCCCCGGCGCGCGACCCTGTGCGGATGATCGAAGGTGATCCCGACACCCAGGTGCGGGAGCTAATACGGCTCCTGCACGAAGAGGCGAAGGTGATCTGAGCATGAGGGCCATCGTGACGTTCGCGGAGCAACGGGATGGCCGGCTCCGCCGGGCTGGTCTCGAAGCCGTCTCGGAAGCCCGGCGTCTGGCCGACACCCTGAAGGCCACGGTTGCGACCGTGGTGGTCGCTCCAAGGGCGGCCGGCTTTGCGTCGGAGCTGGCTTCGTACGGGGCCGACCGGGTGCACGCCTTCGAAGACGCCGAGAGCTACGCCACCGAGCGCTACGCCGGGGCCCTGGCCGAGGTGATCGCGGGGGCGAAGCCGACCGCGGTCCTCATCCCGTTCACGGCCATGGGCAAGGACCTGGCGCCGCGCGTGGCGGCGAAGGTGGGGGCCGGCCTCGTGTCGGACTGCGTCGCTCTCGCCCTGAGCGACGGCCGGCTCCGGGCGCGCCGGCCCGTCTACGCCGGCAAGGCCTACGCCACCGTGGCCTGGGAGGGCGATCCCCAGATGGCGACCCTACGGCCCAACGTGTTCCCGCTCGGGACCCCCGACGCCTCCCGGAAGGCCGAAGTCGTCGCGGGCACCCTCTCCGGGTCGGCGCGGGCCCGCGTCACGGACACCCAGGCGTCGGCGGCGGGCAAGGTCGAGCTGAGCGAGGCGCAAGTCATCGTCTCGGGCGGGCGCGGCCTCCGGGGCCCCGAGAACTTCCACCTCGTCACCGCGCTCGGCGAGGCCTTCGGGGCCGCGGTGGGCGCCTCCCGCGCGGTGGTGGACGCGGGTTGGGTCGAGCACCAGATGCAGGTGGGCCAGACCGGCAAGACCGTATCGCCGACCCTCTATATCGCGTGCGGCATCAGCGGGGCCATCCAGCACCTGGCCGGCATGTCGTCCTCGAAGTGCATCGTGGCCATCAACAAGGACCGCGACGCGCCGATCTTCAAGGTCGCGAACTACGGGATCGTGGGCGACGTGTTCGAGATCCTTCCCAAGCTGACCGCGGCCGCCAAGGCGTACTTCGCCTCGAAGGGGTAGTGCGGGAGACCCTCGAGACCGACGTGCTGGTCGTGGGTGGGGGGCCGGCGGGCCTCGCCGCCGCCATCCGCTTCAAGGATCTCCTCGAAGCGCACAACAAGGCCGCGGGTACGACCGTCGAGGCCTCCGTCATGGTCGTCGAGAAGGCGGCCGAGTTCGGGGCCCACTGTCTTTCCGGAGCGGTCCTCGACCCGGCCGCGCTCCGCGAGCTGATGCCCGACTTCGAAGCCCGGGGCGCTCCGGTGGCGACCCGGGTCACCGAGGACCACGTCTACTTCCTGACCCGCCGCGGGAAGATCGGCCTCCCGATCGTTCCCCCGCCCCTCCAGAACCACGGCAACTACGTCATCAGCCTGAACCAGCTCGTGAAGTGGCTGGCGACGGAGGCGGAAGCCCGGGGGATCGACCTGCTGCCCAGTTTCCCGGGCGCGGAGATGCTGTACGAGGGCGACCGGGTGGTGGGGGTGCGCACCGGCGACAAGGGGATCGACAAGCACGGGAAGAGGAAGGGCAACTTCGAGCCGGGCGTGGACCTCCGCGCCAAGGTCACGATCCTGGCCGAAGGGGCACGGGGCAGCCTCACCAAGGAGGTCGTGCCGAGGCTCCGGCTCGACGCCGGGAAGTTCCCGATGGTCTACTCCATCGGGATCAAGGAGCTGTGGGAGGTGCCCCGGGGCCGGCTGGCCCAAGGGGCGGTCCTGCACACCCTCGGCTACCCGCTCGACCGCCGCACGTTCGGGGGCGGGTTTGTCTACGGCTTCACCGAGGAGCGGATCTCCCTGGGGCTGGTGGTGGGCCTGGACTACCACGACCCGTTCCTGGATCCCCATGGCCTCTTCCAGAAGTTCAAGGAGCACCCTCTGCTGAGGGAGATGCTCGCGGGCGGCACGATGCTCCGCTATGGCGCCCGTACGATCAGCGAGGGCGGTTGGTACTCGATCCCGCGGCCCTTCGCGGACGGCCTCCTCCTGGTGGGGGAGTCCGCCGGCTACCTGAACGCGATGCGCCTCAAGGGCATCCACCTCGGGATCAAGACCGGCATGCTGGCCGCGGAGGTGGCCCTGGATGCGGTCCTCCGCGACGACCCGTCGGCGGGGCGCCTCCGGGCCTACGCGGACAAGATCGACGGCTCGTCCGTGAAGAGCGAGCTCTGGCGGGTCCGCAACTTCCACCAGGGGTTCAAGCACGGCCTCTGGGCCGGGCTCTTCCACAGCGGCCTGCAGATGTTCACGGGCGGCCGTGGTCTCGTCGACCCGATGGGTCCGTCGAAAGGCTACGCCGAAGTCGAGACCCTCGCCGAGTTCTACGGCCCGGGACGGACCCGCGACGACTTCCGGCGCACGAAGGCCGACGGCGCGCTCACTTTCGACCGGCTGACCGACGTCTACCACTCGGGGACGAAGCACGAGGAGGACCAGCCGGTCCACCTCCACGTGGCCGACTCGAGCGTCTGCGAGACGAAGTGCCGGGAGGAGTACGGGAACCCCTGCGAGAAGTTCTGCCCGGCCGCGGTCTACGAGATGGTTCCCAAGGGCGACCGCCCCCGGGACCTGCGGCTGCAGATCAACTTCTCGAACTGCGTCCACTGCAAGACCTGCGACGTCATGGACCCGTACCAGATCATCACCTGGGTCACCCCCGAGGGCGGGGGCGGACCGCGCTACGACGACCTCTGACCAGACCGTGCGTGTCGGCTTCTACGACGACCCGGCCTACCGTGAGCACGACGCGGGTCTCGGCCATCCCGAGCGGCCGGAGCGCCTGGACGCGCTCGTGCAGGGGCTGCGCCAGGGGGCCCTGATCGACCGCCTGGCCGCGCTCCCCGCGCGGCCCGCCACCCCGACCGAGCTGCTCCGCGTCCACACCGAGGACCACGTCTCCCTCGTGGCCTCGAGCCGAGGCCGGACCTTCCGCTTCGACCCCGACACCCAGGCGGGCCCCCGGTCGTACGACGCGGCGCTCCTCGCGGCGGGGGCGGCCGCGGACGCCGTGAATCGCGTGCTCCTGGGCGAGATCGACCGGGCCTTCTGCGCGGTGCGGCCGCCCGGGCACCACGCCACCGCCGACCGGGCCATGGGCTTCTGCCTCTTCAACAACGTCGCGGTGGCGGCGGCCCTCGCCCTGCATCGTGGCCTGAAACGCGTGATGATCGTGGACTTCGACGTCCACCACGGCAACGGCACCCAGGAGATCTTCTACGACGACCCCCGCGTGCTGTACCTCTCGTCCCACGCCTTCCCGTTCTACCCCGGCACGGGGGCCCTCGACGAAGTGGGGGAGGGCCACGGCCGCGGCTTCACGGTGAACCTGCCCATGCCCCCGGGCCTGGGCGACGAAGAATACGCGCGCGTCTATCGGACGATCGCGGAGCCGATCGGCCGCGCCTTCGACCCCGAGCTGGTCCTGGTGAGCGCCGGCTTCGACGCCCATCGCGGCGACCCTCTGGCGGGGATGGACCTCACGCGGAAAGGCTACGCCGAGCTGACCGAGGTCTGCCTGGCCATCGCAGGCGGGTCGGCCCAGGGCCGGGTGGTCATGGCCCTCGAGGGCGGCTACGACCTGGACGCGATCGCCGGCGCAGGCTCGCTCCGTACTGGCCCGTCCTCCGTGGCGGTGCTTCGGGGCCCGCCCCACCCGCGTGCTAGCATTGAAGTTTCGCGCACGGGACCATTCATGACCGATTACCTCTTCGACGAGATCGAGTCGCGCTGGCAGAAGCGCTGGAGGGAGCAGGGGGCCTTCGAGGTCACCGAGGACCCCCGGCGGCCGAAGTTCTACTGCCTGGAGATGCTGCCCTACCCCTCGGGGGAAATCCACGTGGGGCACGTCCGCAACTACTGCATCAGCGACGTGGTGGCCCGCTACAAGGCCATGCGCGGCTTCAACGTGCTCCATCCCATCGGCTGGGACGCCCTCGGCCTGCCCGCGGAGAACGCGGCCATCAAGCGGGGCGTCCACCCCGAGCGGTGGACCCGCGAGAACATCGCGGGGATGAAGGGCCAGCTCCAGCGCCTCGGGTTCAGCTACCCCTGGAGCCGCGAGATCGCCACCTGCGACCCCGGGTACTACCGGTGGAACCAGTGGTTCTTCCTCCGCATGCTCGAGAAGGGGATCGCCTACCGGGCGATGGCCCCCGTCAACTGGTGCCCGAACGACAAGACGGTGCTCGCCAACGAGCAGGCGGAGGGCGGAGTCTGCTGGCGCTGTCACGGCCCGGTCGAGCAGCGGGACATGGAGCAGTGGTTCCTCCGGATCACCGCCTATCAGGACCAGCTCCTCGACGACATGGCGAAGCTCCCGGCCTGGCCGGAGCGCGTGCTCGTGCAGCAGCGGAACTGGGTGGGCCGCTCGCCGGGGGCGGAGGTGGACTTCCCGGCCGAGGGCGCGGGGCCCATCCGCGTCTTCACCACGAGGATCGACACGATCTACGGCGCGACGTTCCTGGTGCTCGCCCCCGAGCACCCGAGGGTGGACGGGCTCCTGGCGGGCGGCTCCGACGCCGACCTCCGCAAGAGCCTGGTCGCCCGGCTCCGCGCTCAGGACCGGCGGGCCCGCCTGGAGGGCCAGGTGGAGAAGGAAGGCGTTTTCACCGGCCGCTACGCCACGAACCCGTTCAACGGCGAGAAGATCCCGATCTGGGTCGGCAACTTCGTGCTCATGGGCTACGGCACGGGGGCGATCATGTCGGTGCCCGCCCACGACCAGCGCGACTTCGAGTTCGCCCGCAAGTACGGGATCGAGATCCGGATCGTGATCCAGCCCGAGGGGCCGCCCCTCGAGGCCGAGAAGCTCCCCGCGGCCTACGACGGCCCCGGCCGGCTCGTGCGAAGCGGTCCCTTCGACGGCCTCGGGTCCGACGAAGCGATCCCGAAGATGGCGGCCCACGCCGAGGCCGGTGGGTTCGGCAAGGCCAGCGTCACCTACCGGCTCAAGGACTGGCTCATCAGCCGCCAGCGCTACTGGGGCACTCCGATTCCGGTGGTCTACTGCGCGAAGGATGGAATGCAGCCCGTCCCGGACGCGGAGCTGCCGGTGGTCCTGCCCGCCGATGCGCCCTTCACCGGCGAAGGGGGGAACCCGCTGGAGAAGGTGGCGTCCTTCGTGGACGCGAAGTGCCCGCGCTGCGGCGGCCAGGCCCGGCGCGAGACCGATACCATGGACACGTTCATCGACTCGTCCTGGTACTTCTACCGCTACCTCTCACCGCGCAAGGACGACGGGCCCTTCGACCCCGCGGCCGTCCGCTACTGGTTCCCCATCGACCTCTACGTGGGGGGGATCGAGCACGCGATCCTCCACCTCGTCTACTCGCGTTTCTGGACCAAGGTCATGCGCGATCTCCGCCTCGTCACCCTCGACGAGCCGGTGACCCGGCTCTTCCCCCAGGGGATGGTCCACAAGGACGGGGAGATCATGTCGAAGTCGAAGGGGAACACGGTGGCCCCCGACGACGTGATCGCGAAGTACGGCGCGGACACGCTCCGCCTCTACATTCTCTTCGCCGGCCCCCCTGAGCTCTCGATGGAGTGGAGCGAGTCCGGCATCGAGGGACCGCATCGCTTCCTCCATCGGGTCTGGAGACTCGTGGACCGGCACGCGGAGTCGCTGGGAAGGGCGCCCGCGGCCAGCCTTTCCGCCGGCTTCTCCGAGCCCGCCCGGGAGCTCCGCCGCAAGGTCCACCAGACGATCGCCAAGATCACGCGGGACATCGAGGACCGGCTCCAGATGAACACCGCGGTGGCTGCGATGATGGAGCTCGTCAACGAGATCTATCGGCTCGAGGCCGCAGTTGCCCTGGGCCCCAATGCACCCGGGGGGTCCGGGGGCCCCGGGCTCGCCGTCCTCCGGGAAGCCCTCGAGACCGTGATCCTCCTTCTCAACCCCTTCACCCCGCACGTGTGCGAGGAGATGTGGCAGCGGCTCGGTCACGCGGAGGGCCTGGTGCACGCCCCCTGGCCCGTCGCGGACGAAGCCGCGGCCCGCGAAGAAGCGGTGGAGCTGGCGGTCCAGGTCAACGGCAAGGTGCGGGGTCGGATCACCGTCCCCGCCGAGGCGGGGGAGGATGCCGTGCGCGGGCGCGCCCTCGAGGAGCCCCGGGTGGCCGAGATGATCAGGGGCAAAGAGGTGGTGAAGGTCGTGGTCGTCCCCGGACGGCTCGTGAGCGTGGTGACGCGGTGAGGCGGCGGGGGCCGGCGGTCCTCCTCGCCTTCGCCCTGGCCGCGCCTGGCTGCGGCTACGCCCTCGTGGGAAAGGGGATCACCAGCGACCCCTCGATCAAGCGCATCGGGGTGCCGCTCTTCAAGGACCGCACCGGCAAGCCGGGGCTGGACCAGAAGATCACCGCGCGGGTGGTCGAGGAGCTGCTGAAGCGCGGCCGGTTCACGGTGGTCCAGGAGACGACCGGGGTGGACGCGATCGTGGAGGGCGAGATCACGTCCTACAACACCGCCCCCGTCGGCTTCACCACTGCGGGGGCCACCCCGACCCAGGCCAGCCGGTACGCGATCAACGTTACGGCGAGGGTCGTCTACCGGAAGATCGGACAGAAGGAGCCGCTCTGGCAGAGCGAGATGTTCTCGTATCGTGACGAGTACGACATAGGCGAGGATCCCGCCACGTTCTTCGACCGCGAGGACCAGACGATCGACCGCATCGCCCAGGCTTTCGGCCGGAACCTGGTCGCGGCCATGCTCGAGGCGTTCTAGCCGGCATGGCGAAAGCCAGGGGCGGCGTCCACGCCATCCTGGGCCCCGATTCGTTCCTCGCCGAAGAAGCCCTGGAGCCGCTCCTGGAGGAGGCGCTCGGCAAGGACCGCGAGGGCGCGCTTCAGGTCTTTCACGGCGACGAGACCACGTGGGGCCGCCTGGTCGAGGCGGCACGCACCGGCTCGCTCTTCGTAACACGGCGCGCGATCGTGGTGCGCGGGGCGGACGGGCTGAAGGGCGACGAGGAGGCGATCGCGGCCTACCTCGACGACCCGTCGCCGGAAGTGACGGTCGTGCTGGTGGCGGCCAAAGTGGATCGCCGCCGCGCGGCCTGGAAGCAGGTCACCACCAAGGGCACCGTGCACTCGGCCGAGCCGAGGAAGGGCCAGGCCCTGCGCGGCTACGTGGCCGACCACCTGCGCCGCCGCAGCCTGCGCCTCGACCAGGGCGCCTTCGAGGAGCTGATCGAACGGGTGGGGCAGGACCTGCGCCGGCTGATGGGCGAGATCGACAAGCTGGAAGCCTGGGCGGGCGGGCAGCGCACCCTCACCGCCGAGGACGTGGCCGCGGTGTCGGGGAGAGGCCTGGCCCGGCCGCTCTACAAGCTGGGCGACGCGATCGCGGAGCGCGACCCCGCGGCGGCCCTCGCGTTCATCGAGGAGCTTCTGGAGAACGGCGAGGAAGGCCCGCTCATCATGGGCACGCTATACCGCTCGTTCCGGCAAATGCGGGGTCTCCTGGCGATGCGCGAGGCGGGGGTGCCGCGCGAGGAGATGGCCGCGCGGCTGCTGCCCGGGAACATGGCCTTCAAGCTGCCGTCGCTCCTCGAGGCGAGCCAGCGCTGGTCCGAGGCGGACCTGGGACGGGCTCTCCGGGCGCTCGTAGCGGCCGACCGCCGGCTGAAAAAGGGCTCCGACGCCCGGGTGGCGCTGGCGGCGGTGGTTGCGGAGACCTGCGGGCGGGGGGCTGCCCGCCGTGGCGAAGTCAGGCCTTCGCCCCGGCCAGGGCGTTGATCTTGCGGGACAGCCGGCTCTTGTATCGGGCGGCGGCGTTGTCGTGAATCACGCCCTTCTTGACGGCCCGGTCGATCTCGCCCACGGTCTCGGGAAGGAGCTTCTTCGCGGCCGCGGCGTCCCCGGCGGCGATGGCGGCGCGGAGCTTCTTCACCTGGGTCTTGATCTGGGAGACGTTCTTCCGGTTGCGAGCCCGGCTCTTGAGGCTCTGCCTCATCTGCTTCAGGGCCGACGC